>Ga0247669_1000034_pt1 | contig 72909 bp, 55 predicted proteins | sample CNK10_metaG_FD_182734 | JGI IMG/M metagenome (GOLD analysis project Ga0247669, IMG submission 182734) | Soil microbial communities from Purdue University Martell Research Forest, Indiana, United States - CNK10 | ecosystem: Environmental > Terrestrial > Soil > Temperate forest > Bulk soil... | reverse complement strand
TCGGATTCCGAAAGCGCTGGATACGGATCGTTAACGTGCAGGAAGCGGCCGGAGACGCCATCGGAATCCGAGGAAAGCAGCCAGCGGCAGAGAGCGATGGGTTTAGAGAACGGGACGACGGTGCGGACTTCTCCGCCCGCGGCGCGAACGGCAGCGAGCATGGACGTGTCATTGGCGCCGGGGGCGATGATGTTGACGTCGATGGAAATGTGGGCGGCTTCCAGTTCCATGGACATTGTTTCGCACATGCGAACGGCGGCGGCTTTGGATGTGCCGTAGGGAAGAAATTGCGGATAGCCGTACCCGGCGCCGCCGCCGGCGAAGAGAACGATTTTGCCGCGATTCGCGGACGATTCTCGCGTGGTGTCGAGCCACAATTGGACGAATGCCTTTGCGACGAAGAAAGCGCCGGCGGAATTGACTCGGAGGGTGTGAGCGAATTTTTCGGGATCGAGTTGCCAGAAATTCCCGGCCTGCCCAAGTTCGGCGGCGGAGTGGATGACGGCGTCGAGGCCCTGCCATTCGCGGCGAATTTCGGCGAAGAGCGTGGCGACGGAGTTCGGGTCGGCGATGTCGACGCGCGACGCACGGTGGCCGGGCCCTAATTGAGCGGCGGTTTCATGGATTTGTTCGGTAGTGGCCGCCAGCCACAGTTGGTGGTTAGAGGCGGCCAGATCGCGGGCGACTTCAAGGCCGATGCCGCGGCTGCCGCCTGTGATGAGGACGCGGCGAGGGTGCGGCAATCTTGGGACAGCGGACATGCAATACGCTCCTGAATTATTTCTCTATTAGAACATGAGCGGCAGGAATTCGGAGCGTTTTGAGGTCGACGCTGGGGTGGGAGTCGACTATCATTAATTTATCTCCAGAGTGAACGAGATTTCCCTCGCTACAAGCAGGCTTGAGCGCATTTGGGCGATCATTTCTTGTGAATTGAGCCCGAATCCTAATGCGAGTGCAAGAAGAACGCAGAGAACGCAGAGTTCGGAGAGGAATATGAGGATGGCGCGGTTTTTTGTCGTAGGCGGGGCGGGATTCATCGGCTCGCACTTTACGGATGTGCTGCTCGCAAAGGATGGCGTCCAGTCGGTGACGATCTACGACAACCTGACTTCCGGGCGGGAATGGCATTTTGCGAAGCACCTGAGCAATCCAAAATTCAAATTTGTGAAGGGCGATGTGAAGGACCTGGAATCACTCGAGCGCGCGATGGATGGCAGCGAAGTAGTGATCCACCTGGCGTCGAATCCGGACATTGCGCGGGCGGCGACGGAGCCGGACATTGATTTTCGCGAAGGGACGTATTTGACGGAGCGAGTGCTGGAGGCGATGCGCCTGACTTCGGCAAAACGGATTTTGTATGCATCGGGTAGCGGAGTCTACGGCGATTTGGGGATGGTGGAGGCGGGTGAGGATTACGGGCCGCTGGTGCCGATTTCGACGTATGGGGCGAGCAAGTTGGCGGGCGAGGTGCTGATAAGTTCCTACTGCCACATGTTTGATTTGACGGCTTGCGTCTGCCGGTTTGGAAATGTGGTGGGCCCGCGGCAGACACATGGAGTCGGATTTGACTTTGTGCGTTCTCTGCGGCAGGAACCGGGCCGATTGAAGATTCTGGGCAATGGCGGGCAGAGCAAATCGTACATTTACGTGGAAGATGTGGTCGCGGCGGTGCTGACGGCGCATGAGAAGACACAGCAGAAGTTTCAGACGTATAACGTGGCAACGGGAGATTACATCACGGTGAAGGAGATTGCGGAGTTAGCGGTGGAATGCGTTGGGCTGGATCGAAGCAAGGTGAAGTTTGAATTTGCAGGTGGCGATCGCGGGTGGAAGGGCGATGTGGCCGTGGTGCGGTTAAACACGGATCGGATTCGCGGATTGGGTTGGAAGAATCGGAGGACTTCGCGCGAGGCCTTGCGGGAATCGATGAACGCGTTGATCCGGGATGCGGAACTTTTGTACGCGAAGCAGAGGGCGTAGGGCTGGTTTATAGAAAGCGAAGAGCACAGCCAGGAATGGCTGTGCTACAAGAGGCATTTAGGTTGGAGATTGTTGGATACATTTTGATGGCGGTGGCGGCGATTGGGACTTTGAGTTCCACCGTTTATCTGGGATTGGTGTTGGCGGCGGTGGGGAAGTTTCGAAGGGAATCGCGGAACTTGCTGGCGCCGGCGGTGGCGGATGGTGATTTGCCGCCTGTCTCGATGATCAAGCCGGTGCATGGATTGGAACCTCAGCTTCGCGAGAATGTTGAGAGTTTTTTCCGGCAGGACTATCCGCGGTTTGAGATTTTGTTCGGGGCGGATTCGGAGGACGATGCCGCGCTGCAGATCGTGCGTCAGGTGAGCGCTCGGTATCCCCAGGTGGCGAGCCGGATCATCGTTCATGGCTTGCCGCCGTGGCCCAATCCGCAAACCTACTCGCTGCATTGCCTGGCGCGTGAGGCGAAGTACGGCGTGATAGTTGCCTCGGACAGCGACGTGGAGGTGGCCCCGAATTATCTGCGCGAGGTGACCGCGCCTCTGCTCAAGCCGGGAATTGCCATGTCCACCTGCCTCTATCGCGGGAAAAATGTCGGGGATTTTTGGTCTAATCAAACGGCGATGCTGATGTCGGTGGAAGAGCCCGCGGGCGCGCTGGTGGCAAATCTGTTGGAAGGAATGAAATTCGGGCTTGGCCCGACGATCGCCGTACGCAAGGAAGCCCTTCAGCAGATCGGCGGCTACGAGAAGTTTTACGACTATTCGGCGAACGATTTCATTCTGGGCAACCTGATTCACAAGGCGGGCTACCAGGTGGTCCTCTCAAGCCACGTGATCGATCACGTCGTGAATCAGAGCACCTTCCGCAAAATGCTTCAGAACCAGTTGCGGTGGCGAGTCACGGAAAGGTATTGCCGGCCAAAAGGCTACCTGGGCATGGGACTGATCTTTGCGATGCCCTTTGGGATTTTGGGATTGCTGGCGGCAGGGTTACTGGGGCATTGGGCATTGGGACTGGCATTATTGGCCTGGGCTGTGGTGAATCGGTGGATCATGGCCTTCGCCGTAGGTTGGGTGGCGTTGCGCGACCGGCCGCTGCTGCGAAACATTTGGCTCTATCCGACGCGGGATTTGCTGGGTTTCATTGTCTGGTGCATGAGTTTTGGCGGGACGAAGATTGCCTGGCGCAGCAGCCGCTTTGAATTGCAGGGAGAGCGGATGGTTTTGCGAAAGGATGCGGGAGAGACGCCGTAGTTTGGCGCCGCAAAACCAAAATGTCGCCTACGGAAGCAGGCCGCTCCGCATCGAGTAAATTTTTGAATAATGATTGAAATTTCCATTTGGCGGGCGACCCTCCTGGCGATGGCGGCTGTGCCGCTTGCGTATTATGTGGTTGCCATAGTTGCCGCAATACGGTTTTTTCGCGGGAACCGGGCGCGGCGAATGCCTCAGTTTGCGCCCCCGGTAAGCCTGCTGAAACCGGTGCATGGCGTGGATTTTGCTTCGCGGGTCAATTTTGAGAGTTTTTGCCGGCAAGATTATCCGGAATACGAAATTTTATTCTGCGTGAATGACCTGGAAGATCCGGCCGTACCGCTGATTCGCCAGGCAATGAAGGATTTTCCGGAACTGTCCATCCGAATTTTGTCGAACGCCCCCAAGATCGGTTCCAACCGAAAGGTGAATAACCTGGTTTTGCTCGCGCAGGAAGCGAAGCACGAAATTATCGTTCAGAGCGACGGAGATGTGCGGGTGTCACCGGACTATCTGAAGAATGTGGTTGCGGAGTTCGCGGACCCCGCGGTCGGCGTGGTGAGTTGTTTCTACCGCGGCATCGCGGAACGAAATTTTTGGGCGGAAGTGGAAGCCGTGGGGGCGGCCAGCGATTTCTTTGCAGGCGCGCTGGTGGCGAATCTGCCCGGCAAAGTGACGTTTGCGCTGGGCGCCTCGGTGGCGACGACGAAAAAGTGGCTGGCGGCAATTGGCGGCTATCAGGCGTTAGCGAATTTTCTGGCCGACGATTACGAAATCGGAAATCGCGTGTATGGCGCTGGTGGGAAGGTGCTGTTGTCCCGGGAAGCGGTTTGGACGATGTATCCCTCGCAGACGTTGAAGAGTTTCTGGGAGCACCAGGTGCGCTGGGCGCGAACGGTGCGAATCGTACGCCCGGCCTCGTTTTTCGGGTTGGTAGTTACGCATGGACTGCCGTGGTGCGTTTTGGCGGCTGTGGCTGCTCCAACTGTTTTTGTGGGCGCAGGATTTCTGGTCGCGTATCTGGTGCTCCGGTTATTGATGGCTTGGGTGGTAGGGGTATGGGCAGTGGGGGACGAAGTGCTGGGCAAGAAATTGTGGCTGGTGCCGGTGCGGGACGCGATTCATTTTGCGGTTTGGCTGGCGGGCTTTGGGTCGAATCGCGTGAAATGGGGCGGAGTCGAGTATGCGATTGAGAGCGGGAATATGAGAGAAGTGAGCGTCCCGAAGGATTGATAGTCTGACGGCGGTGAATCTAAGCCCGAAAACAAAAGTGAAGATGAATTGACACCGGGAGTATAGAAAAATCGGAACAAGGCAAGAGCACGGCGAGGCTTCGCCGTGCTCTTTTTTTAGCGCTAGTTGCCGTTCGGATTCGGCATTACTTTCTGCAGGTGCATGTCGCGGAAAAGAGTCGGCCAGTACTCCTTGAAAATATTTGCGGCGAAACGCCAGGCGAGGTCGCTCCCATAGCGCTCCATGGTTCGGGCCCCGGTTTGTTCAGAGCGGGGAAGATAAGAGTTGGAAAGAGCTTCGGCGGCCAGCGGTCCCAACAAGCCGGAGGAGTTGAACACATCATTGCCCTTGTCATTGCGAGTGACCACTATGCGTACCGCGGAGTATTTGATTGCGCGAATGAAGCTGGTGTGGCTTTCCGGGAAAAAACGGGGATCCTGGCGGAGCATCGACGCAAACACAAAGGTCCCGAAGAACGATGTAGAAGAAGCGCGGGCCATGGAATAGCCGACCCGGGTGCCGTAGGCCTCCCAACCCTGGCCGGTGGAGCCGGGGGAGTTGGTAGCCTGATTCACCGCTGCGCTGACACCGGAACCGAGAATGTAAGCTGGTGAGATGGCCTGGTTCACGAAGATTTTGAATTTACCGCCGGGAGAGAGCGGCTGGGGATTGGTGGCGATATCAGGAAAGACGATGGAGCGGCTTGTGACATAGCCGATGAACCCCTTGCTGTGCCCGCTGGGCTGCGGATTCGCATCCTGCTTTGGCTGCGGGGAGTCCGGCTTCGCAGGCTGAGAGCCGGAAGTTCCTGCGCCGGAGGGTTGCTGCGCATCGACCAACGCCGGGAGCGCGAGTGCGAGGAGCCACAGCGCCAGGATGCGAGAAGGAAAAAGTGAACTACGAAACACGTTTCTTAGCAGCATGAATTCCCCCTGGATATCCGCCCTGGAATGGGAGGCGTCTATCGGCCTGCGTCACGCGCGATTCGACCCTTTTTTTGAAGGCCCGCGCTTGCAACCTGCATTCCGATTGATGCGGTGCTTTCCGGCCATGACAAGGCCACATGTCTGCGCTTTGATGCGGGACGCCAACGTTTTGATGCGAGACGTTGAGGCAAAGTATCACGGGCAGGGACGCGCCGCAACTGGTTCTATCGCCCACGAGAGTTTGCGGGACGCCTGTCCGGCAGGTGAGTTGACGGACACCGGAGCGACGTTTTACTCTAGAAAGGTTGCAGTAGTGGCGCGAAGGGCTGCCGTACGGCGCCTCAGGCAATTTCACTCCCTCGGCTGGGAGATCGTCCAATTGGTAGGACTCCAGACTCTGGATCTGGCTATCCTGGTTCGAGTCCAGGTCTCCCAGCCAAAATTTCACAATAAAATTTGCATGTAGTGGATTTGTGGTGGAACGAGCCCGCAATCCTCCGTTTCGCCAGCCACATTACGTGTTGCCGCGTTCACAAGCTTGACCGATGGGTGGCCCGATGCTAGATTCGGGCTTCACGCCGCAAAACTGGAGGAATTTTTCTGAGCTGGCCGGGGAAGAAGCGGCGGTTTGCCGGACTAACCCGGCGCGAATTCCTGCAGTCCAGCCAAGGAGCGGCACTGGCGTTTCTCCCTTCCGGACTGTGGCTGCCACGATTCGGCCCAGCATTTTTCCCGCAAGATGTAAGCCCGCCGCCGGAATTCCACGTCCATCCTGTTTATAAGACTCCCCGCGCGATTGAAGCCGTGCTGAAGAAGGCGCGGGCAGAGCACGACCGTTTCCCCACGGAAATATATCAGGATCAAATCGCAAAAGTTTTCGAGGAGTGGGCGGCCGAATTGTGTGTCTCGCCGTTGAAGACCGGAGCAATCGAGCGGGTTATGAGCGGCGCGTTCGTGGCGAATTCTCTTGCGGTAAGTTTACAGCCACGGCGGAAGGACGATGGGTTATTTCAGGTGTGGGAGGCGAAATTTGCGGAAGGGCCGCGGCTGGGACGCGAAGCGTTTGCGACGGAATGGCGGTCCGCGGTCAGAGATTTCTCGAAGTTTCTGACGGTCGAATTTCAAATCACAGCAATCTCAACTGATACTGTTGCGCGGGATCCAGCGGAGAAAAGTGTTTGGGTGGAAACTCTCGTGCGTTATGAAATGGTGGGTGAGGGAAAAGGATTTCATCGCGAGCAGTGGATTGGGAATCTCGGGCTGGATTGGGAGATCGGGCCGGGGGCGGAGATACGCCTGCGAAAATGGCGGAATGTGGACGAAACGCGCAGCCGGTCGCTGGCTCCAGTGTTCGAGGATATCGCGCCAAACTCGTTTAGTAGCTGCCTGTCTTTTGCTGCGCAACTTTTGCCAGGCGTGGATACTTGGCGCACGGTGCTCGATGGCTCCAGCGGAATTGATATTTACGGCCATAACGGTTTAGCCGTGGGAGACGCGGACGGTGACGGCTACGACGATCTGTACGTCTGCCAGCCGGCGGGTCTGCCGAACCGGCTTTACCGAAACCGGGGAGACGGGACATTCGAGGATATTACCGAGGCTTCGGGTGTGGGGATTCTCGATAACACTGCCTGCGCTCTCTTTGCGGATATCGACAATGATGGCCGCCAGGATTTGATCGTCGTGCGGGCCAGCGGGCCTTTGCTGTTCTTGAACACGGGAGGCGCAAAATTCCGCTTGCGGCCGGATGGGTTTCGGTTTGCGACCCCGCCACAGGGAACGTTTACGGGAGCGGCCATTGCGGATTACGACCGCGACGGCTGGCTCGATATTTATTTTTGCCTCTACGCCTATTACCAGGGCACGGACCAATATCGCTATCCGATGCCATATTACGCCGCGGAAAACGGGCCCCCGAATTTCCTGATGCGGAACCAACGGGACGGCAGCTTCCGCGACGTTACGCGGGAGACAGGACTCGACAAAAACAATACGCGGTTCAGCTTTTGTTGCGGGTGGGCGGATTTTGACGGCGACGGCTGGCCGGACTTGTACGTCGTGAACGATTTCGGGCGCAAGAATCTTTATAAGAGCAACGGCGATGGAACTTTTGCTGATGTGGCGAAGGAAGCGGGCGTGGAAGACGTCGGCGCGGGGATGAGCGCTAGTTGGCTCGACTTTGATAAGGATGGGCGCCAGGACTTGTATGTTGCGGACATGTGGACGGCGGCGGGGTTGCGGCTCGCGGTGCAAGAAAATTTTCAGCCGGGCGCAAGTGAAGAAGTGCGGGCGATGTACCGGCGGCACGCGATGGGCAACGGCCTGTACCGGAATCGAGGCGACGGGAGCTTTGAGGATTCGGCCACGCGGTCGGGGACGCTGATGGGGCGGTGGGCGTGGTCGAGCGATGCATGGGATTTCAATCATGATGGTTTTCCGGATTTATATATCGCGAATGGGATGATTTCCGGATCGCAACGGCAGGACTTAAACAGTTTTTTCTGGCGGCAGGTGGTGGCCAATTCGCCGGAAAATGCGAAGCCCAGCGGCGCGTATGAACAGGGTTGGAACGCCGTGAACGAGTTGATTCGTGCCGATGCGGCGTGGAGCGGCTACGAACGCAACGTGCTGTATCTGAACAACGGCGACGGAACGTTCTCCGATGTGTCGGGCGTTGCAGGCATGGATTTCCAGGAGGATGGCCGGACGTTTGCCCTGGCGGATTTCGACCGCGACGGCCGCGTGGAAGTCGCATTGAAAAACCGCAACGGGCCGCAACTTCGGCTGCTGAAAAATGTGATGCCGCGGCTGGCCCCGGCGATCGCATTTCGATTGCGGGGGAAGAAGAGTAATCGCGATGCGATCGGCGCCGTAGTGACAATCGAGACGAGTGTGGGGCGGCAAACCAAGTTTGTGCAGGCGGGTTCCGGCTTCCTCGCGCAGCACAGCAAGGAACTGTTTTTTGGGTTGGGAGAACTGAACGGAAGGGTTCAGGCGACGATTCGGTGGCCGAGCGGGCTGGAGCAAAAAATTGAGAATTTGCCGGTAAATCACCGGATTTGGGTTGAGGAGGGATTGCCGGCGGTGCGGAAGGAGGCATTTGCTACACCGGCGAACCGTAAAGAGACGAGCGGGTTGAGTTCGCCCGGCCATCCAGAGAGACTGCCTGCGCAGGTGGAGACCTGGTTGCTGGCGCCAGTGGCGGCGCCGGATTTTCGCGTTGGCAGATCGAGTGAAAAAAAGGAAATGCTTTCGGCGCTCCGGGGGAAGCCGGCGCTTGTGTATTTCAGTTCGGCGGAATTGCCTGACTGGGAATCGCAACTGGCGACCTTCCAGAAAGTGCATGGCAGGTGGTTGAGCGAAGCGCTGCATTTGGTTGTAGTGGATGTCGCGGCGGCGAAGCTTTCTGGCAAATGGACATTTCCAGTCGTAAGCGCGTCGCCGGAACTGGTGGCTGTTTACAACCTGCTCTACGGGCGTTTGTTCGACCGGCACCGCGACATGGGACTTCCTACAGCGTTCCTGATCGATGCGCTAGGAAACATCGCGAAGATTTATCAGGGCGCTCTCCGATTGGATCACGTCGATGCGGACTTTCGGCGGATTCCGAAGACTGCCGCTGAGCGGATCGCACTGGGGTTACCGTTCGCGGGCGTGAGCGCGACTTACGAGGTTGGACGAAATTATTTGTCGTTTGGCGCGGTATTTTATGAACGCGGGTATCTCGAGCCGGCGGAGGATTTTTTTCGGTTGGCGCAAACGGAAGATCCGGATGGGGCGGAGCCGCTCTACAGCCTTGGCAGCGTTTACCTGGACCAGAAGAAATCCAAAGAGGCCCGCGAGTGTTTCGAACGGGCGGTGAAAGCCACGGCTGATTATCCTGCGACGCTGCCGAATGCGTGGAACAACCTGGGAATTCTGGAAGCGCGCGAGGGAAAGACGGACGCGGCGATCGGATTTTTTCAGAAGGCGCTCGGATTGAGTCCGGACCACGCGGTCGCGCTGCAGAACTTGGGGAATGCTTACCGCCAGAAGAAGGACTGGGAAGCGGCGAAGAAAACTCTGGAGCGTGCGCTGGCATTGAATCCCGCTGATGCGGAGGCGAATTACGGGCTGGGCATGGTGTTTGCGCAGTTGAATGATACGGACCGCGCACAAGAATATCTGCAAAAGGCGCTGGCGGCGCGGCCGGCCTATCCGGAAGCGTTGAACAATCTGGGGATATTGTATCTGCGGACGAGGCGGGCCGCGGAGGCGAAGCAGAGTTTTGCGGAGTCCATTCGTGTAGCGCCGGAATTCGAACAAGCGTATCTGAATCTCGCGCGGGTGTATGCGATCGAGGGTGACAAGGCGAAGGCGCGGGCAACGCTGCAGCAGTTGTTGAAGGTGCATCCGGAGCAGGCGCAGGCGAAGAAGGAGCTGGAGGCGCTTTCGCAGTAGTATGCTGGAGGTTGCCGGGACAACGAAATCACAGTTCGTACAGGACCCGCGAACTGAAATGCGCTGAAGTTTTTGAATTTGAGGTTCTTCGGGCATCCTCGTCGGATGCCCTCAGAATGACAACTCTTGCTTAAATCTCACATGAAACTGGTTTGGTTCGCGCAGACGATTCTCTGTGTCTGGATGATCGCACAGGTGGGTGCGCCCCTGCTTCAGGCACAGGGCGGCGGTGGCGTGGTGGAGGGTGTCGTGCGGGACGCCGAGAGGCAGCCCTTGGCGGATGTGAAGGTGTCGCTGGACGATCAGGTTGCGGGAAGGACTGAGGCGACGCAGACGGACGCGGCGGGGCATTTCCGATTCAGTGGAGTAACGGCGAGTACGTATATGGTGCGTGCTCGAAAGTTGGGCTACGTGGATCGCGCGGAAGGGCCGTTCGCGACCAGGCAGGGCGAAACGAGAACACTGAATTTGGAGATGGCGGTGGAGAAATCTGCCGCGCCGGCTAGGAACGCGGCACAAGCGATGGAGTATTCCGATGAGCCGCAATTTACCGTGGCGGGAGTAACCGATCCAAGCAATGTGGGCGGGCATGGATCGAATGTGACGCTGCCAACGAAAGAAGCACTGGCCCGGGAGACAGCTTCGCTTGGATCTGGAACCGCGGCCTCCGGCAATGCCGGCACGGCGAAAGAGAATCCCGGAGAACTGCCGATCGTTGCTGCTGGGAATTTTGCCGGGAATCTTAAAGCGGGAAAGGATTTACTACAGGCCGGACGGGCGAAGCAAGCGATCGATTACCTCGAACGCGCCGTCAAATTAAAGCCGATGGATTACGACGCGGCATATTCGCTGACGCTGGCTTACCAGAAAAGCGGGGATGGAAAGCGCGCGGATCAGATGGTGCAGACATTGCTTGCGCGGGAAGAGCGCGCGGAACTGCACGGCCTGCTGGGGGAGATTCGCGAGGGCGAGGGTCAGCCAGTCGACGCGGTGCGGGAGTATCAACGGGCAGCGGAGATGGAGCCGAGCGAGGAGAATTTATTTGTCTGGGGCGCGGAGCTTCTTCTCCACCACGCGTATGCTCCGGCCGCGGAAGTGTTTGCGAAGGGACACCGGCTCTATCCGAAATCGGTGCGCATTCTGGTGGGCTTGGGTTCGACGGCTTACGCGCAGGATTTGAACGAGCAGGCAGCGCGCTGGCTGCTGGAAGCAATCGAAATTGCGCCCGCGGACCCGCGGCCTTACCTGTTTTTGGGAAAACTGCAGGAAGTGGCAAAGAGCGAGCCTCAGGAATGGGCGGAGGCATTCCGGCGATTCGCAGCGCTGCGGCCAGAGGATGCAAAGGCGCACTATTACCTGGCGGTGGCGCTGGAAAAGCAGCGGCGAGGCGAGCGGGATTTTGCCGCGCGCGAGGCGGAGCTTCAGAAAGCGATTGCCCTGGATCCGCGGCTCGGCGATGCATATTTGAAACTGGGCGTTTTGTACGGGGAGAAAGGGGAATTGCCGAAAGCGGTGGCCTCGCTCCAGAAAGCGATTGAGCTTACGCCGCTGCCGGATGAGGCCCATCTGCGATTGGCGCAGGTTTACCGCCGCATGGGGGAGATGGAGAAGGCGCGCAATGAATCGCAGCTTTACGGTGAAGTTTCAGTGAAGAAGAAAGAGCAGATGGAGCGCGAGCGGCGCGAGTTGGGTGAATTTGTGGTTACAGGAAAGCCTTAGGGGCGCGGGGTCGGGGCGCGCATCAGGTCGACGAACATTTTGTAGAATTTTTCGGAATCGAGGTCCACATTGATTTCGACCCGCTGGAGCTGGCGCTTGGGCTTGTCGCCTTCGAGCCACGTTAGCGTATTGCCGTATGCGGCGCTGTGGTCTGTGTCCACCGCCATGTAGCGGACATCGCGCTTGGTGATAATGGAGGGATCGATCCAGGCCGCAGCGGCCAGTTCGTCCCACATGAAATCGGCGCCAGGCCCCCGCATAAAATATTGCGAGACATAGCGAGCGAGGGGAGTGCCCGCCTTCGCGATTTCATCCACCATCGCCTGCGTCAGGCGCGTTCGAATGGAAATGTCCACCGGCGTGCAAGTGATCTTCTTCCAGTTGCCGTGAAGAACCACGTCGGCGGCCTCGGGATCCATCCAAAAATTAAATTCGTGCCGCGGCGTGTTGACGAACTCCGGACTGTCGGTGACGGGATTCAGGCTGCCTCCCATGAAGACAAGCTCCTGCGCGAGTTCGGCGAACTGCGGATCGATACGCAGCGCGAGGGCTAGGTTGGTCATCGGGCCGCCTTCGTAGATGGTGACCTCGTGCGGATACTTGTGGACCATATGAATCAGGAAATGCGCGGCGTCTTCGGCGGATGGCTTGGGGGTGGGCGCGCCTTCTTTGGGGGGCGGCACTACGAAGGGATCGTGGTACCAGCGGGTGTCCCACGCGCCTGCGTAGCCCACCTTACCGTAGCGTTCCTGCCAGAGCTGCGCTTCTTCGCGCGTGCGGACCAGAGGGAAGACCGCGCCGGGAACGACGGGGATGTCGGTGCGGCCCATGACCTCCAGAAGGCGCAGGGCGTGAACGACCTCTTCATCACGCCACTGATTGCCGGTGACAACGGTGACGCCGAGCACTTCCACCTGAGGCGACTGGATCAGGGTGGCCAGCGTCTGCATATTGCTGCCGCCAGGACCGGAACAATCCTGATTGATGATGATCTTCCGCCGCGTCTGCGCCGAAGCTCCGCAGACGAAAACGAACGCGAGAAATGCCGCGCCGAAAAGAAAACGACCCACGGCTTGCGCCGTGGGTCGTACAGAAGTAAACCGCGTTGTGTTCGTCAAGTTGAGAGTCCTAGAAAGTGAGCTTCAACGCGAACTGAACGAGCCGCGGGTTGTTCACCGTATTTTGAACCTGGCCGAATCCTCCCCCAGGCGCGCTGATGTCATTGACGGGTGAGGCGAACTGGGCGTGGTTGAACAGGTTGAAAAACTCCGCTCGGAAATTCAAGCCCATGTTTTCCCAGGGAAGAGCAAATTGCTTGATGACGGAAAAGTCCGTGTTCACGAAGCCCGGACCATACACCGGCACGCGCGAGGCATCCCCCAGATGTCCTGCCGCGTGAACAAAGCAAGCTGGGTTGATGTATTGCTTCTGGGGCCCGTGATTGGACACTTGTACATCGCAACCCTTCACTTGGTCCGGTCGGTTGAAGTTATTGCCGTTGCCACCGCTGTTGAAGAATACTCCCGACTCGTTAAAGCTGTCGACGAGAGGCACCGGGAACCCCGATGTGATTTTTTCGATTAGGGTCACCTGCCAGCCGCCTAGCAGCGAGTTGGTAGCATTATTCCAATTGCTCCCATAACGCTTCCCGCGGCCAAGGGGCAAATCATAGACTACGCTGGCGGTGAAGCTGTTATTCAGATTGATCTGCGAAAGCGCCCAGTCGTACCTCCCCCAGTTGGGAAGTGGGAAGTAGGGCGCGCTCAGTAGCGAACCCAAGCCGTCGGACAGGCCATTATCATAGGTTTTGGAATAGGTGTAACCGATCAGGGCATAGAGACCATACCTTGAGGACTTGGTTTCGGCTTTGATTTGTAGGGAATCGTAGCTTGTTTTGCCATAGTCCCCAAAGACCAAAACAGCGTTGCCGTTAGGAGGCGTAAACGAAGGCGCGAACGGTGTGCCATCAGCATTGCACCCGATTACACCGACGGCGCAATTGCTTGGGCCGAAGGTATTCAGGTTATTTCCGGCCACCAGGATATGGCTGCCCCGGGCGCCCGCGTATCCTACCGTCAGAACCACATTCCCGGGCAGTTGGTGTTCCGCGTTTACGTTGAACTGTTGTACCTTCCCAAGCCTGAAATCCCTCGGCTGGAAAAACAGTGTCCCTGCAAAGGTGTCGAGGGTTGGCGGTCCAGAGAAAATGGGAAAGCTGTCTATACTGACACCCGTCACCTTACTTGGGTCTCCCCCGGCGCATGCCGAGGTTATGAACGGGCAACCAAACCCGAAGCGGTTGGACTCTGCGAAGTAGGGCGGATTCTGCCACAGGCCTTGGGCACCCATACTCCAGGAGGAGTCGTGGAAGATGCCAATGCCTCCACGAATGACCGTCTTGTCGCTGCCGAGTAGCTTATAAGCGAAGCCGATCCGAGGTTCAAATGCCGTCCAACTCCTGTCTACACCGGCCGACTTCGAAACGCCGTTCTGACCGGCAACGAGCAGTTGATTCGTGGACGGAATGTAGTTTGCCATGCGGTCATGCGCTTCGGTGATGGGTGTGGTCAGGTCCCACGCAATTCCGAGGTTCAGCGTCAGGTTTTTAGTGACTCTCCAATCGTCCTGAATGAACGGCCGGTAAATCTTCCAACGGCGGCCAGTCACCGGGCCGTTGAAGGTTTGATCGTGCAGAGCCACACTCGTCAAACCCATCAGCGTATCGGCCACTATATTGCCAGAGTATGCAAAGCTGAGAGGAACCCAGAATCCATCCTGGAATGCCTCGGTCCCGACATTCATCTGGTTATCCCGGATGTTCACGCCGAGTTTGAAATCGTGCTTACCGCGGATCACGTCGAGAGTGTCATTCCAACTGAAGATGTTGGTGCCGCCCTGAAATGGCGAATAACCACGGTCGCCAACGGAGTAAAAACCCGTCATCAATAAGCTCGTCAGGCCGCAGCTATACGCCCCTGGGGTGCACTTGTTGCTGGTGTCGCAGCCCAGGTTTGCGCCGGTGATACCAATATCTGCAATCGTTGAGGCGGCGCAACTTCCCGTTCCCTGCGAAGTGATGTAGTTGAAGATGCGATTGTAGCCAAAAGTGAACTGGTTCACTGTCGTCGGGGTAAAGACGTGTGTCTCGCCTATAGAGATATTGCGGGCGTGGTTCTGGAAGCCCTGGTTGCTGCCAAATGCGTTCGCTTCAGCAAAAGGAGCTTGTGGATCCGAGCCGCCCGGCGCGTAGGAAACCGCCTGATCGTAACTGAAGCGGGCGAACAACGTATCCGCGCTGGAGATGTTATGGTCCACCCGGATGTCGATCTTGGTTTCATCCAGCTTGCGAACCGGTGAAAACGCAAAGTTGAAACCCTGGCCGGTGACATTGGGCTCCGGGTACAACTTCATCAAGGCTTGCCCAATGGGGTCGATGAGATTACCGGGGATTTTGTTGCAGGTAGAGCCCCCCGCAACTGGCGTCTGGCTGCCGTCTGGGTTCGCAGGAACAGGATTGTTAGCAGCATCGCACAGGAACGGCGTGCCTCCCGTATTGGGATTCGTAATCGTTCCGACCGCGGAAAAGTCCCCATTGCGCATGGCGTCGCTAGGAACCACACCTGTATTTGGAATGCCGCGGCGCTGGAATTTCTGTTCCCCATCCAAAAAGAAGAATGTCTTGTTCTTGCGGATCGGGCCGCCGATAGAGCCGCCAAACTGATTCAGGTTGAATTTTTCCCTCTGGCCCCCGAAGGCGAAAAAGCTCTTGGCATCCAAAGACGTGTTGCGCAAAAATTCGAAAAGTGAGCCGTGAAAGGCGTTGCTGCCGGACTTCGTGGTCAGCAACACAGTCGGTCCTGCACGCGTTCCGAATTCGGCGGAATAGGTGTAGGTGAGGACTTTGAATTCCTGAATATCATCGATTGAAGACAAAGTGCCGATACCTCCGGCGGTCAATTCGTTGTTGTCCGTGCCGTCGATAATCCAATCCGTGGCATTGGGGCGCGACCCACCGACGGAAAGGGAGAACGGTCCGCGGGCGGCGACCTCACTAGTAGGCGAGTTAGTGAAAAAGCTGCCGGAGGTTGTTTCCGCGGTGGTTCCGGGAGTAAGGGTAGCCAACTGCACGAAATCGCGGCCGTTCAGGGGAAGTTGCGCCACTTCCTGGGAAGTGATGACCTGCCCGAGCGCTGGATTAGTCGTCTCCAAGGCTACAGCGTTAGCGACAACCTCGACGGTGGAGGAAACCGAAGCCGGATTGAGGGCAAAATTCAGTTCGCGCGATTCGTCGACCTGAAGCCGGAGGTCCTTGGATTCCGCGGACTGAAAGCCCTGAAACTCAATGCGAATGGTGTAAATACCGACCGGAAGCAAACTCAATATGTAGTGCCCGGTCTCATCCGTCTTGGTCTCGCGGACCGCGCCAGTGCCCTGAGACGTTACGGTCACAGAGGCGCCGGCAATGGAGGAGCCAGACTTATCCGTTACCGTCCCTGAAAAACTTCCAATCGCCTGGCCGTACGCGAGCGGGGAGAAACACACAGCTGCGATGCAAATCATCAGGACAAAGAGAATTCTCTTGCTCATTATTCTTACCCCTTTTTTAGGAACCCTGGACTCATTGCTAAAAGAGCGGCGTAAGTTAAGTTCTCGACTCTTAACTTCCTCACCGGGACTGAAGCACCCTGGAATCGCCGCAAAAAGCTGAATGACCGCAGCGACTCCTCTTTGAAGTCCCCGGCGGCGCGAACGACGCTTTGAGTACGGGGAAAAATAGTGAAACGAAATTACTTCCCAATTGCGAAGGTGTCAAGCGGATGTTTGGGAAATCCTGTGCAAGATTTTGATAGGGCGAATCTTAGCGGCAAATGGCCTCGCGAAAACCACCCCTTAAGCGACGAAACGGAACTGGGTGTTCCGTTTTGAAATTTGAAGAGTCCCTCGCGCGGCACGTCCCCTTATTTCAGAGAGTCGGCCACTTTTTTCCCGTACTCCCTGGCTCTCGCGATGGCGGCGGGTTCATCCACGGTCAGGAGCTTGCCGTCCCTCAGAAGAGTTTTGCCGCCGACAATGACCGTCTGAATCTCACTGGCTTTAAGGGCGTAGACGACTTGCGAGTAGACGTCGTACATGGGCACGGCGTTGGGAACGTCGAGCGCAAGGATGACGAAATCGGCTTTCTTGCCGGCCTCGAGCGACCCGATCTGTTTTTCCATGTGCAGTGCGCGGGCACCTTCGATCGTCGCCATTTCCAAGGCGCCTCTTGCTCCCAGCGCGCGAGGGTCGACGCGATAGGTTTTCTGCAGCTTCGCCGCCAGGTCCATCTCTTCCATCATGTTCAGGTCGTTGTTGCTGCCGGCGGGGCCGTCGGTCCCAAGCCCTACGCGCATTCCCGCGGCACGTTGGTCCACAACGGGGGCGACTCCACTGGCCAGCATCATGTTGCTGGAGGGATTGTGGACGCATCCGACCTGGCGTTCGGCAAGTATTTTCATGTCGGTGTAATCGGTCCAGATGCAATGCGCGGCCAGTACGTCCGGGCCGAGAAATTCGATCCGCTCAAGATATTGCACAGGTGTGGCGCCGTTTTTCTCGATGCTGTCGGTAAACTCCTTGCGCATTTCGGAGACATGGATGAGCAGCGGCGCGTGATATTTGCGGGCCATCGCGGCGGCTTCGCGCAAAGTTTTCTCGGAGCAGGTGTAGATGGAGTGGGGAGCGACGCCGGCGTGGATCAGCGGGTCGCCCTGCCACTTTTTCAAAAATTTCTCCGTGTACGCGGCCATCTCGGCCACATTCTTGTTGTCGGGGACAGGGAAATCAATCCAGGTCTCGCCGAGAACGCCGCGCAACCCCGCGGATTTGGTTTCTTCGGCTTCTGCGTCTTCGAAATAATACATGTCCGCAAAGGTGGTGGTGCCGCTGCGGATCATTTCGGCGAGCGCAAGGCGGGATCCCCACCGGACATAGTCTTCGGTGACGTTGCGGGCTTCGGCCGGGAAAATAAATTTGCGGAGCCAGTCGTCGAGGGTCACGTCGTCCTTCAGCCCGCGCATCAGGACCATCGGAATGTGGGTATGCCCGTTGATCAGGCCGGGGATGATGAGCTTGCCGGTGGCGTCAATCGTCTGTTTAGCCGCTATGCCCTTGGGGAATGTGGCTGCTGAGTCTTGGCCGATGGCAATAATTTCATCGCCGCGGATGGCCAGGAATCCGTTTTCAAGCACCCGGCGGTTCGCGTCCATCGTCACGATGGTGCCGCCCTTTACGAGGAGATCCACGGAGATGGCCTCTTTGGGCGCGATTTGCGCTAGGGTCGCCGAAGAGAGGAGCAGAGTCCCGGCCAGAAGCAAGATTTGGTTACAAAAAACGCGCCTCAGTTTCATGGCAGGTCCTTAAGTGAATGTAGTTACAGATTAGAGGAGTCGAAGGGTTTCGGAAAGAGCTGGCTCATCCGCAGAACTTCAACTTTGCCCTTAAGATTGGAGAGCACCACAGGAATGTCTCCGCAAAACTCCCAGATGATCTGGCGGCAGGCGCCGCAGGGAGGGGTGAGCGTCTCGCTGTCGGTCACTACGGCGATCGAGTCGAACCGCAGCTCGCCCTCGCTGATGGCTTTGAAGATCGCCACGCGCTCGGCGCAGAGGGTCAGGCCGTAAGTGGCATTCTCAACGTTGCAGCCAGTGAAGATTTTGCCGGACGGAGAGTGCAGCGCGGCGCCGACTTTGAAATGTGAAAATTTTGCGTGGGCGTTTTCGCGTACTTTGGTTGCGGCGGCGATAAGGGCGTCGTGTTCGGGCATTTAGCTCTCCTGCAAAAAGCTCTTTCCATCTCAAGGTAAGAATCGAAAATCGAGCAACTCAAGCTGGAACTTGTCATCCTGAGGCTATCCGACGAGGTCCGGTTTTTGGACTCCGGCGTAGTGCACTTTATGACTGTAAGAACCGGACTCCACAAACCGGAGATAGCCGAAGGATCTCAACTGGGACAACTTCCATAGCATATACGTTGAGGGCCGTCGGAACGCAAACTGCGCGGCGAACGAATTGCGCACTAAAGCGAAGCGGCAATTTGCGGGATAACGGCGCGGAGTAGGCCGATGAACTGGGATTTGACGCGCTCGGCGGTTTCCAGGACTTCGTTGTGATCGAGCGGTTGGTCGAGAACGCCGGCGGCGGCATTGGTGACGCAGGAGATGCCCAGGGCGCGAATGCCGGAGTGGCGTGCGGCGATGACTTCGGGAACGGTGGACATGCCCACGAGATCGGCTCCAATAGAGTGGAGATAGCGGATTTCCGCAGGCGTTTCGTAACTGGGGCCGGCCAAGGCAGCATAGACGCCTTCGCCCAGATCGATCCCCAGGTGTCGCCCGGCCGCGAGCGTGAGTTCGCGGAAAGTTTTGTCGTACGCGTTGGTCATGTCCGGAAAACGTGGGCCGAACTTATCGGTGTTCGGTCCGGAGAGCGGGTTGGCGCCCTGCAGATTGATGTGGTCGCTGATGACGACGAGCCGTCCCTGGGTGAACTCTTTTCTGATGCCGCCCGCGGCGTTCGTGAGGATTATCGCCTTCACGCCGAGGCGCGAGAACACCCGGATGGGGAACGCTACTTCTTGCGCGGTGTAGCCTTCGTAGAGATGCACTCGACCTTGCATGCCGGCAACTTCGATACCATCCACCTTGCCGATCGCCAGTTGCCCAGCGTGGCCGATGGCCGTGGAACGCGGGAAGTGCGGAATCTTTGCGTAAGGGATTCGCGTGGCAGCGGAGAATTCGTCGGCAAAGGCGCCCAGGCCGGAGCCGAGAACCAGTGCAATTTTTGGGCGGAGTTTCGTTTTTTTCTGGATAAAGCGGGCGGCGGCTTCGGCCTGCGTGAACGATAAGCCCGCCGCGGAAATACTTTTCCCGACCCTGCTCATGTGAGGATTCCGACGATGCAAGCAGACATCAGATTGGCCATGGTGCCGGCAAGCATGGCGCGGATGCCGAACCTGGCGAGTTGGCCGCGCTGCTCGGGCGCAAGTGCGCCGATGCCACCGATCTGAATGCCGATCGAACTGAAATTGGCGAACCCGCAAAGGGCAAATGTGGCGATTGTGAACGAGCGCGGGTCGAGCGAGTCCTTCATCGGGCCGAGCTGGCCGAACGCCACAAATTCATTGATGACCATGCGCGTGCCGAGAAGGTTGCCGATTTTTGCGGCGTCGTGCCACGGAATGCCGATCAGCCAGGCGACGGGAGAGAAAACCCATCCAAAAAGAGTCTGCATGCTGTCGGGAAACCAGGCCATGTGCGGCCAGTTGTGGATGCCCCCCATCATCGCGTTCAGCAGAGCCAGAAGTGCGATGAACGTGATCAGCATGGCCCCGACGTTCAGGGCAAGGCTGAGCCCGTCGCCCGTGCCGCGAGCGATGGCGCCGAGGATGTTGGACTCCTTTTCCATGGCGGGCATTTCCACGCGCCCGGCGGTGAGCGATTGCTCAGTCTCCGGAACCAGCATTTTGGCCATGAGCAGCGTGCCCGGAGCGGTCATGATCACGGCGGTGAGCAGATTTTTTGGATCGGCCCCGCCAACCTGAATGTAGCCAGCCATCATGCCGCCGGAGATATGGGCCATCCCGCTGGTCATCACGCACATGAGTTCGGACTTGGTGAGTTTAGGAAGAAACGGACGGATCGTCAGCGGGGCTTCCGTCTGGCCCATGAAGATGCTCGCGGCCACGTTGAGCGACTCTGCACCGCTGGCGCCCATAACCCTGGCCATTAACCAGGCGGCGGCCCGGATGATAATCTGCATCACGCCGATGTGATAGAGCACGGCGAAGAATGCGGCGATGAAAATAATTGTCGGAAGCACCTGAAAAGCAAACGAGAAACCCAGGCGAGAGAGTTCCTTGGGCAGGCCAAGATCTCCGAAAACGAAAGCGGATCCGGCGTAGGAGAAGCTGAGAAGCTTATTCGCGCCGGCGCCGAGAAAGCTGAACACTTTGCTGCCGAACGCCGAGCGAAGCACGAAGTAGCCGAGCGTTAGCTGCAAGCCCAGACCCCAGAGGACCGTTTTCAATTGGATCGACTTGCGCGAGGTGGAAAAGAGATACGCCCCGGCAAGGATGACCAGCATGCCGAGGACTCCCGTGAATCGTGCCATTCTTTCTCCTTAGCGCGTTGCGATCGTGAAGATCCGAATGTTGCCTAGCCGCCGATGATACGTCGAATTAAAGGGCGCGCTGATGGCGTTTTATCACCGATGGTGTAACTTGCGGCAATCATTTTTTGCGCGGCGCTAAGTTGTGCGTCGGCGTTGTAGGCGATCGTCACCAGGGATTCGCCGGCTCCAACAGGGTCTCCAATGCGCTTGTGGAATTCCAGGCCGACGGCGTGGTCGACGTTCTGCTCTTTTTTCTCGCGCCCGCCGCCGAGCATGGCCAGGGCAATCCCCAGGTGGAGGCAGTTGATGTCTGTAATGAAGCCGGCGGATGGAGCGTTCACTTCGGCGTGGTTCCGCGCGGTGGGGAGAAGGGAAGGGTTCTCGATGACGCGCGGATCGCCCCCCTGCAGGCGGATGCAGTCGCGGAATTTTTCCAGGGCCTTGCCCGACGAAACCATTTCCTTGGCGAGGGCCCGGCCTTCGTCCAGAGTTTTCGAGCGCTCGCCCAGGAAAAACATCCACGCGGAAAGTTCCAGGCTGAGGTCGCGGAGGTCGCCAGCGCCCTGGCCCTGCATAACTTGGATCGACTCGATGACTTCGTTCGAGTGGCCGGCATAGCGGCCAAGCGGTTGGCCCATGTCGGTGATCAGCGCCACGCATTTCTTCCCCATGCGTTTGGCGGTGTCCACCATCACTTCGGCCAGCGCCACCGAATCTTCCTCCTTGCGCATGAAGGCCCCGGATCCGGTTTTTACGTCGAGAACCAGCGCGTCAATTCCCTCGGCCAGCTTTTTGCTCATGATGGAGGCGCAGATAAGTCCGATGTTCTCAACCGTCGAAGTCGCATCCCGCAGGGCGTAGATTTTTTTGTCCGCGGGCGCGATTTCCGCGGTCTGGCCGATCAAGGCCATGCCGCATTCGCGAAGAACACGCTTGAAATCTGCCAGGGTGAGCGAAGTGTTGAAGCCGGGAATGGCTTCCAGCTTGTCGAGCGTGCCGCCCGTGTGGCCAAGCCCGCGGCCGCTGATCATCGGCACTGCCAGGCCCCCTGCCGCCACGATGGGCGCGAGAATAAGAGATGTCTTGTCTCCCACGCCGCCAGTTGAATGCTTGTCCACTTTTTTTACAGGGAGATAGGAATGATCGACGACTTCACCCGAATGCAGCATGGCTTCCGTAAGCGCGGCGAGCTCGGCGCGGGATAGGCCGCGAAGCCAGGCAGCCATCAGCCAGGCGGCCATCTGGTAATCGGGAATTTCGTCGCGCGTGTAGCCGGAAATCAGGTAGTCGATTTCCTCTCGGGAGTGTTCCCCGGAATCCCGCTTTTTTCGGATCAGGTCAACGGCGCGCATTCGTTTGGAGGCGATTGCGAGACTAACATTGGGGTGCTGGGCCGTCAACGCGGGGGCCGTGCGCCAGAGTGAGCAGGCCTCATTCATGCATGCACATTAAGCTTGCGGCACCTGCTGCCCCTCAGGGTGTGGGGAGTGGCTGAGTCTTGGCTAGAAGTGCGGATTACTTTTCTCGAACGGCTGCCACTCCGTAAGCGAAGATTGTTGGGGGATAGCTTGCGGCTGCTTTGCGGCGTGGTATATTGCCGCGTTCAACATAATGTGAGGGACGCGGATGAGCAAGGTACCCAGGATCGCGGTGGTGGGCAGCGCCAATGTGGACTTGACGACGTTCAGCGACAGATTTCCCCGGCCGGGCGAAACAATTTTCGGACAAAAATTTGATCTCGGATTTGGCGGCAAGGGTGCGAACCAGGCCGTGGCCGCTCGTTTCTGCGGCGCCGACGTGGTGATGGTCGCAAAGCTGGGGAACGATCTATTTGGCGAGGCGACGGTCAAGAATTTTAAGTCTTTGGGAATCGATACCACGCACGTTCGTATAGTAGACGGTGTCTCAAGCGGCGTGGCCCCGATCTTCGTCGAGCCAAACGGACAGAACCGCATCATCGTGGTCAAGGGTGCGAACGACACACTGAAGCCGGCCGACGTGGATGCGGCCGCCGAGGCCCTGCGCAGTGTGGACACAATCGTCCTCCAATTCGAAATTCCAATGGAGACCATTGCCTACACGGTGCAGTTCGCCCGGAAAAACAAGATTCGCTGCATCGTGAATCCCGCGCCGGCGCAACCCGTGGATGCCAGGCAATTGGGCGACGCGGATTATTTCATCCCCAATGAAACCGAGGCCGAAGTGATTACCGGTTTGGCCGTGCAGTCGATTGACGACGCCAAACAATGTGCCGCGGCATTGTTGCGGCAGGGATTCCGCAAGGTGATTCTTACGTTGGGCAGCCGGGGGGCGCTGTTGGCTTCTCCGGATGGCAGCGAATTGATTGCCCCGTTTTCGGTGACGCCGGTGGATACGACCGGGGCGGGAGACGCGTTTATCGGCAGCTTCGCGGTGTTTTTGGGCGCGGGGTTGGCGGAGAAGGAAGCCGTGACGCGCGCAAATTTGTACGCGGGGCTTTCGACGACAAAAGTGGGAACTCAGAAGTCGTTCGCGACAGGCGCGGAATTCGCGGCGGAATGGAGCAAGCGCGGCGGAAAGGCGTAGAGATTGTCGGGGCGGGGCTTGCCTCGCCCTCCTGCGTTCGTAGCGGCCGCCGCCTGCCCTGAGCGAAGGGTCTGCAGCGGCGCTTTTTCTCTCCCCCGCCCCACAAACGCAAGCGGAGTCTCGACCTGGTCGGTGCCGCTAAGCGATGAAGTGACGAGTTCTTGAGGGCACGTGAAATTCAAAGGAGCCTAAATGTTCGTTTTGAACAGTTATGCGTGGGCAGTGGCGTTTTGCATCATCACCATGTTCTGCTGGGGGTCGTGGGCGAATACGCAGAAGCTGGCCAAAAAGGGTTGGCGCTTTGAACTTTTTTATTGGGATTACACGATTGGCGTTTTGCTGCTGACCCTTGTGCTCGGGCTGACGCTCGGAAGCAACGGTATCGGTGGGCGAGCCTTCGTCGCGGATCTGCAGCAGGCTTCGCCTGCGAGCATCCAATCGGCATTGATCGGCGGCGCGATTTTTAACTTGGCGAATATTCTGCTGGTGGCGGCGATAGATATCGCGGGAATGTCGGTGGCGTTTCCCGTCGGTATCGGGCTGGCTCTGGTGCTGGGCGTGTTTGTGAATTACCTGGAGCATCCGTCGGGCAATGCGATGTTGCTCTTTGGCGGCGTGCTCCTGGTGGTTCTGGCGATCATCCTGGACGCGGTGGCTTACCGGAAATTGCCCGGAGCGGCTGCGGGAATCAGCACGAAGGGGCTGGCTCTTTCGCTGGCTTGCGGCGTAACGATGGGATTTTTCTATCGGTTCGTGGCGGCGGCGATGTATCCGGACTTTGCTGCGCCGCAACCGGGAAAGCTGGGGCCGTACGCAGCGGTTTTTGTTTTTGCCATTGGAATTTTTCTCAGCAATTTTATTTTGGGCACGTTCATTATGAAGAAGCCGTTTGTCGGCGCTCCCGTCTCATTCGGCGATTATTTCAAAGGCGGATTGGGGACCCACCTGACGGGAATTCTTGGTGGGATTATCTGGGGAGTGGGGATGTCGTTCAACATCATCGCGGCCGGGCGAGCGGGATTCGCGATTTCCTACGGCTTGGGGCAGGGAGCGACAATGGTGGCGGCGTTCTGGGGCGTCTTTATCTGGAAAGAATTCCGTGACGCGCCCAAGGGAACGAATGGTTATATCGCCGCGATGTTTGCCTGCTTCTTGATCGGGTTGGCGCTCATCATCGTGGCCAAGACTTAGAATCAGAGGAAGCAAAGGAGACAAATGAGTTAAAGGAAATAGAGGACAAAGAGGGGGAGCTTCACGATGTTTCGATTGACGCAAATTGGTTTTGTGGCATTGCTGATGGGCGTGTTTGCCGCGGCGGCGCTGGCAGGGCCGCGAAAAGTGATTATTGATACGGATCCGGGGACGGACGACGCCATGGCGATTATGCTGGCGCTGAATTCACCGGAGTTTGATGTTCGGGCTCTGACGGTGGTGCCGGGAAACGTTACCGCTGCACAGGGGTTGGAAAATGCGCTTCGCATGGTCTCCCTCGCGAACCGCTGCGACATTCTGGTGGCCGCGGGGGCGCAGCATCCTCTCTTCCAGAAATTGATTACGGCGGAGTTCTGGCACGGGCAGAACGGGCTGGCGAACGTGGAACTCCCGCCGAGCAAGTGCAAGAAAGACTCGCGGTGGGCGCCTGACCTGATCATTGAGATGGTGCACGCCAATCCCCACGAAATCACGCTCGTCCCAATCGGTCCGCTGACCAATATCGCGCTGGCCATCGAAAAAGACCCCTCGATCGTGCCGCTGGTGAAGGAAGTTGTGATTATGGGCGGTTCAATCACCGGTGGAAACGTGAACGCGGCGGCGGAGGCGAACATCGCCAACGATCCTGAAGCGGCGCAGATTGTCTTTCAGGCGGGCTGGCCACTGACCATGGTGGGACTCGATGTTGGCGACAAAACGCTGCTCACCCGGAAGCACATCGAAGCTCTGAAAAGAAATCCCGGGCCCGTAAGCGATTTTATTTACAAGGTGGCGGACTTCCTGATCGGGCTCAGTGAGAAGTTCGGCGAAACAGGTACCCCGATGTACGACCCCCTGGCGGTAGGCGTGGCGATCGACAGCGCGTTGGTGAAGGCTCCGGCGATGCACGTGGACATAGAGACCCGTGGCGAATTCACGCGCGGGGAGACGGTGGCAAACCGGCGCGGCGCCAACGAGCGCAACGTTCTGCATCATTTCCCGGACGGCGACCGCTATGTCATCGAAGGTATCGACAAAGTGGAACCCAACGCGAAAGTCTGCACAGAGGTGAATGCCGAGAAATTTCTTCAGATGTTTGTAAGCCGCATTCAGGGCAAGTAGGGGGCGCGAGGAGGTTTTTCTTCTGATATTCGATTCCAACCCAACCAGCAAGCTCGAATTGCCGGGCTCAACAAGCGTGAAGCGCAGAAAGTTTCTTGGAATGCTTGGGCAAGCCGCCGCTGTTTCGCAATTCACACCTTTTGCTTTTCTTCCGGCCGTCCTGGAAATTCAAGGACCACCCCGTTCGACAGAGACTATGCACTGGCCAAAAGACATTGGAAGCCCGGTATTGAACAGCCTGCGGTATGCCATCGAGAGCTCCCGCGATGTGCGCACAAACTACGACAAGATCGTGGAAGTGGCCTCGTGGATGGCCTACGAAGAGCTGCCCTTGCCGGAGTACCCGCTGCCCTTCGGCTTGAGCCAGGGCGATCCGGACATCGCCGTTGATTTCGTCATGGTGGCAGACTCGATTGACACCGCCTTCACGGATTTTTCGACGCACGAAAAGTTCCAGGTAGATTTTGCCGGCCAGCACTGGTCGGACTCGGAAGCCGAGTTTGCCTGCATCAAGCGGGCCATGGACCACGGCGTTCCGTTTCTGGATGGCAAGTTTCTGGCAAAGATTTCCCGGGCGGAGTTAAACAAGATTTTTGAGGGCAACATCGTAATGCCCATGCTTGATGAAAAGCTGGCCGTGCTGCACGAAGTCGGCAAGGTGCTGGCGGAAAAATACGACGGCAAATTCCACAAGTTCGTTCACTCGTGCTCGCCGAAGCTTTACGACAACGGGAACGGGCTGATTGACCGGCTGGTGAAGGAGTTTCCCCGCTTCAATGACATCAGCTTGCTGGACGGGCATGAAATCAAGTTCTACAAGCTGCCCCAGTTGGGCATCTGGATGCTCTACGCCACTTTGCACAATGCTGGTAAGTTCCGGCTGGACGATCCGCAGAAGATGACCGCCTTCGCGGATTACATTGTGCCCGTGGCGCTGCGGCTGATGGGGATCACCAGCTATTCGAAGGAACTGGAACTCGCGATCAATTCGTACCAGTTGATCCCGCGCGATTCGCGCTGGGAGATCGAACTGCGCGCGCATTGTTTGTACGCGACGGCCCTGATGACGGACGAGATCAATAAATTGCGCCCGGCAAATCTGCAAATCATCATCCCGCAGGTGGATGCGCGGCTGTGGACGCACTATCACACCACCACATGGCCGCATCATTTGACGCAGACGATCATGTACTAGGCAGTTGTCCTGATTTTTCTGTTTTGATAACCCGAAAGGAATTGTTCCATGAAATCATTGGCACGCATTTGCGCGGTCGCGACGATAATTCTGGTCGGCTCGATCAGTCTCAGCGCACAGTCAAAAAGGAAAGTCATCATTGACCAGGACGCGGCTGGGCCCGGCGGCACGGATATGCAGGCGATCCTCGCGCTCGTGAATTCACCGGAAACCGAAGTGTTGGGCATCACCGTGGTCACCGGCGACGCCTGGCGCGACGAGGAAGTGCAACACACTTTGCGGCTGCTGGAAATCATCGGGCGCAGGGATATTCCCGTGGTCCCGGGCGCGGCATTTCCGCTGGTGAGCAGCAAGGAGTACATCGAAAAGTGGCAGACGATTCACGGCAAAATTGTTTATCAGGGCGCCTGGAATTTTGCGCCAGGAGGAAAAGTGCATGGGCCGGCGGAAATTCCGCCGATGCGGGAGGGGAATCCGACAATCAAAGCAGCGAAGGAAGATGCGGCGCATTTTATGGTGCGGCTGGTGCGTCAGTATCCGCACGATGTGACGATTTACGCCGCGGGGCCCATGACAGACCTGGCGCTGGCAATCGCGCTGGATCCGGAATTTTCATCACTGACGAAGGAACTGATCGTGATGGGCGGAAGCATCAACCCGCAAACCGACGACCCTGAATTTTCTCTCACTCCCACTCGCGAGTTTAATTTCTGGATGGACCCCGAGGCCACGCATGCCGTATTGCACGCCAGGTGGCCGCGCGTCGTACTGACCACGGTCGATATCTCCGTGAAGACCCACATGGAAAAAACTCTCATCGAGCAGGTGCGAAAGAGCGCGGAACCCGCGGCTCAGTATGTGGCAAAATACGCGGAGCCCGGATACCTGTGGGATGAACTGGCGGCCGTCGCCTGGCTCGACCCGGCCATCATTACGAAGTGGCGAAAGCTGTACATGGATATTGACGTTGATCACGGGGCCGGCTACGGAAATACGTTGGCTTGGACGCAGGGTTTGCAACCGGGTATGGGCGAAGTACTGGTGGAGGTTCAGGACGATCTGAATAAAGAGAAATTTTATAAGGAGTATGTAGAGTTGCTCTCGCGGCCCACGCCCGGAGCGAAAGATGCGGCAGCGAATTAGAACCAATGTAGGGGCGGCTTTACGCCGCCTTCTTTCTTTTTCTGTCCTTCGCACCGGCCTCGATCCAGCGCGCGCCGATACGTTAAGGTGCCGCTAATGGTTCACGGTGGTATCCTAAACAATTAGCGATTAAGGATTGAGGCAGGTTGGTGGAGTCGGAGATATGGATACGCAAAGACGGCCTAATTTGGAGATTACCGACCGGCAGGGCAACCGGATTGTCAGCGAGAATTCGGCCGGGACGGCGATCGCCACCCTTCAAGGCAAGTCGTTGAGCGCGAACCGCGGAACTTCCCTCAATCTGGATTGGGTGGAGAGCGTCCGCGTGAATTTGAGCGCAGTGGAACGCCGCGCGGCGAGCCTGGTGACTCGGCGCACGGTGAAGAAAGACTGGCAGATCGCATGGCTGCTGCGGGCGATATCCTGCATGGATCTCACCACCCTAAGCGGCGATGACACGGACGAGCGAGTGCGGCGTTTGTGCGCCAAGGCACGGCAGCCGATTCAGCATGAAATTGTGGAAAAGCTGGGAATCGAAGAGTTGCAGTTGCACGTCGGCGCGGTGTGCGTCTACCACCTGTTCGTAGAGACGGCGAGGCGCGCGCTGGAAGGCACAAATATTCCTGTAGCCGCGGTCTCGACGGGCTTTCCAGCGGGGCTTTCCCCGCTGGAAGAGCGCATCGCGGAAATTCGCCGCTCGGTGGAAGCGGGCGCGCAGGAAATTGACGTGGTAATCACGCGCGCGCATGTTTTTGGCGCGAAATGGCAGAAGCTTTACGACGAAATCGTCGGCTTCAAGGATGCTTGCGGCCCCGCGCACCTGAAAGTGATTCTGGGAACCGGCGACCTGTTGACGTTGCGCAATGTCGCGAAAGCCAGTTTGGTAGCCATGATGGCCGGCGCGGATTTCATCAAGACTTCGACCGGGAAGGAGGCTGTAAACGCGATTTTGCCCGTGGGGGTGGTGATGACCCGCGCGATCCGCGAATACGCCGAAGAAACCGGAATGGCGGTTGGTTTCAAGCCTGCCGGAGGAATTCGCACGGCGAAGCAATCTTTGGAATGGCTGGCTCTGATGAAGGAAGAGTTGGGGAACAGTTGGTTGGACGCGCATCTTTTTCGGTTTGGAGCCAGCGGGATGCTCGCGGATATTGAGCGGCAACTGGAATTTCATGTGAACGGGCGGTACTCGGCGGAGTATCGGCATCCCATTGCATAATCTAATTAACAGTTAGAAGCACAGGCAGAAGTGTTTGTGCCATACGAGGTGGAACATCGATGGGAAAAAAGGCAAGTGCGAGTGACGCGGAGTTGATCCTGAAGCTTTACGAATTGCGGCGAGAGCCCGAATTGCGCAAGGCGCGAGACTGGTGGCTGTGGACATTCTCGCCTCGCAATGCAGATGATTTTCTGAAAGTGGCGAACACCATGGGTTCGCAGGAGAACAACTGGCTGCGCCAGGCCGCAAGTTACTGGGGAATGGCGGCGGCGCTGGTCCGTCAGGGCCTCGTGGACGAAGAATTGTTCCTGCGGCCGGCCTGCAGCGGAGAGATGTTCTTCATACTCGCGAAGGTCTATCCATTCCTGCCGGAGTTGCGCGAAAAGCTCGGTGACCCGGAAGTGTTCCTGGATGTCGAAAAAGTGGTGACGGGAACAAAATGGGGCAGGGAGCGGCTCAAGTTTATTCTGAAGCGCATTGAGTCGACGCGAGAGAAAAAGGCCAAGGAAGCCCAGGCATAGCTCCGCGAGCAGCCTTACGCCGCAGTTCAGAGGAGTATACAAACGCGATGAGCGTCGTTGAAAAATTCAGAACGATGGAATACGGCCCGGCGCCGGAGGACCCGAAAGAGTCGCTGGTGTGGCTGGATCGCCATAACCGGAAGTTTGGGCATTTTATTGACGGCGCGTGGCGCCTTCCAGCGGAAGGAAAATATTTTGAGACCGCGGATCCCTCGGCGGGAACAGTGCTGGCGGAAGTGGCGCAGGGCAGCGCGGCCGACGTTGATGCGGCCGTAAAAGCGGCGCGAAAGGCTCTTCCCGCTTGGCAGAAGCTCACTCCGCATGCGCGCGCGCGTTTCCTCTATGCGCTCGCTCGGCAGGTCCAGAAGCATTCGCGGCGCCTCGCCGTTCTGGAGACGCTCGACAACGGAAAGCCAATCCGCGAGAGCCGGGACATTGATATCCCGCTCATAGCGCGGCATTTTTACTATCACGCCGGCTGGGCGCAACTCCTGGAGCAGGAATTCCCGGGTTACTCCGCTTGCGGTGTTGTCGGGCAGATCATTCCCTGGAATTTTCCTCTGCTCATGCTGGCGTGGAAAATTGCGCCCGCGCTGGCAACGGGTAATACCGTTGTGCTGAAGCCGGCGGAATATACGCCGCTGACTGCGCTGGCCTTTGCGGAAATTTGCAACGAAGTCGGATTACCCAAGGGCGTCGTCAACATCGTCACCGGCGACGGCGCGACCGGCGAAGCTCTGGTGAAGCATCCCGATCTGAACAAGATCGCATTCACCGGCTCGACGGAAGTGGGCCGCGCCATCCGCAAAGCCACGGCCGCGACTCACAAGAAACTTTCGCTGGAGCTGGGCGGAAAATCCCCGTTCATTATTTTCGAAGATGCGGATCTGGATGGCGCGGTAGAAGGCTTGGTGGATGGAATCTGGTTCAACCAGGGACAGGTGTGCTGCGCGGGATCGCGCTTGCTGATGCAAGAAAGCATCGCGGAGAAAATGACCCGCAAATTGCAGGCGCGCATGAGCACCCTGCGCGTGGGTGCCCCACTCGATAAAGCTATTGATATCGGCGCGATTGTGGCGCGGGTGCAACTCGAACGCATCGACCGCCTGGTAAAACAGGGAATCGCCGAAGGCGCAACCTGCTGGCAGCCGGAAGTGTTGCTGCCCACGCGCGGGCTCTATTACAAGCCGACGCTTTTGAGCAACGTCCATCCAACGTCGATTGTGGCGCAACAGGAAATTTTTGGCCCCGTGCTTGCCGCCATGACCTTTCGAACCCCGCGCGAAGCGGTGGAACTGGCGAACAATACGGTGTACGGCCTTGCGGCAAGCGTCTGGAGCGAGAGCATCAATGTGGCGTTGCACGTTTCGGCGCAATTAAAAGCCGGGGTCGTTTGGGTGAACAGCACGAATCTGTTCGACGCAGCTTGCGGATTTGGCGGGTACCGCGAAAGCGGGTATGGCCGCGAAGGCGGCCGCGAAGGGCTGGCGGAATATCTGGAGCCGGCGTGGTTCCGCAAAGCACCGGCGCTGAAAAAAAACGGCGCGGGGAAGAAGGATCACGCGGAAGTTGCGAATCCCGGCATCGATCGCACCGTGAAACTTTATATTGGCGGGAAGCAGGTGCGGCCGGACTCCGGCTACAGCATCGAAATTCGCGGCAAGAAGGGCGAATTGCTTGGCGAGTCTCCGCTGGGAAACCGCAAGGACGTTCGCAACGCAGTCGAAGCGGCGCGCAAGGCGGAAGCGTGGAGCAAAGCCACCGCGCACAACCGGGCGCAGGTGCTCTATTACATCGCCGAAAATCTATCGCAACGCAGCGAGGAGATTACTGCCAGGCTTTCCGCGGCGGTTGGAAGAAAACAGGCCGCGGAAGAAGTGCAGCGGAGCGTGGAGAGGCTGTTCTCCTATGCCGGCTGGGCGGACAAGTTCGATGGGTCGGTGCACAATCCGCCGATGCGCAATGTTTCGATCGCCATGAACGAGGCGGTTGGGACGGTCGGGGTAATCTGCCCGTCGGAAATGCCGCTGCTGGGGTTCTTTACGCTGGTGCTACCGTTAATCGCGTCGGGCAACACCGTCGTCGCTGTGCCCTCGGAAGCGTACCCGCTGATCACGGGAGACCTCTACCAGGTTCTTGAAACCAGCGATCTGCCTGGAGGTGTCGTCAACATCGTGGCCGGACGCGCAACGGAATTACTTAAGGTCCTCGCGGAACACGATGATCTGGACGGCATCTGGTGTTATGGAGACGCGGAGATGTGCGCGAGCGTCAAGGCGCTTTCCATTGGCAACCTGAAGCAGGTGTGGACCAACGAAGGCCGCCACATCGATTTCCTCAGCAATGCTCAGAGTGAAGGCCGCTGGTATCTCGAGCATGCGCATCAGGTGAAGAACATCTGGGTCCCGTACGGCGAATAATCCCCAATCTCTCGGACCTAATTCCACGAGGTAAGTTCGGCAGTGTTTCACAAAGATTTCTCTGCCCGATATTTGATCCAAGCTTGTCGAACACACCGCGCAAAAAAATGGGGATGGCCGAAGCCATCCCCTCGTTCCACCTTCTCGCTGCAGATTACTGGGTCGAGGCCGCGGTGTAGAACACCACGAACTGCGGGATCTGATCCGTGGGCACGGTTGTCTGCGTGGACAACCCGCCCGCAGTGGCTCCCGTCAGTGTGACCTTGAAGAGCGAGATGGTGTTGTCAACGTTGTTGTCAACCGCCAGCAGCGCGCCCGTCGGGTCGATGGCCATACCCAGAGGCGTGGCGCCGGTTGCTACCGCAGAGCCGATCTGGGATCCGATCAACCCGGTCGCAGGGTCCAGATTGAAGGCAAACACTTGCCCGGGAGCTGTTGCGCTGGCCGCGTTCTGATCCAGCACGTAGATGAACTTCCCCGTCGGGTCGGTAATAACGTTGATTGTCTGGGTGGCCGTTGGAATCACCTTGTCCGGCCCTGCGCTGGATAATTGGCCGGTCTGCGGATCGATCGTGTAAGCAGAGACGGAGTCGACAGACCCGGCAGTGACGTCGCCGAAGTTTCCGACATAAAGGTGTCCGTTCACATCAGTGGTCCCGAAGAGCGGGAAATTCGTGCCGTCTCCGGTCGTGATGGTTGGGGTGCCGAGGGGTGTCAGTGCGCCAGTCGATTGATCGATGCTGTACTCGCTGATGGTGGCGTTTCCGTCGTTCACTACGTAGAGATACGCTCCCGCGCGGTCGGTCATGACCCAGGTGGGTGCGTTCAGCGTCGCGTCGGTGTAGGCGGTCAGGCCAGGGATTGCGGTCAGGACGCCGTTGGTGGCCTGCGTCTGTGTTTGCGCAATGGAGTATCCGTAGATTGTACCGGTGTCTTCAATCACATAGAGGAAGCGGCCGAGCGGGTCGATCACACCGACGTTGTTTGCCCCGGTGCCTACCACGTAGGGGGGGCGCTGGGCAATAATGAATCCGCCGGTGTTGGAGGAGGGGTCGATGAAATTCGTGATGATCCGGCTGCTGGAGTTGATGTAGTACATCAAGCGGCCAGAGGGATGAAACAGCACCTGCTGCGGATTGTTGGCAGGGAAGGGCGAACCACCTACCTCTGTGAAAGTCCCACCCGCCGCATCGACTTTGTAAATCGAAATGGACCCGGCGCCCAACTGTCCGCCGACTCCGTTGCCTTGCTTATTAGCGATGTACGCAAATCGGGCGGCCGCTGCTTGCACGGTCAGTGTCGCCGTCCCGGTGAAGCCTGTACCCGACTCCGTCGCGGTGATCGTAGAGGTGCCGACGGCAATCCCCAGGGCGATGCCACTATTTACGTCGATCGTTGCCGTGGTTGTTGTCGTTGAGCTCCACGCGATCGTGCCCTGAAGCGGCTGAGTTGTGCCATCGCTCAAGAGTTCGAGCGCCGTGAAAAGTGTCGTATTGCCTGTGGCAATTGTCGGGGCGGCGGGAGTCAGCTGGAGAGTTTGCGGGGCGGCCGGGCCTACAATCAAAGTCGCGCTTCCGGAGGTCACGCCATCGCAACTGGTTGCGGAAATGGTGGTCGTACCTGGGGCAACCGTCGTGATATTGCCCGAATTATCAATCGTCGCGGCGTCGGTATTGCTGCTGGTCCAGGTCACCTGGCTGGAAACGTTCAGGTTTCCGGAGCCGCCTGCGGCGAAGGTGAAGTTGCCGATCGCGAAAAAGGACTGAGAGCCGCCGAGTGGCACAGTTGCGTTCAGCGGAGCGACGGTGATGGAATTCAGTTGATCTACCGCCAGCGGTTCGCTGGTGGCCGAAATTCCGCTGAAGGTTGCGCCGATGTTCGTGGTACCGAGCCCGATGGGCGTTGCCAATCCGTTTGCGTCGATCTGTGCCACAGCGGTGTCCGAGGAACTCCAGGTGGCACTGTTGGTTTCGTCCTGGGTGGAGCCGTTGCTGAACCGAGCCGTGGCGGCATACTGTAAGGAGCCGCAAGTGGCGGTCGCAGGCGGCGGTAGCGCTGCCGGGCGTCTTCCTCCAGGCCTCGGAGTCGTCATCGCGGGGCGCGCACCATGGCGGACGGCACCTCGTACACCCGCGCCAGCCCCTCCGCTGACGTAAATCTCCCCGCTGGTCGGGGCTACCGTCAGGAATTGCAACCTGGGCGAATCATTACAGGCGGAAAGCAGTGCGGCGCATACCAGCGCGATTCCAGATAATGCCAAACGACTGGGCTTGCTTCTCATGACGCCTCCTCAGCGCAGATCCACGGATACAACAAGACACAAAATTCCCAGCGTATGGAGATCATTCTTTGAACGACGGAGCTACTTCGGTGGGCGAGGCTCCCGCTCCGTTCTATGTGATGGATCCCAAGACGCCTCTGGGGATGAACGATACTTGAATCTTCGCAGGTCGGCAAAGTATCAGCCGCGTCATGGGTTACGATTCGATTAACCCTTTCGCAGTTTGGAAACCCTCCCGCCGCCCTCGGCCCTCCGGACAAACTCTCGGTTGTCCTCCGCCGATGCATCTGAAATGATGCGACCATAGGCTTCCTGAGGTAACCAAGTTCCCAGTCAAAGCCTCGTACTATAAGGATCTCCAGCCATGCCCCGTATCCTGACTATCGAAGATCATCGTCTCGAAGAAGCCCGGCAGCGCAAAAAACACTGGAAGCGCTGGGGACCTTACCTTTCGGAGCGTCAATGGGGGACCGTGCGGGAAGACTACAGCGCTAACGGAACCGCCTGGGAGTTTTTCCCCTTCGAACATTCTCACGCTCGCACCTACCGCTGGGGCGAGGACGGAATCGGCGGCATTTGCGACCGGCACCAGATGATCTGTTTCGGTCTGGCTCTTTGGAACGGCAAAGACCCTATTCTGAAGGAACGCCTTTTCGGGCTGACCGGAAACCAGGGCAATCATGGCGAGGACGTGAAGGAATGCTATTTCTATCTGGATTCCACGCCGACGCACAGTTCCATGCGGATGCTTTACAAATACCCGCAGGCGGAGTTTCCCTACCGCTGGCTGGTGGAGGAAAACGCGCGCCGCGGAAGAACGAACCCCGAGTTTGAGCTGCTGGATACGGGGGTGTTCCACGAGAATCGTTATTTCGATGTTTTCGTCGAATATGCGAAGGCCGATGTTGAAGACATCCTGATCAAGATCACGGCGTTCAATCGGGGGCCAGAGGCGGCGCCTCTGCACCTGCTGCCGACGCTGTGGTTTCGCAACACCTGGTCGTGGGGAAAAGATTTACGCCGGCCCATGGCGCGGAGGGCGCCCGATACGCCGGGATCGCTCTGCACGGAACTGCAGCACTGGCAGTACGGGAAGCGATGGCTGCTCGCGGCGGGTACTCCGGAACTGCTCTTCACCGAAAACGAAACCAACTACGAGGAAATCTTTAAATTCCGCAACCGCTCTCCTTATGTGAAGGACGGCTTCCATTCCTATCTGATTCGCGGAAACAAGGGAGCTGTGAACCCGGAACACACCGGCACGAAGATGGCGGCGCACTACGCATTGCATCTGGGGCCGGGAGAATCCGCAACTTTGAAACTTCGCTTGACTGACCTCGACCCGCTCGGCGGCATGGACCCCGATTCGCCAATGGTTGGCACAATTTCGGGGCCGGGCCACTCCGATCGCGCGGCCGGTGTTCCGGGAACGAACGATTTTGGCGCGGGCTTTGACGCGGTCTTAGTCGAACGCCAGAAAGAAGCGAACGAATTTTACGAATCGAGAATTCCCAAAGGGATGTCGGATGACGCGCATCGCGTGATGCGTCAAGCCTATTCGGGCATGCTGTGGAGCAAGCAATTTTATCACTACGACATATATACCTGGTTGGATGGGGATCCCGCTGGGCCGGAGCCTCCTCCAGAACGTCAGCACGGCCGCAACAAGGATTGGACCCACCTTTATAACGACGACATCATCTCCATGCCCGACAAGTGGGAGTATCCCTGGTACGCCGCGTGGGATCTCGCGTTTCACTGTATCCCCCTGGCGCTCGTCGATCCCGACTACGCCAAAGAGCAACTGCTGCTTCTGCTCCGCGAATGGTACATGCATCCGAACGGGCAGTTGCCGGCCTATGAATGGGCTTTTGGCGATGTGAATCCGCCTGTGCATGCCTGGGCAGCCTGGCGCGTGTACAAGATCGAGCGGCGCGTGCGCGGAGTGGCCGACCGCAGTTTTCTGGAGAAAGTTTTTCACAAGCTGCTTTTGAATTTCACCTGGTGGGTGAACCGCAAAGACCCGGATGGCCACAACATTTTTCAGGGCGGATTCCTGGGACTCGACAACATCGGAGTCTTTGACCGCTCCGCGCCTTTGCCGACCGGGGGACACCTGGAACAGTCCGACGGCACCAGTTGGATGGGGATGTATTGTCTGAACATGTTGGCAATCGCGCTGGAACTGGCGAAGGACGACCAGGCTTACGAAGATGTTGCCAGCAAATTCTTCGAACACTTTGTTTACATTGCGCGGGCCATGAACGACATGGGGCCCACGGGACGCTCGCTTTGGGACAATGAAGACGGGTTTTACTATGACCTGTTGCATCTGCCGAATGGGGACGAGCATTTCCTGAAAATCCGCTCGATGGTCGGCCTGATTCCCTTGTTCGCCGTGGAAACGCTGGAGCCCGAAATCGTGGACCGCCTGCCGGGATTCAAGCGGCGCATGCAGTGGTTCATTGACAACCATCCCGACGTGCCGGAGCACATTGAAATGACGCAGCGGTCGGCGCGCGGCGTCCGCCGGCTGCTCTCGCTGGCCAACCGGAAGCAATTGAAGAGGATTTTGTGCCGCATGCTGGATGAAACGGAATTTTTGTCGCCGCACGGGATTCGCGCGCTTTCCCGGTTTCACGAAGACCATCCCTATGAGGTGCAGGTAAACGGGCACACCAGCAAGGTGGATTACGAGCCGGCAGAATCGAATACGGGAGTGTTTGGTGGGAATTCCAACTGGCGCGGCCCGATCTGGTTTCCGGTGAATTACCTCCTGATCGAGTCGCTCCAGAAATATCACCACTATTTCGGCGAGGATTTCAAGATTGAATGCCCCACGCATTCAAGGAACGAACAGGATTTGTGGCAGGTGGCCCAGGAGATTTCCAAGCGCCTGACCCGGATTTTCACTCGGGGCAAGGATGGTAAGCGCCCCTTTGCCGGCGGGCAGGAACTGTTTAACAGCGATCCGCATTGGCGCGACCTGATCCTTTTTTATGAGTATTTTCATGGCGACAACGGCGCCGGGCTTGGCGCCAGCCATCAAACGGGTTGGACCGGACTGGTCGCGAAACTATTGGAGCAGAGCGGAGAGTAAGTTTTGTCGCTTCTCGCCGAAGTGCAATTTGGGAGAGAAATCCTCGGCAACCTGGAGCTTGCGGAGACCCGCGAGTGGCTGGTTACCAACGGCCTCGGAGGATTTGCGTCCGGGACAATTGCCGGGACTTCCACCCGCCGGTATCACGGGCTGCTGATGGCCTCGCTCCAGCCTCCAACGGACAGGACCCTTCTAGTTGCCGGCGTGGATGAATCAGTTCGCTATGGCGGGGCCGAGTTTCCGCTCGCGACGAATCGCTGGCTGAGCGGTGACGTTTCTCCAAAAGGGTTTCTGAATATCGAAAGCTTTCATCTCGAAGGCATGAAACCCGTGTGGCGCTACGCGCTCGCGGATGCGTTGCTCGAAAAACGCATCTGGATGCAGCAGTGTGAAAACACCACGTTTGTGGAGTACACGCTCGTCCGCGGGAATTTGCCCCTCGAGATCGAAGGCAAGATTCTTGTCAGCCATCGCGATTTTCACGCCACCACGCACGGGGACGGCCGGCAGATGAACATCGAGCCGGTTGAAAAGGGAATCCGGGTGGTCGCTTTTGCCGGGGCAACACCCTTTTTTCTGAAGAGCGCGTCCGCCACCTTTGAACCTCGGCATGAGTGGTATCAAAATTTCTTTCTGCCGGTCGAACGGGAACGCGGGCTGGACGATCATGAAGATCGGTTGCTGGCCGCACTGTTTCGCGGGCGCCTGGCGGTCGGCGAGAAATTGACGCTCGTGTTTTCGACGGAAGCGCAGCCCTTGCTGGATGGCGAGCAGGCGCGCGCTTCGCAGTCCAACCATGACTTAAAACTCTTTCAGACCTGGCAAAAGCGGCACGCATCAACCATTGCCACTCCCGCGGATGATGAACCGGCGTGGCTCTGGCAACTGGTGTTGGCCGCCGACCAATTTATCGTCAGGCGGGCGTTGCCGGATGATCCCCAGGGGTTAACTGTCATTGCTGGTTACCCGTGGTTCGGCGACTGGGGCCGCGACACTATGATTGCCCTTCCCGGGCTCACCCTGCCGCTCGGACGCCCGGAAATCGCCCGCAAAATCCTGGAGTCCTTCGCTCGGTATGTGGACAACGGCATGTTGCCGAATAATTTTCCCGACCGCGGCGGCACCCCGCAGTACAACACGATCGACGCCGCCATGTGGTTCTTTGAGGCGGTCCGGCAATATTTTGAAGCCACGCAGGATCTGGCACTGATCAATAAACTGTTTCCCGTTTTGTCGGCCATCGTGGACGCGCATGTTGCGGGCACGCGCTACAACATCAAAGTGGATCCCGCCGACGCTCTTTTGTACGGCGGGAGTCCTGACGTACAGCTTACGTGGATGGACGCGAAGATCGGGGATTGGGTGGTTACGCCGCGAATTGGCAAGCCAGTGGAGATCAACGCGCTCTGGATCAACGCGCTGAACACGATGGGCGAGTTTGCGCGCCGCCTGGCGAGGCCGGGCGAGGGTTATCTGAAGCTGAAACAGAAGGCGGAGAAAAATTTTCAGAAATTCTGGAACCCCGCGCGCAACTGCTGCTTTGACGTGATCGATGTGCCGGGCGGCGGCGCGGACGCCTCCCTGCGGCCGAACCAGGTGTTTGCGGTTTCGTTGCCGGTTAGCCCGCTTACGCGCGAACAAAGTAAAGGCGTTGTGGATGTGCTGGGGCGGGAATTGCTGACCTCATTCGGGCTGCGCAGCCTGGGGCCTTCGGAGCCGGGATATTCAGGGCATTATGCCGGAGGGCCGCGCGAGCGGGATTCTGCGTATCATCAGGGAACTGTGTGGGCCTGGCTGCTTGGGCCGTTCGCGCTGGCGCACTACTCCGTTTACGGCGACCGGGCCGCCGCGCAAAGTTTTCTGGAACCGCTGGGGAGAAGCATTTACTCCGCGGGACTTGGGAGCATCAGCGAAATTTTTGGGGGCGAGGCACCGTTTCCGGCGACAGGATGTTTTGCCCAGGCGTGGAGTGTGGCGGAAACCATTCGTGCATGGGAGTATTTGGCCGGGCAGCCAGGAAAATCCTAGAAAAAAGAATTAGCGCGGAGCACGCAGCGTGCGCTGAGAAGAACTTAGTCCATCCGGGGGGCTGCTTCGTAAAGTTCGATCAGGACTTTGGCGGCGTCGGGCGCAGAGACGAGAAAGAAATTCACCCGCGTGCCGTCGGCCCCGGGCCGCGTCTCCGGATAAATTGCCGCCACGTCGAATTTGGCTTTAAGGATTTGCGTGGCGCGGTCCACGTTCTTGCAAAGATATTCAATCTGCTGGATCCCTTCTCCGAATTTTTTCAGAAATTTCGCGATCGCGCCGCCGCCCGCCGGATCTTTGCTGGTCAATACGTCCATCGACAGGCCGCCGGGAAAGTGGAGTTCGAATTCCAGGGCATCCTGATCGGGCGGCACTTCCGAGAGCCGGGGTAAGCCACTGGCCTCGTGGATTTCCTTAAAGCGCTCGGGCGTAACCGCCAGCCCGATGGTCATCTTGGGATCGCCGCCGTTGAGCAGCGACGCCAGTTCTTCGTCACCCCACCAGGGGTAGGCGGCGTGGTCGGCCAGCGCCCGGCCCGTTTTATATATTTCCGTCGCGGAAACGGCCCGCGTCTCCGATTCCGGAGAGGACAGGCCGTCGATGGCGCGTTGCAGTAGCTCGTTCATCATTTCACCAGACTCCGCTGGATGCCATGACCACAGGATATCTTAACCTGTCCCCGGTGATTTCTTCTTTGCCGGACGAGTGAACGCGGAAATTAACACCGCCAGCAGTAGGATTCCTCCCACCACGCTTAAGGAGAGCACCACAGAAATGTGATACCACGGTTCGGCCACCATTTTTGCTCCGATGAACATGAGCACAAGCGCCAAGCCGATGCTGAGGTAGTGAAAGTACTCGAGTACATCCGCCAGCAGGAAATAGAGCGCCCGCAATCCGAGGATCGCAAAAACGTTGGAGGTGTAGACGATAAAGGGATCACGCGTGATGCCAAATATGGCTGGAATCGAGTCCACGGCGAACGTTACGTCGGTGATTTCCACGATCAGAAGCACAAGAAAAAGGGGGGTGGCAAAGCGCTGTCCGCCTTCTTTCAGGAAAAAGCGTTCGCCCCGGTATTCCTTCGTAACTCGAAGATGCTTGCTGGCGAACCGAAAGATGGGATTCTTTTCGTAGTGAACATTCTTATCCCGAACCCAGAGCATGTGCAGTCCGGTGTAGACGAGGAACACCCCGAACGCCAGGAGTATCCAGTGAAACTTGGCGACGAGCACTGCACCCGCGGCGATCATAATGCCGCGCATGACCAGCGCGCCTAATATGCCCCAGGCGAGGACCCGGTGTTGTACTGCTTCTGGAACCTGGAAAGTGCGGAAGATCACCAGAAAGACGAAAAGATTGTCTACGCTCAGCGCTTTTTCTATGACGTAGCCGGTGAAGTATTCCAAACCGCGCTGCTCGCCGTACCAGTGCCAGATGCACACGCCGAATACCAGCGCCACGGTAATCCAGAGCGCGCTGCCGAAGGCAGCCTCGGCAAGTTTTATCTTGTGGGCTTTGCGGTGGAAGACTCCCAAATCAAGGGCCAGTGCGAGGAGAACGAACAGATTGAAACCAACCCACAGAGTCGTGCTGCCCATGCCTTCAGAATAACGCAGTTCAGCGATGCGCCGAACTGAAGTTCTGCCCGTTCAGATTGGAGAGGATGAGTTGCGTGGGGGCTCCCGCTTGTACGGCTACCGGAACGTCCCAAATCAGGCGGCGGTCGCCGGCGGCGGCGTCGAGTCCGAGAGAACTGACCCAGTAATTGCCCGCTGGAAGGCCCTTAATCAACATATGTCCGTCGAGGTCGGTGTCTCCTTTGGCTGCAAGGTATTTGGACTGCGCAAGATCGGGCGCCAGTTGCGCCACTTTCTGATTGTGCTCCTCAAACGCTTTATCCCACTTATATTTGGGATTCACGGCGCCCAGTTCCGTCTCCATCCCGGAAATCGTGGCAGGATGCGATTCAACAAACTTTTTGGTCACGGACATGTATTCCTGTTTCAGCTTGAGGTATTTGGCGGGGTTCGCTTCGGCGTCAGCTTCTTTGTATTTGGGCATCGGCAATCCGTTGGTGACTCCGCCGCTGTTCGAGCGTTCGTACCCGGCAAAAAATTCGGGAATGTTCATGACATCGTCGGGCGTGATGAGCTTGTCCACGTCCGGCGCAGTCAGGTCGATCACGGCGTGTTGCTTCATCCATGCTTTCAGTTCCGGGGATATCTTCAGGTTGTTGATGAACTCTTCGCGCTCGGCCAGGGGAAATTGATCCGCGGCTTCCTTCAGAATGTCGGCATAGCTTTTCGTCAAAATATAAAAAGTGAACTGGCGCACAGGTTCTGGGCGCGCACCGGTGGGCGCAATGCGCGCGGTCACCTCCAGCGTTCCGGTGGCGCCTTGCCCAAAACTCGCCTGGCAGAGCGATAGGAAAGAGCAGAAAAATACAAGGAGGGATAGTCTGTGTCGCATGGCCTCATCGTAACAGAGTGAGATGCGCAACCTAGGCAAAGAAGTGCGTGGCATGCCTTAATCTGACAAGGATGCTTCTGGGATTAATACAGCCGGAAGGTCACTTCAAAGGGCACTATGACGGGAACCGGTTTGCCGTTAGGACCGGTCACCGGCTTGCACCGCCAGGTGCGCATGGTGTTGATCGTGGATTCATCCAACCCCAGGCCGGGGCTCCGGATCACCCGGGGATTGGTAACCCGGCCATCCACCGTGATCACGGCTTCAACCATCACCACGCCGGAATATTTTGCTTTGCGCGCTTCGTCGGAATAAGGCGGGTTGGGCATGTAGAAGCAAGTGGGCAATCCCACGCCGTTCACACCCGCGCGAAACATCCCGCCGCCGGTCCCGCCACCTTCGCCGGGACCGAGGCCAGCCCCCGTGCCGGAACCTATGCCTGTCCCGTTCCCATGCCCGAGCGAATCGCCCGGACCGGCTGCCAGCGGATCGCCGAGATTCGCAAGACTGCTCGAGATTTTTAGATCCGGCGGGCCAAGAAGCGTCGCTTCCATGGCAAGCTTCGGCTGCGGATTCGGGTGCAATGTCGGAGCCGCAAACTGAGTCGGAGTGAACTTCGGCGGCCTGCCTTTGTTCACGGGAGTATTCGTATGGTCATTCGCTCCACCACCACCGCCTGACTGCTTGGCTCCTGCAGGCAATTTTGCCATGTACGGCGAAATATCAAGCGGCGTCACGTCCAGCTTGTTTTTCGCCTGGGTGGTCGCGGGCAGCATGTTCGTGAGGAAAGGCACGATCAGCAGGGCGATGATTCCGGCGTGCACCACGAGAGCGATCGCCTGGGTCCACCCGAAATTCTCGTCCTTCGACCAGATCTCTTTTACCTTGATCGGCTTGATTCCCGCGGGCATCACTGCTCGGGTAGGAGAGAAAAACTCCTTCAGTTGCCCCATGAACCCGCCGAAATTGCCGCCCCAGTCCACTTCCAACCGCTTATTGATCGGGCCTTTGCGGGCCTTGGGGCCGTAAAGGAAAAATTTCAGATTTTCGCCCAGGCCGGTGCCAAAAGAATTCTTTGTGAAAGGCACGTCGCTGCGTTCGACGATTTTGACGGGGCGTTCCGTCAGGAACTGCTTCAGGTTGGACCAGAAATCATCCGGCATCAGGTGCGCGGGCGTCCCGAAATCCGGCAGGGCACTCATGGGGACCGGAATCACTTCCTCGGGCCCGGAGCGCTTTGGATTGCTCAGTTCTTTTGGCAGAAGGTTGATGAAACCTGGCACCGTTGTCCCCTCAATTACTGTAGACGCGAATCCACGCCATAAGGTTTACCTTAGCCGTTATGATTCGCGCCGGCTGGGAAAGGTTGCGCGACCCCTCGGCTGACACATCTTCACCAAATATTGTAACATACGTAGTTACTTTGCTTTCCAAAGTTTCCCGCATTGCAACGCGGCCTCTTGACCATCCAGATACACTGGAAGTGCCGGATTAGAAGGGACATTCGTTGACCGAATCCATGACCGAACCATTGGAACTGAAAAAGACGCTGAACCTCCCCAAAACTGATTTTGCGATGAAGGCCAGCCTGCCGCAGAACGAGCCAAAGCAACTGGAGGCCTGGCAGGCGGCAAATCTCTACGAGCAGGTTCTGGCGGCCCGCGCGGACAAACCGTTATTCGTGCTGCACGACGGCCCCCCCTACCCCACGGGGACAATTCACCTCGGCACCGGGCTGAACAAGATTTTGAAGGACATGATCGTCAAGTCCAAGAGCATGGCCGGGCATCGCGCGCCTTATGTCCCGGGGTGGGATTGCCACGGCCTGCCCATCGAAACTCAGGTGGAAAAGCAGTTGGGCGGCAAGGGCAAGGTTTCACCCCCGGAATTCCGGCAGATGTGCCGGGACTATGCAACACGCTACGTCGAGCAGCACAAGCGGGACTTCAAGCGGCTTGGCGTGTTTGGCCGCTGGAACGATCCCTATCTGACGATGAGCCACCAATACGAGGCCACCATCGCTGGCGCTTTTTTGGATTTCATCGAAAAGGGCTACGTCTATCGCGGGCGCAAGCCGGTGTACTGGTGCATTTACGACAACACGGCGCTTGCCGAAGCAGAGGTGGAATACGAAGATCACACCAGCCCATCCATCTGGGTCACCTTCAAGGTTGTGGGCGGCGGAAAGGCCGAAGCCGCGAAAATTGGCGCCGATGTTTCCGCAGTGATCTGGACCACTACGCCGTGGACGATTCCGCACAACCGCGGGCTGGCCTTTCACCCCGACTATGAATACGTGGTGATCGCAACCGAGAAGGGAAAACTTCTGCTGGCCGCCGACCGAGTTGCGGGGTTCCAGGCGGATTGCGGCATCAAGCAGGCCGATGAACTGGGGCGTTTCAAGGGCACTGATTTCGAAGGAATGAAATTCCAGCACCCGTTTTTGCCGATTCAGGTCCCGGGCTTGCTTGCGGATTACGTCACGTTGGATCAAGGCAGCGGCATCGTTCACACCGCGCCGGGCCACGGCGCGGACGACTTCAACTCCGGCCAGAAATATGGACTGGAAATCTACGCCCCGCTCGACGACAAGGGCGTCTACACAGAAGGCTTGCCCGAATACAAAGGCAAGGATGTTTTCGCGGCGAATTCCATCATCGTGAAGTTGCTCGGCGATCACGGCGCGCTGCTCGGGCACCATCCTTACAAGCACAGCTATCCGCACTGTTGGCGCTGCCACAATCCGGTGATCTTCCGCGCGACGGAGCAGTGGTTCATCAAAATGGACCAGGCCGCCCATGGCGCGAAGCAAACCCTTCGGCAGGAAGCGCTGCAGGAAATTCACCGCGTGAAGTGGATTCCCGGCTGGGGCGAAGAGCGCATTTACGAAATGATCGAGAAGCGGCCGGATTGGTGCGTCTCTCGCCAGCGGTTCTGGGGCGTGCCGATCATCGTCTTTTTCTGCGACGCTTGCGGCAAGCAGCTGAATGACTTCGCGGCGCTCCGCAATGTCGTGAAGTGGTTTGAAAAAGAAGGCGCCGACGCCTGGTACAAACACACGCCGGAAGAGTTGCTGCCCGCGGGGACAAAGTGTTCGTGTGGCGCCGAAAAGTGGCGCAAGGAAAACGACATTCTGGACGTCTGGTTTGATTCCGGCTCGTCGCACCTGGCGGTGCTGAAGGGCAACGAGTGGCCCGCCGACGTTTATCTCGAGGGCCCCGACCAGTATCGCGGGTGGTTCCACAGTTCGCTCCTGATCGCCACGGGCATCCGCGACAAGGCCCCTTATCGCGGCGTGGTCACTCACGGTTGGACGCTGGACGAACAGGGACGCCCCATGTCGAAATCTTTGGGCAACGTCGTCCTGCCCACAGAGATTTGCGACAAGTGGGGCGCGGACCTGCTCCGCCTTTGGGTTGGCTCTCAGGAATATCAGGCCGACGTAAAGATGAGCGAGCGGGTGATGACGCAGCTCAGCGAAGCCTATCGCAAGATTCGCAACACCATCCGCTTTGCGCTGGGCAATCTGAACGGCTTCGATCCTTCGCGCGATTCGGTGCCGAACGAGCAGTTGGACGAAATCGACCGGTGGATGCTCGAACGCACCGCCGACCTGGTAAAGAAGTGCCGCGAATGGTATGCCGCCTATGAGTTCCATCGCGTCTACCACGCGATTCATGATTTCTGCGTGGTGGATTTGAGCGCGTTTTATTATGACGTGCTGAAGGACCGTTTGTACACGAAGGCGGCGAAGAACAAATCCCGACGCTCGGGGCAAACCGCAGTCTGGAAAATCACCGGCGCACTGGTGCGTCTGCTTGCTCCGACCCTGGTGTTCACTGCCGAGGAAGTGTGGAAATTCCTGCCGCACGCTGCCGGTGAGCCGGGCAGCGTTCACATCGCGCTCTTTCCGGAAGAGGCGGAGTTGCGGGCGGGCCTTGCGCCGGAGAAGTCCAACACCTGGGAGCTGCTGGCGAAAGTGCGCGGCGAGGTGCTGAAGGCGCTGGAAGTGGCGCGCAATGAAAAAAAACTGATTAACTCCGGGTTAGAGGCGAAAGTCTTGCTGAACGCCGACCTGGAGCTGAAGGCCAAGCTGAAGCAATATTTATCTCAATTGCCGGGGCTATTCATCGTTTCGCAGGTCGAACTGATCAGCGCCGGGACCGGAGAGTTCCGGTCGGAAGTTGTGCCGGGCCTCGAAGTCAGCGTGCAGCGGGCGGACGGAAAGAAGTGCGACCGCTGCTGGAATTATTCGGTCCACGTCGGCGAGAATTCGCGGTATCCGGCCGTTTGCGAGCGCTGCAGCGCCGCAATCGCGGAGATTGAGGCAGGAGGTCCGGATGCGGATGCCGCTGCCTCATCACGCTAGGCAACTTTCCGCTTCCGTGAACTCATGATGATTCCTGGGCGGATCCGGTGGCTCTGGCTGACTCTGGTGGTCGTCCTGTTGGACCGGGCCACAAAGGCGTGGATTGAATCCCGTCCGCTTTCGTTTTTCCCGCATGTGGTAATTCCCAACTGGTTCAGCATCATTCTTTCGAAGAATCCAGGGATAGCGTTCAGTTTCTTTTCCAACGGCTCAAGCATGCTCACTCGTGTGATCCTGATCGCGGGCTCGTTGCTGATCATCGGATTGATCGCGTGGTTGCTAGTTGCGGGGCGAGACGCAACTGCAGTCAACGCGGCCGGACTCGCGTTGCTGCTGGGCGGCGCGGCGGGAAATCTGACCGACCGGATTATTCATGGGGCGGTGACGGATTTTCTGGAAGTGTGGTTGCGGTTCTTGCCGTTTTCATTGTTCAACCCCTGGCCGACATTCAATGTTGCCGACGCCGGCGTGACCATTGGCGCGCTGCTGCTGCTCTATGACGTGCTTTTTTGCTCACCAAAGCAGCAGGGTTGAGACCGGATTCGCCGCTTGCCCAGCCCTGTAGCTCGGGCCTTCAGGCCCGATGGTTTTCGCGGCGAAGGCAAAACCTCGCCCGCAGTTGCGAATGGCCTCACCCTGAGCCGCTGAGCAGCAGTTCGGTTTACGGCCGTTTGGGTTGTACACTCTTCGCTTGATGACAATCTCCCCACTCATATTTGTTGTGCCGCCGGAAGAGGCCGGGCTTCGCCTGGATCGCTTTGTTTCCTCGCATAGTGCGGAGTTGTCTCGGACCCGCGTGCAGGAATTGATCGCGGCCGGCCTGGTGCTGCTAAACGGGAAACTTGCCAAGGATTCGCACAAGGTGCGTGCCGCCGACGTCGTCGAAGTAACTCCCACGCCCCGGCCGGCGATGAAGGCGGAGGCGGAGCAAATCCCGCTGGACATCCTTTACGAAGATGAAGACCTGATCGCGGTGAACAAGGCCGCGGGGATGACCGTTCACGCTGGCGCGGGGAATTCGCGCGGAACCCTCGTCAACGCTCTGCTCGGGAGGGGGCAGACGCTTTCGCAGGGCGGTGATCCGCTCCGGCCGGGAATTGTTCATCGCATCGACAAAGAAACTTCCGGAATATTGCTGGTTGCCAAAAATGATTTTGCGCACGCCAAGCTGGCGGAGAGTTTTCGCGAGCGCACGATCCAGAAAACTTATATTGCGCTTGTGCAGGGACTCCTCGCCGAAGAACGCGGTCGGATCGAACTACCCATTGCGCGCGACCCTGTCCGGCGGAATCGCATGACCGCGAAACGCGCCGCGTCCCTGCCAAACGCGAGGGCGGCGCGCACAGACTGGCGCGTGCTGGCGAGAATCGATGCCGCCACTCTGGTGGAAGTGCAACTGCACACCGGCCGCACCCACCAGATCCGCGTGCACTTTTCTGCGCTGCGGCATCCCGTGGTGGGCGACACGCTCTACGGCGCCTCCGGACAATTGCGAGTCAGGGATAGTTCGCTCCCCGCGCTCGGGCGGAATTTCCTGCATGCCGCCAGGCTAGTATTTCAGCAACCGCGCACCAGCCGGACAATTCAGCTAACGGCGCCGCTGCCGGCTGAGCTTCACACCTACCTGGGTAAGGTTGCGACTGCTGCCGGTGAGTCTCCCTCGCGGATTGACGCTGCGCTCAAAGGGTTCCTATAATCTTTGAACATGCGATTCCGACTCCTTGGGTTTCCTCTGGCTTTGACAATTTTCATCAGCGCTTCGTCTCCGGCTCAGCAGCCGAATCCACCTGCCGCGCCTCCGCCTGCTTCCCAGGAGCCGGTTCAGCAAAGTCAGACCATCATCCTCCGAGTCAACCTGGTGGACGTGCTCTTCACGGTTCTCGACCGGCGCAACAAACTGGTGCCGTCCCTGGAAAAACCTGACTTCAAGGTCCTCGACGACAACATTTCGCAGGAGATTCGCTACTTCAGCCGGCAATCGGACCTGCCTTTGCGCATCGGAATGTTGCTGGACACTTCCAACAGCATCCGCGATCGCATCAAGTTCGAGCAGGACGCCGCGAACAATTTTCTGTTCAGTGTGCTCCGCCGCGGCAAAGACGAAGCCTTTGTGATGACGTTTGACGACGAGCCGCAGGTAATCCAGGCGTTCACCCCGGACACCGGTAAATTGCGCGATCAGATTCTGCGTACCCGCGCTGGCGGCGGCACTGCCGTTTACGACGCCATTTACAATGCCTGCGAACAGGAGTTAAGCCACCCGCCTCGCCCGCCCGGCGACCAACCCGATGTGGTTCGCCGCGTGATGATTCTGATCAGCGACGGCGAAGACAATCTTTCCACCCACACCCGAACCGAAGCCATCGAGATGGCCCAACGCAGCAGCGTCGTCATCTACACCATCAGCACCAGCACGCAGTGGGTGACGCTCGACGATCCCAGCAAGGAACGCACCGGGAACCGCAAATACCACCTCACCGATGGCGACAAGATACTGCAGGCACTGGCCGAAGAGACCGGTGGCCGCGCTTTCTACCCCTATCACGTGGACGATCTCGACCAGTCCTTCCAGGATATCGGCGACGAACTCCGCAACCAGTATTCTATCGCCTACAACCCATCGACCCATTCCCTCGACGGCAGGTATCACAAGATCAGGATTGAGGTGCCGGAGCACAAGGGCTACCAGGTGCGCGCGCGCAAGGGATATTTTGCCCGGACCAACGCCGATATCGCCAAACCTGCGGGGTCGGTGAAGTAAGAGCAATCGCGCCGGGCTGCCCACCCCCGATGGCGAGGCCTGCACAATCTGCCGGACAAACTATTTGCTGGTGTCTTTCAGGAGTACGACGTCGGCTTCGGTCTCGCCCCGTTCAATCGCCAACTGCGACCCATCCGGCGAAAACACGAAGCGAATGATTTTTTGTCTTGTGAAATGCGTCAGTTGCTTTCCGGCGGAGCCGTCCAGCGGCTGGCTCCAGAGATTGTCCACGCCTTTTTCTCTCACCATGTAAACCACCGCTTTGCCATCGGGCGAAATTGCCAGGCCGTCCGGCAGGGCTCGCTGATCAATGTCGTGGTAGACCATCCGATGCGCCTCGGTCGAATCCATGCGCAGCATCAGCTTGTGGTCCAGCTCGCGCACTTCGAGCGAAGCCACATTTTTTCCGTCTGGCGCAAGGGCGTAAGCCCCCAGCGAAAATTTGACGGCCGTCTCGGGTGAGCCACCGTCCAACGACACACGTTTCAAATAGCCGTTATCGTTCGTATCCGTGTAATAGACCCACGGACCACTCTTCGCGCAACTCGGAGCCTGTTCGCTGAAGCCGGAGGTCAGTTGGCGCTGATCGCTGCCATCGAGATTGGCGCGCCACAAATTCGCGGAGGATGCGGAAGTCCGCGCCAGTTGGCGGAATACGAGGTAACGCCCGTCGCCGCAAATAGCGACTTGATCGGGAATGTGCTTGTCGTCCGAAAGCACAACCTTTTCTCCGCCACCCGGACCCACGATCTTGATATCCCCGGCCTGGGGAAGCACCAGCTTTCCGTCTGCTGTCCAATCCCACCGCCAGACAGGCAGCTGAGAATTCAGTGGAACACTCGCCAGTTTGTCGGGTTCCCCGGCCGGCGCCACACCAAGTTCGAATCGCACCCGGCTTTGGATGGCGGCCAGCGTTTTGCCATCTTTCGAAATCGTTTGCGCCCCGTAGTTGTTGGTGTCTGCCGTCAATTGTCGGAACTCTCCCGACGGAGAGGAAAGAAATCCCAGCTGAATCTGCCGGTGGCCGCTATCGAGCTGCGAGCTGTTGACGATCAGCCCAGAGCCGTCGGGCAGCCAGGTCGGCACGTAATAAATGTGTCCGGACGCGTCCGCCAGCACTTGCTCGTTTCCGGTGTTTACGTCCACCGAAGAGAATCCACCGATGGCATCCCGGGAAGGCTGCACGATCGGGATCAGGATGGTTTTTCCGTCGGGCGACCACGCCGGGACGTAACTGTCGCTCTTGAGAAGGCGGCCGGTAAAAATGTTCCGCTCGATCGCGCCGTCACTCTTCGCGACCACTAGGTCCCACTTCGGCGAATCGTGAAGTTGTCGGAGGAAAGCAAAGTGCGCCCCATCTGGTGAAAACGTGATCGGGCTGTCGACGTCGCGGACAAGGACCTTTGGCTCGCCGCCCAGCATCGAGGCCCGATACAGGACGGATATGCTTTCTTCCGCTTCTTCCCGGCGGACGAAATAGATGTAGTTGCCGTCTGGCGAAAACGTCAGGCCTTCATACAGGGTCGCCGCCGGCTCCACCACCTCCTTGTTCGTCTGCGTGGGAATATGATGCAGCCACAGGGACTGCAATCCATTCTCCTCCAGCGCTTGCAGCAGATATTTCCCGTCGGGAGAGATTGCGGCTTGCGAGATATGGCCGTTGTTCGAAATATTTTCGATGCCGAATTTTTCGAACGGGAGATGCTTGCCCTTCTGCAAAAAAGTATAGGCACCGTAAGCGGCGGCCAACGCCACCACTACAACCAATCCCAGGATCACCCCAGTGCCCAGCTTGTTCTGGTTGGCCGCTTCCACCAGGTCCGTGCTGCTGATCGGTTTGTGCAGCGGACCAGAGGATCTTGCGGCGGCGTGTGCGGCGCTCATGCTCGCTCGACTGGCCGCGACGCTCGAGTCCGAAGATGGGCGGCCCGGTTCAAGCTCGCGCAGCAGGCGCTTCAGGTCGGCGCGCAACTCGGCGGCCACCTGGTAGCGCATCTCGCGATCCTTCTCCAAAAGTTTGTTGATGATCCGTTCCAATTCCGCCGGAATGTCGCTGTTGAACTGCACCGGGGAGACCGGCGCGGCGTGCAGGATGTTGGCGAAAATTACGGCGCTGGTGGAGCCCTGAAACGGATGGCGTCCCGTGACCATGCCGTACATTACGGAGCCGAGCGAAAAAAGGTCGGTACGCGCGTCAAGAGCCTCACCACGCGCCTGCTCGGGCGACATGTAGACCACGGTGCCGACGGTGGTTCCGGGATTCGTCTGGAAGATGGTGTCGGAATCGGCGAGGGTATCCTCGGAGGGGCCGCCCTCCACCTCCATCAATTTGGCCAGCCCGAAATCCAGAATCTTGGTGGCGCAGCGGCTGGTAAGGAAAATGTTAGCGGGCTTGATGTCGCGATGGACGATGCCTTTTTTGTGGGCCGCATCAAGCGCATCTGCAATTTCAATGCAGACTTCCACGCAGTGAGTAATGGGCATCGTCCCGCGGTGAAGCACCTTGTCGAGGGATTCGCCCTCCAGAAGCTCCATGGCGATGAATGTCCGGCCGTCGCACTCTTCGATCGCATAGATGGTGCAAATGCCAGGGTGATTCAGCGCGGACGCGGAGCGCGCTTCCCGCAGAAACCGTTCCAGCGAACCGGCGTCGTGCACCGCGCTTTCTTTCAGAAATTTCAGCGCAACACGGCGGCCCAGCTTGGTGTCTTCGGCTTCGTACACCAATCCCATCCCGCCCGCGCCGAGTTGGCGGACGATTCGATAGTGGGCAATTTTGTCCTGGTTCATTTGGCTAGTTGAATGCGATCCCTGACCGCCATGTGATGTTAGCCAAGCAGTTGCTTCCGGTCAATCGGTGAGAGTAAAGCGGGCTAGTGTCTGGGGGCGTAGTAGCCTTTACGCGCGAGAACTTTAAAGTCGTGGTTATCGACGTCGAGCTTGATCTTACGGAATTTGCCGTCCCGGCTATTGTTGGTGGGGTAGTAGCCGAGGGTGTATTGGCTCCTGAGTTCTTCGGAAATCTGGTCAAAGGCTTCTTCCAGTTTTTTCTCGGAGCTTACGTAAATGACGCGGCCGCCGGTATCATCGGCGAGGCGCCGAGCGACTCCGCCATTTCCCCCGTAGCGCGGATCAGCCACCAGCAGTACGTGAATCACCGTGTCTGTCCGTTGCGCGGACTCAATCGCTTCTTCCAGTTTTACCTTGCTGCCTTCGTCCTGGGCATCCGTGACGATCACAATCGCCTTGCGCCCTGCTTCTCCATTCAACTTTTCTCCGCACGCCAGATAAATGGCGTCGTAAAGCGCCGTCCCGGTCATATTTCCTGATCCAACCGGCCCGGGATTCCCAGCGATGTATCCGCCGCCCGGCGTATTGATGCGCGCCTTATTGATGGCCCGGTCCAGAATCGAATGGTCATCCGTGAAGTCAGACAGCAGGTCCACGTCCGTGTCGAAGGAAATCACCATTGCTTCATCGCCTTTGCGCATAACGCGGCGCATGAATCGGCTGCCAGCGCCCTGAATCGCTCCAAGCATGTTCTGTTCGCTGCCGGAGGTGTCCAGCAGGAGCCCGAGAGTAATCGGAAGCATCATTTCCCGCGAAAAGAACGCGATCTTCTCTTCGTGGCCGTCTTCGGAAATCTTGAAATTTTCCTGCTTCAGGTCGGTGACCACGCGCTTGTTTTTGTCTCGCACCGTCGCAAACAGGTTGACCAGGCTGACCTCCGTCTTGATGGTCGGAGGATTCTGAGCCTGTCCCTGCCCTTGTGGCACGGCCGGGGTCGCCACCGTTAATGCCGCGCCGCACGCCAGCGTGTACTCAGCCAACATCTTCCACACTCGCATCTTCGTACTCACGGATTTCACTGTTTCCCGGTATCCTTAATTGAGGTCTTGGTAGGCGAAGGGCTGCTAGTTTGCATCTGGTCTTGTGCCCCCACGCCTGGGGTAGCGTCCACTGTTACGATGCAACCAACTGGCCTGCGGGATGCGTCGAATGCTCGGCAGCACCTGAAATCACACTAACCCGGAAAGTTTGGCCCGAACAACATGAATTGTCCACGAAAAAGAGCCTTTTTCGCTGCCGTACCCGCGTTTTGTTTCTTTGCCGCGGCCGTCTTCGGGCAGGATCCCACGCCGCCAAAGCCCGCCGCGCCATCCCCTGCGCAGGAGCCCAAACCCGCCGACAAACAAAAGGGCCAGGCGCCGATCCGAATCAGCGTTAAAACGGTGGTTGTGCCGGTCACCGTGAAAGACCGTAGCGGCAATTTGGTCCCAGACTTGAGGCGAGACGAGTTTCGCATCTTTGAGGACAACATTGAGCAGGAGATTACCAGGCTCTCCGTCGAAACCGTGCCGCTTTCGTTGGTCATCCTGATTGACAACGATCTGAAGCGCAAGGACGAGCAGCAGGTCGAGCCAAGCCTCACCTCCATCGTCGGTGGCCTCAGCACCAGCGACGAAGCCTCTATCTGCCGCTTCGACCAGTTTTTTCACGAAGGCAAGGGCTTTACCAAAGACCAGGACAATCTGCTCACCCAATTGAAGCGCACCGATCTTTCCTCCGAGCCTTCTGTGGCTCCTCCCGGGGGTCCTTTCAACGGGCCGACCGTCAGTGGCATCCCGGCACCTGGTGCACCGCCGAATCCGGCTGGTCTTCAGGCCATCAAGGGCCAGCCCACGAAAGCGCTCGATGATGCCATGTTCGAAGCCGCGGAGCTCTTGAAGGATCGCGACAGCCGCAAGCGCCGCAAGGTGATCCTCCTGATTTCCGACGGGCAGAACGGCGCGAAGTTCAACACCCACAGCTATGACGAGACCAAGGCCGAACTGCTGCGCCAGGAAATCAGCGTCTACAGCGTCGCGACCGGCAGTTCGTATTTCGAGCGCAAGTTCAACCGGCTGGTCAGCTACTCGCACGATACGGGCGGCGACATTTATTACGGGGCCAAGCAGAACGCGTTTTCGGAGTTTTATTCGCGGATTACAGAAGCGGCGCGCAACCAGTACACTTTGACGTACTCGCCGAGGGGCGAGCGTGCGGTGGACTATCATTCGATCGAGGTGCGCGTCCGCCGCGACGGTTTGACGATTCTGGCACGGCAGGGCTACTACAGCGGAACGCTAGCGGAATCTCCTCAATAAGTTTCAACCGGCCCCCCAGCAGACTCTTTCCTCGCGGTCGGGGGCCATTTAACTGTCGAGCCGATTGTTTACGAACTCCCGTTCGATTTATCGATTCTGGACGCCGAAATTTCTTGACAGCTGCGATAGCCGCCCGTATACGAGTGGCAGCGGGCAGGATTGCGATTCATCCGCTTTGCGTGCCTCGGCAACAATTGTTCAAAGAGGCAGAGATATTTGAATAGCAAAGAAAGCCAAGAAGGCCCCCAAGAAAACCCCCAAGAAAGCCAAGTAAACCGTACCCGTATCCAAATTCGATTTTGCGAAGGCGCCACGGCCACCCGCGGTGCCTTTTTTAGATCCAGACCCTCCCACTCAGCGTCTTAAAGGTGCGCTTGCAAGGACTTCGACTTTTTCAACCCGCGGGGGAACCGCAAACAATTCGTTGGCTCGCGCACCCAATGCCTTTGCAATCTCCCCACTCAGGTGGGCACTACGGCCCGTTTCATTTGAGAAGGTATCGAAGATGCCGAACTTCCCCGGCCCAAGCTTGATTGCATACCACTTCGAGGTCCCTTCTTCTTTCTGCGCGAGTGGCTGAGCTGACTTTAGAAACGCCCCGGCATCGGCCTCCTTGCCTGGGCGTGTCTCCAGCGTGACTAACAATCCGATTGCTTCCAAATCCTTCAATGACGTGCTTGCAAGGACATTCACTTTTTCAACCTGCGGGGCAACCGCAAACAATTCGTTGGCTCTCGCACCCAACGCCTTCGCAATCTCACCACTCAAGTGGGCATTTCGGTCCCCTTCATTCGCAAAGGTATCGAAGATGCCGAACTTCCCTGGCCCCAGCTTGATCGCATACCATTTCAATGTCTCTTCTTCATTCTGCGCCAGCGGCTGAGCGGACTTTAGAAATGCCTCGGCATCGGCCTCCTTGCCTGGACGCGCTTGCAGCGCGACTAATAATCCGATTGCTTCCCTTGAGTCACGCTTCTGTGTTGAATTATTCCCGGCCGATTGAACCTCTTTCGAGACACCCGAACGTAGCCGAAAATGTTGAGCGCGAGCTATCGGGTTCCATCCAAGAAAAGAGGCTAGAAGAGCGACCATCGCAAGCGCGACCGTGCGGCGGTGGCTTGCGATGCGTGGATTTTGTTTCTCGGTTTGGATCCTAACAGTGATGGATGACAATTCAAATCTCCTTTTTGTTCCGGCAAACGATCTTGATTCCGCATATCCATAAACTTTCTTACTCGCGTGGATCTTGTGGCTCCGCTTTCATTCGTTCGGCCAATTATTTTCAGTTCGTTTGTACGGCAGCCATCGTCCCCGCACTTTCAGATTCGCTCCCATGGGATTGTCTGCGCGTCAGCAAGAGAAAGTTGCCAGCCGCCACCATCACCATAAGAGCATCGACGAAGAACCAGCCATAGCCCAAGACGAAAATGTGACTGAGAATTACGGCGATCATCCACACAACAACTAACCCCGCCCCCAATCTGGCTGTCTTCCGAATCAGGAGCAGAACCGCCGTCACCGTCTCGAATATCCCTGACCCTAGCCGGAATACTGGCTGAGATACCAACCCGTGAACCGCTTGCGACATCTGCGTGAACAGGGCCACCGAACCTGGCACCGCTGCAAACTTAAGGAAGATGGCGGCATACAGAAGGTTCAGGGCCACCAATACGCGAATTGCCAGTATTGCGACTCTTTTGCCCATAAATCTTGTCTCCTTAGATCACCACGAACCGGACAATCCTTTGCGGGTGGTAGTACTCATTACAAGTTCGGCTTACACCACGCTGAGCGTAACGTCGATGTTTCCCCGGGTAGCGTTGGAATATGCACAAGTCTGGTTGTGAGTGGCGTCCACAATGGCCCGAGCGACTTCGCGTTCCAAGCCCGGCAGGCTGACCTTCAGCCGTGCTCGGAGGAAGTAAACGTCGCCAGAATTGCACAAGTCTATTTCGGCATCGATGGCTACGTCAGACGGAAGCTTGACCTTCATCTTGTTAGCCACAAGCCCCATCGCGCTAATGAAACAGGCCGACCAACCAGCGGCAAACAATTGCTCCGGATTGGTACCAGTCCCTGGGACTCCCGGAGCCGAGAACTTGACCTCTAAGCGGCCGTCATCACTGCGGGAGCCGCCGCCGCGCCGACCGCCCGAAGTATTCGTCTTGGCGGTATACCGCACCTTTATGTCTTCCTGGATTGAATCAGCTACTGCGTCGGTTTTTTGATATGTGGTCATCTTTATTTTGCTCCGTGCGCCGGTCAAAACCGGCATGGTGTGCGAGGCATTAAGAGACCTCGAAGATCACTTCCAGCTCGACTGGTGTTCCCAGCGGAAGGCTTGCTACCCCGTACACTAGCCGACTGGGGTTTTTGCCTTTTCCAAAAACGTCCTGCAGCAACTCGGAAGCGCCGTCAGCCACCCGGGGATGCTCTCGGACATCTCCCGAAGTTGCCACCGCCACCCCAAGCCGGACGATTCGCGTCACTTTGTCGAGCGATCCCAAATGTTGTCTTGCGACCGCGAGGGCGTTAAGCGCCGCCAGCCGAGCCGCCTTGTGGCCCGTTTCCACATCGAGTTCGGCGCCCACACGCCCAATGAATTTCGCTCCGTGCCCATTCGTGGGGAGCACTCCGGTCAGAAAGAGGAGGCTGCCCGTCTGCACAGCCTCCACATATATGCCGAACGGCTCTGGTGGGGCCGGAAGTTGAATACCAAGTTCTTGCAATCGCTGCTCGGCGCTGGCAGGCCGAGCGCTCTTGCCGGTTACCATTTGCCCGCGTGCGCGCCGCCGTCTACGTGCAGGATTTCGCCGGTAGTGAACGTTGCGTCGGTCAAGAACAAAATGGAATCTACAACTTCCTTGATTTCTCCCATCCTGCCGAGGGGATGCAACCCTTTCAGAAACTCATAGGTCTCGGGCTTGTGCATCGGAGTTTTGATTACACCGAGCGCGACCGTGTTCACGCGAATTCCGTCTTTTGCGTGTTCCATTGCGAGTGCGCGAGTCACCGCGTGCAAACTGCCCTTGGCCATCACTTGAACCGTCACCGGTACACCGGAGACAGGGTGGTCCACCAGGGTCGTTGACACGTTAACGATGCTGCCGCTCTTCTGCTGCAACATTTGCTTCACCGATAACTGTGATACGTACAGAAAGCCCCCAAGAGTCGTGGAAACCAAGGAGTTGAAATCTTCCGTCGTGTATTCGGTGAAAGATTTGGGAATAAAAATACCCGCATTGTTTATCAGCACATCGATTCGGCCGAATCTGGATACGGCTGTTTCCACGATCTTAGCAGCCGTTTTCGGGTCACCGATGTCTCCATCGACCAGTGCGAGACTCGCGGACGCGGAGAACGGATTGGCTTTGGTGATGTTTCGCGAATTTGCGACTACGCTGTAACCGCGCTTCAAAAACGCTTCGACGAGGGCTGCCCCGATTCCCTGGGAAGCTCCGGTAACAATTGCTGTTTTCTGTGAATTTGCCATTTCAAGCTCCTTTGCTTGGGCGAGTTGGGCAATCCGTGCTGCAGTCGTGGCCTTGCTAACGTCTCTTTGATCGGTGGCCTCAACTCACAACTGTGAGTAAACTGCACATCGCACGCGGAGTTGGGCGGGTTTCTGCTCAAATGGTCGGAATCTTGCTGAATTCGAGCTCCGAGGGACAGAACTCTGACGAATTACAATCAGTTTGCTTGCTGTCTGGAAAGACTGGTGGCGAGACTTGGGTTGGTCCCAGTCAGAATTGTTGACGGTGTCGAGATTGCTGAAGCGGATGTAAGGTGGTGTGAACTACAGATTTCAGCGTGCGCTGGACGTTAACAACGAATTACAGTGAAACCAGTGAGAGCGACGTATCTTCGGAGAGAGACTCCGACGCGGAGGTCGCTTCGGAGTCCAGGAAATCCTGGCGATACTCTGTCGGGCTAATTCCGCAGACATCACGAAAGACCTGCGCAAAGTGCTGCTGAGTTTTGAATCCACAGGCCACGGCCACGTCCAATACTCGCGCCACGGGAGCGCGCAACATCGCTTTTGCACGCTCAACTCTTTGACGCAGAACATATTGGTGCGGGGTCTCCCCGGTTGACTTGCGGAACATCCGCGCGAAATGAGCGGTGCTCAGGCCCGCTGATTGCGCCATCTCGTCTAGGCTCAAGTCCTCTTCCATCTTTGCTTGTACCAACTCTTTGATCCTTCGCAATCGCGCTGAACCTAGTCCGCCCTGGTATATCCGGGCGGGGCGGTGCCTTACTGCACGATCCTTCACCAGCGCTATCGCCATCGCCTGTTCCACAGAATCCAGAAACAGCCGGCCGCTCGGAAACCCGGCAACCATCTCGGCATGAGCCGCGGCAACCAGCGCACTCAGGCGCGGGTTTGCAAACTTGCGCGAAGCGCGCAATTCTAGCTCGCCGTAAGCTCCGTCAGCGCTGGCCATAAGTGCCGCATCAGAAATACCAAGCTGCAGATGCGTTACGTTCATAAGTCCAACCCACTCCCCGACATGACGGTCGCACAGTGCTAAGTCGCCCGCCGTGTAGTCGAACTTTTCCAGCGCGGAACGCTTCGAGCCCCACTCAATTGAACCGGGCCGCAACATCATTGCGAAAGCCTGATCATGCCGCACCCAATGACGTGGCGCTGTGTCAGAGTCAGGGGGAAAGAGTTCAACTCTCATCGATTTGTTTTATCCCCTCGTGCGGTGGATATCTTCGACCATTTTGCGGTCCTTGATTTGATGCTCACCATAATTGGAGGATACAGAGGAAGTAGGCAATACGTGCAGCTGCGGGTAACTCCCCAACCGTGCTCCGTAGCCCTTGCGAACCGTTTTTCACTTTGGGAAAACAACCATTCGAATGGCTGGAGCTAACTGCTTGCTGTGCAACACATGCGGGAACCAATTCGAATGTTTAGTAACTACTGAATAAACCTTCAAGTAATACTTTAAATGTCGGCGCGCCGACATTTTCGACCCGACGCGAGCCTTGCGCCGGCCTATCCACCGCCGAGCGACTCTTCATAGGCGGGGCAAATCGGCTTGTAGGCGCAGCCGCGGCAGAAAAAGCCGGGCTTGGCGGGAAAGTTTCCTGCGCGGATGTCGGCGGCAGTTTCCTGGACGGTGGCTTCGGCTTCGGCAATCTGTTTGGAGTCGCGGGTGGTTTCCTGGCGCTGGTTGTTCTGCAGATAGTGGAAGACCAGGCGCGTGGGATTCCACTCGAAAATTTCTTTTGCGGCGAGGGCGTAGATACTGAGTTGCAGATCTTTTCGGGCGTCGGCGTCTTTCTTGGGCTTCCCGGTTTTGTAGTCCACGATTTCCACGTCTTTGCGGCCGAGCGAATTCACCTGATCCATGCGCCCCGTCAGGATCACATTGTTTTCAAGCGGGAGCTCAAAACCTTTTTCCTGTTCCAAGATGTCCGGCGTGTCCTGCAGCGCCGATGCGTGGAAAACTTTCAGCTGTTCCAGGCCGTCTTTTTTGTATTCGGCTTCCTGATATTCGTCTTCGTAGCCCGCGCTGGTCCATTCCGTTTCATAGATCCGCTGCACTTCGTCGAACGGAAGCTTCACGCCCTTCTTGAGCTGCTCGAGGAAACGTTTGATTGTGGTGTGGATCACGCTGCCGAAGCTGAGCATGGCCCGCGGCCCCTCTTTCAGCGACCACAGATAGCCGAAGGCATACTGCTGCGGACATTTCTTGTAATTTTCAACCGCCGAGGAACTGAGCTTGAGTGGTTCGGGCGATGCGGGATGGAATTCCTCCGCCCACCCGGCGATGCGCGAAAAAATTTTGGGAGGAGCTTCACCCGCGGGGAATAGTTCGCCGCTGGCCGCATCCGATTGCGTTTCTTCTTCCGCTTCGCGGGGTTTTGGTTTGGGCGCAATCTGCAGGACGTCGCGCCGCTTGATGGCTGGGTCCATCACGATGTCTTCGATAAAGACGGGAACCTTGCTGCGCTTCTCCCGCACGGTGGTCATCGTCAGGCGATCTTCGGCGCGGGTGAGGGCTACGTAGAAGAGGCGGCGCTCTTCCTGAATGTGAAAGTCACCTTCGGGGAGCTCTTCCTTCATCAAGCGGTCGGGAAATTCAAAGAGCGGCGAGCGATTTCGCGCGGGAAAGGCGTTGGAGTTTATGCGCAACAGGAAAACGTGAGGGAACTCAAGTCCTTTTGCACCGTGCACGGTCATGAGTTGCACCGCGTCGCCGGGGGCATCGTCTTCTAGGCTCAGCGTACCGTTGGCCTGCTCGAAATAATCCAGGTATTCGAGAAACTCCGGCAAGCCGCGCGTTTCGCTTTTCGGTTCCCAATCCTTAATGAACTGGCCGAGCTGGTTTACGTATTTGCGGCCCTGCGCGCCGGCACGTTGGGGAATTTCGAGCCACTCAGTTAAGTCGCTGAAAATTTCGCGGGCGGAGCGGCGGCGGATGGTTTTGCGCTGTTCGGTGAGGAATGCAAGCAGGGTCTTGAAGGACGCCGAGGAAGCATCGAAGGGCAGTTCGGTTTGCGGCGCCTGTAAAGTGTCGTAAAGTGCGGTGCCTTTTTTCTTGCGGGCGCGCTCGGTGAGCCGCACCAGATCTTCCGCCGTCAGATGCCAGGCAGGTGCGGAAAGCACGCGGGCGCAGGCGATGTCGTCGAACGGCTTGGAGATCAGGCGAAGATAGGCGAGGACATCTCGCACCAGTGGATGTTCGAGGATGGATAGCTTGCTGATGACGAAGGGAATTTTGCGCTGCGAAAGTTGCTCCACCAATTCATCACGATGCCTGTGCTGGCGGTAGAGGACGGCGAAATCTTTCCAGCGGCGCCCGGCGCCGTGCAGGCGTTCGAGTTCGTCGGCCACCCAGGCGGCTTCGTCTTCCGGGGATTCCATTTCGACGATGCGGATTTTTTCACCTTCGGCTTTGTTGGGTTGCAGAACTTTTTTGGGGAATTCGGGGCTGACCTCATTCATGCCGATGGCTTGTGTGGCGACGCGCAAGATGTTCGGCGTCGAGCGATAGTTATCCATCAACGCTACGCGGAATGGAGTGGAATCTTCGCCTTCTTTCCAGCCGGCGAAGCGTTGCAGGAAAAGCTTAAAGCTTCCGAAGGAAGCGCCGCGGAAGCGGTAGATGGCCTGGTCGTTGTCTCCGACCACCACGATGTTGCGGCGCTCAGCGGAAAGCAAGTGCAGGAGTTCGAGCTGGGCGATGTTGGTATCTTGGAATTCGTCCACCAGGATGTGCTTGAAGCGTTCCTGCAACTGGCGCCGGCGGGCGGAATCTTTTTTCAATAGGGTTACGGCTTCGGTGATCAGGCCGTTCAGCGCCACCGCTTTCTTTTCGCGCAGAATCTCTTCGCTGGCCCGGTAGGCGCGGGCGATTTCCTGCTGCAGCGCCACTTGTTCGGCGCGTTCTTTGAAGGTGTCTTCGTCGAGCGCGGATTTTTCGTCCTCGAGTTCCTTGGCGAGGAGTTCGGCGAACCGCTGGTATTCGTCGATCGAGACGAGTTCGTCCTGGCAGCGCGAAAAAAACTGGATGAAATCGCTGAGAAACTGTCCGGGTTCGGCCAGGCGGCGGTATTTTTCAAGCTTAAGGCGGGCCAGATTCCGCCGCAGCAGAATCCAGTGGTCCACGGATTCAAGCGCGGCGCGATTCGCATCGACTTCTTTAAGCAACGTTTCACAAAAGGAGTGAAAGGTGGCAAGGACAACGTCTTTCCCGCGATCGCCCACGGCCTTTACCACTCGGGCTTTCATTTCACCGGCTGCTTTCTTGGTGAAGGTCAGTCCCAGGATATTTTCGCCGAGCAGGGAATCATCGGATTCGAGCAAGTGGCGGATTCGTTCGGTGATTACGCGCGTCTTGCCGGTGCCCGCGCCCGCAATCACCAGCAGCGGCCCGTTGCCATGCGTGATCGCGCGGCGCTGCGCGTCGTTCAGTTGCAGCCCACCGCGTTCCGGCTGCCCCATTTCAAAAAGTGTGTTGGCCATCGCTTCTGCAGGTTAACGCCTTTTGCAGCGAAGGGGAAGCGAAGGACGAAGTTGCTGTTGGAATTACTCCCAGGAGTCTCGATTCTTATCGTTGCGAAGCCTGGCCGGTGGCGACTTTGGCGTTGAAGTCGGCGGACTGCTTGCGCGGGACCGTTACGGCGGTCCATTGGCCGGCTTGAGCGGCAAAATGTTTGGCGAGGAATGTGATTTGGCCGCAGTGGTAGGAATAGTGCGCGATTTGGCGGTTGATTGCTTGCATCACGGAGTGCGGTTCGGTGCGGATCGTTACGGTGCGGTTCACGTCGGCGTCGCCTAATGGCTCCAGTGCGTCGAAGAGAAATTTCCAGCCGGTCTCCCAGAGTTCCATGAGTTCGGCGCGGGTTTTTGGCGGTGCTTCAAATTCAGCGTCGCGATTGCGGTCGGCTTTCTCGCCGTCGGTGGTCAGAAAGTCACGCCACCTGGAGCGCATGTTGCCGGCAATGTGTTTCACGATGATGGCGATGGAATTGGATTCTGTGTCCAGTTCGGCGAAGAGGCCTTCATCCGGGCATTGGGCGAGCGCGCGTTCGACGAGCTTTTTGTAGTAGCGAAACAGCTCGATGGAGTCTTTCAGATAGGAGGTAGTCAGTTGGTGAGCCATGAGAATATTTTGTGCTTCGCATTGAGGGTGTCAATACCGCATCTCGCCGCCGAAGCAAACCATATTGGCGTCAGGGGCGTCTGATGTGAGTACCGAGAAGCAAAACTGGAAGTAGAGGGCGGGGAGAAACTTCTTGACTTTCGCTTTTTGTTTGCCTACGATATTGCCGCCTCGAAACTTCCTTCCTTAAAGGAGACAACCGTTATGACCATTGGACAATCCATGCTTCCCGAATTCGACCAGGAGATGGCTGGGACGCGGAAAACGCTCGCACTCTTGCCAGACCAGAAGTGGAATTGGAAGCCCCACGACAAATCAGGCACCGTCGGTTGGCTCGCCGGACATATCGCCACCATGCCCGGGTGGATCACGATGACTATGCAGACGGAGAAATTTGATTACGCGCCGGTCGGCGGCGCCCCGTACGAGCCGCCGAAATTGGAGAACCATCAGCAGGTGCTCGCGGAGTTCGACAAGGGAGTGGCGGAAGCGCGCAAAGCAATCGCAGGCGCAAGCGACGCGGACATGATAAAGGATTGGACGCTGCTGGCCGGCGGACAGACCATTTTCACGATGCCTCGGGCGGCTTGCCTCCGCACCATGATCTTCAACCACATCATTCATCACCGCGCGCAGCTGACCGTTTATTATCGACTGCTAGGTGTGCCCGTTCCAGGGTTGTATGGGCCGAGCGCGGATGAAACGGAGAGCGCGGCAGGCGCTGCCGCGAATTAATTCGCATTGCTGAGGGCCGGGGTGAAGTGTCTTCGCTCCGGTCTTCTGCTCTCGGCTGACTTTGGCGCAACGCGGTATAATTGTGTTTCTGTCAATCGGGAGGTGGTTTCATGGAAACCCCAGTCATTCTGTCCGCAGTCCGCACACCAATCGGAAAATTTCAAGGTGGGCTTTCGAGTTTCACGGCTCCGGAACTCGGCGGGAAAGTTTTGGCCGAAGCCGTGCGGCGCGCCGGGCTTGAAGGCAAGCAAGTGGATGAAGCAATTCTAGGCAATGTGGTGCAAGCCGGAATCGGCCAGAATCCGGCGCGGCAGGCGGCGCTGAAAGCGGGATGCGATCCGCGCGTTGCAGCGATGACGATCAATAAAGTTTGTGGCTCTGGATTGAAAGCCGTGGCGCTGGCAGCGCAGGCCGTGCAGTTGGGCGAAAGTGAAATTGTTGCAGCCGGCGGGATGGAGTCCATGTCCAACTGCCCGTATCTTTTGCCGCAGGCGCGGACCGGCTATCGGCTGGGCGACGGCAAGCTGGTGGATTCGATGATCTGGGACGGGTTGTGGGACGCTTACGAGAATTTTCACATGGGGAACACGGGCGAACTGGTCGCGGAGAAATACAAAATCACGCGCGAAGAACAGGACAAGTTCGCGTTTGAGAGCCACCAGAAAGCGATTCGCGCACGGAAGTCATGTTTTTTTGAAGCGCAGATATTGCCGATTGAAGTGCCGCAGAAAAAGGGCGATCCCATCGTAATCAAGTACGACGAATCGCCGCGCGAAGATTCGACGCTGGAGGCGCTGGCCAAGCTGAAGCCGGCCTTCAAGAAAGACGGAACGGTGACCGCGGGGAATGCGCCGGGAACGAACGACGGGGCGGCCGCGCTAATTGTCACGAGCGAGCGAAATGCCTCAAGGCTCGGAAGGCAACCAATCGCTCGAATTGTCGCGCAGGCTGTCAGCGGCGTGGAGCCCAAGTGGGTGATGATGGCGCCGGTGGACGCGGTGGAAAAGCTGCTCGCGAAGACCGGGTGGGATCGCGAGAAGGATGTGGACCTGGTGGAATTGAACGAAGCGTTTGCCGTTGCGGCGATTGCCGTGACGCGGCAACTGAAGCTTGATCCCGAAAAAGTGAACGTGAACGGCGGCGCCATTGCGCTCGGTCACCCGATCGGAGCCTCCGGCGCGCGGATTCTCGTTACTCTGTTGTATGAGTTGCAGCGCCGCAATTTAAAGCGCGGCATCGCCGCATTGTGCCTCGGCGGCGGCAACGCCGTTGCCCTTGGGGTCGAGCGTTACTAGACTACAGTTGTGAAATGAATCGTCTGGAAAAGAACACCCAAGACCCGCACGCAAAGGCGGCGTGTGGGGCACCCGGTGTGCGCTTCAGCCTGCACATTATTTGTGGGCGTGCTCGAAGAGCGCTTTTGTTTCCATGGCCTGATTGGTTTCGAGCAGGGTCTTCAGATTGGAGAGGACCACGGGCCAACCGCGAGTGATGCCCTTTTCCATTTCCGAGCCGGGCTCGAGTTCGTCGTGCGTCACTTTCAGTCGCACGGCTTTTCCGGCGGCTTCGATGTCGAACGTGACGCGCGTATGCTTTTCCTGATTTTGCGCATCGGCAGGAAAGGCCCAGGTGATCACCAGGCGCCGCGGGGGCGTGAATTCGACGACCTTGCCGACCAGGCGGATCGTGCCTGTCGAGGCGTCTTCGTGTTTCCAATCTGAGCCGACTTTCCAATCGGAGACGTTCAGGTGGCCCCAATATTTGCGGGTCATTTCCGGATCCATCAGGGCGTTCCAAACTTTTTCCGCGCTCGACGAAATATAAGTGACGTAAACGAACTGAGATTTATTTTTCATGGTCCTTCTCCAGCTCCTGTTTTATGTCGTACAAGGCCCGCAACCGGGAACGTTCAAACTTTCCAATCCAACGCTCGTAAATTTCGTGAATCGGGACGGGATTCAGGTAGTGGAGTTTCTCGCGTCCACGCCAGACGGTGACCACCAGGTTGGCGGCCTCCAGCAGTTTCAGGTGCTTGGTGGCGGCCTGGCGGCTCATGTCGAGGTGCCTGGAGAGATCGCCAAGCACCTGGCCGTTGTCCGTGCGCAAGAGGTCGAGCAACTTGCGGCGGTTGGGATCGGCGAGAGCTTTGAAAACCCGGTCCATCCTCACGGGAAGGATAATAGGCAACCAAATGGTTGCATGTCAAGATAGGATTTTCTAGGCGCTTGGAAAGACCTTAGGCCTGAAGGCCTGAGCTACAGGAGCGGAATCCAGGAAACAGCAGATTCCGAGCCCCATTCAAAAGGCGAACGGGGTTCGGAATGACAGGTTTTCGAGTTTTGTGGAGGGCAACGAATGCCGTTCACACCTGCGGCGCGGGGTTGGATTTGGCCAATTCGGTGGCGCAGTAAGGGCAGAACTTGTCGCTGTCGGAGACTTCGCGCTGGCATTGCGGGCAGGCGGGATGCAGATTGCATTTGCAACCGGGGCAGAAATTGAAGCGCGCGGAGACTGGGGTTGCGCACTGAGGGCAAGCGTAGGGCAAAGGCTCGCGGACTAGGAGATAGATGATCAAGCCGATGAAGAGGTAGGCGGGTGACAAAATCAGAACCAGCAAGGTCCAAAGGCCCGCGTGCATGTCGCGGCGCTTGGCGTCGCGATAGACGTAGCCCATCGTGAGAATGAAGATGGTAAGAAAGACCGACACGCCCGTGATGGCGCCTGCAAGGCCCAGGCAGGACAAACCCGGCTCACTGCGCAGGGAATCATCGCCCGGGAAGATAGGACCGTTTGTCTGAATGTTGTGGACATTTACGCCGACGCCGACGATGAGTGCCAGGATGTAAAGACCGACGCATGTCCAGACGAGCCACTTGGGGAGAATGCGCAACTCTTCACGAAAGGTGGAGCGCTCGCGCTTCCTGCGGAAGCGAATCAGGCGTAAACGTTCGTTCCAGGCGTCCGACATACAATGTTCCTCTCTCCGCGCAATCCGCGCAAAAACCGAAAACTAGATTCCCTTGGTTCCCGTGCTTAAAGCCCGTTGGTGCAACACCGCTCCGACAGCGACGAGTGCCGGCACCGCCCACCAGAGAACGAATCCAAATTCCAGTGCCAGCTTGGGTACTCCGAAGTTGGAGCCAAGCCAGGCGAAGCCGCGCCAGACGAGCGGCGCGCTGAAGACGCCGAGGAGCCAACTTGCCGCAGTGACGGCCCAGAGCCAGAAGCTTCCGGTTGCGGCAGGCGAAGTTTGCTGTGCCCGGAGACGGACGCGAAGTTGGGTGCGAGAGGCGAGATCGCGCGGAACGCTGACCGGCACGGCGCGTAGGGCGTTCAGGATATTCCGTGTTGTCGCCGCAGCCTGGGCGCAGGCGTCGCACGCGGCGAGATGTTCGCGGAGCCATGATTGGTCCGCGGGGCGCAATCCTTCGACGACGGATTCGGCAAGAAGTTGGCGGGCGCGTTCGTGGAGGTTTTCGTTCATGCAGCACCTTCTGTCATGGCCGTTTTCAGAGCAGCCAAGCCGCGGTAGAGGCGCGACTTCACAGTGGAAACAGGCGTGGCCATCACGCCGGCGATTTCCTCGAGGCCCAACTCTTCGCTGAAGCGCAGCAGCAGGACTTCGCGGTAGTAGGCGGGAATTTTCAAGAGTGAAAGCTGTACGCTTTGCTCGTTCTCTCGGCTGACCAGCATTTGCAGAATGGAACCTGCGCGCTCGTCCGGCGGATCGTAAGGGGTGTTGCTTTCCGGGTCACCCAACTCTTCGAGGCTTGAGATTTTCTTGCGGCGCGAAGCATCGATCACCAGGTTGCGTGCGATAGCGAAGAGCCAGGAATCGAATTTGGATTTGCCGTTGTACTGACCGCCGCGCTCCAGCACGCGGATCCAGGTCTCCTGGAAGAGGTCTTCTGCCAGAGAGGGATTGCCGGTGAGAAACAGCAGGTAGCGATAGAGGCGCTGCTGGTATTGCTCGATGAGGCGGTCGAGCAGGTCCGGGTCGCGCTGGCGCAGTCCGTTGGCGAGGGCTTGAGTGTCGTCGGTCATGAAGCCCGCGAAGAGCAGCGGTCCTGGTACAGCGGTCAGGGTAAAAGCCAGTGTGCTCATACTACCTTGTATACGAGGCGTGTGTACAAAAAGACGCAGGCACCCGGAGGCTCTCGGGAGAGGTTTTAAGGCCAGCCTTTACAGATAGATAGAGACTGAAAAAGGCCGTATACTTTTGTGGATTGCATCCGTCTGATGTTGCAAGGATTGGCAAGCACTGTCCGCGCATTTCCCAAGAAAGGGAATCACCAATGACCATTCGCCATCTGGCGCTGCACCTGCGCTTCCTGCTGCCAGTTTTTTCCACCCTGTTGTTTTCGACAATCGCGATCGGCCAGGGCTTTGATTATCCGCAGACGCGGAAAGACAACCAGGTGGACGACTATCATGGCGTAAAAGTTGCCGATCCCTACCGCTGGCTGGAGGACGACAACTCGGCGGAAACGGCCAAGTGGGTGGAGGCGGAGAATAAGGTCACGTTCGGGTATCTGGAGAAGATTCCTTACCGGATGCAGGTGAAGGCCAGATTGGAGCAGCTATTTAATTTCCCGAAGTACACGCCGCCGTTCCGGAAAGGCGATTACCTTTTTTTCACGAAGAACGACGGGCTGCAGAATCAAAACATGCTGTACGCGCAGAAGGGACTGGAGGGAGCGCCGGAAGTTCTGCTCGATCCCAACAAATTCTCGGCGGACGGAACGTCGCGACTGGGCGCGTTCAATGTTTCCGAGGATGGCCGGTATGCGGCGTATGGAGTATCGGTGGGCGGATCCGACTGGCAGGAAGGGCATGTGATCGAGGTCGCCACGAAGAAAGTGCTGACGGACGATTTGAAGTGGATCAAGTTCACCGGGTTTGGCTGGGCGGGAAATGGATTTTTCTACAGCCGGTTTGATGCGCCGGAGCAGGGGCACGAGCTTTCCTCGAAGAACGAATTTCAGAAAGTCTATTTCCACGTGCTTGGAACGGAGCAATCCGCCGACGAACTGATTTATGAGGACAAGCAGAATCCGCAGCGCTTCCAGTCGGTGGCTACGACGAACGACGAGCGATTCGCGATTCTTACGGTCTCCGACCGAGGCAAAGGGAAGCGGGGGAATGCGCTGTATTTCCGCGACCTCTCGAAAAAAGAAAAGGCGTTTGCTCCAATCGTGACGGAGATTGGGGACGACTACTTTGTGGTAGTGGACAATCTTGACGGCAAATTCCTGATCGCGACGGATCAGAACGCGCCGAAAGGGAAGCTGATGCTTTACGATCCAGCCAACTCCCTGGCGCCGTGGAAAGAAGTGATTCCAGAGAAGGCGGACTCGCTGGACAACGTGGAGTCGCTTGGCGGAAAACTTTTTGCGACTTATTTGAAGGATGTGGCCAGCCACGTTTACGTTTACAGTCCGGCGGGAGAGTTGGAGAACGAAATTGAGCTGCCCGGAGCTGGCGCGGCCACGGGATTCCGCGGCAATCGCCAGGACAAGGACGCGTTCTTTTTGTATACGTCGTTTAATTATCCGCCGAGCGTTTTCCGGTATGACCTGCCAAGCAGGAAGACGAGCCCATACCGTATGGCGGAGGTCCACGGATTCCGGCCGGAGGACTACGAAACGAAGCAAGTGTTTTACAAGAGCAAGGACGGGACGCGGATTCCGATGTTCCTGGTCTACAAAAAAGGGTTGAAGCTGGATGGGGCGAATCCGACGCTGCTTTACGGCTACGGCGGATTCAATATCACGATGGCGCCGGCGTTCAGCCCACTGCGGTTGGCGCTGTTGGAGCAGGGATTTGTGTATGCTTCCGCGAATTTGCGCGGCGGCGGGGAATATGGCGAGGCGTGGCATGATGCCGGAACAAAACTGAAAAAGCAGAATGTATTCGACGATTTTATTGCGGCGGCGGAATGGCTGATCGCGAACAAATACACTTCGCGGGAAAAACTGGCGATCAACGGCGGGTCGAATGGCGGTTTGCTGGTGGGTGCGGTAATGAACCAGAGGCCAGAGCTGTTTCACGTTGCCGTGCCGCAGGTGGGCGTGATGGATATGCTGAGGTTCCAGAAATTCACGATTGGATGGAACTGGGCGGCGGATTATGGATCGAGCGACGATGAGGAGCAGTTCAAAGCGATATACAAATATTCGCCGCTGCACAACATCAAACCGGGCATGAAATACCCGGCGACATTTATCACCACGGCCGACCATGATGACCGGGTGGTGCCGGCGCATTCGTTCAAGTATGCCGCGACGCTACAGGCGGCGGCGAGTCCGGCAAATCCAGTGTTGATCCGAATTGAAACGAAATCCGGGCATGCGGCGAGCAGCACGACGAAGAATATTGAGCTGGCAGCCGACGTGTACTCGTTTCTTTTTTACAACCTGGGCGTTACGCCGAAATATTGAAGCAACGATCGCGTTGCTGACATTTTTTCTCAGCTTGCGATAGACTGCGGGACGCCATGTTTTGTCCGCAATGCAATGTTGAGTACCGTCCCGGCTTTACCCGCTGCGCCGATTGCGATGTGGAGCTGGTGAACGAACCGCCGCACTACGCGCTGGCCGGCCAGCCGCCTGCCAATACAGGCGATCCAAACGAAGACCCGTTCTGTTCTTTCTGGAAAGGCGAAGACGCGCGGGTGCACGCGGAGCTTTGTGAAGTTCTGGAGGAAGCCAGGATTCCGCACAAGACGGTGTTCCGCCGGGACCACCTGTTTAATATGAACAACTATCCGGGATACGAAGTGGGAGTTCCGTTCTCGTTGTTCGAGAAGGCGGAAAAGGCCGTGCAGGCGGCGTACGGCTCGGAATACGCGGAGGGCGGCGCGGAACAGCAATTGGCGGGGATCGTGACGCGACCGACCGCCGACATTCCGATTCTCCCGGAGAGCGTGACCGGTGCGGACGAAGAGATTCCCGGGCCTCCGAGCGCGGGCGAAGACGCGGAGTGGTACCCGGAAGATGCGACGGAAGTTGTCTGGTCTACGGATACCGGCGAGCCGAGTGATTTCCTGGTTGCCGCGCTTCACGAAAATGGAATCGAATGCCGCGTGGACGAGCAGGGAACTCGGGCGAAACTTTACGCCCTTCCCCAAGACGCCCCGCGAGCGAAAGAAATTGTGCGGGAAGTGGTGGAAGGCGAGCCGCCGGAGTGAGTGAAATCCGGGTGGCTTTCATAGTAGACTCGCCCCGTTATGTTCTGTCCAGTTTGCAAAACGGAATACCGCGAGGGTTTCAAGACCTGCAGTGATTGCCACGTTGAACTGGTGGATGATTTGCCGGTTTACGATTCGCCGGAGGCGTTTGCGGCCCTCTGGAGCGGCGAAAACACCGCTTTTCAAGACAGACTCCTGCAAGAACTCGAGCAGGCAAAAATCGGCGCCGTCGGCATTCCCCGCGACGTTTTGTTCAAAGGGGCGGGCGACGCACTGGGTGTGCGCAGGGAGCCGCGATTTGGATTCGCGGTTTGTGTCCGAAGCGCGGATATGCCCGCGGCCAGCCGGATTCTGGAGCGACTCCTGGAGCAGGAACCCGGCGAATCCGCCCCGGAAGCCGAGAGCATTCCACTGAGTGCAGAGGAAGCTGAGGTCACTGCGGAGCTGCCACTGAACTGGAATCCAGAGACAGCCGCGGTGGAAGTCTGGAAGGGCGAAGAGGAATGCCAGTTGAAGTTTATCGAAGATTCCCTGGGCGGCGTCGGCGTTCCAACGCGCCGGATGGCAGAGAAAGGCGGACCGGTCAGAATAATGATCCGGCCGCAGGATGAAGCCCGCGGAGAGGAAGTCGTTCGACAGATTTTGGAAAATACAGTGCCCGAAAAACCGTTGCCCGGAGATCTCAGTTATGCGTGGCTTGACGAGCGCGTGCAAAGTTTCTCACTGTTGTGGGCGATTGTGACGGTGGACATTCTGCTCGTATTTCTGGCCCTGGGTTATCCCGAACTGCAAGTCCGATCGGGATCGCTCTTGGATGTGATTGCAACACTAATCGGCGGGGCTGCCGACTTGGGCGCTCTTTGGCTGTTCTATCAAGCAGCCCGGTACGAGATTCGGCCATTCTGGTTTGTCGTTGCTGTGCTGCTTCCTTATTCTTTCGTCTGGTACTACTTCGAACGGTATTCAAAGCGGACTGGGGTGAGGCGCCTGCCCGTGGCGATGCGCATTCGGCTGTCACCGCCGCCATCGGCATAGCCTGTAATCTATGTACTGTCCCAAATGCAAAGCAGAGTATCGGCCGGGATTCACGCGGTGTTCGGACTGTTTCGTCGATCTGGTGGATCAGCTACCTGCGGAAGAGACGGAGGAGGAGCGGAGCGCTCCTTTGTGGCCGGACGCGGAGTCGTTGTCGGAGTTGTGGCGCGGGGAAGATAGCGTCTTGCACGGCCGATTGCTTGCTGAGCTAAAGCAAGCCGGGATTTCATACGAAAACACGCCGACACGGGAAGCAGTTGGCTGCGGGATTGATCCTGTCGCCCGGGGCGTGGAGCCGCGATTTGGGTTTATCGTAAGAGTGCAGCCGAAAGATCGCCCTGCGGCGGGGGAAATACTCTACAAATTGTTGGAAGCGGAGAAAGTGGATTTCTCGATCCCGGTGGAAACGTCGGCGGGTTACGGTGCGGAGCAAAGCAAAGTGCCGACCGGCTTTTTGATGCCAGCAGAAGCTGAGGAAGCCGAAGTACAGGAGCTGAAATGCGTTTGGGAGGGAAATGACGCCGCGAAGCGAGATTTTGTTCGGGCAAGTTTGCGAGAGAATGGCATTGCGTCGCAATCCTTGCTTCAAGGCCAGAACTATCGGGTTCTGGTTGGCGAACCAGCGCAAAGAAAGGCTGTAGCGACAATAAAAGAGATTGTGGAGGGGAAACCGCCCTCGTTTGAAACCAGCGACAGCGAATATCAAGAGAAAGCTTCTTTCCTGAAATTTCAACTTTTCTTTTATTCAATAATGACAGACCTGATCCTTTGCGTTGCTATGCTGATCGTATTGACATTATTTGCGGGGAATCCTGTGGTCGCGCAGCTTCCGAGAATTCTCGGGGGCTGCGCCGCGCTCGGAGCGTTGTGGGCAGTTTATCAGTCGCTTCGATATGAGAATCGCCCCTGGCTCTATCTTCTGATGGCAATCGTGCCGTTTTCTTTCGTCTGGTACTATTTCGGGCGCTACAAGCCACGGACCGCTGAATTTATAAGTATGTAGATCGAGGGCCGGACGGAGGCCAAGGAACGGGCTACCCATTTACATTGGCGCAGTATAGATTGAGATATCCCTTTCTTCTGCCGCGGAGG
>Ga0247669_1000033_pt1 | contig 78805 bp, 58 predicted proteins | sample CNK10_metaG_FD_182734 | JGI IMG/M metagenome (GOLD analysis project Ga0247669, IMG submission 182734) | Soil microbial communities from Purdue University Martell Research Forest, Indiana, United States - CNK10 | ecosystem: Environmental > Terrestrial > Soil > Temperate forest > Bulk soil... | reverse complement strand
GGTTCGGGGTTTCGTACTCCACGTGCGAAACCGCGATGGTGATCCCGCGCTCGCGCTCTTCCGGCGCGTTGTCAATCGAATCGAACGCGCGGAACGCCACTTTCGGGTTGTGCTTCGACAGCACCTTCGTAATCGCCGCCGTCAACGTCGTCTTGCCATGATCGATGTGCCCGATCGTTCCGATGTTCACGTGCGGCTTGGTGCGCTCAAATTTCTCTTTCGCCATTGCTTCCTCTGCTCCTCAAGAATCGAGATCGTTCTGAAACTAAACTCGTTTACTTCTCTCCACGGTGCTTCTTAATCACTTCTTCCGCGAGTGCCGCCGGCAATTCCGCGTAGTGCGAAAAGTGCATGGTGAAAGTGGCGCGCCCCTGCGTGCGGCTGCGAAGATCCGTGGCATAGCCGAACATCTGTGCGAGAGGAACCTCGACGCGGATGACGTTGCTTCCGGCGCGGCTCTCGGTGCCCTGAATGGCCGAACGGCGGGCATTCAAGTCGCCGAAAACGGGCGGCATATATTCCTCGGGAACCACGACTTCCACCTTCATGATGGGTTCGAGCAGGACTGCCTTCGCGCGCGCGCAGGCTTCCTTGAACGCCATGGAGCCTGCGATTTTAAAGGCCATTTCGTTCGAATCCACGTCGTGATAGCTGCCGTCGACGAGGACCACGGCAACATCCACCATCGTGAACCCCGCGAGAATGCCGTTGTCGAGTGCTTCGCGGATCCCGGCTTCGATCGGAGGAATGAATTCACGCGGAATCGATCCGCCGATGATCTTGTCGATGAACAGGAACCGGTGTTCCTTGTCGAATTTCCATTTGCCGGGCGTACCCCCGGTGATGGACTTCGCCAGTTCGTCGATATCGTCGGTTGAAAGCTCCTTCATGTTTTCGTGGTCGGAGCTGGGCATCGGATGCAATTCGATTTTGCAGTGTCCGTATTGACCTTTGCCGCCGGTCTGCTTGATGTACTTGCCTTCGGCGAGCGCTTTTTTGCGGACTGTTTCGCGATAGGCGACCTGCGGGCGGCCCACGTTTGCCTGCACGTTATACTCGCGCAGCATGCGATCGACAATAATTTCCAGGTGCAATTCACCCATGCCGGAGATCAAAGTCTGGCCGGTGTCGGGCTCGGTCGAAACACGGAACGTCGGATCTTCCTGCGCCAGGCGCTGCATGGCGACGCCCAGCTTGTCCTGGTCCGCTTTGGTTTTCGGCTCGATGGCCACGGAAATAACCGGGGTCGGGAAATCGATCGATTCAAGAATAATCTGCTTGTTCTCATCGCAGAGCGTGTCGCCGGTGTTTACGCTCTTCAGGCCGACGCAGGCGCAAATGTCGCCGGCGTAGATTTCGTCGATCTCCTCGCGCTTGTTGGCGTGCATCTGCAACAGCCGGCTGATGCGCTCGCGGGAGCCCTTGGCGGAGTTCATCACGTAGCTGCCGGACTTGAGCACCCCGGAGTAGACCCGGATGTAGGTGACGTGGCCGACGAACGGGTCGGACATGATCTTGAAGGCCAGCGCGGCGAAAGGCTGATCATCAGCCGCCCGGCGAAGTTCGGTTTCATCGTTTTCGGGATTTGTGCCTTCCACCGGAGGAACATCAATCGGCGAAGGCAGGTAATCAACAACCGCGTCGAGCAGCGGCTGAATGCCCTTGTTCTTGAAAGCAGAGCCGGCAAGCACGGGAACGATTTTCAGCGCCAGGGTGGATTTGCGGACGGAATGCCGCATCTCCTCAACGGTCAGCGCGACGCCGTTCAGATACTTGTCGAGCAGGGTGTCATCGTGCTCGGCGATGTATTCCACCATTTTGTTGCGATGCTCGTCGTAGAAGGCTTTGTCGATGGCCGAACCCTTAAGGGCGGCGGCAATGTCGGGACGCGAATCCACGAACGCTTTGTCCCAAAGCTTCTCCACGTCGAAAATCTCGAACTTCGCACCGAGGGTTTCCTCGAGCCACACGATCACTTTCTGCTCGATGAAATCGATCACGCCGATGAAATTGTCTTCGCGGCCGAGGGGAAATTGCAGGGGCACGGGATGCGCGCCGAGCCGCTTGCGAATGGTGCGGATCACGTGGTCGAAGTCCGCGCCCATGCGGTCCATCTTGTTGACGAAGCAGATGCGCGGCACGCGGTACTTGTCGGCCTGCCGCCATACGGTTTCCGATTGCGGCTGCACGCCGGCGACGGAATCGAACACGCAAACGGCGCCGTCGAGCACGCGCAGAGAGCGCTCAACTTCCACGGTGAAATCCACGTGGCCGGGCGTATCAATGATGTTTACGCGATATTTCTTGTCGAAGCGCGTCCAGCTGGCGGTGGTGGCGGCGCTGGTGATGGTGATGCCGCGCTCGCGCTCCTGCTCCATCCAGTCCATGGTGGCGGTGCCTTCATCCACCGAACCGATTTTGTAAGTGACACCCGTGTAGAACAGGATGCGCTCGGTCGACGTGGTCTTTCCGGCGTCGATGTGCGCCATAATCCCGATGTTGCGGGTATCTTCGAGTTTGAATACGCGGCTCATAGTCCCTTGAACGGCCCTTTTCTCCCCGGTTCTTGTTGCGACAGCTTCACTCACGGCAAACACCAAATCTTTCTGAAATTCGAATTACCAGCGATAGTGGGCGAACGCCTTGTTGGCTTCGGCCATCCTGTGCACGTCTTCTTTCTTCTTGATCGCGCCGCCGCGGGAATTCGCCGCGTCGATCAGTTCATCGGCCAGCTTTTCCACCATGGTCTTGCCGGCGCGCTCCCGCGAATACTGCAGCAGCCAGCGAATCGCCAGCGATTGCCGGCGGAACGGATTCACTTCCACGGGCACCTGGTAGTTGGCGCCGCCGACACGCCGGGTCTTGACCTCGACGAGCGGCTTCAGGTTCTCGATGGCCTTCTTGAAAATCTTCAGCGCATCGTCGTTGGTCTTCTTGGCGATCTGGTCCATCGCGCCGTAGAACACGCGCTGCGCGGTGCTCTTCTTGCCCTCCCACATCATCGAGCAGATGAACTTCTCCACGATGTCGCTTCCGTAGACCGGATCCAACGCTTGAGCCCGCCGGCTGATTATTCCTTTACGAGGCATTTCGTTTCATGCTCCTTCAAAATCTTTTTCCTGCGTTAGAACAGCCCGCCTGAGAAGGCGAGCCCTACAAAATCTTATTTCGCCGCCGCTCCAGCCTTCGGTCGCTTGGCGCCGTATTTCGAGCGTCCCTGCTTGCGATTTTCCACGCCCGCGGCGTCCAGCGTGCCGCGCACAATGTGGTAACGAACACCCGGGAGGTCTTTCACACGGCCGCCGCGCACCAGCACGATCGAGTGCTCCTGCAGGTTGTGGCCTACGCCGGGAATGTAGGTGGTGACTTCGATTGCATTGGTCAGGCGAACGCGAGCCACCTTGCGCAACGCGGAGTTCGGTTTCTTCGGCGTCTGCGTGTAAACGCGAATGCACACACCGCGCTTTTCCGGGCAGCCCATCAGCGCGGGCGACTTGGTCTTCGTCGTGATTCCTTCTCTTCCCATCCGGACAAGTTGCGAAAACGTCGGCACAGTCGTTCCTCTTTTCAGAAGTACTAAGTTCTTAGTTATAAGCTTTAAGCTCGACCGTTTTGCTTCTTGCTTAAAACTTACAACTAACAACTTTTTCCGCGCGCGCAGACAAATTGCTCTCACTCTCGCTACGCGCGCAGACAGCAACGCGAGAGCACACAAACAGGCTCAAAGGTGTACTGCGAATCCGGAGAGACCAGCAAGAAACTCCGCACGCACTCCAAGAGGGAGAACTACGCTCCTGGTTTCGATTCGGAGAGGCTCACTCGGCTTTTCGGGGCTGGCGCCCCATTCCGGCCGCTCTTCTGTCCCATTCCATCGTTCTTGTTCCGGGACCGAAGAATTCCCATCAAACCAACCATCCCCCAATTACCCTAAACCGGATGGCTGCTACTGCTCGGGGAAAATACCCCTGAACAAACATAAAGTATAGAGAAGGCGAAACCTTCTGTCAAACCTCTTTAGCCACAAAGCAGTGGAAAAATTTGTGGAAAAGTGGTGAATGGCAAGGGGCTTGCCTTCCCTCTGGCCCAGTACTTGCCAAATCCCACGTGGTCAACGGGTTAGATGCAGAATGGTTACCCAAAGGTAAAATCCTGCCCTGGTTTCTCTAAGTAATTACAAATAGGCACTTTACAGCCTATTGCGGGCTCTGACCCAGGTCGCCAAACGTCCAGAGGCCTATCGCATTCAGCATGTCAAACTGGCCCGTTTCCCGCAGAACCCGAGCAGTCCGCTCACGGGGCCACGGAACTGCGAATCGCTCCTGGCGATCGGCGATCCAGTAGCCAGTAAGGGCCATGACGGTGGCGTCCTGCGCGAGAACGTCCGGCTTCACGGCTTCGAGGGCATCCGCGCCGCTGTGGTGCGTGTATTTGTATTCGGGCGAATCCTGGTCGAGGTTGATCCCAGGAAGTCCGGCGAGAATAAAAGACGCTGTGTCGGTTTCAAGTTCGATTTTGTCAGAGACCTTAATTTCCCGAATGTTGCGCAGTGAAGCGGCGAAAGGCTCAAAAGAATCGAGCAGATCGCCGCGGCCACCCAGCTGAAACTCGCGCACCGGCCCCTGTCCGTTGTCGAGAATGACCGCTGCAAGATGATTCTTGATTTCCGCGGAGTGCTGTTTCACGTAGGCGAGCGAGCCGAGCAGACCCTCTTCTTCACCAGTAAAGAGCACAAACCGAATCGTACGGCGTGGGCGAACGCCGCTCTTAAGGATGGCATCCGCGGCGGCGAGAGCCGCGGCAACTCCGACGCCGTTGTCCGTCGCGCCTTCGCTCAGATCCCAGGAGTCCAGGTGGCCGCCGACGACCACCACCTCTTCCGGATGCTCGCGACCCACAATTTCCCCAACCACGTTCGCGCTTTCTACCGGGCCGTCGGTGAACTTGTTCTGGATATTGACGTGAACGCGAACGGTTTTTCCGGCCAGCAGGTAGCGTTCGATCTGGCCCTGGTCTTCGCGCGGGAGCTCCCCAAAAGGAATAGCGAAGTCGGCGGCGAAACCGAGGATACCGGTGTGGGCGAGGCCGAGACCTTCGGGCCTGAACCCGTAATCGCCGGTTAGCACAGCGAGCGCGCCTTCACGATTTGCGGCACGTAGAAATTCCCCTATTTGTCCAAAGATGGTTCCAATGCTGCCCTTCGGCGTGCCCTGCCCCCAGAGGAATACAATTTTGCCGCGATAGGCTTTGGCGTTCTTAATGTCGTGTTCAAGATCAAATACGTTGGCCGTGGCCATCTCCGCATCCACCCCGCCAGCGGGAGTAGAGCCGGTCCAGCCCATGGCTGCGACGGTCAGTTTCCGAGGAGTCGGCGTGAGGATGGAGGCTTCGGCCGGACCACGCGTCCAGCCCTTCCAGACGGAATATTTCTCGGCGTGAACATTTTCAAGGCCGATGGACTTCATTTTCGCCAGGCTCCACTCAATGCTCTTCCGGTCTTGGGATGAGCCGGTGACGCGAGCTCCGATATCGTCGCTGAGCTCGGTGAGGTATTCGAATGCGTGGGAGTCCATCGCGCCGTTCCCGGCTATCTTGACCAGGCCGGACTTGGTGGTGTCGGCCTCCGCGCTCTTTGGTGAGGAATGCTCCTTGGCAAAGCTGCAATTTGCCGCCACCATCATCGCTGCCAGGACCAGGATTCGACTCTTCATTCGGTGCTCTCCGGTAAATTTTATTTGTGCACAAACTTTCACTTTAACACGCTCTTAGACGCGCGCTTTCCAAGAGTGACGCTTGGATGCTGCCTTTGTAGTGGCCGGTCCTTAGACCGGTAACCCGAGCTTAAATCACCTTTGTAGCGGCCGCCGTCTGCGGCGGGCACCTTTAGTGCCCGGCTCGAAACGCGGGAAGAGACGCCACTTTACGCTCGTCCGCAGGGCTCCTAAACTTCCTACGTGAGTTCCCCAATTTCAATCCTGTCCAAATTTTCTTTTTCGTTTGTTCTTCTGTGCGCCGCAGCGCTGGCGCAAGAGCCGACCGCGAAGCCTGCCGACACGGCTCCGCCAAGCGAAAAAGCAACAGTGGCCAGGAACGAAGAAAAGCCCGCCCTCCCCTTCCAGATCCAACTGCTCGAAACGCACATCCGGTTTGAAGCGAACGGGGATTCGCGCAAAGAAGTCCACACAATAGTCAAGATCAACGACCTCGCTGGCGCCCGCCAATTTTCGCGCCTGGGCTTCGATTACAATCGCGCGTTCCAACAGGTGGAAATCCCGCTGGTAAAAATCAGCCACGCCAACGGCGGCACCAGCGAAATTCTCCCAAGCGCAATCACCGATACGCCGAATCCCGCCGTGCAAGAATTCCCCGCCTACCACGACGTGCGCGTGAAATCAGTACGCCTCCTCGGATTGCAAGACGGCGACACAATCGAGTATCGCGTGATCACTACAACGACAAAGCCCCCGCTAGCTCCACATTTCTGGTTGGAACACACGTTTGACAAATCCGGACAGGTACTAGAAGAAAAATATTCGCTGGAAGTTCCGAAAAGCCGCGAAACAAGGTTTGAAGCAACTCCAGAGCCGCAACTCGAGGATTCCGATTCTTCCAATACAAGAACCTATAAATGGAGTCTCCGAAAAGGGCCACCGAGTGATCAGCCGGCAGAGAAACCATCAGAGACCAAACCCGACGTAGTGCTGACGACATTTCAGTCCTGGGAACAATTGGGTACGCGCCTCTGGGAAGCGATGGCAATGGCCTTCACCGTCAGCGTCTGGACAGAAGCGGCGAAACAAACGCGCGCCCAATCAGGGCCGGCGACAAGAAACGCGCTTTACGACTTGGTGTCCACAAAATTGGTGACAGTCGATCTTCCAGTGGATTTCGGGAAATACCGGCCGCGTGACCTGCACGAAATTATAAAGTCGGGCTACGCTAATCCTCAGGACAAAGTGAGACTCTTGGACATTTTGATGGGGGAGGAAAGCGCTCAGGAAAAGGCTGCCCAAGATATCTTGCTGGTCAGCACAATGGGGTCACCGGAGGAGCAACTTCCTCGCCCATCCCTGTTCAGCGCCGTTTTCCTTTCTTTGACCGACCGAGGCAAAACCTATTATTTGGATCCGAGTTTGGAAGTGGCTCCGTATGGGGCTATACCCGCCAAATATCGTGGTCAGCCGGCTTTTTCGTTGGGATGTGGGGAAACTGGGAAGCGGGGTTGCTGGGGTCAAATACCAAAGGATTTGCCTTTTCCGTCCTCGCAACGAGTGAACGTTTCCGCCACCCTAGCAGCCGACGGATCTCTCCACGTCAGAGCCAGGTATGTGATGCGGGGTGACAACGAACTGCTGCTGCGCGAAGCGTTTCACCAGACGGCGAAGGAGCGGTGGAAGGAGGTGGCTGGTTTGCTGGCGCTGTCGGACGGGTTTCGCGGGACGATTACAAATGTGACGGCCTCGGATCCAATGGCTACGAAGGATCCGTTCACTGTGGAATATGAGATTACGCAGGCGAAGTTCGTGGACTGGTCGAAGAAACCGGTGCGGATACCGGCGCTGCTACCCCAGATCGCGCTCCCGGATCTGCCCACGAAGACGGCTGGGAAAATTGAGTTGGGGACGCCATTGGATGTGCAGACGAGTTTGACTCTGAAGCTTCCCGAAGGAACGACAGTTCAGACTCCGGCTGCGACCTCTGTGGCGCGGGATTATGCCACGTTCGCGTCGAAGTACGACGGCCATCTGAATACACTGACTGCTTCGCGCCGCATCAATTTTGTCATGAGAGAAATTCCCATAGAACGCGTCACGGATTACAATACGTTTTCCCGCGCGGTGCAAAACGATCAGGCACAGATGCTTGTGTTGTCACCGCCGGAAACGGGAACGAAAAACTAGAAGCAGGATAAGAACGGAATCTCACCACAGAGGCATGGAGTGCGCAGAGCCGCAGAAGAAACTCAGACAAAGAAAGAAGGCGGCGTAAAACCGCCCCCAACTCTGCTCGCACTTCGCGCTACAACTCCATAACTTCGCGTTCTTTGGTGGCGGAGAGGTCTTCAATCTTTTTGGTTTCGGCGTGGGAAAGTTTTTCGAGCTCGTCGAGTGAGCGCTTCTGTTCGTCCTGGCTGATCTTCTTGTCCTTCTCCAGCTTGTCGATGGCTTCCTTGATGTCGCGGCGGATGTTGCGCACGGCGGTGCGGTGATTTTCCAGCGCCTTGTGAATCTGTTTCACCAGTTCCTTGCGCCGCTCGCCGGTGGGAGACGGAATCGGAATGCGCACAACCTTGCCGTCGTTCGTGGGATTCAGGCCGAGGTCGGAAGCGCGAATGGCTTTGTCAATGAGCGGCACCACGCTCGGGTCCCACGGCGTGATCATCAGCATGGACGCGTCGGGCACGGTCAGGTTGCCGAGCTGGTTCACGGGCATCGGCGTGCCGTGATAATCCACGCGCACATTTTCCAGAATCGCCGCGTTGGCGCGGCCGGTGCGGACGCTGGTAAGTTCCTTGCGAAAATCGTCGACGGCCTTCTCCATCCTGGTTTTCGCCGCGACAATCGCGGCCTTTGTGCTGTCCAGATTCGTCATCGTTCCATCCTCAATGTTAGATAATCTTTCGCGTTGCAGTAACTCGCTCAAACAAGCGCGAGGATTCCCCTCTTTCAAAAAACTGAACCGGAAAACAGATTAAGCCGGGGTGACCGTTGAACCGACGCGCTCTCCAAGCACGGCGCGCCTTATATTACCGGGCTGATTCATATTAAAGACCACGATGGGCATGCCGTTGTCCATGCACAGCGAGATGGCGGTGGAGTCCATCACCTTCAGATTCTGGTGCAGCACTTCGCGATAGGTGATTTCCGCGAAGAATTTTGCGCCGCTCACTTTTTCAGGGTCGGCATCATACACGCCGTCCACTCGCGTGGCTTTAAGGATCACGTCGGCCTTGATCTCCATCGCGCGCAGCGCAGCTGCGGTATCGGTGGAAAAATACGGATTGCCTGTGCCGGCGGCAAAGATTACCACGCGTCCTTTTTCGATATGACGGACCGCCCGGCGTCGGATGAACGGTTCGCAGACCTGGTGCATTTCGATGGCGCTTTGCACCCGGGTATGCACGCCAAGTTTTTCAAGTGCGTCCTGCAAAGCAAGCGCGTTCAGCACGGTAGCAAGCATGCCCATGTAGTCGCCAGTGGCGCGGTCAATCTCAAAACCCTTTTGTCGCGCGCCACGGAAAATATTTCCCCCGCCAACCATGATGGCGATTTGCGTGCCAAGTTTATGCACGTCGCGCAATTCTTTCGCGATGGCGTAGATCGTCTGCCCGTCGATGCCGAATCCCTGCTGACCTTGGAACGATTCGCCGGAAAGTTTCAGCAGAATCCTGTGGTATGCCGGGCGTTTCTTGCCGTTTTTCTTCACCGCTTTCGATTGCGATGCCATGTGTCTCCGTCGAGCGAAATTGAACCCTGCCGATTGTAACAAACATCGGCAGGTTGCGGATAATTTGGCTGGTTAAATGGAACGCGCTGGAACGGCCCGCCTCGGAAGGCAGGCCCTACAAGGGGAAGGGAGAAGCGCCGCCTCAGAAGGCGTCTGCTGCAAAAGCAAAACGCCCCGGGAGGCCAGGGCGTTTTGGCAGCGGCAAATGGCGCCGCCGAGTTTTGAGTAATTGCCGGCTTAGGCCTGCTCGGGGGCAGGCGTGCCAATCTGGTTGGGAACTTCGCCGACCTTGAAGCGCGAGAAGCGCCGAATGGCGATGTTCTCGCCAAGCTTGGCGATGGCCTGGGTAATTTTCTCCCCGATGGTCATCGTCTCGTCCTTGATGAAGTGCTGCTCATAGAGGCAGCTCTCCTCGTAGAACTTCTCCATCTTTCCGGTAACGATTTTCTGGATGACGGCGTCCGGCTTGCCGGTGGCGCGCGCCTGCGCGGCGTAAATTTCGCGCTCGCGTTCAAGCATCTCCGGCGTCACGTCTTCGCGGCGCACATACCGAGGATCGACCGCGGCAATGTGCATGGCCACGTCATGGCAAAGCTGCTTGAAGGCGTCCGTGCGGGCCACGAAATCGCTCTCGCAATTTATTTCCACGATCACGCCGATTTTCCCTCCGGCATGAATGTAGTGCCCGATCAAGCCTTCGGTGGCTTCGCGCGTGGCCTTTTTGGCCGCGGCGGCCTGGCCCTTTTTGCGAAGGACGTCGATGGCCTTCTGCACGTCGCCGGCGGTTTCGACAAGGGCGGCGCGGCAATCACTGAAGCCAGCGTTCGTGAGTTCTCTCAGTTCCTTAACGAGCTTGGCTGGAATTTCCATAACTGGTTTTGAAGTACTCATCCTTTTCTCTTTTTCTCTTTTCTAGATTCGCGACTGCAAAATTTTACAAAAATGGCCCGGTGTGGAGTTCACTTTCAGCACCGGGCCAACAGAATGATTGAGCCTTGCGCCGTTGTTAGCGGGGTTCCTCGTCGGGAGGAACGGTGGTTCCTGCCGCTTCGATGAAGGCTTCGGTACCCTCGACAAACTCGCCTTCTTGCTTCTCGTACTTCTCGTAGGCGCTGGTGTCCACGTAATCCGGTCCGGCTTCAAGCGCGGCCTGATCGGCGGCAGCCTTCTGGTCGGCAACCTGGGACTGCTCGTACTGCGCGCGGCCTTCCGCAACGGAGTCGGCAATCTTGGTGGTGAAGAGGCGGATGGCGCGGAGGGCGTCATCGTTGCCCGGAATAATCCAGTCGACCATGTCGGGATCGCAGTTGGTGTCCACGACGGAAACCACGGGGATGCCCATGCGGCGGGCTTCCTTCACGGCGATCTCTTCGGCGTTCGAGTCAATGACGAACATGGTGTCCGGCAACTGCGTCATGTTCTCGATGCCTTCAAGATTCTGAAAGAGGTGCTTCATCTCGCGGTCGAGCCGCGCGCGCTCTTTCTTGGAAAGCTCCAGCATGCGGCCGTCTTCGGTCATCGCCTTCAAAAGTTTCAGGCGCTTGATGGATTTCTGAAGCGTGGCCCAATTCGTCAGCGTGCCGCCCAGCCAGCGATGATTCACGAAGAATGCACCGCAGCGCTTCGCCTCTTCGGCGACCGCTTCCTGAGCCTGACGTTTGGTACCGACAAAAAGAACGGTCCTTCCCTGCCCGGAAATGTCGGCCACGAAGCGGCTGGCTTCGCGGAACATCTTCAGGGTTTTCTGCAGGTCGATGATGTGAATGCCATTGCGCTCCCCGAAGATGTATTCCTTCATCTTGGGGTTCCAACGGCGCGTCTGGTGACCGAAATGAACGCCGGCCTCCAGCAGCTCCTTCATGGTGATCTCTACTGCCACTTTTCCTCCTAGTTAGATAGCTGCTTTTCGTTCGGCTCCAAGCAACGCTGGCATAAAAGCCAGCGCTACGCGAAGAGGAGATACGCAGCAGCCTCTTGCCGGCAGCTTGCCGGCCGTGATCTTGGCGGCAGCGCTTGCGCGGCGCCGCCAGAGCTCGTTGCAGCGGGGAAATCCCCGCTCAATTCTTTAACGCTTCGTAAACTGGAAGCGCTTGCGTGCTCCCTTTTGCCCGTACTTTTTGCGTTCCTTCATACGGGAGTCGCGCGTCAAAAATCCGTTCTTGCGCAGAGCAGGACGCAGCTCGGGGTTGAAGCGGCTGATCGCGCGGGAAAGTCCCATGCGCACCGCTCCCGACTGTCCGCCCACTCCGCCGCCCTTTGCCGTGGCTACAACATCCACCTGCTCGGCAAGGCTCGTGAACTTCAGCGGCTCCGTGGCGTCATGAAGCCACGCGTGATTTGGGAAATACTGCTCGGCAGTGCGGCCATTGACCGTAAACTTTCCCGAGCCCGGCCGGAGGAAAACGCGCGCGATGGATTCCTTGCGGCGTCCCGTGCCGTAAAACCAGGTCTTGCTGCCCGCTGCGGGCGAATCAACAGTACTCAATGCTCCTCCTCAAACCCTTTTTGACGAGACGAATCCCGCTCGTCTCATCGAAATTCACGCTCGGCTGGATCCCTGCTAAGGCAAAACTTAGAAAGGAACACCCACGTGCGGAACCAAGTAGCACAGGCTTTAGCCTGTGAACTTCGCGCCATGCCATGACAGGAAACACAGGCTGAAGCCTGTGCTCCCTCAAATCTTAGACCGCGACTGCCTGCGGCTTCTGCCCCGCGTGCCGCGCCAAACCAGTCGCATCGCGATACACCCGCAATTTCTTCGCGCGCCGCGCCCGCAGTTTGTTCTTCGGCAACATGCCGACAATCGCTTCGCGAACCACCCATTCCGGCTTGGTCTCGCGAACCCGCTTCGCCGGAACTTCCTTCAAACCCCCGGGATAGCCGCTGTGCGAGTAGTACATTTTCTGCTCGAGCTTGTTGCCGGTCATCTTAATCTGGTTGGCGTTGATGACCACAACGTGGTCACCCGAATCGAGATACGGTGTAAAGCTGGGCTTGTCCTTGCCTATCAACATGCGTGCCACCTTGGTGGCCAGGCGCCCAAGCACCTGATCTTTCGCGTCTACAACAAACCACTGAGCGCCCACTTTCAGGGCTTCAGCTTCTTCTCCCTTGGCTACGTACGTCCTCATCGCAACAGTCACACCTTTCCCTGTAAAGACAAAATCCAAGTTTAGGGGGTGAGGGCAGGTTTGTCAACGAAGCAAAATGTATCCCAGCGCACCGGGAGGGCCTCGCTCGCGTCTATGCTACTGTGGCGGGCCCGGTTACCGGCGTTTATGAGGAGGGCGAAGATGCAGTGGATGCGGAAAATCGTGTTCCTCCTTGCTTTGGGGTTGGCAGCACCGATGCTTGCCAACTCCGAGGACGAGCCGCAAGTCCTGGAGATTACCCACGCCGTAGTAATCGATCCCGCAACAGGCTCGGGTAGGACAGATCAGACCGTGGTCATTGCCGGCGGGCGCATTCAGCGAGTTGTTCCTTCAGCAAATTATCAGCCAGAAAAGGGAGCGAGGATTATTGAAGCTCGCGGAAAGTATTTGATTCCCGGGCTTTGGGACATGCACGTGCACATCGCCGGAATCAGCGCCGATCCCAGCTGGAGCAAAAACGTGATTCTCCCGCTGCTGATCGCCCAGGGAATCACTGGCGTTCGCGACATGGGCGGCGACCTCAGCGTTTTGCGTTCCTGGAATCACGATATCGAAGCCGGAAAGCTTCTGGGGCCGCACATTTTTGCGGGCGGCCCCATGATCGTGCCGTCGGGTAAGAAGACGCCCGAGCAATGGCCAGTAACTACTGTGGATGAAGCGCGGGCGGCAGTCCGTGAACTAAAAGCGCAGGGAGCGGATTTCATCAAGATTATCAGCGTGCCCTCGCGCGAAATATTCTTCGCAATTGCAGTGGAAGCCAATAAGGAGAAAATCCCCTTCGTTGGGCACGTGCCCGCGGGGGTGACCGCCTCGGAAGCCTCCGACGCCGGGATGCGCAGCATCGAGCACATCGTTTACAGCAATCTGGCTCTCGATTGCTCCGCGAAAGAGAAAGAATTGCGCGAAGCTCTGCTGGAGGCCCGCAAAAAGCGTGACCAGTCAGCGCCTGGGCGAATCCTGGCCGAAGCGGTGTCCACGTACAGTCCAGAAAAAGCCGCCGCGCTTGGGGCGAAATTCAAAAAGAATGGCACCTGGGTTACGCCGACGCTTGTGGCAATTCAGGCGCAAACGCCGCAGGCGAAGACGCCCGAGGAGCAGGCAAGCGACCCGGGGCTGGAATTTGTTCCCGCATCGTTGCGGAAGGACTGGGACCCGCGCGACCCGAAAAACCGCGCTTCGGAGGAGGATCAAAAGTGGTGGGCCGATCAATTTGCGAACGACAAGAAATTGACGCGCGAGCTGCACAAGGCCGGAGTCTCCCTTTTGGCCGGAAGCGACTCGCTGGACCGGTTTGTGTTTCCGGGTTTTGCGCTGCACCAGGAGTTGTCGCTCCTGAATCAGCAGGGGCTGACTCCACCGGAAGCGCTGCGAGCTGCCACCAGCGACGCGGCGAAGTTTCTGGGGCACCAGGGCGAATTCGGCACGATTGAAAGCGGGGCGCACGCCGACCTGGTGCTCTTGGACGAGAATCCGCTCGACAAGATTTCCAACACTACCAGTATTTCCGCTGTGATCCGGGAAGGAATCTATCTCGACCGCGCGGCGCTGGATCAACTTCTCAGTCAGGCAAAAGCAGCGGCCAAGGCGGCTTCCACGAAATGAGCGATCACAGGAAGTGCTGGCCTCCACCATGAACCGCCCGGCCGGCCGCAGTTCGGGCGTGAATTGCGCACCCTTCCTCTGCTATGCTCGCCGCGTCTTGCGAATTCCCACATATACTACTTGCGAAGAAGTGAACCCGGAGCATCCATGGCCCAGCCGTCCTTTCCGCCATTTTCGGAAACCGTAAAACTTGCGTGGCGTCTGGCAGCCGAAGAAGCGGTGCATGCGGGTTCCCCGCAGATTGAACCCCCTCATCTCCTGTTGGGAATTTTTGGTGTGGATCGCGTGATCCGTGAAGAGTCTTGGGAACGCTACGCCGTGTCCACGGAACGTTTGGGAATCGTTCGCCAGGAATGGAATGATGTGTGCTCCGCGGGAGCGATGGCGGGGCTGGATGCAATTCATCTGCGGCGAGAGGTTCGCGCGCGCCTGCCGAAAATCTCATTGGCGCTGCCCGCGAATCACGTCGCAAAACGCTCCGACGCCACGCGGTCCGTGTTTGATCACGCCGGCCAGCGCGCAGGGATGGCCGGGCGCGGGCTGACCACCTTGTTCGATCTGCTGGGGGCCCTGCTGCCGGTGATGGTGGACAAAGATCCGTTAATCCCCGAGCACTTCTCCGGGCCGCTGCGCAAGCTGCAATCCTTGATGGCTCCGCCGCCCGTTTCCGGCGTGACGTTGCGGCTGGATGCCACGCGAACTTCCATCGCCGAACCGCTGGAGCATCTGAAGACCTCTCCGCGGGAAGCGCTTTTTTATGACCTGCCGTTGCAAATGGCCTCGCAGCCGAACTATCAGGCCATGCTGGATTGCGCGGTCAATTCCCTGTTGAAGTTTTTTCCGGCCGCCAGCCATGCGGTGATGCTGCTGCGCGACCGCGGTTCGAATTGCCTGCTGTTGCAGGCCCACGTGCCCGCCGGCGAGCCTTCCGCGAGCATGGAACTGGCGGAGCATGTGCTCCAACAGAATTCCGCCGTCGTCTGGAATCCCGCGGCCGCCGCCTCAAGCGATATAGGCGCCCGCAGCCTGATCGGGATGCAAACCACCTGCGCCATGTATGCGCCGCTCTCGTGGCAGAACGAAAGGCTGGGCGTCCTCTGCGTGGACACGCGGCGGGCCGGGAACACATTTACATCGGAAGATTTGCGATTGTTCATCGCCATCGCCCATCACGTTGCGCTTTCAATCTATTCGCAGCGGCTGACCCGCGACCTGCAGGCCCAGAATCAATTGTTGCAGCGCTTGCTGACGCATTTCTCGCCAAAGGTGCGGCAGCGATTGCTGGAGCGCGCCGGTAAGGGACGCCTGACGCTTGGCGGCGAACGGTCCGAAGTCAGTATTCTCTTTTCCGATATTCGCGGCTTTACCCGGATGAGCGCGACCATGGAACCGGACGACGTCGTGGACATGCTCAATGCTTACTTCGCCGCGCTGGTGGAACCGATCTTCCGCTGCGAAGGCACGGTGGATAAATTTATCGGCGACGCGATTCTGGCGGTCTTCGGGAGTCCGGATCCCGATCCAGAGCACCACCGGCAGGCGCTTCACGCGGCCATGGCGATGCAGGAAGCGGTGCAGAAACTGAACGCCGCGCGCAAGGAACGAAACCAGCCAACTTGCGAAATCGGAATCGGGGTTCACTCAGGCGACGTGTTGCATGGTTTCGTGGGAACCCAGGAACGTCTGGAATTTACGGTGGTGGGCGATGCCGTGAACCGCGCCTCGCGTTTCTGCTCCGCGGCGGGCGCCAACGAAATCATTCTGAGCTCGGAATTCCTGAAACACGTCTGGCGCGAAGTGGATGTGGAATCGCGCGACGTCCCCACAAAACACGAAGGCACCTGGGCCGCCTTCCGAGTTCTGAAAGCGAAGCTTCCGCGCTGAATCAGGCGCCGGACATTTCCGTGGCCTTGCGAGCGAGCAGCAGATAGCCGTGCTTCCGGGCCTCCTCGGCAACAGCTTTCAACTCTGATTTTCGCATCGTTCCCTCCGCGGCCTCCGCGCGGGCCAAGCGTGCTTCGACCGCCAGTTCAAAGTACCCCCCGGATCGCAATTGATTCTCGAGTTTGCTCAGAGTATTCGACGCCGAAGCGGAACGCGCGCTTCTGGATTCCAACCTGGCTTTTTGAATCGTCAGTGCGGCAGAGATGGATGGGTCGGTGGATTTTGCGGCGAGATCCAATCCATTCGCGATTTCAGCCTGAGCCTGTTTCCATTCTGCTCGCCGCAGATAGATGTCCGCGAGAATGATGCGGGTCTGTGCCTCGCCGTCGGAATCCTGCGCTTGTGCAAATTCCGGCAACAATGCTTTTAGCTCGGATTCTGCCGGACCAAAATTCCCGCGCTCCATTTCCATTTGCGCAATTCCCCGGCGAGTAGCCCGAATCGTGGCTTTCTCGCCGATGCTTGTCTGTATGGCCAGGGCTGCGCGGTATTTCTCTTCAGCTTCGGGCAGCATGTCGGACGCCGAAAAATAATCCCCTAAATCGGTGAGGGAACGGGCCAGGGCAGACTGGTCCTGCATCTCCTTCCGCAGGCGCAGCGCCTGTTCGCAATTCGGCTTGGCCGCAAGCACCTCCCCGCTGGAGATCTGCGTGCTGCAGATATTCCCCAAGGTATTCGCATGGCGTTCCTTATCGCCGATGGACTCCGCTTCTTTCGCCACTTCTTGCAAAACACTGATCTGCCCTTTGGGATTCCCCATTGCCCCATCTACATTGGCGATCGCTTCCTGGGCTTGCAGCAAATCGCTGTTCACGCCGCCGCGCTCGCGGGAGACCGCAAGACTTTTCTCCCACCATTTGCGGGCCTCGGGTAAATGGTTTTCCTGGTATTGCACCACCCCCAGATTCAACAGCGCGCCCGCCTCGTTGTGCAGATCCCCGACCGCATGGGTGGCTGCGCGCGCTTCCTCATACAGGATTTCCGCTTCAGGATATTGTCCGCGGGAGAGAAAAAGATTGGCCCGAGCTGTTTTTGCGTGGGCGATCACGGAGGGGACTCCCAGATTCTGGCTTTGCTGTACAGTTTCGGCGCAGACAGAATCCGCTTCCTGGACGCGGCCAAGATCCTTCAACGCCAGGCACCGCTCAATCCCTCCGTTCACCAGAAGAAACTGGGAACCGATTGCCTGCGCCTCTTGCACACCCTGTTCGGCGGCTTTCAGCCGTCGCTGGTTGTCCCCGAGCCGCCTTTGCACATCAGCAAGGCGAAGATCGGCTTGCGCCTGGACGCCAATTGGCGCACCCTTCCCCTTCAGTTGCTCCAGTGTCGCAAGCGACTCCTTCAATCGATTCCCTTCCATCTGATTCCTGGCGAGTTCCAGACCGTAGAAGTAATTGTCGGGTTGCGTTTTCCAAAGAGCTCGGTAAGTCTCCGCGGCGTAATCCCATTGTTTCGCATACTCCTTTTGCCGCAAGCCAATGCGGATTCTCTGATCACTGGGGAGGTTTTTGGCTTGCTCGAGCGCGGCTGCGGATTCTTCTCTGGCTTTCTCTTCATAGCCAAGGTTCCAGAAAGCCTCGGCCAGCGCGCTGCGAATTTCCGCGCTTGTGGGATCTGCGTCGAGCGCTTTCTGAAATTCCTGGCGCGCCTTCAAAATCGAAATTTTCCATTTTGCGCATGCCTGTTCCCAAAGATTCGGAAGCCAGATTCGATTTAACCTGGGGATTCGCGGCCACGTCGGAGACACCAAGAATATTCAAGAGATCCCCACCTGTGGCGAGGGCAACGGTTTCTCGGTCGGACTCGAGAAGCCGTTTGTGAAGGCTGCCGCCGCTTTGCCCTTTTTCGACGTCGAACATGTGAATGTCCCAGACGATGGTCCGGCTGCCGGTAAAACCCTCGGGTGATGGAGACGGTACCTGTTCGCCGGGCTTCTCTTGCACCCAGTTCGACAGCACCCAGTCGAGTGCAATAAACGTTGATCTTTTTGGTGTCGCGGGCACGCAGACGTTCTCCTACGATATTTTGAGTTATCTGGCGAACGATGCGATCTTCGGCGGCCAGACATCGGTCAACGTGATTGATGCGCTGCAGTTGGACCCATTGAATATCCAGGCCGGAGATTTGCTGACCTTCGTGTTCACCGGTGGAGTGCCGGCTGATACCACCGGCACTTTATTCGGAATCCTGGCTTGCGGAGGCCTTGAACAAGGAAGTAGCACTGCGGCAATTTTTGACTCCCACGGAAACGTTGTTTCGACCAAATGCACCAACTTTGACCCAAGCAATACTCTGATCACAGACGAGAAAGTATCAGGTGACTCGATTACATTTACCATCGGCTCTAACCTCACTTTTCCTTCCCAATTTGCCTTCAGTTTTCCAGACGGGCAACTTCCGGCCGAGATTGATATCGCGAAAGCACCTGTCTCAACGCCTGAGCCAGCTTCACTTTCACTCCTGGCAGCGGGTCTGATTGTCATCGGGGTCTTCCTGCTCAAGCGCGTTGTCTAGTTCGCTCGGCATTTTTCCCGCGGGGTGAAGTTCCTTCACCCCGCTTTTTCTTCCGCTGATGACACCCAGCGCAAGGCTTTTTATTTCCCCATTGCGGAGCGGGAATTCCTTCATTAACATACGGGCAGATTTCGCAGGAGCGCGCATTCACATGGCCCCGCAATTTGCGCTCCGCCCCAAGGAGTCCTCCTATGTCGCATGCACGCATCTCGCGAATGGCAGTTGGCTGCGCGCTGGCAGCATTGTTCGCCCTGCCTTCTCTGGCGCAGACCGCAGCCGCGCCTCCGGCTGCCGCCCCCGGCGCCCCCGCCGTCCATAAGAAGCGCGTTGCCGTGATGAATTTCGACTACGGTACGGTCCGCACGACCGTCGCGCAGATTTTTGGCACCGACCAGGATGTCGGCCAGGGAATCAGCGACATGCTGGTCGAAAAGCTTGTAAACGGCGGCCAGTATTCGGTGATCGAGCGCAACGCGCTGGACAAAATCCTGAAGGAACAGAATTTTTCGAACAGCGACCGCGCGGACGCCAACTCGGCGGCCAAAATCGGCGCGGTACTCGGCTTGGACGCGATCATCATCGGCTCGATCACCCAATTCGGCCGCGATGACCAGCACACCAACGTCGGCGGCGGCGGATACGGCCTGGGTAAATTCGGACTCGGCGGCGTCGGCACCAGCAAAGCGAAAGCTGTGGTGGCCATCAGCGCGCGCGTGATTAACACCTCGACCGCGGAGATTATGGCCGCGGTAACGGGCAAGGGCGAATCCACACGCTCTGGCACTTCGCTGATCGGAGCGGGCGGCGGAGGTGGCGGAGGCGGTGCCGGCGGTTTGAGCATGGGCAGCAGCAATTTCGCCAACACCATTCTTGGGGAAGCGGTGCGAGGCGCGGTGGATAGCACCGCCGAACAACTGAATGCGGCTTCCGGAAAAGTGGAAGCCCAGAAGCACGCCATCAGTGGTGTGGTTGCCGATGTCACCGGCGGTACGCTGATCCTCAACGTCGGCAAGAAGGCCGGGGTAAAAGTTGGCGACATGCTGGAAATCAGCCGGCAAGTGCGTGTCGTGAAGGATCCCACTACCGGAAAAGTGATCAAAGCGGTCACCGATAAAATCGGCATGGCCACGGTCACGGACGTGGACGACGATTCGTGCACAGCGTCGTTCAGCGGGGCCGGAGCGGCGAAGGTCGGTGATGTCGCGAAAAACAATCCCTGAGGCCCTGAACGCCTCGAAAGGAATTGCGAGTCCGGGTGCATTCATGCCCCGGACTCGTTCTATTTTCGGCCCAATCTTTGGTGTATCCTCAGTGCCAATAAGGCGCGTCGCCTGGAGGCTCCAATGACTGCCGAATTCAACGTTGGTCAAAGCGTTGGCGATTACGAGGTGCTCTCCATCCTCGGACTGGGCGGAATGGGGAAGGTCTACAAAGTCCGCAACGTCATTTCCGACCGCGTGGAGGCGATGAAGGTTCTCTTGCCGGACCTGACCTCGCACCAGAGCCTCGCTGACCGGTTCCTGCGGGAAATCCGGCTGCTGGCTTCCCTGAATCATCCGAACATCGCCGCGCTGCGAACAGCCCTCACCTACGAAAATCAACTGGTGATGATCATGGAATTCGTGGAAGGCGAGACGCTCGCGAACCGCATCGCGCGCGCGCCAATTTCCACGGCCGAGGCCGTGGACTACTCGAAACAGATTCTTGCGGCGCTGAGCTACGCGCACAAGCACAACATCATCCACCGCGACATCAAGCCGGCCAACATGATGCTCACTCCCCAGGGCGTAGTGAAGCTGATGGATTTTGGAATCGCGCGCTCCGGCACCGACGGTTCCCTCACGTCCACCGGCACGACGCTGGGTTCGCTGAACTACATGCCACCTGAGCAGGTGCGCGGCGAAGCGGCGGACGCTCGCTCTGACATTTATTCGTTCGGGATTTCGCTCTATGAACTGCTGACCGGAAAGCTGCCGTTCCAGGGCGATTCGCAGTATTCGCTGATGACCGCACAGCTGAACCAGCAGCCACCTTCGCCGATAAGCCTGCGAGCGGATGTTCCTCCGGCCTTGAACGAAATCATCCTGATGGCCATGGCCAAGGAGCCTGCGGACCGTTTTCAAAGTGCCGATGCATTTTGCAATGCCCTGAAAAGCGTGCCGGTATCGGCGCTACCCGGCCCTGGCACTACGTTCGCAACAAAACCAAGAGTACCCGTGTCGCCGGACGATACGCTCATGGGAACGCTGGCCCCCGGCGCGGGAGCGATGGGCCGGATGGTCAGCCCGCCCGCGACGACGCAAGCCGCGGTGCGTGTGCCCGCGCCGCCTCCAGGCCCGGCGCAACCTCGTTCCCCCTCGGCGATCCCGACGGTGCCGATGGCGCCGGCCCCGGCAGCGGCTGCGGGTTCGGGACTCCCACCTGCTGACTATGCTCCACCACCGGCCCGTTCCAGCCGCGGCTTGTGGCTCGCGATTGGTTCGTTGCTTGGTGCGGGCGTACTGATCGCCGCCGGCGTTTATATTCCACGCCGTATGAAGACCCACGCGGATCCAGAACAATCGAGCATCCCATCGCCGTCCACCACGGATTCCACAACCAAACCGAACACAAGTTCGGGCGCGCCTGTTTCGGTGACTACCCCGGCGGGCTCGGTGAACGTCGACGGCCAGGGAAATGTTTCGGTCCAGGCGCCCGGAGTTTCCGTCACCGCGGCACCCGATGGAAACGTGAATGTAAGTGCCCCCGGCGCTTCGGTGAAGGCTGGCGCGAACTCCAAGGCGGACGGAAACCCAAAGCCGTCGCGCGGCGGCTCGTCCGCTCAGGCGGCACCTCCGCCGGTGCCCGCGGGCCCCTCGCCGGAAGAAATTGCGAAAATGGAAGATGAAGCCGACCGCTTGAACATACGCGCCACCACGGCGTCGCATAGCGTGGACACGCTCCGGCAACAGCAGCAGGCCGCGGGCTACAACCTTCGCGGCGATATCGCGTCGGCGCAGGAACGCATGCAGATGTACATTGCAAAGGGAGACGCGGCCCTAAAAACAAAGGACCTGGCCAATGCCCAGAAGTATTACGATCTGGCCGACGCGGAAATCTCCAAAGTTGAGAAATTCCTGGGCCACTGATTTTCCATCGTAACCGGCGGCCCTTCGGATCCATCCAAGGCCTGCGGATTCCGGGCCCCCTCAGGTGCTGGGCCCGGAATGACGTGTATTCCTATTCTCCCGCCCGGAGAAATTCCAGCCTCTCGAGTGGAGGAGCGCGCATGCCGACCGCTGAAAAAATAAGCACACACCAGAAAGCACTGACCATCAATCTGAACGGTTCGATTTTCGGATCATTCGCGGAAATCGGTGCGGGACAGGAAGTGGCACGCTGGTTTCTGACCGTCGGCGGTGCTTCAGGAACAGTCGCCAAAACGATTTCCGCGTACGACAAGGAAGTAAGTGACGATTTGTACGGTCGTGGCACTCGATACGTTTCGCAGCCCCGCCTGGAAGCAATGATGGAAAGCGAATGGAAGCAGTTGCTGGCGGAATTGCAAGGGAGCCGCGGGGCCACAACGCGATTTTTTACCTTTGTGGATACGGTTTCTGCTCGCAACTTTGCGGGAACCAACGAGTGCCACGGCTGGATTGGGCTACGGTTTCAGCTGACGCCGGGCGCTCCGGCCAGCGATGTGATCCTGCACATCAATTTGCAGGATCACACCAATCTGCGACAGCAGGAAGCAGTCGGAATTCTGGGTGTAAATCTGATTTACGCATCGGCGCACCATCTGGATTCACCGGAATCCTTTCTCGCGGGACTCTTCGAGGATTTAAGCCTGGCCCGAATGGAAATCGACTTCATCGAACTGAAAGGTCCGGCCTTCGAATCCTGGGACAAGCGGCGCCTGCACACATCGCTCGTGACCAGCGGCTACGCCGAAGCGGTTGCCTTCTCCACGGATGGCCGCACGATTCCTCCGACCGAGTTGTTGTACAGGAAAGCGCTCGTTCTCGCACCCGGGCTTTTTGAAACCGCTTCCGAACTGCATGGGCAGCTGATCCGCACCACCCTGGCAAACCTTCCGGCAGCGGAACTCGAACAGAGCAAGGGCAGCCTCGGACTATTCTGCCTGCCGGGCCAGTCCAGCCTCCCGGATGGCCATCCGCCCACGGCGGAACATCTGTTGCAGCAGGTGGACGCTCTCCAAAAACTGGGCTTCGGGACTCTGGTTTTTCGCGCGAGAGAGCTTTACACCATGAGCTCCTATGTCAGCCGGTACACAAAATCAAAAATCAATTTTGCCGTCGGCCTCTCCGTGCTGATTTATGCTCTGCAGGACCGCTACGGGCATCTGGCCGGCGCCTTGTTGGAAGGGACCGCAAGACTCTTCACACAAAATGTGAGATTGAGCGTCTACCCCATGACGGAATCCACCTTCAAGGCCAGGCTACTGGAATTGGGGGCTAGCGACTGGACGTACGAACTCACGGGCGGGTTGGTGTGCGTAGACAAGCTCCAGCCGGCAGAGCCCGTCAATTTTCTCTTCCGATACCTGGTCGCTTCCGGTTTTATCGTATCCGCGAGTTCCGCGGACGCCTGATTTAGCGCCAGATTATGCGCGCGGGACCCGGGCTACCGAGAGGAAGGCACGGGCGTATGTATCGTTGGAGCCTGCCGCAAACTCGCTACCTGCAGGACTTCCTCCATGACCTTAAACAATTCCGCCGGGCGGATGGGCTTGGTCACATAGGCGTCCATTCCCGCGGAAAGGCAACGCTCCCGATCTTCTTTCAATGCATGAGCCGTGAGAGCGATGATCGGAGTTCGCCTGCCGGTAATTTTTTCGCCTTTGCGGATTTCCGCGGTTGCTTCGAAGCCGTCCATCTCCGGCATTTGAATGTCCATCAGCACCAGATCGAACTCCGCGCTCTGCATTTGGGCAACCGCCTGCATGCCATCTATCGCAATGGCGACCGTGAAACCGCACTTTTGGAGCAGGCGCTGGGCCAGGGCGCGATTGACGCTGTTATCTTCCGCCAGCAAGACGCGAAGACCGCTGCCGTTGAACGCCGCCAGACTGGCGGAAAGTGTACCTGCCGCAGGCGGGAGCGCGTCCAGCCCCTTCATCCGCTCGTTACCGGCAACCGCGGCTTCCTCGGCCAGTGCCAGGTCCAAAGTGAAGTGAAAGACGCTTCCCTTTTGTGGGGCGCTTTCCACCCAAATCCGGCCGCCCATCATCTCCACAAGACGAACGCAGATGGCCAGGCCAAGTCCCGTCCCGCCATACTTGCGTGCCATGGAGCCGTCGGCCTGTGAGAACGCCGCAAATATTTTTTCCTGTGTCTCCGGCGGTATCCCAATGCCGGTGTCTTTCACCCCGAAATGAAGCAGCACGCGTCCCTTGACTGGAAACGCGGCAGCAACCGCCACAAGAATCTGCCCTCGGTCAGTGAACTTGATGGCATTGCCAACCAGATTCAGAAGCACCTGCCGAAGGCGGCCAGGGTCTCCAACGAAGGCATCCGGCACGTCGGCAGGCGCGTTAAAGGAAAACTGTAGCCCCTTCTGTTTCGCCCGGATCGCGCAGGTTTTCAGAATCTGGTGCAGACTCTCACGAAGCTGGAAAGGAATCAGATCAAGTTCCATTTTTCCGGCTTCAATTTTCGAGAAATCCAGGATGTCATTGATGATGGCAAGCAGCGAATCAGCGGAGTAGCGGACCAGGCTGAGATTTTCGCGTTGATCGGAAGTGAGTTCGGTATCGAGAACCAGATCCGTCATGCCTAAAATGCCATTGAGGGGCGTGCGGATTTCATGGCTCATATTTGCAAGGAATGTGCTCTTCGCCGCGCTGGCGGCCTCGGCGGCGCGCTTGGCGTCCTGCAACTGCCGCTCGAACTGCTTGCGTTGAGAAACATCCTCGGCGGAGATAATTATTCCGCCGACGCCCCCCTGCGGATCACTCCAGGGATAAACGGCCGAGCTTACCCACTGCTCGGCGCCGTCTGCGCGAATCCAGATGTCCTCCCCCAAGTGCAGCTTCTCACCAGCCAGGCCGCGGCGATGCGATTCCCGCCATTTTTCGGGCAGCCCGGGGATTAGATCGTAAAGGCAGATCCCGGTGAGATCGGAATGTCCAAAACCGTAATCTGTGCTCCAGCGGCGGCTGGCTGCAAGGTAGCGCATTCCCCGGTCAAACATCGCCACGCACACCGGAGCATCCTCGATGAAAGCCCGGAGTTGCCGCTCACTGGCTCGTAATTCTTCGTCGGCATGCTTGCGTTCGGTGACATCGGCGGCTAGCCCCAGTATGTATTGCGGAATTCCGGCCGCGTCGCGCAGGAGCGAAAATTCCACGTTCGCCCAGACACCACTTCCATCACGTCGAAGGTAGCGCTTCTCAAGGTGGAGATGATCCATTTCACCCCGAGCCAGTTGTTTATAGGCTTTACGGTCCCGCTCGACATCATCCGGATGAGTCACTTCGTCGAAGATTCTGACCGAGTGCATCTCTTCTGCGGTGCAGCCAAGCATGCTCCGGTAAGCTGGATTGACGGTGATTTGACCGCTCTTGATTTCCGCGACAGCGATCCCCAGTTGGGCACCTTCAAAGACGGCGCGAAATTTCTGTTCACTTTCGCGGATGGCGCTTTCAAAAGAGCGCCTCTGAGAGATGTCAAGGAAAGTCACCACGGAACCGATGGCCTCCTCGCCCCTCAGCAGCGCATGGGACCAGTATTCAACCGGAAAACTGCCTCCGTCGCTGCGCCAGAAGACTTCATCATCGCAATGCGTGCCCTTCCTGGTACGGATAGCGCGAACAATCTGGCACTCTTGCATCGGGAAAGTCCTGCCATCCGCGTGCGAATGATGGAACAGCAGATGACAGTTCAGGCCGAGAACCTGATCGCGTGTGGTAAAACCAAGCATTCGCAAGGCCGCCTGATTTATGAACGTGCATACACCGTTTTGATCGATCCCATAAATGCCTTCAGCCGCGGATTCAAGGATCAGCCGGACTCGTTCTTCCTCATCGGCAAACCTTTGCTCTGCTTTTTTCCGTTCCCCGATGATCGCCCCAAGCAGCAACGCAGTAAGAGCCAGAATCAGCATCAGGAACTGCAGGACCGCCAGGTCTTCCATGCCCTGGTGAACGACCCGCATCATGATGGCCAGGCTGGAATCGACCAGGATCAGCGCCGCCACAACTCCTCTGACCCCGCGGCGAATGGCAATCCAGATCAGCGGCAGGAAAAACAGGTAGAAAAGGTGAGCGCTGCGGGCAAAGCTGTTCCCGAATGCCAGATAGACGAGCAATGCAATTGAAGCGAGGAACCCGGCAGATTCCAGGATTTCCGCGCTGCTCCAGGCCCAATTCTTTTCTGCTGCTGCGTACTCCTCCGCACTCGCAAATCCCAGGTACCGCCGGCACCAGGGGATCACGAATTCCAGCAGGAATGGAGTAACGCTCGATAGCGCGACCGCATCCCCGATCCACCAGTTGAACGTGGCCTGTGCATAATTTTCCGCGGAGATCTCTCCGCTCCACACAAGGATAGCTGTGCCACTCGCCGCTGCCGCCAGAGAAGCAAGCAACGAGACCCCCAACAGAGAACTGACATCGCTAGTGGAGCGGATGCGATATTTGCCGGTCAGCTTTCGGCGGAGATAAATCCCGGCCGTTGCGTATATCACCGGCAGCAGTGGATTGATCAGAAGAAAAGGAAGGCTTCGGATATCCTGATGGTAGTTTATGTATCCCGCAAGATATCCAGCCACCAGAACGACTGGGATAACCGCCGGCCCAAGCCCTACGAGCAGAGCGACCGCTAGACCCGTCGGCGGATACCACGCACTGATGCTAGGCCAGATTTGCAGGTAGACCGTTGTGCGATCCAGAATCCCGTAGAGAAGGATGAAAACAATTCCGACACCGATTCGCCGGAGGTAGTAAGAATGGACGCTGCGGGATGCGCCGGAAGGCGGGTTGGGAAAGGCGATCGTCGGAAGATGCCGAGTCACGAATGCCGTCAGCTTGCCAAGGAACGACCCAGTTGCTCCATTCTGGAACACTCCCTTCGGGTTGTGTTTCACTCCCTGGGGCGCTTCCACCCCCTCCACCCTCTCTCCACGGGAGTCCTTTTTCCGACGAGCCACGTATCCTCTGGTGATTCTTGAACTTTCGGGCGCCACCGTTGCTCGGCGCATAAGCTTGCCCAGTTGGCCGAGTTTGACCAAAGTGGATCTAAGCAGGTTGGGTACCTAACAACCGATCCTACTGGGGCCCTCAGATATTCCGGTACAATGCGAGTGGCACAGATTTCAGAAAGAGAGACGGGGACAAGCGTGATTCATCCATTTGTATTTCACAACGAAGAGCTCAAGACCGTGGATAAAGTTCGTTGGTCTCCCGGCCAAGCGGGATTGATCTGCGGCTGGGGGCTTTTCACGACGGTCCGCATCGTCCGCGGCGAAGCATTCGCTTACGAGCGCCACTGGCGGCGCCTCGAGAAGGATGCCGCGCTCATCCGTTTACCACTCAACTATTCCAGCGCGAAAGTCCGGGTGCAACTCCAGGATGTGATCCGCGCAAACAAAGTCGACGATGGATGCGCGCGAATCTATCTGGTGTGGAACGCCGTGGGTTTCTGGAAGAGCGACGAGCAGATGCCGGAAATAGATCTGGTAATCACCAGCGCGGGTGTGCCGAAGTATCCGGACACTTTGCGCGTCGCGGTCCGCGAACACGGGCGTCATGCAGCCTCACCCCTGGCGGGAGTGAAAACCACATCTTGGCTGAATAGCGTCTGGGCCGTGGCCGAGGCTCAACGCGAAGGCTTCGATGAAGTAGTTCTGCTGAACGAACGCGGCGAGGTCAGCGAATGCACGGCCGCAAATATCTTCGCCGTAAAGGGCGATAAAGTTTTCACGCCGCCTCTGAATTCGGGATGCCTGGAGGGCGTGACGCGGGGAGTGTTAATCGAAGTGGCGCCGGAGGCAGGTACGTCGGTGGTGGAGCAGACCCTGCGTCTCGAGGACTTGTATGCGGCGGACGAGGTGTTCATCACCTCCACCAACCGCAATGTGATCGGCATTCGCGAGATCGCGGGTCGCCAGATAGGGGACGGAACCACGGGAGAAGTTACCAGGCGGCTCGACATCGCTTTCGATGCTTTCGTGAAGGATTACGTGGAACGCCGGATGGCCGCGAATCGCTGAGTCTTTCTCCGGGTTGCAGTGGTATGGTGGATGGGTCCGGGTGCGCGCGCAAGATGCAAGGCGAAGCGCGCAAACGCGTGTTACAATGCGCGGCTTAGTGGGGGAGCAAGGGCGGCTGGTATGACGGAGCAGTTGGTACAAAGCGAAGCGGTTCTCGAGGTAATTTCACCCGATGGCGCGCGGAAGTACGTTCGCGTTACCCAAGTGCCTTTCTTGATGGGCCGCGGCGCCGAGACCGGCAACCATTTGCAATTGACGGACCGCCGCATCTCGCGAAACTGCGCCGCGATCGTGATGGAAGCCAACCGCTACTACCTGGAAGACCGTGGCCAGCGCCGCGGGATGTTTGTAAACGGCGAAAAAGTGGAAAGCCGCATGCTCAATGACGGCGATGCGGTCACGTTCGGCCTGGAAGACTCCTACCAGTTGATATTCCGTTCCGCCTCTGGCACCGCCGAGGAAGCGATTCCCCAGTTACTGACGCGCATCGACCACATGACCAGTTCGGAGTCCACCGGCGGCGGACTCCGGAAATTGAACATGCTGCTGGAAGCAACTTCGCTGCTGCATTCCCAATTACCGCTCGATTCCGTGCTGGCGAAAATGATCGACCATGCGATCGCCGTGACCGATGCCGACCGCGGCCTGTTGCAAGAAGCGGTTGACGGCAAAGTGGAGAACATGCGGGTGCGCCTGGCGCGCCGCAGCGGCGGACAGCGGTTGCCTCCCGAAAGTATGACTCCCAGCCAGACCGCCATCCAATTGGCGATGAAGCAGCAATCGCCGGTGATCACCGAAGATCTGGCGCAAGCGGAGATGAATCTTCAGGCCGCGGCCAGCATCGTTGCCCAGGGGTTGCGCGCGGTCGTCGTGATTCCACTATACGCAAGTGCGCGGGCAAGCACCGACGCTTCCTCCACGGATGTGCGGCGCGGCGATTTTCTCGGCGTGCTGTACATGGATTCGAAGCGTCCCACCGCGTTTTCCAAACTCGACCGGCAAATCCTGGACGCGCTGGCGGCCGACGCGGCCAGCATTCTGGATAACGCACGGCTCGTCGAGCGCGAACGCGAACGGCAGCGTCTGGAGCAGGAAATCGGCATCGCCCGCGACATCCAACAGGCGCTCTTGCCCAAAAATCTTCGCGAGTATCCTCACCTTGCTGTTTCCGGCGTGAACTTTCCCTGCTTGTCCGTGGGAGGAGATTATTTCGACGTCTTCCCGCTGGATGACCACCGCACCGCATTCCTGCTCGCCGACGTGAGCGGCAAAGGATTAGGCGCGGCCCTTCTAACCACCATGCTGCAAGGCGCGCTCTCCGGCATGACGCTCGGCACCGATCCCGCCCGAACGTTCAATCACGTCAATCGCTTTCTGTGTGATCACGCCGAGGTCGGCCGATATGCCACGATGTTCTTCGGCATCTTGGAAGACAGCGGGAAGCTCGAATACATTAATGCCGGGCATCCTTCCCCAATTTTATTGCGTAAGGAGACGACGCAGGAAGCCTTCACGGAAGGTTCGTTCCCCGTCGGGTTGGTGCCCGAGGCGGAATTCACCACTGCCACTCTACAGCTGGAACCTGACGATACCCTGGTGCTCTTCAGCGACGGCGTCACCGAAGCCATGGACCCGGAAGAAGAACTGTACGGCGTGGCCAGATTGCGTGCTGTCTTGCAGGGCAAGACGGATCTGCCGCTGGATGAAATCCAGAAAACGGTGCTGGAATCGGTGGAAAACTTCGCGCGCGGCGCCCGCCAGGCGGATGATGTGACGATCCTGGTGGTAAGATTCCGCACCGTGGCGAATGGCGTCACGGAAGCCGGTGTTTCCGCTGACAAACCCGCCGCAGTCAACGACTGACCCGTACCTCCCTTCGCATCCGCTATTACTTCACTTCCCGCAGGGCGGGGGTGCAGGCGCTGCAGGCGCCGCCTTGATTGCTTCCACTCTTTGATCCTTCAAAAGTTTATTGAGGGCCGGCAGCGTTTCCGCGTTCAGTTTGTTCCACGCGGCAAGATTCTTCGCGATTGCGTTGCAGCCCGCGAGTACAACTTTGTGAGCCGATTCGGCGGGCTTCATGTCGGCGCTCTGGACCATCACCAGGTCGTGCCCAAAATCGCGGTTCAGAATTCCGAATCCAGGCGCCTCCGCGTTTCCGTCTTCGAGCGCGTGAAATTGTTTCTCCATCTCCGCCAGCGCATCCGCCAGTTCCTTCGGCGGATTGGCGGGAATCGCTTTCTTGCGGGCATCGAATTCTTCGTGCAGCGCAACAACTCCTTGAAATGCGCGCGTCGTGTCGTCCATGAAGGCGGAGATTTTTCGAGAGAGCGCAAGCTGCGCTGCATAATCTTCCGCACTGATGTGAACGCGCGGGTCGGCCAACACTTGCAGCTTCTGCTTGTACGACTTCCCTTCCCGGGTGAAAACCACGTCATAAGTGCCCGGCGCTGCCAGTGGCCCGGGCGGTTGCACCCGCGGCGTTTCTCCGGGAACGGCATGATCGGGCACCGTATATTCGGTGTACTTCAGGCGCGAACCAAAATATCCGTAAGGCAGGGCGGCCGGATGGGCGTAGTGCAGGTCCCACACGAAACGGTTGATCCCAGCCTGATTTGGCAGCGCATCCGGCGGATAGAACCAGAATTCCGGAACGTTCGGCGGCGCAATCGTTTCCTGCACCGCGTGGCTTGAATAGTGGCGAACCAGATTTCCCTGCTGGTCGTAAATATCCAGCGCGAGCTCGCCCCTCGCCGGCGCTTTTTGCAAATATTGCAGCACTGCGCCGTCGGCGGGATTACGGCTCGCCGGCGTTTCCGGCTGCAGCGGCGTATCCGGATAATTGTCCCAGCGAACACGGATTGCCGGCTCCGGCACAAAAAACTGCGCGGGGGCGTCGGTAAGTTTCGCGGACCACTGGCGGAGCGCTGAGATATCGTCGAGGATCCACAGGCCTCTGCCAAACGTGGAGGCCACAAGGTCCGCGCCGTGAATGGCAAGATCGGTGACGTTGGCCGTGGGCAAATTCAGCTGCAGCGGCTGCCAGTGATCCCCGGAATCGAACGAAACGTAGACCGCGTTGGTTGTGCCGGCAAACAATAGCCCTTTGCGGCCGGGATCTTCCCGAATGGTGCGGGCCATTCCCGCCTCCGGCAGACCAGTAACGATTTTCTCCCAAGTCTTCCCCGCGTCGCGCGTGCGATAAAAGTACGGATGCACGTCGCGTGGCGCGTATAGCGTGGAAAATGTGCCGTGCGAAGCGAAGACCGCGGCATACGCGGTGTTGCCATCGTGCGGCGATGCTTCGATGCAATTGATGTAGGGATGCTCCGGAAGATTTGCCGGCGTGACATCGGCCCACGTTGCGCCATCGCGCGTTGTGTGAGCCAGCCCGGTGGTCGAGCCCACCCAGATTAGATTGGCATCGAGAGGCGACGGGGCGATTGTCTGAATCGCTCCACGCGGAGCGCTTTGCGCGTCATCGTCGTCATCGTCATCCGCGTCTCCCCAAAGTGAAAACTCGTTGGCGTCTTTCGCAAGCCTGTGCCCATTCCCCGTCGGCTTCGCTCCGCTGGGCGGCTCGGGAGTCTTGCTAGTCAGGTCGCCGCTGATCTCTTTCCAGGTATTTCCTCCGTCGGTGGTCTTCAACAGAAACTGTGTGCCGTAATAAAGCGCCTGCGAATCCTTGGGAGAAAAGATCAACGGCGTTTCCCATGTCACTCGATACCCGGCGGGTGGTAGATAAATCGTGGCCACTTGTCCCGTGGTGCGATTCAGGCGCAACACCACGCCGTACCAGCCGATGGAAAAAACATTATTTGCGTCGAGTGGATCTGGCGCAATGAACGCGCTTTCGAACGAGCCGGTGGGAAACCAGTCCCGATAGGTGATCAGGCCGTAGTCGCTGCGATTGGGAACGGAGACGGAGCCCGAATCCTGTTGCGATGCGTAAAGACGATACGGAAACGACCGATCGGTGGACACTCTATAAAATTGCCCTGTCGGTTGGTTGTACCAGGTGCTCCAGATTTTTCCGCCGTCCAGCGTGACCACTGCGCCCTGGTCCGTTCCCATCAAGATGCGGCTGCTGTCCTCAGGCGCAATCCACAGGACGTGATCGTCCTCCCCGCTGGGCGTTCCCTTCCACGCGGCAAAGGTGCGGCCACCATCCGTGGACTTATACGTCGAAGTCTGCATCACGTATACGACCTCGGAATTTTTTGGATCGGAATACACACGCCCAAAATAATCGTCGCCGAACACGCGCGGATCCTGCGTGCTCTGCTGCCAACTTTCGCCGCCGTCGTCGGAGCGGAATAGCCCCTGATGCGTCAGCGAGAAAACACGCTTGCCGCCAAGGCCCGCGGCCACCGCCAGGCCAACTCGGCCACGGTGCGCGGGCGGCAATCCCTTTTCTCCGGCTGGTGCCCAGGTTTCGCCCGCATCGGATGATTTGATGATGACCGTGTCCGCTTCCGGTTGTTCCGGAGCTTTCTCCTCAGCCGTCTTTTCCTTTGGAGGTTGCGGAATTCGCCGGACGGCCGCGTAAATCACGCGGGAATTATTCGGATCGAAACAAAGTTCCGTGGGGCTGTGCCGCTCATCCTTGAAAAACACTTTGCGCCAGGACTTGCCGCCATCCACCGTTTTGTAGATGCCGCGGTAATCGCTCGGCATGATATCGCCCACCGCGGCGACATAAACAATGTTGGCGTCCTTGGGATCCACAAGGATGGAGGGAATCGTGCGCGATTCGCGTATACCGATATTCGTCCACGTGGCGCCCGCATCTGTGGATTTCCAGACGCCGTTTCCGGGAGACTGCTCGCCCGTCGCCACATAAATGACGTTGGGATTCGAAGGCGCGACCACCAGGTCGCCGATCGAAGCGACATGCGCCTCGTCGAAAATCGGAACCCAGGTAACGCCGCCGTTGTTCGTCTTCCAGACCCCGCCGCCGGGCGTGCCCATGTAATACGTATTCGGATCGCCCGCGATCCCCGCAACGGCGGTCACGCGCCCGCCGCGATGCGGTCCGATCAGCCGCCAGGAGAGCCCTTTCATCTGGTCCGCGGACAATTCCTGTGCGGCAGAATGCGTACCGCAAAAGATCGAAACAATCGCGCAAAGTAAAACAGAAAACCTGCAGGCATAGCGAATGAAGCGAGCGGTGGATGAGGTCAAGACGGCGTCTCCTGGGAAAAGGGAGTGTACCATGCACGGGATGCTGCCGCAGAACTGACCGGGGAGAAAAAACCAATCTTCAAGCAGGTCTCGGAGCTTGTCGGATATCTTCCCCGGTTCTGCCCGCACTCCGGAGGGTCTGAGACGCGGGCAGGCGCCGCAATCGAGAGGGCTAGAGCTCGCGAAGCGCCACGGCTACCGGACGGATCGAGGCACGAATCGCAGGAAGCAGTCCGCCCAGGACGCCCATCACCAGCGCGAAGAGAATCCCCATCAGCAGCAGGTCTAACGTAATCTTGAACGCAAACGCCAGGTTCGAAAACGTCTGGAAGTTCATCGTGCTGGTGGTCAAGCCGTTCAGCGGAAGCACCGCAAGACAGCCAAGGATCCCGCCGACGATGGAAATAAGTAGCGCTTCAAATAAGAAGGAAAGCAGAACGTTTAAAGTGGAGAAGCCCAACGCCCGCATGGTGGCAATTTCGCGGCCGCGCTCGGCGACCGCGGAATACATCGTATTCAGCGCGCCAAATACGGCTCCAACGGCCATGATGAGCGCGACGATGCCGCCCAGCACCGTGATCAGACGCGTCATCACGGTAGATTGCTTCGCGTAATAATCGATTTCCCGGGTCGCATCGACGGTCAGCCGCGGATCTGAGGTCACCGAGTCCTTGAACTGTTGAAACGCAGCGGGAGAAGTGAGATGCACGGTTGCCGACTGGAAAATGTTCGGAGGGCGCTGCAGCACCTGGCTCAGTATTTTCGCATCACACCACACTTCCGAATCGAATGATGAGCCGCCCGCATCAAACACTCCCACCACTTGCCAGTGGCCCCCGCCCATGTTCACCGTGTCGCCGAGTTTCAGCCCCGCATAGGTATTTGTCGCGTTCTTGCCCACGATCAACTGCGAAAGTCCTGCTTGAAACATCTGCCCTTGCGCGATTTTGACGAAGGTGCGGATCTGCATGACGTTCGGCGAGACGCCGCGGACCTGCACATTGGCATCGGTGCCTGTGCTGATCAAAGGAATCGGCACCACGCCCACCACTTCCTGCGTAACCAGCGGGCCGGAGGCATCGTGCGCGACTCCGGGCGCATCCTGAACGATCCGAATCGAATCAAGCGTTATGCCGCCCAGCATTTCGGAGGCGGAGCCCGCACGCATGACCAGAACATTTCCGGCGGAACCCGAGGCGACCAGCGTGGACTTAAATCCCTTCGCCAGTGAGAGCATCGCCACAAATACGCCGACCGTGCCCGCGATTCCAAGCACCGCTACGATCGTGGATGTCCACCGCGCGCGGATGCTGCGGAAATTGTAGGAGACCGGCACGGTGTTAAACAGCGGCGCAACCAGTCCCACCAGGATCGTCAACCCCAGCAGGAAAACAAACACTGCTGCTAGCGTGACCACAAATCCGAAAAATAATTTGGGCAGCATTCCTAGACTCTCCTGAGGGCGTTCACGACGCGCAACCGCATGGCGCTGACGCCCGGAATTACGCCGCTCGCAAATCCCACGACGATGGCAAGCGCCAGTCCAGACACCAGCATGGAAGGCGCAAGCACGATGCTGGGCAAAAGCCCGGTCAATGCTTTGCCCAGCGCCGGGACGACAACCAAAGCGCCCAGGATGCCGAGCAAGCCGCCGAATAGCGCAATCGCAAGCGCCTCGGCCAGCACAAAAAATAAAACCGCGCGGTCCGAGAACCCAATGGCTTTGAATACTGCAAGCTCCGAGGTGCGCTCGCGAACGGAGATGGCCATCGTGTTGCCGGTAACAAGAAGGAGCGTGAAAAAGACCACTGATCCAATGCTAACGATCAGAAACTGAATGTTGCCGAACTGCTTGACCCAATTGGCGGCAAATGCGGATTCCGTCTCGGTCTTGGTTTCGTTGGGAGAGTTGGCAAACTCCGCGTCAATGGCCTTTGCGACTCGCGGTGAGTCATCGGGATTGTCAACCCGCAGTACATACCATCCGATCTGGCCTTTCACCCGGTCCGGAACCTTTTCCTCGAAATAGTCCCACTGAAACCAGAATTGCGTTTCGTCATCCTGTGGACGCTTGCCGTGGTAAATGCCGGCCAGATTGAACTCCCAGGAGCCGCCTCCGTAAAGGGTTGTCTTGATGGGAATTCGATCGCCAATTTTCCAACCGAACCGCTCCGCCGTTTTGGCGCCGGCAATCGCCCCCTGGCGGTCCTTCAGAAAGTTGGCCCACTGGTCATCCGGCACGATCATCTCCGGAAACACTTCGCGCTGGGATTGCGGATCGATCACGAATTGCGGAAAGAAATTCTTTTCGTCGATGTAAGTGCCGCCAAACCAGTTGTTGTGAGTGATCACTTTCACGCCCGGAATGCGCAGGATCTTGTCGCGGTAGGAAAGCGGAATCAGGTTGATAATGGACGTCCGGTTGATCACCACCAGCCGGTCCGCCCCGGCAACGTCCGCTCCGCGGTTAAAGGCGTCCCGCACAACGGCAAGGAAGACAAACAGGAACATAGCAACGGCAAACGATCCGATCGTCAGCAACAGGCGGACCTTTTTACGGAAGAGATTCGCAAGGATGATTCGTGAAAATTTCATGCCGCACCACCCGCCGTCGTCAACTGCGGCTGCTTCCGCCCCTCCACAAGCACGCCCTTTTCCAGGTGCAGCGTGGTATTGGCGCGCGAAGCGACAACCGGGTCGTGCGTCACCATCAGCACGGTTTTGGAATGCTTACCCACAAGCTCTTCAATCAAGGCCATGATTTCGTCGGCACTCTTGCGATCCAAGTCGCCGGTCGGCTCGTCGCACAAAAGAAAGGTCGGGTCGGAGACAACCGCGCGAGCGATGGTCACGCGCTGTTCCTGTCCTCCGGACAGCTGCCGGGGAAAGTGATTCATGCGGTCGGCGAGCCCGACGACGGAAAGCGCGGTCTCCACATGTTCGCGGCGCTCGGCTTTCGAAAGCTTGGTAAGCAGCAGCGGCAGCTCCACGTTCTGAAACGCCGTCAGCACCGGAATCAGGTTGTACATCTGGAAGATAAATCCAACGTGCCTCGCGCGCCATTCCGTAAGCCGGCCTGCCGACATGTTGGTGATTTCGTCCCCGGCCACCGTGATGCTGCCGCGGGTCGGAACGTCCAGCCCTCCCAACAAATTCAGCAGCGTAGTTTTGCCTGAGCCGCTCGGCCCCATGAAGGCGATGAACTCGCCCTTCTCCACGTCGAGATTCAATCCTTGGAGCACGTGAATCTCTTCGCCACCGCGGCGATACGTCTTGTCGAGGTCGCGAACCTGAATCAAGCTGGAGTTACCGCCACTTCCGTCAACTTTCACCATGGGAACACTCCTATTTTTTAATCTCCACCGACTGGCCATCGCGAAGGGATTCCGGACCCTTCACCACAACGACCGAGTCCGGCTGCAGCCCTGCAAGAATCTCGACATCCGTGCCGCGAACCGCACCCAGCGAAACTGCCCGGCGCTCAACGCTGTCGCCTTTCACCACGAATACGAACTTGGACGAGTTGTCCTGGTGGATGGCAGCTTGCGGCACCAGCGCCACCACGGGGACTCCCGCCTCTGATTTATCCGCCGCCGCTTTGGGTTTTTCTTCCTCAAGAAACGTCACCTTCACGCCCATGTCCGGCAAAATCCGCGGCTGCGTGGCCGGATCGATCAGGTGAACGTGGCTGTCGTCCGTAAACGAGATGCGCACTTTCACGGTGGCTTTCTGCCGGTCGGCCGTCGGAATCACCGTCCTCACCTTGGCGGGAATATTCCAGTCCGGATAAGCATCCAGAATCGCGGTCACCGGTTGATTGGTCTGGACTTTCGCGATGTACGATTCGCTGACGTCCACCTCAATCTCGTTCGAGTGCAGGTCCACGATGGTGGCGATGCCGGTGCGCGTAAACCCGCCTCCCGCTGAAACGGGCGAAACCATTTCGCCGACCTGCGCGTCCTTGGACACCACGATCCCCGCATACGGCGCGCGGATGGTGCAGTTGTCTACAGACTGTTGCTGCTCGCGAATTCGCGCCTCGGAAGCCGCAACCTGTTGTTTCGCCAGATTGATTTTGGCCCGCAAGCTGTCCGCGGTCGTCAGCGCTGAATCGAGGGCTTGTTGCGTCTGCACTCCCTCTTTCACAAGCTGCTGCGTCCGGCGCAGTTCAATTTCCGCGTTGCGCAGCTGCACTTCGAAATCCGCAATCGCCGCCTGGGCGGAGTCCCGGTCCGCCTTTATCGAATCCAGGGCGCGACGCGCATCGGAATCATCCAGCGTCGCCAGCAACTGCCCTTCGGTAACCCGCGTTCCCTCATCAAACATCACGCTGGTAACCCGGCCGGTGATTTTCGCGGCAATCGTCGCGCGCCGCCGCGGCGTGATGTAGCCGCTGGCGTTCAACACCCCCGCGGGGCCGTTCGCCGGCTTGCGAGCGGGCGCCACCTCGACCTCAGCCTTGCGATCCCGGAAAGCCATCGCAGCTCCGGCAACCAGCACAAGTCCCAGCACGCCGAAAATCAGCCAGAGCCAGCGCCGGCTGGACCTGGCGGCATTGCGCTTGGTATCGCTGATGCGCAGCGAGCCCAGGTCGGGCTTCAGCGGTTTCGGTATCGTCGCCATGCGGCGGCATCTCCTTGGATTGGGCAGGGCACTGAAGACGTGATACGCGCCTGGTGGCCCATATATTTCACGAGAGGAAGCAGGGATTGTTGCTCCTGGTATTTTAACGGGTAGCAGCCGGTTTGGGGAGAAGAATGAAGGGGGAAAATCAGGGCCGGAAGCCGTGATAAAAGAACCGGCCAAGACCGATTGTGAATATAAAGTTACCGAAAATCGCGTGGTCCAGGCAGGCAAGGAGAAACGATCCCGAAGTTTGATAAGTGACCGAGAAAAGAAGCCCTCCAATCGCGCAGAGTCCCACGGCCACCCAGTTCCCGAATATAATGTGCACGAATCCGAACGCCATTGCGCTGGCGACCATCATCCCCCAACCGCGGCCAAACAACCGTTCGTACCGATGAAAGAAAAACGCTCGGTAGAGCAATTCCTGCGGGTAAACCGAAACAAGTGGATAGAGAAGAAAAATTAGAACCCAAATGCGGGGCGAGCTCCGAATCAGGGAAAAAAGCAGTTGCGGCGCCAGCAGGTAGACCGCCATTCCCAGGCCCACAAGGCAAACCGCATCGCGAATCAGGATCTTGCTGAGAAATGCCCCGGCGTTTCCCCACGAGGCCAATTGCGAGACGTTGAATGCGGGGTCACGCCAGAGCAGAAGGAACGCCAGCAACGCGATGAAAAGCAGGTATGGAATCGGCAGATTTGGAATCCAGCGGTTGTAGACGAGCAAGGGGAAGATTACAAATACTGCCGCGAATTCCATCGCGAGAAAAACTGATCGAAGCATGGGTAACCACCGGCCGGCGAAATCAGGAATCCTTGTGTTCGGCAACGGGAATTGGATGCGGGGAATCCTGGTTTCGCAATGTATTGCGCAAACTGTTCACTGCCCCCTGGGCTCGGTGCACCTGTTTCTGAATAATCTGGGCGCTTTCCCGATCCGGCGGGGAGAGCGACGGAATGTCGGTCAGCAGTTCCGAATACCCGAGAATCGCCGTAAGGGGATTGCTGATTTCGTGCGTGGCGCCGGCAGCGAGCCGCCCCAGTGCCGCCAGCTTTTGGGAATGGGTCACCCGCGCCTGTACGTTTTTCAGATTCTCCAACGAAGCCTGCGACAGGCTCACCATGCGCCGAAGTTCCCTGGCAAGCAGGGTCAGCTTCCAGAAAACCAGTCCGCTGAGCAGCAACATCGCCCCAAACACCAGCCGGAGCCTGAACGCCGCCACCTGCTCTGGCACATGCTTTTCGAACGAGCCGAACAACGCGATGACCGGCAGGGAAAGGATGGCAACCATCGCGATCCGCGCGGTCCACAAACTCTGGTTGATCTCGCGATTCGGAGCTTTGTCTTCTTCGGGCTGCAAGGATGGCCCAAATGTGGCTACTACCGTGACCAGAAGCAAGGAAAGCAGGAAGGGCGTGTCGAAAAATCCTCCGGAATAATAAATACCGCGATCAATAGCCACGCTCTGCAGCAGATTCGCCGTGGCGATCAGGATGAATAAACAGATGAAGCTGCCGTAAAAAGTGCGCCACAAACCCTTGCTCCGATTCCAGACCACTGCCAATCCGATGATGATCATCAGGTGTTGAATTAGGGTCAGCAGATAATAGGCCGGATTGTATTTGCTGAAATCCTGGACGGCGCTTTGCCAGGGCAATGCAAAATAGCCGTACAAAGCGAGCCACCAGAATGTAAGCAACGCAAAGTCCAGGTGCCGGAGTCGCATGTCGCGCCCCGCGGATGCGGAATGCGGCCGCAACACAAATGCTGAAAGAAAGAAAACATGCGCCAGCAGAAAGAGCGTATCCCCGATAACCGGGCTGGGCGTGGAATACCGCCGCAGCGAATCGTAGTAAAACCAATATGCTTGCGAAAGCAGCATCTGGAATAATCCCGCGGCCATCAGCTTCCAGAAGAGCGGCAGCACCGCGCGATGGAAGCGGAAATTCTCCCGCACCGCCAGGATAGCCACTACCAGCAATACGCAGGGCAGCGCATCTCCGAACATGGTCAACACGAACGATGGTGTGAAGGACGCCGCAACCCCAAGGTGCGCCAAAAAAATCGCAATCGAAATTCCCAGAAGGAGTTTCTGGCGAGATTGAATACTCATCCTGCCCGCTCCGCAACAACAGCCGCGCGAATCCCGGAATCCGTCGATTCCACCACAGCCGCGGGGACAAAAATCGTGAAGTATGCCCCGCCCTCCAATCGGTTCCCGCAGGTGATGTCCCCCTCATGCTGCCGAATGATTCCGTAACACGTGCTTAACCCAAGACCCGTTCCCTTCCCCACGGGCTTGGTGGTGAAAAATGGTTCGAATGCGCGTTCCGGATGCAATAGACCCGGACCGGTATCCGCAAACTGGATGCACACCTGTGGGTCGCACGGACGAATTGAAATCGCCAGCTCACCGCCACCCGATTCTTCCATCGCATCCATGGCATTTGAAATAATTTGAAGAAAAACGTGGAGCAACTGGCTCGAATCGGCCAGTACCGGCGGCGACGCTGGGTCCGCCTCCAACTTCACACGAACATTCGTGTGTCTGTCGATCCGGCTCAAATGAAGCGCGTTTTCCAGTAGAGGCTTTACATCCACTGGGGCTAGTTCCAGCGGGGTTTCCTGAGCGAAACGCATCATATTTTCGACGAGCGAATCTGTCCTCTCGGCGTATTGGCCAATCTTTCCGGCAAGCGAGTTGCTGCGGGATTCCGCATGCGAGCGCGAGGTGATCACCGAAACCTGCTCCCGTATGATGGTCATCGCTTTTCGAATCTGTTCAGCCACGCTTGCCACCAGTTCGCCCAGCGAAGTCAGCTTGTCCCCTTGCACAAGGTGATCCTTGAACCGCTCGATGCTCGAGTATGTACTCGAGAGGTGCCGAAGCGAGCCGAACAGGTTGGCGCTCAGAAAATCCTGCTTGATGGAGAGCAGCAAAGTCAGCAGAAAAATAGTAAGCAAAGTGATGTCTAGGCGAAAAGAAAACAGCTTGTCGTGAGGTGCATACGTCGTCAGTAGCCACAAGCCGATCGCTGGTGTCGAGAGTGTCACCAGCATCGCCAGATGCGAGGAAAGAAAATTGAATCGCCCAGGTGGCCTCTGCCGCGTGTCCTCGCGCGCCGCCGTTGCCGATGCGTTTTGCAGAAGTGGGCGGCCTACGAGGCAAACGCAGACAAAACCTCCCATTGCCGCGAACAACGGTACGTCGTAGAAAGATCCCGAGTAGTAGGCGCCAGTATCGATCGCCACATTGATCAGATCGCAGGCCAGCGCATGAGCTGCCGCAGAGAGAAACAGGATGCGATACACCCGACGCCATTCCCCGCGTTCCCGGAAAAACGCCACCCCCGCGGCGATCGCGAATAGCTGGTTTCCTATCGAGTCCGCCACGTTGAAATTGTGGTTGTAGATCCCCAGATCGCCCGGCAGCATCCGATACGCGAATACAAAAAAGGCAAATAAATAAAGCGAATAGAGAATCAGGATGGAAAGATCCAGCAGTCCAAAGGAACGGAACCGCGAATCATGCGCCTTTTGGGGCTCCAACACGGACCCCGCGATCAGGGGCACCAGGCCCAGGAATAGAAAAATGTCCCCGAGGGGTACATCCGGTACCGCCAGGTGGAAAAACAATTCATGCGTGGACCAGATCAGCAGGCTGGTCAGCCACATGACAGCGCCCATGAAAAGCAGGAACCAGAAAGCGCGTACCTGGGCCTGGCTCCGAAGCATGTTCTGCAGCGCAAGGAACGTAAATGCCACTACCAGCCCAGCCTCTAGCAGATCCCCAAATAGGGCAAGCTGAAACCCTTTCGGGAGCGCTCCTGCCGCCACACACGACAGGAGAACCGCAATTGCTGTGACCGCATATCCGAAAAACAGCAGACGCCGTGAGTGCCGTGCCTGTTCGGCCGGAAGATTTGACGAGTTGGGGCCAGATTTCATGCTTAATCGGCGAGTCAGTCGCTTCAGCTGTTCATAGCGTTCTAGTAGTCGCGGCCCGGGCGAAACTGCGACCTAAAGGGTAATGAGTGAGCCCAATGCCCGCATTCCTTATTTTTTGCCACTTCTGGCCTGCCTAGACCGGAATTCTTGGCTCATGTGTGTCGAAGGTTAAGCAGTACCCCACCAGACACATGGCACTTTGGATTTGTCTCTGGCTTCGAAAGGCGTAAACACCTCCAAGGCCTGAATCGGACTTAACTAGTCCTGTTTCCAAAGATTTTTGAAACACTTTACGCCCCGCGTACATCGAAGCCGTGTTACTTTACAGGCCCCTAGGGTTAGGACTTGACAGAACGCTTCGGAAGAAATATGAAGAGGGGGCCGCGTACTATTTCCTCACACCTTACGGAGGGTCCTGATGGACGCTTCTCGCCGTGACTTCCTGAAAATTGCGACAGTCGGGGGTACAGCCGCAGCCGTTTTTGGCTTCGATCTGAAGCCAGCCTACGCGGAGCTTCGCACCCTCAAGATCGGCCGCGCCAGCGAAACCCGCTCCACTTGTCCTTATTGCGCGGTGGGTTGCGGCACCATCATCTACACCCTAGGCGACCGCGCCAAGAATGTCACCGCACAGGTCGTCCATGTCGAGGGAGACCCCGATCATCCGACTAACCGCGGCACGCTTTGCCCCAAAGGTTCATCGCTCCAACAGGAAATTATGAACGACAGGCGGCTGCTGAAACCGCAAGTTCGCCGGCCGGGCGCCACTGATTGGCAGGACATTTCCTGGGACGACGCCATCAACGAAATCGCCGCTCGCATTAAGAAGACCCGCGACGAAAGCTTCATTGAAAAGGACGCTGCGGGACACACCGTCAACCGGCTGGAATCCCTCGCGTTCATCGGCGGCTGCACTGACACCAACGAATTCAACTATCTAGTCGTGAAAACGATGCGCGCCCTGGGGGTCGTGCATCTGGAAAACCAGGCCAGGGTTTGACACGGCCCCACGGTCTCAAGTTTGGGACCAACGTTCGGCCGGGGCGCGATGACCAATGGCTGGGTCGATATGAAGAATACCGACATGATGCTCATCATGGGCGGTAATCCTGCGGAGAATCATCCCTGCGGCTTCAAGTGGCCCGTCGAAGCCAAACGCACCCGCAACGCAAAGATGATCGTCGTGGATCCGCGTTTCACACGCACCGCCGCGGTCGCCGACATGTTCTGCCAGATACGCGCTGGGTCGGATATCGCCTTCCTTGGTGGCCTGATTCATTACGCGATTGAAAACAATCGAATCGCAAAAGATTACCTCGTCCATTACACGAATGCCGGCTTCATCGTCGACAAGGATTTCAAGCTTCCGGACGTCGACGGCTTGTTCTCCGGTTTTGATTCCGAGAAACAGACTTACAACCGCGCGAGCTGGAATTATCAGGGGCCTGGCGGAAAATCTCCTGCCCCTCCTGAGGCAAAACCGGGAATGCCGCCTCCTCTTCCTCCATTGCCGGGGACAGTCGACTTCGATCCGTCTTTGCAGAACCCGAACTGCGTCTTCCAACTGCTGAAAAAGCAGTATTCCCGCTACACCCCCGAGATGGTCGAACGCATCACCGGCATCCCCAAGGATCAATTCCTGAAAGCCGCTGACCTCTACACTTCGGTTCGCAAAGACGGCGACATGAAGAAGGTCAGCACCATCATCTATGCCGTCGGCTGGACCCATCACTCCTTTGGCACCCAGATTATCCGTACGGCTGCAATTGTGCAGTTGTTGCTGGGTAATGTCGGGCGCGCCGGCGGCGGCGTCAACGCACTCCGCGGCCACTCCAACATCCAGGGCGCCACGGACATGGCGGGCCTTTTCGACAGCATGCCCGGCTATCTGAAGGTCCCAACGCCCGCGGACGCTTCCTTTGCCGATTGGATGAAGCGCATCACGCCCACAGCCTCGAAACCGGCCGCGTGGGATTCGTTCAATTATTACGGCAACACCCCGAAATTCGCGGTTAGCTTGCTCAAAGCCTTCTACGGCGACGCGGCCACAAAGCAAAACGGCTGGGCGTTCGATTATCTGCCCAAGGTGGATCGTAATTACTCTTGGGTGCAGATGTGGGACGACATGTACCGCGGGACCCTGAAAGGCATGCTTGCCTTCGGTATGAACGGCGTAGCCATTGGCCCCAATTCCAAGAAAAACATCGACGCTCTGAAAAAAGCCGAATTCCTCGTCGTCGGTGAAATCTATCCGAACGAGACCAGCGATTTCTGGCGTGCTCCTGGAATTTCCACCGACGAGATGAAGCAGATCCAGACCACCGTATACAACTTGCCCTGCGCGGGATTTGCCGAAAAAGACGGTTCCATGACCAATTCCGCCCGCTGGGTGCTTTGGAAGAATACTGCCGTCCCGACACCCGGAGATGCCCGGCTCGACCACGCCATCTTGGCGCAGATTTTCCTCAAGGTTCGTGAGCTCTACAAAAAAGAAGGCGGCAAGTTCCCCGATCCAATTCTGAACCTCACTTGGAATTACAGCACTCCCTCCAGTCCGCCGTTGGCCGAAGTATTGAAAGAGATCAACGGCAAGGCTCTGGCCGACTTGGAAGATCCCGCCACAAAGCAGCAGATCAAGGCTGGACAGCAGGTTCCTGGTTTTGCTTGGTTGAAAGACGACGGCACAACACTGTGCGGCAACTGGATTTATTCCGGCTCCTTCACCGAAGCGGGCAATCAATCCGCTCGGCGCGATCCCAGCGATCCTTCCGGCATGGGTGTGCATCCGGGGTGGGGTTGGTCCTGGCCCGCCAACCGGCGCGTCCTCTACAATCGCGCATCCTGCGACGTGGACGGCAAGCCCTGGGATCCATCACGCAAACAAGTCTGGTGGAGCGAAGCAACCCAAAAGTGGGTTGGCAACGATGTGCCCGACTTCAAGGCGGATTCCAAGCCAAAGGATCACATGGGTCCCTTCATCATGAATCCCGAGGGCGTCGGCCGGCTTTTTGGCCCGCTCGCGGCCTTCGCGGATGGTCCGTTCCCGGAATTCTACGAACCCACGGAGAGTCCCATCGACAACCCGCTGCATCCGCAGCAGACCCACAATCCCGTGGCCAAGCGGTTCAAAACCCCTGAGGACAAATACGCTACTCCGAAAGACGGCTACACTATCGTCTGCACTACCTACCGCATGACCGAGCATTATCACTACTGGACGAAAAACAACCCGATGAACGTGCAGCTCATACCCGAACCGTTCATTGAAATTCCCGCTGAACTGGCGAACGACATCGGGGTCCGCGGCGGGGAAAAAATAAAAGTCTCCAGCATACGCGGCGAGTATATCGCCAAGGCCATGGTCACCAAACGGATCAAGCCGATGATGATCGATGGCAAAAAGGTCTATCAGATTGGCTTCCAGATTCACCAGGGCTTCCGCGGAATTGCCGAGGACGAAGGTAAGGACGCCAGGACGCTCGCGAATACTCTCACGCCAACCGTCTATGATCCCAACGCCTACACACCAGAATTCAAGGGCTTTCTGGTGAAGGTCGAGAGAGCGTAGGAGAGCCGACATGAGCCAAGCCACACTACGCATTCAGAAAATTTCCGGCCATGCTGGCACCGTCCCCGGCGAAGACACCCAGCGCGAGTTCACCGTCTGCAAACTCGTCGACACCACCACCTGCATCGGCTGCAAGGCCTGCGAAGTGGCCTGCGTCGAGTGGAACGACATGCCCTTCTCGCAAACCACCTTCGACAATACCTACCAGACGATGTCGGACACCCGGTGGAATTACTGGAACCTGATCCTCTTCAACGAGCACGAGCGCGAAGACGGCACATTGCAGTGGCTGATGCGTAAGCACCAGTGCATGCACTGCGCCGAACCGGGATGCCTGGAAGCTTGCCCCGCCGACGGCGCCATCGTCCAATACACCAACGGCGTTGTGGACTTCCAGCAGGATCACTGCATCGGCTGCGGCTATTGCGTCACCGGCTGCCCCTTCAACATTCCAAAGTTCAACAGCGTCACCAAGCGCATGTACAAATGCTCCCTCTGCACGGATCGCGTCAGCCAGGGGCTCGAGCCTGCTTGCATCAAGTCCTGCCCCACTGGCTGCTTGCACTTCGGCACCAAGGACGACATGAAGTTCCTCGCCGAAAAGCGCGCCAAGCAGCTCCGCGATCACTACGGCTACGACAACGCCGGCGTTTACGATCCCCCGGGTGTCGGCGGCACGGGCGTGATTTACGTCCTCCACGATGCCACCAAGCCAGAACTCTACGGCGGCCTGCCGAGCAACCCCACCATTCCGTTGGCAGTGAAGTTCTGGAAGCATCCGCTGAAGTGGCTGGGCAACTTGGCGCTGGTCGGTGGCTTGGTCGGTTTGTTCGCTCACTATCTGAGATTCGGCCCCAAGTCACGCGAGGAATCGGACATGCCTCCCAGGGAAGGAGATTAACCGTGAGCCATCAGGATCAGTTGATTCCTCACGACCATGTACTCCGCTACGAGTTCAATGAGCGCATGAATCATTGGGTCGCCGCTGGCTCATTCATCTACTTGATGCTCACGGGGCTCGCCTTTTGGTCGCCCTGGCTCTTCTGGATCGCCTCGGCGCTCGGCGGCGCAGAGCTTTCGCGGATGCTTCATCCCTGGATCGGCTTAGTCTTCTTTGTCTCGGTCTGCTATATGTACGCTCTCTGGTCCGGCCAGATGAAGCATGATCCTGTTGACGCACAGTGGTGGAAGTCGCTCCCCCATTACATCCGCAACGAAGACGACAAAATGCCTCCCGCCGGCCGCTACAACGCCGGGCAAAAGCTTCTTTTTTGGAGCTTCTTCCTCGGCGGCATTGTGCTCCTCGCCTCGGGACTCGTGCTGTGGTTCACGGAGTCGATTCCATGGGCCTGGCGCTGGCTGCGGTATCTCTCGGTCGTTCTGCACGCCGGAACGGCACTGCTGATGATCGGAAACCTCATGATCCACGTCTACATGGGCGTTTTCGCGGAGCGCGGCGCGTTCGGCAGCGTCATCCGCGGTGACGTCTCCCTGGCATTCGCCAAGCGTTATCACCCCGGGTGGTATCAAGAGATCATCCGGAAATCTGACCGTTCGAAATGACCATTCTGGCGGCCGGGAATGTGAATTATCGCGCGCGAACCGAGCGCGCTTCGTTCCTGGCCGAGCGGCACCCGTTCGCGCATCAGGTCCTCTCCTTCTACGGCGCCATCGCAAAATTTCAGAAGGAATTTTACGAGGCCCTTCCCAAAAACTGGGGCAAGAAACCTGTGGTTCCCCCGGGCGGCGATCTGCGTTCGGAACTCAATCTCTCCGCTTTGCTCGAGCCTTTTGCTGAATTTCTCCATGTGATCGAACAGCATGCCCCGGATGTGCTTGTCGATCAGGCCCGGAACCTCAAGTCAAAGGGCCACGCGCGACAAGCGGAAATCCTCAACGAGTTCTGGAAGACCGGCTTGCTCGAAACCCATCTTCCGGTCGCCGGGCCTTCCGAACCTCCGCTTGTGAATCCCTTCGAAGACTTCTTCGCCAGAGCGGTCTTACAGCCGTATGCCGATTTCATCAGTGGCGCCATGCTCCCTCCCACCCCGCTGATGACCGTCTGCCGCTGCCCGCGCTGCAATGCCCTTCCCTTGCTCGGCGTGTTGCGCCAGGAAGGCGACGGCGGCAAACGCTTTCTGGTTTGTTCCTTCTGTTCGCTCGAATGGGAATTCCGGCGCATCCTCTGCGCCAATTGCGGCGAGGCGAACGAAAAACAACTCCCGGTCTTTGCCGCGGAACAGTTCCCCCACATCCGCGTGGAAAGCTGCGACACATGCAAGCACTACCTGCGCACCATCGACCTCACCAAAGACGGCCATGCCATCCCCATGGTGGACGATTTGGCTGCCGTGCCATTAAGCTTGTGGGCCGAGGAGCACGGCTACACCCGTATTCAGGGCAACCTGCTGGGGACCTAGCGCTCTTCGACGATCGAACCAAAGACACTCTCAAGGATCCGGAATGGAGCGGATATGAAACGCATTGGGCTGCTCTTGTTGCTCGTCGGTATGTGTGCGGCAAATTCTTTCGCGCAAGCCAAAAAAGCGGAAACTGCGCCGTTGACGGTGATTCGCGCCGGAACGCTCATTGATGGTCAAAACGAAAACCCGCGCAAGAATCAGCTGATTTTCATCCGTGGCAGCCGCATTGAAAAAGTTGCCGATGGTTCGGCCGTCATTCCCGCCGGCGCGAAACTCATTGATCTTTCCTATGCAACGGTGCTTCCCGGCCTGATCGACTCGCACACCCATCTTTTCCTCTGGGGCGAGGATCCCGCCAAGGGTGGCTACGACGCAAATATATTGAAAGCTGGCGTTGCCTTGCGCGCCGCCCGGGCAACCTACGCGGCAAAACGCGCCCTCGAACAAGGCTTCACCACATTGCGTGACGTTGAGACCGAAGGCGCCGGTTACGGCGACATTGGCATCAAGCAAGCCATCGAGGAAGGAACCATCCCAGGCCCTCGCATCTTCGGCGCCACTCGGGGGATCTCCACAACCGGCGGCTACAACCTGGAAGGTTTTGCTCCCGAACTGGCGATGCCCAAGGGCGTGCAGATTGTGGATGGGCCGGTTGAAGCCCGCAAGGCCGCGCGTGAGCAACTCGATCACGGCGCGGACTGGCTTAAGGTTTACATGACTCACCGCTCTTGGGTGGATAAGCAGGGCCGCCTCGTCTCGCAGCCGACGCTGACCGTCGAAGAATTGCGCGCCATCGTCGACGAAGCCCACGGCTGGGGCAAGAAAGTGGCGTGTCACGCCTACAACGGCGAAGGCTTGCAACGCGGACTCGACGGCGGTTGCGACTCCATCGAACACGGTCTTGAAATTACCGACGCGCAGATTGCGCAGATGGCAAAGCAAGGCACCTGGTATTGCCCAACGCTCGGAGTCTATTACACCGATTGGGCGCCCGCGGATACCCCGGAGGGACAGCGGGATCGCGCTCGCGCCAATTTACACGAAACTTCGTTTCGTAAGGCCCTGAAGGCCAATCTTAAAATTGCCTTCGGCACAGATATCGGCGGCATTCCCTGGCAGGAACCGATCGCCGAGGAATTCAAATGGATGGTCAAGTTCGGAATGACTCCGGCGGCAGCGATCCAGGCCGCGACCTCGCGCCCGGCAGATATGCTCGGCAGCAAGGGAGATCTCGGCGTCGTGGCTGAAGGCGCGTATGCGGACATCATCGCCGTCAGCGCGGATCCGCTGAAAGACATCGCCGAGCTCGAAAAAGTAAAATTTGTGATGAAAGATGGTTCCGTGTTCAAGGACGAGTTCCACGGAACACCCTGCATGGCGCCCGCAAAATAGTCTGCGACTGTTCTAGATTGCGCGACGGTTCAAATCGCCGAACTATTACTTTTCCGAGAGGGCCATCCATACTTTGTGTAGAATGCTTTCCACTGTTGCGCCGTGCGCTTCAGGAGCGCGAGTTTTTGAAACAGTGTCCACTGATTGCTGCAAAGAGACCGGCAAATTGGACGCGGAGCCGAACAACGGCGAATGCGCTTCCTGGCTGGTTCCGTACATGATCCGGGCAAAGCTGAGGTTCGACATGGCACCTTCCCACCGCGCAGTTCGCGGCTGCCCTTAATTGTCCTTTTTTCGGAACCACTCGGAGCGGACGCGGAGCAGCAAGGCGCGAATTTGATAACTGGCCGCAAGGTCAGGCGCGAAAACAGTCGCAGCAAACGGAGGAACAACAAAATGGCGGAACAGACTTTTGCGAATCACGTGCGGTGGGTTCCCGGCTTTCACTTCTTCGTAATGCCCGTGATCGCCCTGAACTTCGGCTGGTCAATTTACCGGTGGAAACTGGCCGGCTTTTCGTTGGATGCGTTTATCAGCGTGCTGACTGCCGCCGCTCTGCTGATGCTGATGGCTTATGCGCGCCTTTTTGCGTTAAAGGCACAAGACCGCGTCATACGCCTGGAAGAACGCATGCGCCTCGATAAATTGTTGCCCGCCGATTTAAAACCCCGCATCGAAGAGTTCACCAGCGGCCAACTCGTGGCCATGCGTTTCGCCTCTGACGCCGAACTTCCCGCCCTCGCGCGCAAAGTCCTCGACGGCAATATTCGCAGCGGCAAAGCCATCAAGCAGATGGTGCAGACTTGGCGCGCCGACTACTTGCGCGTATAAGCGGCAAGCATCAGAGAATACTCGTCACCACGCCGCCTTCCGCGCGGATCGCGGCCCCGTTGATCACAGCCGCTTGCGTACTCGCGACGAAGGCAACCACACCTCCCACTTCTTCCGGGGTTTCAAAACGCTTCAATAAGGAACTGGGTCGAACGTTCACAAAAAACTGTTTCTCAAACTCCGCCTCGCTGATTCCCTGCTGCCTGGCAAAATCTTTTACAAACGTGCCAACTCCCTCGGAAGAGGTCGGCCCCACGAGGACAGAATTCACGGTTATTCCTGTGCCCGCGACCGTCTGCGCAACGCCCCGGGCGATCGAAACCTGGGCGGTCTTGGTCATCCCGTAGTGAATCATCTCCACCGGTATCTGTTGCGCTGATTCGCTGGAGATGAAAATCACCCGGCCCCAGTTCTTTCGCCGCATACCTGGGAGGTAGTGCCGCGTCAGTCTCACCCCGCTCAGCACGTTCACCTCAAAGAAGCGCAGCCACTCCGAATCCGGAATTTCTGCAAACGGCTTCACTTCGAAAATTCCCAGATTGTTAATCAGCACATCCGCTTCCGGCACCTGCCACACAAATTTTGCCACTCCCTCCGCCGTCCCGAGATCCGCCGCGACCCCGCGTACCTGCGCAATCTTATGCTGCTTCAAAATGGTCTCGACCGCGGCAGTTACCCGCTCCTCTGTCCGGCCGTTCAGCACTACTTGCGCGCCCTCTGCAGCCAGTGTGGATGCAATCGCAAGTCCAATCCCGGCGGTGGAACCGGTAACAACGGCTATCTTTCCCTTGAGTCCAAGGTCCATTTGATAGTCCTCTCTATCAGACAAAGCTGCGGCTTTCACGAGTCCCACTGGTTGGATGATGAATTGTGCGGAATGGTTAAAGCGGATTATTGCGCCACGAACGCCGCGTCCAGCAAAACGCTCTCTCCGTCCGGATTTGTCAGCACGATTTGCTGCGCGCCAGGCAAGAGCGACGGTGTCGTGAAAGTCAGCGTATTCTTGTCCTTGAACGTAACCGGCGACGCTTTGCCGCCAATCGTGGCCTTTGTTCCCGATTGAAACCCACTACCCCGCATCGTAACGCTTGTGCCTCCCGCCGAACTTCCCGCAACAGGCGTGATGCTTCCAATCCCCAAGGGCACGCTCGAAAGTTGCAACACACTCAAACCGGAAGTCGTCAACGCAAACAACCGCTGCCCGTTTTCATCCACCGCCAAAAAAGTCCCATGCAGGCCGTCCACATCGGTGGCAAGCATCGCAAATGGTTCGGGCAAATAAACTCGCAATCGCAAACGTCCGCTGTGAGCATCGCGAATATCGATCCCTCCTCTGATTCCCGTGGCCGGAGGTGCAGACGGCGGGGGGCCGTCCAGAAACGGCTCATAGAGCAGCGCTCCCGAAGGATGCAACGCCGCGCCGGGCACCGCGACGCGATTGGGAATCGCTTCAAGCTCCGCGGAACTTGGCAATGCCTTCAGGGTGAGATCGGCCCCGCGAATTTCCGCGGTTCCATTAGATCGAATGGCAAACATCGTCCCATCTGAAGCCGCCGACAAATCCGTCGAAAAAACTTTCGCCGTCGAAACCGTGAACGAATTGGGAGCCGAAGCCGACCACGCCGCAACCGGCCCGCCCGGGGCGCTTCCGAATGCGAGATACACCGCGTCACCATTATGGTCTGCCTGCAGCAGCGGCGCGCCCGTGATCGAAGTCACCTGCGGCTGCGGCGCGGGTTCAAACGTCGGAGGAAACGCCGTAAGATTCATCTGCCCCAGGCAATTGTTGCAGGCATTCAAAGTGCCGCCTTCACCGCTCAATCCCACAAACACACTCTGCGCGCTGGTTGCGGCAACGCGCGACGGGCCGGAATTCAAATATCCCGCAACTCCGCCGACAAACACGTTCGAACCATTGTTCGCACCCCCATCGGGGTTAATCAGGTAAACGTTTTGCGCGCCAAAATCTGCCACGATCAATTGCGTGTTGTCCGGCGTAAGCGCCATCCCGCGAAGCCCCGCATCCGGTGGCGGTCCGTTGGGAGGCGGCGCCAGCGGACTGCGAAAGACCAGCGCGCTTAAATCAAATACGTCCACGTGGTCTGTGGCCGAAAGATAAAGATGCTGGCGCCCCTGATCATATAGAATAAATTTGTAGAGGCTCGGGTTGGCGTATGTTTGCCGGCCCGCAAGATACTGAAAGGACTTTGCCAGGGTGGTGTTCCCCGAAGGTGTGGTGAGCGAAATATCCACCTTGCCCGCCGCGCCTGATGGAGTAGTCAGCGTAATCCGTTCAATCGGAAACGGGTACGAGGCATCGAGGGAAAGTGCTCCAGCAAAGGCCGGAAGTGTTTCGACTTTCTGCACGGTTGCGGACTGCCCGCCCATCTTCACCGTAATGCCGCCCGCGTTGGCACCGAACCCGTGTCCAAGCAGATAAATCGTATCGCCGCCGCCGGATGCTCCCGCAGTGGAAAAAATCTCTTGAACACTCGGGCCATAACTGAACCCATCCGGGGCCACCGCCAGCCAGCCGTTCGAAAAGTAGACCATCAAGTTCACGGATCCGCTGGCGGCGCTGGCCGGCGAATTCACCTGCAGCTGAGAGCTACCCGACATAGTCGCAGCAATCGGATTCTGCGTCCCAAAACGAATCTGCGCTCCTGCAGGAAAATTCGACCCGCCGATGGCAAGTTGCGTTCCACCAGTGGTTGGTCCCTCCGCCGGCAAGGCTGAGGGCACACTTGCAAGCGCTGGCGCCGGCAGCGAGAGCACACCCGGCGAGGAAACATCAATCGCCCCGAGCCCTCGATTGCCGCGTCCCCAGGCCATTTGTGAATCGTCCATCTCCTCGATAGCCGTCGGAACTCCCTGCACCGCCAGGTCGGAAACCTGCCCAATTTTCTGAAGATTGCCGGCACCGAGCGCGGTAATCACGCGTCCGTTGCCGAAAGCTTCAGAAACATACAGCGTCTGCCCATCTCGCGAAAATACAATCCCCGCGGCGTTTGCAGTGGAGTAGCTGCCCGCCAAATTCAGGGATCCATCCAGGAGCACCACCTGTTGTGCGCCTGCGGAGTTTACAAGCGCCGCGTACCGGCTCCCGTTCGAATTTGCAGCCACAGCAGCAATGCTGCCGTTGCCAAGCACCTGAGGTCCGGCAAACACATTCCCATTTCCATCCAGCACCACCGCCTCGCCGCTCGAATCATCTGCCGCCGCCAGCAAGCGGGTCCTGTCCCCAGCCCGTGCCATCGCGCCAAGTCCATTTTGAAAGACCGTGGGCGCCCGCGGCGTCAAATCTGTCAGGGTATTGGATATCGGATCCCACAGCGCAAGCAGCGATTCACTCGCGGATGATTGTCGCAGCCGCAAAGCAAGCTTGCCGCTGGCCAGCGGAAGCGCTTCCCGCGGACGATTGAACACCACCCCGGGAATCGGTGACGTCCCCGCCATAGGGTAGCGCTCAATCACCTGCAAGTTGCTGGTGGAAATCTTGAGAAGCATCTCCGTTTCTGTTCCCACCCACAGCGTCGTCCCGTCGCCGGACAAATCCACACTGGAGGCCCCCGGCGCATCAATCACTGCCTGCAACCCAGGATTTGTGTCCGCGTAAACCTCTACGCGATTCATCGCCGGGTTAGCCACAAAGAAACGCTTCCCTGTCGCGTCGTAAACAATCTGCCGCCGCCGTGATTCGCCGGACGGCGTATCCACAGCCGCAACCGAATCGTCGCGCAAAAACGCGGACCTCGGCAGATTCGCGGCGACGCCGGATTGAATGGTCAAGGAAAGTAATGCGGAGTGCGAAATCGAACCGCTCGTGGCTTGCGCTGATATCGCGAACTGCCCTGTCGCCGCATTCGGCGATACGCCGATAATCACGGAAATTGTCTGCCCCGCGATGATGGAAAACGGACTCGGGGGATTGCTCGTCACTCCGGCCGGTATCCCGGAGAGTGTCACCTGCACGCTTCCCGAAAAACCGTTCGCGCCCTTCACGCTGGCGTTGACCGGCGCGCTAGAACTCCCCTGCTGAATGGTGACGGTCCCTGTTGAAAGTGCAATCGTGAAGTCGGGCCGCGGAGGCGGCGGTTGAGTCCCCCCTCCTCCGCCACCTCCGCAACCCGTGAGGAAAATCGCGAAAACGTTAATCAGGCAAGCCGAATTGTGCACGCCTCGCGGCATGTCGTGACTCCTGCGAAGCGAATATCTATTTTGCGCGGGTCGGCAAGCAAGGGCGGGGCCTGCCGGATCGTTCGCCACCTCCGGGAAGCGAACAACCGTCCACACCTTAGCTATCAGTCGAGAACTTGTCAAGTTATTAAATAATGTGGAAGCCAAGCTGAGGATAAAATAAAACGGCGCCCCGTTTGCCACGGAGCGCCGTCCTTGGGAAGAACTTGGGAAAGGAACAGGTACTTAAATCGTCTTTGGCCCGACTCCCGCAGCCGCGGGCGCCGAAGCCGAACGCGAAAACGCGCTGCTGCCGGATTCTTTCTCTCCGGACTTGTCGATTTCGATGGAACCCTTGAAGTACGCGCCGTCTTCGATCATGATGCGCGCCGTGGTCAGGTCCCCGTTCACCGAGCCGTCCTTCTTGATCTCGATGCGGTCCTTCGCGCGGAGATTTCCCTTGACCGTGCCGTACACTACCACTTCACGGGCAATGATATCCGCGGTCACCTTGGCGGAGGCGCCGACGGTGAGCTTGCGCTCGTCCAGTTGCACGAGCCCTTCGACCGTGCCCTCAAGCAGCAGGTCTTCACTTCCGGTAATTTCGCCTTTGATATGCAGGCTTGGTCCGAGCCGCGCGGTTGCGCGATCGGCTGTTGCACCCAAAGGACGCATGGCATCTGTAGACATTGCAGTAGTTCCCTCCCAAGTTGCCGCAGAAGTCTTCGGCGGCAAATTCACTGGTGAATTTTTTATTTCCGGCGGCGCGGCTTGCGGCGTATCCGGCTTTTTGTTACCCCACATCGGTCCTCCAGGGATAGCACACCCCACGCAGGTTTCCGGCCCGGGGTAGTAAGCAAAAGATAGTCCGCGGGGAGGCGTGCAGCAAACACAGTATCGCAAGGGAGTGCTTGAAAGTAACTAGACCAACGAACAGGGTCCCCACTGTCCCTGGTACTAAGGTCGAGTGTCGTATGATTCACCCTGCGAATCCGGGAGAGCCGGTCAGGTTCGCGCTAAGCTCCCGTTAACCGCGCGGTACGGGGAAGGCGCTAACTTGTTGTCTTCAGGCAAAAGACACGCACCAGCGGTTCATTAGTGCGCCAACATTGCGTAAAGCCATACAAATATCAAATAAGCACTCGCACCAGCAATCCATATCCGAGCGGTATCCGAAGTTTTCGCTATTAGGGAGGTCAGCAAAGCTACCACACAAAGAAGAAAATTGATAAATCCTACCGTTTGAAGCATGACCGGCGGTCTTACAGTGCTTATGCTTTCAAGGGCTACGGCCACACCAATCAGCAATAACATGGCCTCGCTAACCAACAGAGACAACATCGCTATCCGCAGCAACGACGGGCGATGATTAATTTGAATTTGCCGATACCTCCACCAAGCTGCAAATGTCAGCAACGTCGGAATCCCCCACAGGATAACAACGACCCTTACTTCCCCCATCATTTCAGCATGTTCTCCCACGAACATCCGGGCTTCCTTCCCGCGAGCGGCCGGGTGCCCCACCCTCGGGTTGGGAGGGTGGGTCTTGGGGTTTCCCATGGTCCGGGTTGAGTCGTTTGGAATCGGTCGCCATGAAACCGGTGAGAGAATATCACTTCAACAATTCCCGTGAAAGTAGAGAGAATCAAAGCTTGTCGGAGCGGAGGCTAGGAAGTCGGCTTGTCCGGAACCGGCTGCGTGGCCATGAAGTCCGATACAAACCGCCTGGAGTAAGTCGCAAGCAACTCCTCAATGCGCTCTGCGGAGGGAGATTTCAAAACAAATCCAGCGTGGTGATATTTCGAAATGCGATAGACAATATCCTCGTCCGTGTACCCGGAAGTGTCCGGCTCCTGCTGGCGCGCCAGCGAAACAATCACACCGGCAAAATCTTCGTGAGGCGTCGGCAAGTGATATAGCTGCTTCCCCGCCCCCACTTCCAGTTGCGCCCACTCGCGCCAGAGGTTGATCCCCGTCGCGGCCTGGACCACATTCGAAATGTAAGCCCCGCCGATCCGCGCCGCAATTTCCAGAAAATAAAATTGCCCATCGGCGTTCGATTTCAGGAATTCCGTGTGCGTCACTCCGCGCATCAAACCGAGCGCGTCCACAAGGTCTTTATGAATTTCCTTGATTTCCAGCGCATCCCCGGAATCGCGCGGCAAGGTCCGTGTCGTGAAAACTCCGCCGTGGTGCGAAACGTCCAGCGGCGGCATCCCGTAGGCATGCGCCTCGGCGAACAAAACTTTCTTTTCCGAGACAATCCCGTCCACGTGGAAAACCCGCCCCGGAATAAACTGCTCCAGCAGGTATTGAGACTGGTTGTCGCCCAGCTGGTCCAGCCAGGGCCACAGTTCCTCGCTCGCGCAAATTTTCTTCATGCCTATGCCTGAAGCTTGCGCCCGCGGCTTCAGCAGCCAGGGGCCCGGCACGCGCATCATGAATTCACTCAGATTCTCATGATTCAAAACATGGATAAATTCAGGAACCAAGATTCCCGCTTCCCGGGCCCGCATCCGCATCGCCAGTTTGTCCCGGAAATAATGCACCGTCGTCAGGCCCATGCCGGGCAGGCGCAAATGCTCGCGTATGGCCGCGACGTTCTCCAGGTCAAATTCGTCCAGCGCCACAATCCGGTCGATTTTCCGGCTCCGCGCCGCATAACTCACCGCGTTCAACAATTCCTGCACCGGAAGTTCTTCGGGCATGAAAAACATTTCGTCAATCGCTTCACGCGGCCAATTCCCCTTGCGCAGCTTTTCGACGGTCAAAAGATAAACCGTGCATCCGAGCGCTTTGCACGCTCGCAAAAAATCCTGCCCCTTCTCATAAGAGGTGACGCACAGAATGGCAATCGGTTGATCCGAGGACATGGTCTAATCCGTAAAATAAACTGCGCGGATTATACCTGTGTTTAACCGGCGGGAAACAAAAATTGGAGGAAAGGCCCTACGCGCCGCGCCCAGGCGGCTTCGTTGTGCTCGGCACCCTCCACGCGTTCGTAATGCAGATCGCGCTCAAGTTGCCAACCCTTGCCAAGCAGGACATCGCGGAATCGCTCCACATCTTCCACCGTCCGCCCGCCCTCGCGCGTGCCGGCATCCAGCCAAATCCTCGGGTGGGGTTGCACCGGCGCGGCTGCCGCAAAGCGCAGAATCACCCGCTCATTCCACCAGACCGACGGAGAAAGCGCGGCAATCCTGCCGAAAATCTTCGGAAGCTTCAGGCCCAGATATAAGGATACAAGTCCTCCGAGTGACGACCCGCCGATTCCGGTGCGTTCCGCCCCATTCGCGGCGCGATACTGGCTCTGGACGAACGGCCGCACTTCTTCCAGCAAAAATTTCGCATAGCGATTCGCCCGGCCTCCGCCAAGCTTTGGCGCCCGCGTCGGAGTGTATTCCCCAAGCCGCTGCTTACCCGCGTTGTAAAGCCCTACGATAATCAGCGGCTCCACGCGCCGCTCGTAAATCAGCGAGTCCGCAGTCTGCCCCACATGCCAATCCATCCCCGGAATAAACGAAGTCGCGCCATCAAACAGATTTTGGCCGTCATGCAGATAAAGCACCGGGTAAGCGCGGTCCGGCTGCTGGTTATATCCGGGCGGCAGATAGACAATCAGGTCCCGGCGGTTGCGCAAAAAGCGCGAGGGAAACTGCTCGTGTTTGATGAGATTGGGCGAACTCACGGAGCGATGACGACCAGAAGATCTTTCGCTTCCACGTGCTGCCCCGGGGTCACATGGAGTTTTGTGACGCGTCCGGAGATTGGCGCATAAATGTTCGATTGCATCTTCATGGCTTCCAGGGTGAGAAGTTTAGCACCACGTTCGACGGGATGGTTAACCTGCACGGCGATTCCGCTCACCAGCCCCGCCGTGGGAGCCCCGACTTGGCCTGGGTCTTCGGGATTGGCCTTCGGATGGCTGCGCTCGATAACCCGCAGCGCCCGGTCGCGCACAGTAACTTCGCGCGGCTGGCCGTTGAGTTCGAAGAAAAGCGTGCGCGTTCCGTCGGGATGCGCTTCGCCGATGGTGAGAAACTTCACGATCATCGTCTTCCCCGGTTCAATCTCGACGGTGATCTCTTCTCCCGGCTGCAGGCCGTAGAAAAAGGCTGAAGTCGGAAGAACGCTCGCATCCGCGTAAGTCTGGCGGAATTTGTCGTATTTCAGATACACATCGGGATAGAGCAGGTAGCTAAGCAGCGCGTCAACCTCAACGGGGTGACCCACTTTTTTCTGCAACTCCGATTGCTCCGCGGCAAAGTTGGCTGCTGCCAGATTCGCACTCGGGCGGCCCTTCAGCGGAGCCTGCCCGCGCAAGATAATGCGCTGCAACTTTTTCGGCCAGCCTCCCGGCGGAACGCCAAGCGCGCCCGAGAACATCTCCACCACCGAATTTGGCAGCGAAATGTCGTGATTTTCGGGAAGCGCCAGCAAATTGGCGGGCTTCATTTCGTTGGCCAGCAGAAACAGCGCCATGTCGCCAACCGTTTTACTGGAGGGAGTCACCTTCACGATGTCTCCGAACAGTTGGTTCACCTCGGCGTAGGTTTCTTCCACTTCGCGCCAGCGGTGGCCAAGTCCCATGGCCACTGCCTGCTCGCGCAAATTGGTAAATTGCCCGCCGGGAATTTCATGCTCGTAGAGGCGCGCGGAGCCCGATCGCGGCCCGGAATCAAACGGGGAATAATGCGTTCGCACCGTTTCCCAATATTCGGAGCATTCGTTCAGCGCTTCGGAATCAAGCTGCGTGTCTCGCGGCGTGTTTTTCAGCGTTTCAACGATCGCGTTCAGATTAGGCTGGCTGGTGCCGCCGCTCATGGAAGCCACCGCGGCGTCGGCCACGTCCACACCTGCCTCCGCTGCCTTTAGCAGGGACGCGGCGTTCAGCCCGCTGGTGTCATGCGTGTGAAAATGGACGGGGATGCCGATCTCTTCACGCAACGCTTTCACCAGCGCAAAAGCGGAATACGGCTTGCACAATCCCGCCATGTCTTTTATGCACAGAAAATGCGCGCCCAATTTTTCCAGCTGCTTGGCCATGCTGACGTAATACTTCAACCCGTATTTCTGGCGCCTCTTGTCCAGGAGGTCGCCAGTGTAACAGATGGCCGCTTCGCAAATGGCGCCAGTTTCGAGTGCTGCATCCATCGAGACGCGCATGTTTTCAATCGAATTCAGCGAATCGAATATGCGGAAAATGTCGATGCCCTGGCGATACGACTCTTTCACGAATCTCTGCACCACATTGTCCGGGTACGAGGTGTAGCCCACAGCGTTGGCGCCACGGAGCAGCATCTGAAAACAGATGTTCGGGACGCGCTCTCGAAGTTCACGCAAGCGCTGCCAGGGGTCCTCGTGAAGGAAGCGCATCGAGGTGTCAAACGTCGCGCCGCCCCACATCTCAAGGCTGAAGAGATTCGGCAAGCGCTGGGCGATGGCGTCGGCGGTAGCCAGCAGATCGAAAGTGCGCACCCGCGTGGCCATCAGTGACTGGTGGGCATCGCGGAAGGTCGTGTCCGTCACCAGCAATCGTTTTTCTTTCCTCGCCCACGCCGCGAATTTCTTCGGTCCAAGTTTCTTGAGCATCTGCCGTGTTCCAGCCGGCGGCTCGATGCCCGGCACCGATGGAATCACCGCTTTTTCGAGTAGTTCAGGCCGCTTCTTGCCTTTCATTTCCGGGTTGCCGTTCAGAATCACGTCGCCGAGATAGGAAAGCAGTTTGGTGGCGCGATCCGTCCGGCCCGAAAACTGGAAAAGCTCGGGTGAATCGTCCAGAAACGAAGTGGTCACTTCGCCGGCGCGGAATTTGGGATGGTTAACCACGTTTTCCACGAACGGAATGTTTGTTTTTACGCCGCGGATACGGAATTCACGGAGGGCGCGATCCATCCGCTGGCAAGCTTCGTTCAAATTGGTGCCCCACGCGGTGACCTTTACCAGCAACGAATCGTAATATGCCGCGAGCACCGCCCCGGCATAAGCCGTTCCCCCGTCGAGGCGGATGCCGAATCCCGCCGGAGAGCGGTAGGTGGAAAGTTTTCCATAGTCTGGGGCGAAGTTCTTCGCCGGGTCTTCCGTGGTGACGCGGCATTGCAGCGCCGCGCCGTACAGTGGAATCTTTTCTTGCACCGGCAAAGCCAGCGGCTCTTCATGTAGCTTGTGCCCTTGCGCGATAAGAATCTGCGAGCGCACGATGTCCACGCCGGTGACCATCTCGGTCACCGTATGCTCCACCTGCACGCGAGGATTCACTTCGATGAAATACCAATCCTGCGAATCGACGTCGTACAGAAACTCGACCGTGCACGCGTTTCGATAATTTGCCGTCCGTGCAATCTGCACTGCTGCCGCGCACAGGCCCTCTCTCACGTTTTGCGGAAGATTCGCGGCTGGGGCAACTTCGACGACTTTCTGGTGCCGCCGCTGCACGGAGCAGTCTCGTTCGTAAAGATGCAGCAGATTGCCGTGTTCATCGGCAAGAATTTGCACTTCGATGTGTTTTGCGCGCGGAAGGTATTTTTCGAGGAACACGGACGCATCACCGAATGCGGACTTCGCTTCGCCCTGCGCCTCTTCCAAACGCGCCGCGAGTTGCGTCTCGTCCCGAACGACGCGCATGCCTCGCCCGCCGCCTCCCATTGCCGCTTTCACGATCACCGGATAACCGATCTCCCCGGCAATTTTCTTTGCTTCCGCCGTGGAAGAAACAGATTTATCCGTGCCGGGCAACACCGGCACACCGGCTCGCGTAGCAAGCCTCCGAGCCGCCGTCTTGTCGCCAAGCAGTTCCAGCAATTCCGGCGTGGGCCCGACAAATATCAGCCCAGCTTTGGCGCAGGCCCGCGCAAGCGCCGGATTCTCAGCCAAAAATCCATATCCTGGATGTATCGCATCCACCTCGTGCGCTATGGCGATCGCGATGATTCCCGGGATATCTAGATAAGCCTCAACCGGCCCTTTCCCTGCGCCAACCTGATACGCCTCATCCGCCTTGAAGCGGTGCAGCGCCAGCCGGTCCTCATGCGAGTAAATCGCCACGGTCCGCAATCCAAGCTCGTTGGCCGCCCGGAAGATGCGGATGGCGATTTCACTGCGGTTGGCGGCCAACAGTTTGCGAATGAGTCGATTCCTTTTCATGAGAACCAAGCTAACCGGCCGAAGGTCAGATGCAAAATTTTACATTCTTTCATTGGCGGGCAAAATGCAAAGCGCAATTATTTGCATCGCGCGGACCGGAATTTCCTATCTACCGGTGGTGGCGTGTTGAATTTTAGTGCTTCACCAGCGGAAGCGCGTAGCGAATCGGCACCCCAAAGTTCGACCCGCCAAAACCCCTCACGATTGCGAAAGTCACACCAATCACTCCGCCCTGGCGATTTAGCAACGGACCGCCAGAGCCGCCCGAGGTGGTTTGTGCGTCGTACACAATCTTATCTGGCAAAACGTCGCCCACATGGCCCTGAGTAACCAGCGGCCTGATCAGTTTTCGCTTCGCCAATTCGACCAGAACGAGCTTCGGATCCCCGGCGCTCGCTTTGACGATCTGCTGCACGATATCGTCTCCGGCCCTCGCAAGAATCGCATCCAGCCCGGTAGCGTAACCCACGCTGATCAGTTCTTCTCCACTGACTGCGGCTTCCTTGCTCGCATCAAGTTTCAGAATTGGCCGGTGCAACTCCGAAAGATCGCCATGCACCAGCGCTAGGTCCGCTTCTTTCGAGATCTGCGAAATGTTCACGGGAATACCGTTCGCCTCACCCGGGAAATACGCCGTCATCTCCGCAATCACCGGTTCCAGCCCCTGCTTCATCGCGCCTGCCAACTCTTGGTTTTCCCACCACGGCTGCACCACATGGTGGTTGGTCAGGATTTTGCCGTCGCCGACAATGAAGCCGGTGCCAAAAAAATCGCCGCGTACTTCCGGGCCGCGACCCTCCGTGGTATAGACCGGATTCCCGTCGCTGTCTTTCAAGGGAGAACCGTCGCTATCCATCCCGCCATAGCGCAGCCGCCGTCCAGATCCTTTGTCATTGAAGGCGACCGAGACGTGCAACAGGCCCACGCTCGGCGCGTACGCCCGGATAATGCTTTCCGCGGCCTGCGATTGCCCCTCGATCTTGGCCAACCGGCTGGTCGTCTCATCCAATTGACGCCGAAGCTCCGCGGAAGCGCCGTCATTCTGCGTAGCCAGCTTTTTCTTCAGGTCCTCACTCTGCTTCTGTAACTGTTCTTTCTGCTGCAGCATGTCTGTGTTGGACGGGTCGTCGCGCAAGCGGCGTGCAGAGGCCAGCAGCTGCTGCTCGGTCTGCACGCTATGTTCCAGTTGCGCAATCTCCCCGTAGGCTCGCTTGGTTTCCTTCTCCGCTCGGTGCGAATAAAGGAAGAACACTCCCGAAATCACCAGCGCCAGGGCGAACAGAGAGAGCACGCCAATCTTCAGAATTCGCTCCAGCGAAAATGCATCCCGCGTCATCTTCTCCGTTACTGCCAGCGCCTGGAACGCGGTTTGCGCCACCCCAAAGCTCTCTTCGGCGATGCGCGACTTCTCTTCCAGCTTTTCTAAGGCATTCCTCTGCCGCAATTGCGTCCGGATTCGAGCCAGCAGCTCTCCTTCGGTCCACGGCACCGCAACCACATCATCCGCGCCGAGATCCAGGGCCCGAGCCCGATCCCCCGTACTGCCCCCGGATAAGACCACGATCCGCATTTCCGCATTCTGCGACCTGGCAACGGCAATCGCTTCGTTGCAAGACCCGCTTCCGCCCGCCGCGGTAAGCAACAATATGTCCGGCGCACCGCTCTGCATTTCGTGAAAGGCATCTTCGCTGGAATCCGCGGTGCGGAGCGCGTAACCCGCATCGGCCAGGATCTGGCCAAGCGCCTCACGGCTGGGGTCGGGCGCGCCGACCAGGAGCAGGCTGGGGGTTTTTGTGGTCACGAGTAAGGGCGTCCTATGTCTCGAGAATATTCGCCTCGAAGGAGTTAGCAGTCTACCCTAGTCCGCGCAGGGTTTCACGCCGGCTGGTAAACCCGAAGTGATTGGATGCACGGGCCCGGCGCCTGGCTCCATTTCTTTCAGCGATTCCAGTTCGGCCTGTATGCGATCCCAAGTCTTTTTGTCGTTCTTGCCGTCATAGGGCGCATCCGCGCTGCCAAAAAAGGTCAAAAGTTCCTCGCGCAGATCCGGGGAAACACAGCCGAATTTCTTTCCCGCCAATCGGTGCAGCAGCTGAGCGTGCGCGTCGTCATTCAGGCGATACTTGCCGCCCGAAGTTTCGCTGCCAACGTCAAAATTCACGTTGGGAAGCTGCAGCGTCCCCTTCCGCTCCTCGCCCAGCAGCTTCTGGAACTCCTGCACCGAGGCATTGAAGCTCTCCTCAAACATTTTCTCCGTCTCGGGCGTTGGAGTCTTCAGCTGCAACACCTTCAGCGGCCCGATCTTTGGCAGCAATTTGTACAGAAATGCATAAAACCGCTCTTTGCGGCTCGGCCTTTGATAATCCTTTCCCCACTGCTTTTCATATTCCGATCGGGAAAGGTTGTAGAGAAATTTTCGGTGCGTCGCGCCCGGCTCGTCCGCCTTGATCTCCTTGCTCTTCAGGCTCCAGGCAATTCGCGTCGCTTGGGGAATCAACTTGCTGACGTCGCGGCGGTAGGAGTTCAAGGCCTTTTCCTCGTCGTCCAGCACCGAGATCAATTCCACACCGTAAACCTGCTGGAACGCCTGGTCCAGCAGAGGCCGCGAAACCTCAAAACCGATGAAGTCGTGATAGCTTTCGGAAGCGTACTGCCCTTTGGCCACCTGCAGCACGTCAAATCCGAACTCCGTTTTCACGTGCGCCAGCGTGTCGTCCTCGTACGTCACAAAATCCCCGAACTTGCTCTTCAGCTTCGGATAGAGAATCGGTACCGCACGGTTGGTCGCCAGCCGGTGCCCCTGGTTGTCCGTCGCGTAATGCGAAAGTGCCCCCAGCGCGAAGGCGTAGTCGTACACGTTTTGCGCATCCCGCAACAATGCCAGCACAAATTCGCCGCTGCGAACATAGTGTGTCAGGTCGCTGAAAAAGTGGCTCCCGTGCGGGTAATAGCCCAAGTCCTGAATGATGGAGCCGCCATACGCATAGGCCTGCGCCGCGCTCAATTGCTCTTCAGTCGCCTCGGGATACCGCGCCTTCAGCAACGGTTTGACGTGTGATTCCCAGGTGGTGTCAATCAGGGCTTGATGGGCCAGCACCGCATAGCCGAACCCAGTTGGAGGCAGAAGGAGTTGTATGACGAGGAGAAGTACAAGTGACGCGGAACTCGCGCGGACCCAATGCGAAAACCTGCCGTTGCGCGCCCCGCCGATCAAGAAGTTTGGTCCTGAATCTTTGGAGTTTGCCGCATCGCTTCAGTGTAGCCCAGAAGCACCCGGCTTTCCCTCAAGAGAATACCTTAGTATTTGCGCAGAACCCCAATGACCCGGCCCTGAATTTTCACGTCGCCTGCCGCTACCAGGATGGGCGCCATATCCGAATTCGCGGGTTGCAGCCGCACTTTGCCGGACCCTTCGCGATAGAACCGTTTCAGCGTGGCCTCGTCCCCCGCCACCAGCGCCACCACAATATCTCCCGCATTCGCCACCTGCGTCTGCTCGCACACCACAAAATCGCCGTCCATGATGTGATCCTCGATCATGGAGCTGCCCTTCACCTGCAACACAAACGAATTTCCTCCGCGCGCAAAATCTCCCAATGAAATCGTTTCCCGCTCTTCCACCGCTTCCAGCGGACGGCCCGCCGCGATTCGCCCCACCAGCGGCAATTCCTGGATGCGCCGCTCGATCACCTGCTCTTTCACCGATTTCGGCAATTGCACAATTTCAATCGATCGGCTCTGGTTATAGCCACGGCGTATGAAACCCTTCTTCTCCAGCGTGCTGATGTGCTTGTGCACCGTGGCCAGCGACGTCAATTTCAAGCCCTTGCCAATCTCCTCAAAGCTCGGTGCGTAGCCATGCTTCGTCTCAAACGAAACCAGGTAATCCAACACTTCCTTTTGCCGTTTTGTCAGTGCCATCCGTAGCCTCCGCGGCTCGCCGCTTCATTCTTTCCGCGCGGCATCTGTACTCGGCCTTCTGCCGTAGCAGTATCTGTCCAACCAGGCCACACTCTAGGCGAAAAGAAAGCGAACGTCAAGTGCTCTTTTGCGCAAACCCACCTCCCGCGTACCCTTTTCTCCCCATCCCCCATGTGTTCTCCTTATCCCCAGCCATGCCAGAAACCATTTGGACTTCCACTCGTCGGTCCGCAGGCGTCACCTGCGCGGCAGCGCTCGCTGTTCTCGGCAGCAGTTCCGCCTTGTTGGTTTGGGGAAGTTTTTTCCTCGGTGTGATCGATTCAGGGCCGGTCTCCCATGGCAAGCGCTTGTACGAACTCTATCCATTCACATTGTTTCTCCTCTTCTCCGTCCCGCTTTTCCTCATCGCTTCCGGAATTCGCACCGGCATCGGCTTGTTTCAACTCAAGCCGTGGGCTCGCCAGGGGGCTCTCCTATGGGCCAGCGTTGCTCTTTGTTTCTGCACCTACATGATTGCATTCCGCCCGTTTGAAACATTCTTCTTGCCAGACCACTTTGTCAGTGAACTGGAGTCATTTAAACAATTACTGGCGATCTCCCTGGTCATCGCTCTGTTCCCCCTCAGCGTCTGGTGGATTTTCTTTTTTCGCTTGCCCAGCGTGAAGAGCCAGTTCGAACAACCTGCGCAGTCCGAACCTGTCCAGAGCTGATCCCTTTCACAAATTTACTTTTCAGGGCGCCCCCACTCATGTCTTAATCGTCCGGCTGGCAAGTGTGGTCTATAGCTGCGCATGAAGGCTTCCGACCCATCCGGCGCGATTGTTGCCGGCGCCATCGTTGGGTTTCGCAACAGTCTCTTTGCCCTTCCCGCTTCCTTCACGACGGTATGCTATTCTTATCTTGTCGGTTTCTGGCGGTCAGATGCTCGCTCCCGCGAATGTTTTCTCGGACCGCCCACTGAATTAGGACAACTCTCCTACACTCCAGGGTGAGCAGTCCGCAGGACGGGGGTAACGCGCCAAGATGTCTTCATTAATGGATATTCCTTCAGGGAAAACCAAGCGGGAAGTTATCGACCAGGCGGTCATCCGCTTTGCCGGCGATTCCGGCGACGGCATGCAGATTACGGGCAGCCAGTTTACCAACACCGTCGCGATCTACGGCAACGACATTGCAACTTTCCCCGACTTTCCCGCCGAAATTCGTGCCCCTGCGGGCACCGTTCCAGGAGTCAGCGGCTTCCAATTGAATTTCTCTTCCGGCGAGGTCTACACGCCAGGCGACTCCGTGGATGTGCTGGTGGCCATGAATCCAGCGGCGTTGAAGGTAAACGTTTCAGACTTGAAAGCCAATGGCATCCTGATCGTCAATTCCGACAGTTTCGAGGAAGCCGACCTTCGCAAAGCGCATGTTACCTCGAATCCGCTGGAGGATAATACCCTCGACAAGTTCCGCGTCTTTCCGGTTGAACTTCAGCGATTGACCCGCGCCGCACTCCAACATCTCGGCCTCGACGCCAAGTCCATGGATCGTTGTAAAAATTTCTTCGCGCTCGGCATGTGCTACTGGCTCTACAACCGCTCCATGGAGCCGACCGTCCGCTGGATCGACGACAAGTTCAGCAAGAAGCCGCTGCTTTCCGAAGCCAACAAGCTCGCGCTGAAGGCCGGCTATTCCTACTGCGAAGCCACTGAAGCGTTTCAGATCAGCTACGAAATTCCTCCGGCGCAACTCACCCCGGGCACCTATCGCAACCTAAGCGGCAACCAGGCGCTGGCCATCGGCTTTGTTACTGCTGCGCAAAAGGCGGGCTTGAAGCTGTTCCTCGGTAGCTACCCCATTACTCCTGCTTCCGACATTTTGCATGAGCTTTCGAAGTACAAGAATTTCGGTGTGCTTACCTTCCAGGCCGAGGACGAGATCGCCGCCATCACCAGTGCCATAGGCGCGGCCTATTCGGGCGCGCTGGCGATCACCGCCACCTCTGGTCCAGGTATGGCGCTGAAAACGGAAGCTCTGGGGCTCGCGGTGATGACCGAACTGCCGATTGTGGTCTGCAATATTCAACGCGGCGGCCCTTCCACCGGCTTGCCGACGAAGACCGAGCAAGCCGACTTGCTGCAGGCACTCTTTGGACGCAACTCCGAGGCTCCCGTGCCGGTGCTCGCCGCTTCCACCCCCGGCGACTGCTTCTGGACTGCCCTCGAGGCCAGCCGCATTGCGCTAAAATACATGGTGCCGGTCATAGTTCTCTCCGATGGGTATCTCGCCAACGGCGCGGAACCCTGGCGCATCCCCACCGCCGAGGAGATTCCCTCAATTCCCGTGAAGTTTGCGACAAATCCCGAAGGCTTCTTCCCCTACAAGCGCGATCCGCAGACACTGGCGCGGCCATGGGCTATTCCCGGAACTCCTGGACTCGAACATCGCATTGGCGGCATCGAAAAGCAGGACGTGACGGGCAATGTGAACTACGAGCCACTAAACCACGAAAAGATGGTGCGTATTCGCGCCGCGAAAGTGGATGCCATCCGCCAGGACATTCCCAACGCCGTACCCACCGGTGATCCCGAGGGTGACCTGCTGCTGATTTCGTGGGGTTCCACATTCGGCTCGGTCACCCAGGCCGTAAAAGAGCAACGCGAAAAAGGACGCAAGATCGGCCACTTGCATCTCCGCCACTTGAATCCTCTTCCCGGCAATGTGGGAGATGTGCTCAAACGCTACAAAAGAGTTCTCGTTCCCGAGCTTAATATGGGCCAACTGCTCTGGATCCTGCGCGCAAAGTATTTGGTCGACGCCGTCGGCCTCAACAAAATTCAGGGACGTCCCTTCAAGCAAAGCGAACTCGAACAGAAGATCGAAGAGATGCTGGGAGTTTAGGAGATTCTGATGACCACCACCGCCCTACCGCCGCTCACAAGGAAGGATTTCCAGACCGACCAGGAAGTTCGCTGGTGTCCCGGTTGTGGCGATTACGCCATTCTTGCCGCTGTGCAGTCCGTGTTTCCGGAACTTGGCGTCCGCCGCGAAAATTTCGTCGTCATCTCCGGCATCGGCTGCTCCAGTCGCTTCCCCTATTACATGAATACCTTCGGCTTTCACACCATCCACGGCCGCGCGCCAGCCGTCGCCACAGGCCTGAAGATCGCCCACCCGGAACTCGAAGTCTGGATGGTCACCGGTGACGGCGACGCACTCGCCATCGGCGGGAACCATACCATCCACATGCTCCGACGCAATGTCGGCATCAAGATTTTGCTCTTCAACAATCGAATCTACGGCCTGACCAAGGGCCAATACTCACCCACTTCCGAGTTTCAAAAGGTCACCAAATCCACTCCCTACGGCTCACCCGACCGTCCTTTCAATCCGATCTCGCTGGCCATTGGTGCCGAAGCCACCTTCGTCGCCCGTTCCGTCGACATTTTCCAGGCCCACCTGAAAGACACCCTCCGCGCCGCCGCGGCCCACAAAGGCTCCGCCTTCGTTGAAATCCTTCAGAATTGCAATATCTTCAACGACGGCGCCTGGAATGGGATTACTGAAAAAGACGCTCGCAGCGAGCACGTCATCCAACTCGAACACGCCAAGCCTCTCATCTTCGGTAAAGCCCGCGACAAAGGCATCCGCCGCAAGCCCGATGGCGACATCGAAGTCGTTCCCCTCGGCAACGGCATCTCCGAATCCGATCTCATCGTCCACGACGCCCACCACCCTCGTCCGTCCTACGCCTTCCTGCTCTCCCACATGGAGGGCCGCCCCGGTTTCCCCACTCCCATCGGCGTTTTGCGTGCCTGGGACGACCTGCCCCGCTACGAAGACGTGGTCAACGAACAGGTCGCCGCCATCATCCAGCAAAAAGGCCAAGGGAACCTCAACAAACTCCTCCGTGGCGGCGATGTCTGGGAAGTAAAGTAAACCCACTAATTCGGTAATATTCGCTCTTTACCCTGCGTATCATTCAGTTGACGCGCAGGGTTTTTCTTTTCCAGGCGCTTTTTTCGGGAGGTATTTCCGCTCATGTCCTCGCGATCCTTGCAGCACGGTCATTCCAACGTGAGGTACGGATGGAAACGCCGGACGTCTGACCGCATGAGAACGGCCCAAAATGGCCTCCGGCTCGTTCATTCCCGGCAGGCGGCGGTCATATCCGGCAGAGCATTAATTTTTCAGTTCGTGAAACCAAGTTGCGTCAGTATCATCTAAACTCTTAGTCAGGTTTCCCTTCATGGATCCGAACTCGCCAAATCTAGTCCCTTTCTCGCTCCTCGGCGACTCCGACCCCGCCGGTCCCGCGATGTTCGTCGCCCAGCCCGAGCAGGCCCAGAGCATCGCGCTTCTCTACGAAATCAGCCACGAACTCACTTCCATTCTCGATCGCGAGGAACTCCTGCGTCGCATCGCGGAGCGCGTCAAGAAGCTCGTGGACTACCACGTCTTCACCGTCATGCTCTGGAACGAATCCACCCAGATGCTCGAAAGCGTCTTCGCCCAGCGCTACGAAAATGCCCTGCCCTCTCGTTTTCAGATGCCCTTGCATCAAGGCATCACCGGCACCGCCGCCGCCGAACGCCGCACCATCCGCGTCGTGGACGTGCGCCTCGATCCGCGCTACGTCTCCACCAACGAAGACGTCGAAGTCCGCTCCGAACTTGTCGTTCCGCTCCTGCTTCGCGACCGTCTGGTGGGCGTGCTGGACCTCGAAAGCACGAAACCTCACGCATTCAGCCCGGAGCACGAGCGCCTGCTCAATATTCTCGGTTCCTACATCGCAGTCGCGCTCGAAAATTCCCGTCTGTTCGAAGAGGCGCGTGAAAATCAGACCCGGCTTCTCAATGACCTGGAAACCGCTCGCGAAATCCAGCGGCAGCTTTTGCCCAGCGGCGCAAAAGAAATTCCCGGCCTTGATCTGGCCACGGCCTACGTGCCGGCCCGCGAGCTCGGCGGCGACTTCTATGACCTGCTTCCCTACGGCGTGGGCCGCTTGGCCATCGCCAATGGCGACGTCTCCGGCAAAGGCACCGCCGCGGCGCTCTATGGCTCGCTCGCTATCGGCATCCTGCGCGAACTCGTCCACGACAACGAGGCCTCCCCCTCGGAAATGCTCGAGCAAATGAACAATCGTCTCCTCGCAGCCCGCCTCGACGCACGCTTCATCGCCATGCAATTCGCCGTCTACGATGCCGCCCTGCGCGAACTCACCATCGCCAATGCCGGCGGCACGTTACCGCTGCTCATCCGCAATCGCGATGTCACCGAAATTAACGTAGCCGGAATGCCGCTCGGCCTTCTTCCCGAAGCGGAATATGACGAAGTAAGGCTCACCCTGGTGCCCGGCGACGTGGTCGTCTTTGCCTCGGACGGCATCCACGAATCCATGAACAAGGAACAGGAAGAGTACGGCATTGACCGGCTGAAAGAACTTCTCTCCACCGTTTCCTCCGCCGACCCCGGCTACAAAGTGGCCCAGCGCATCGTCAAAGCCACCGACGAGCACACCGGCCCAGGCCGGCAGCCCCATGACGACCGCACCCTGCTAATCCTACGCGTCACCGACGATACAGAAGCCGATTTCTCCAAACTTCCCATCATCTATTAACTTTTGAGTGCGGGAGCGACGCTCTCGCTGTTACGGTTGCAGCTCTGCTTAAACCGATAAGCAGGCGCGACTTGCGTAAGCTCACTCTTCGTACAACCAACCAGGACGCAATCACTGTCGATTTGAATGGTGGGATTCTGCTCTACTTGAGAAGACGCTACTTCTCCGCCTTCAAAAACGTCCCGCGATCCAGTTCATCAAACGCTTGCCGCAACTCCGCCTGCGAATTCATCACAATCGGCCCATACCACGCCACCGGCTCTTCCAGCGGCTTCCCTGAAACCAGCAGGAAGCGCAGGCCATCATCCCCCGCCTGCACCATTACCTCATCCCCGCGATCGAACAACACCAGCGAACGATTGTCCGCCTCGGCGGGTGGCTTCGTATCCAGCCAGCCCACAGATTCCGTCGGAACCGAGAGCGGCTCGGACGCATTGCAAAATTTCCCTGTTCCCGCGAAGACATATGCGAACGCCTGCCGCGTCGTCTCCACCGGCAGCACTTTTCTCTTCCCCGGCGGCACCGTCACGTCAATATAAATCGGATCCGTCGCGATTCCATCCACCGGCCCTTTCTTTCCCCAGAAATTTCCGCAGACAATCCGCACGCTTGTACCGTCGTCATCCGTCACCTCCGGAATGTCCGGCGAGTGCACTTCCTGATAGCGGGGCGGCGTCATTTTCTGCGAAGCCGGCAGATTCGCCCACAACTGAAACCCGTGCATGCGCCCCACATCGTCGCCTTTCGGCATCTCCTGGTGAATGATCCCGCGTCCCGCGGTCATCCACTGCACGTCGCCGGGAGCAATCGCGCCATGATTTCCCAGGCTGTCTTTGTGCTCCACGGTTCCCGCCAGCACGTACGTGATGGTCTCGATCCCGCGGTGCGGGTGCCACGGAAAGCCCGCCAGATAATCCTCCGGCACATCGTTTCGAAAATCATCCAACAGCAGGAACGGATCAAAGTCCGAGGTGTTCCCGAAGCCGAAAGCCCGGCGCAGATGCACGCCCGCCCCTTCGCGGGTCGGCTTCGATTTGACGAGCCTTTTCACAGGTCGAATGGACATGGAAGCCTCCAGAGGTAAACGCCACTTTCGATCTTGAGCTTAGGCCGGAACTCGCTTCGGTTGATAGATGCTTCGGGCAGGCGCGGCGATATAAGATATTTCGAATAGATGCGGTTCGCGCCGCGTAATCCGCACAATTAACGCGTAGTCAAATTGACGCTGGCTTGCGCTTGCTCCCGCGCCTGAACCGGCGCGCCATTCTCCATCACCGGCATCATCTTTTCGCGCACGGCGGCGAACTCCTCCCAGTCCCGCTTGTTCACGGGGTCCGATGGCGGCAGTCCCAGCGTCTCGAAATTACGGAACTGCCCCTTCTGTGCAATCCGAAAATCCAGGTGCGGCCCGGTCGCCAGTCCGGTCATTCCGACCAGCCCGATGGTCTTACCAATCTCCACGCGCTCCCCGCCGCGCACAAATATTCTGGAAAGGTGCAGGTAGTACGTCTCGTAGCCGTTGCTGTGCGCGACGCGCACCATATTTCCATCGCCCCCCTTGCGCCCCGCGAACACCACCCGGCCGCTGCCGATCGTCTGCACCGGCGTTCCTGTCGGCGCCCCGTAATCTGTTCCCAGGTGCGGGCGGTACGTTTTCAGGATCGGATGAAATCTGGCCTTGCTGAAATGCGAGGTTACCGGCGCGCCAAATTTCAGGGGTGAGCGCAGAAACGCCTTCTGCAGCGATTTTCCATCCGCGGTGTAGTACGCCGGTCGCCCCGTCGGATCATGAAACAGCAAGGCCTGGTATTTCCTGGATCCGTTCACATATTCGGCTGCGAGAATTCTTCCGTATCCCGCCGTTTCCCCGCGCTCGTACTTCTTTTTTTCCACCACCAGGCGGAATGTATCGCCCCGTCGCGGATCGGTGTAGAAATCCAGATCGTAGCCGAAGATCTGCGCCATCCGCATCGCCACTTCCGCGGACTCACCTGCATCCTCCACGGCGTTGAAAAGTGAATCCTCCAGTCTTCCGCTCACCACCGTCACTTCCGTGTGCGTGGGTATCTCTCGCACTTCCGCGGAAAAACCCCGTGTCTGCGGCACGATGTGCAACATGCGGTCCGCGTCAATCTTGTAGTTAATTTCCCGCAGGGCTCCTTCCACCGAGCGACCCACGCTGATCGCATTGCCCGCGCGAAGTTGCCGCAAATTGTAGGCGTGTTGCGCCGCCGCTGTGGCATCGCTGACTTCGGTCGCGCTCAGTCCGAACTCCTGCAGCGCCCCGGCGAAATTCTCTCCCCGAGGCATGTTCCTCGCCGTCGGCAGCACGACTTCGGCACGGATGCGCTTACTTTCCGCTTTCGCAAGTTCCACCTGTCGCTGGAATTCAGCGTCCGCCGCTCGCCGCCTCAGGATCGCCCGGCCATCCACCACCACCCCCGCCGCCAGCAACACACCCACCATAATCCCCAAACGTCGATTCACGATCCCCCCAATAGCTCGTCGAAATCCCCGCTCTGTCTCAGCACAACCAGTCGACGCGCTTCCCATCCCAGCGACACTGCACGTTAACGTTTTGTCTCACTGCGTGCCGCCCGTCAAATCTTTATGCGTGAAGTGCGACTAATCCGCAACACCCCTTTTGAAGTGCGGGAGTTCTGCTCCCGCTTTTTGGAACTCAACCATGCACCCCAATTTTCTGTTCGTGGACGGCGTTTCAAGCTCAGTAGTGGCGGCCAACACGCCCTGCTCCGAAACTAGACTCTGCGCATTCCCACCTGATCCCTGCGAAGATTCACACAGCGGCGTACCACCGGCCAGCGCTAAGCCCTTTCCCTGCAGCCTTAAGAAATGCCCCAACTTGGCATCTCGCATGCGCCTATACTTACGGGGGAGAAATCATGAACACGCTCGAAGTCCATCCGGAAATCCAAGTCAGAGAGCAGCGCCAGCGCCCGGCCTTCTCCACTTGCTACGAATGTCATCACACCTTCCACGCAAAAAGCGAGGACCAACTCTGCCTCGAACTCTGCGACTCCTGCTTTGAGGCTCTGCGCTCACTCCGCGAACCTGTGATCAGCATCCACGTGAAGCCGCGAGGAATGAAAATCCACTAACGAAAATGGCGAGACTGGATGGCGCTCCAGCGCGAATGTAACGGCCGCCTTCCAAGGTCCGTTTCTTGGACTCCGGATGGTTTTTGCGGAGCCGGCGCCTTCTTAATGTCATCCGGCAATATGTTGTTTGGGATACCGGCTAATTGCCCGTGGAAACAGCTTTCACGGAGCCGGCGCTTACCGTCTGACCAAAATAATTCTGCTGCCGCAGCGTCCGGTAAATGTGCCCCGCAACCTGTGCAGCCGTCGGCCCCTTCACGCGCCGCGTGTTTCCGCGCAGCAGGACCGCGAGAGCAATCCGCGGGTGCGCTTCATCTGCATAACTGAGGAACCAACCGATCCGCGAGGGATTGACGTGGTCATCGCAGGTTCCGGTCTTTCCAAGGGGAGTTTCCTCGCCGCCAGGATCCGCGCTCAACCGTCCAGTGCCATAAAGCACCGCGGCCAGCATACCTTCGCGAACTTCCGGCAAAACATTGGCGATGTTCAGATCGCGCTTCACCCGTGGCTGGAACGCATCCACTTCTTCCTGGGTGTGTGGATACTGCAAATAGTAAAGTGTCCCACCGTTGGCGAAGGCCGCAGCCAGGGCCGCCAACTGCAGCGGTGTCACCTGAATACCTTCCCCAAAACTCGACATGCGCCCTACTCCGCCATATGCCGGCGCCTGCGTCGGGAACGATCCCGGATGCTCGTCCGGCAGATTGTAGCCCGCAAGTTCTCCCAGCCCAAGCAAACGCCCGTAGCGCGAAACCGTGTCAAAACCCATTCGGCGCCCAAGCTCTTCGAAGAATGTATTGTTTGAGTGCGCCAGCGCCTCAGTCAGATTCATGTACTTGCGGCGGCCAACCTTCAGCATCGTGTCGCGCGTAATCACATTTTCTTCCAGCGCAGCCACCGCGATCGTCGGCTTGATCGTCGAGCAGGGAATGTACCCATCGCTGAATGCGATCTTCTGATTCACAACCGCCAGAATGCGCCCCGTGTTCGGGTCCACTGCAACAACGGATCCGTTGTACCGGCCTAGCGCGTCCACAACCGCCTGGCGCACAATCGGATCGTCATAAGCCGGATCATCCGCGCTGATCGAATCAGCGTAAGTCGGCGCGTATCCGCGATACCGCGAGGGCGCCAACCGCTTACGCGAAGCGGATTTTACGGATTTCGCACGCGACTTTGCAGCGGTAATCGCAGCCGCTTCCGCAGCCGGAGTCGGCATGGCGAGTGAGCCCACCAGCAGCCCCGCGAGAATAGTTTTTCCCAGTTCCTTGATCATTCAGTCCTGACCTGGAGCAGTTATCAGTAGTCCTAGTATGGAATGAGTGGAAATCTACTCTAATTCCAATCCTTGGTCAAACTTCCGCTCATTCGATGCATCCCGAGAGCCGCAATGTGCAACGCTTGATTAAAAGCATTTAACAAAGTCTCAGCGGGTCTTTCTCGTCCACCAGCTTGTTAAGGCTTGCAGACTGAGACGTAGTCTACGGGGTGCCGGGATGCTCTGGCAATAGAGAATCAGGTCCAGTACTAACCTATGTGCTTTGTTATGAACGTTGAACCCGCGGCCAGCCAACCCCCGCCCGATTGCCCATTTGGACATCGAACAGGCAGTGTTCGCCTTGTTGGGGTTTTCTTAAAATCGCATTCTGAGACGCCAAAAACAACTGCGGGCGATGCACCATTTTAATGCATCGCCCGCGACTGATTATTCTGAGGTTGGCCTAACGCGCAGGACGCGCCTTGTTGTCCGCCGATGCCACTGCGGCGGCGGCCTTCATTGGCACTTTTTCGGCCGCGATGCTGGCGTGACCATTTGCTCCCGGAGTCACCGTTGTTGCGCTCTGCCCCGAAACTGGGATTTCCATTTTCTTGCGCAGTGCGTTTTCCAGTTTGTCGCGGATGTCCTTGTTTTCTTTCAGGAAGCTGCGCGCGTTTTCTCGGCCCTGGCCCATGCGTTCTCCGCCGTAGCTGAGCCATGTGCCGGATTTTTCCAGAACACCCTTGTCCACGCCCAGATCGATCAGGTCGCCTTCGCGTGAAATGCCTTCGCCATACAGAATGTCAAACTCCGCTTCGCGGAACGGCGCCGCCACCTTGTTCTTCACAATCTTCGCGCGCGTCCGCGAACCTACCACACGATCCCCATCCTTGATCGCCTGGATGCGCCGGATATCCACGCGCATCGAAGCATAAAACTTCAGCGCCCGTCCGCCCGTGGTCGTTTCCGGGTTGCCGAACATCACGCCAATCTTTTCGCGAATCTGGTTGATGAAAATCAGGCAGGTCTTCGATTTCGACACAATCGCAGTCAGCTTCCGTAGCGCCTGCGACATCAGCCGCGCCTGCAGGCCCATCTGCGGATCGCCCATCTCGCCTTCCAGTTCTGCCTTCGGCACCAACGCCGCCACCGAGTCCACCACCACAATGTCCACGCCGCCCGAACGAATCAGCGTCTCCGCGATCTCCAGTGCCTGCTCCCCGTGGTCCGGCTGCGACACCAGCAGGTTGTCCACGTCCACGCCCAGCTTCCGCGCGTAGTTTGGGTCCAGCGCATGTTCCGCGTCGATGAACGCCGCCTGCCCGCCCAGCTTCTGCGCCTCGGCAATCACATGCAGCGTCATTGTCGTCTTACCGCCCGATTCCGGCCCATAAATCTCGATCACGCGCCCGCGCGGGAAACCGCCCACGCCCAGTGCCGCGTCAATTGACAAGCACCCCGAAGGAATCACGTTCACCGGGACCAGCACATCCTTGCTGCCCAGCCGCATGATCGAGCCTTTGCCGTACGACTTCTCGATCTGCGATATCGCCGCTTCCAGTAGCTTTGCTCTTTCGTCTGTCATTTCACACCTCGGTCGAGGAAATTGGGAATTTCGCGGATGGGCCGACGTAGCACGTTATAAAGCTGGCGAGGGAACTCCGCCGTGGCTTCTCCCGATACGTTACGATAACGGAATATTACCATTTCGTATCTGGCAATGCTACCCCAAGCTTTCCTTCCGCACTGCAAAGGCATTCAACGGTCGCAGCCATGCTCCAGTTCGTGATCCACCAGTTGCGCCAGCGCCGCGCGCTCCCGCCGGTCCCACTCGGCCTGTTCTTCGCGGCTGATGCCGCGCAGCCGGGTCAGGTACTGCCCTCGGGTGCGCACCTCAAGAAGCTCAAATGCGAGTCTCTCATGTTCAACGCAGCTTAGAACATCCAAACGGGTCTGGGCCATGGGCCACCTGTTGAAAACCTGATGGCCCCACACTACCCCAAGGGCGAAACAAAAGCAAACATTATTTTCGCCCTATGTTCGCCTAGACGGACCGAGCTATCCCGCATAGGTATAGAAACCACGGCCAGTCTTCCGTCCTAGCCATCCTGCGGCCACATATTTCTTGAGCAGCGGGCAAGCGCGATACTTCGGGTCTCCAAGGCCGTCCAGCAGAACGTGCATGATGTCCACGCAGACATCCAGGCCGATGAAATCGGCAAGTTCCAGCGGACCCATCGGATGATTCATGCCCAGTTTCATCACCGCATCCACCGCTTCAGGCGTGGCCACGCCCTCCATCACTGTATAGGCCGCCTCATTGATCAGCGGCATCAGCACGCGGTTCGAAACAAACCCCGGCGCGTCATTCACCGCCACGGGCGTCTTTCCTAATCTCTTCGCAAGCTCCATCGTAGTTGCAAACGCAGCATCGTTCGTCTGCAGCGCCCGGATCACTTCCACCAGCACCATCATCGGCACCGGGTTCATGAAGTGCATTCCCACGAATCGTTCCGGCCGCTTGGTCATCGCCGCCAGCGTGGTGATCGCAATTGAAGAAGTATTGCTCGTTAGAATCACTTCCGGCCGCAGCAGCTTATCGGCCTCGGTCAGCACCGCCCGCTTGATCTCCAGCTTCTCCGGCACCGCTTCCACCACAAAATCCGCCGCCGCAACCGCGGCAAAATCCGTCACCGGCTTCAACCGAGCCAGCACCTGCGGCTTTTCCGCCTCCGTCAACTTCCCTTTTTTAACTTCGCGGTCCAGGTTCTTTCCGATGGTCTCCATCCCCCGCTGCAGAAAGCTCTCCTGCACGTCGCGCAGAATCACGTTGTAGCCCGCCCGCGCAAACACGTGCGCGATCCCGTTCCCCATCGTCCCCGCGCCCAGCACCGCCACCGTCTTGATCGATTCCAAACTCACGCATCCTCCAGTCAATTCGCAGCCGAGAGTCAAGGAAACACTACTTGGAGTGGTGGGTCAAGCCACAGGGAACCGCACAGAAGCTTTATGTCGCCTCCGCCAATACAAGCCAGGCAGCCAGCGCCGCGTATTTTTCGTCCTGCGTCCACGGAGACCCGAATCCAGCCCCAAGCTCCGTCAACCGCCGCAAAAGCCTGTCTCGCTTCGTCCGAAGCATCTTGACGCCACGCTCCAGCAACTCCCGCTCCCGCATACACGCCATCTCCACGCCGCAATCCCCACACGCGTGCCGCAGCGCCTCGCGGAAATGCTCTCCATCCGCCGTGTGGATCAATGCATGCGACAGCAAAATCTTCTCTAGCTCCGGCAGCGCCTTACCGGATGCCAGCAAAAGCGCCCCTCGCACCAACTCGTATCCTTTCTTCCCCAACTCCTCCTGTGTCGAACGAAGCGCGCCACCCGCAAGCCGCTTTGCCTCCAAGAGCGATCCCTCGACGAACGCGCGAGCCTTCTCCAGCGGCATTCTCTCCGCCGTGTGATACGGCTGCCTGAATTTGTAGATGAACGTCTCCACCAGATGAACCCGCTCGCGGCTCAGAACAATGGGCCCATCTTTTTCAAGGGAAACCGTCACGAGCGCACTCCATCCCGAATGCGCCCGGAAACCAACCGCAGCTCGCTTCATGGAAGCCTCCGCGGCAGAAGAAAGGGATATCTCAATCTATACTGCGCCAATGTAAATGGGTAGCCCGTTCCTTGGCCTCCGTCCGGCCCTCGATCTACATACTTATAAATTCAGCGGTCCGTGGCTTGTAGAGATCGGAA
>Ga0247669_1000031_pt1 | contig 85289 bp, 87 predicted proteins | sample CNK10_metaG_FD_182734 | JGI IMG/M metagenome (GOLD analysis project Ga0247669, IMG submission 182734) | Soil microbial communities from Purdue University Martell Research Forest, Indiana, United States - CNK10 | ecosystem: Environmental > Terrestrial > Soil > Temperate forest > Bulk soil... | reverse complement strand
TGTGGGGAGCGGACGACGAGCCGAATCGCCCGGGGACGAGCTTGCACGAGACTGGCGTCTGCCGCTTCGGCAGCGACCCGAAGACTTCGGTCACCAATAAATGGGCTCAGGCGCACGACGTGAAGAACGTCTATATTTGCGACGCCAGCATTTTTCCAAGCTCGACGGACAAAACTACAACGATGCCGATCGTGGCGTTCGCAATGCGTACGTGCGACAACATGCTTTCCAATTTCAAAAAAGGCGTGCACAAGCGGACATAGCTGGCGAGAGAATCGTCGCGCCCAAGCGTTTAACGAGCTTTGGTGTACCGCAGACGATCAGTGCACTCTGCGATCTCATCGTCAATCTTCTTGATCTCGAGCGCCATTCGGCTATCTTGAGGACTCTTCAGGTAGCGTTCGAAGAGGAGGTCCCGTTTGGCCTTCAGTTTGTCGCGTTTACTCTTACATTCGATCAGCGTCTCTTGCATGGTGGTCAGCCCTGCTTCCATTATGAGGCATTCGCGGCGCAATTCTCCAGATTTCTGAACGAATTTTCGTTGAGATTCTGGCGAACGACGGTGCTGCCCGGCGGCACATCTGACGCATTAGGTGGTGGTAGACTTGCAATTGCACCAAATGGAGGCAGTTTTATGCAAACAGGCGATTCAACCGGAGCAGCGATCTTGGTGCAAACGATATTCCTGAAAGACGGCCACCTCCAGGGACTTCTGGGGCAGCAGGCCTCGAAGAGTCCGGAAGAGGCAGTGGAGTTTCTGAAACCGTACTACGTGGCGGCACTGGAGATGATGCGGAAAGCGATGGAAAAGGAAAGCTAGGCCGGACCCGGGTTAAAGTGGCGCGCCCTGAGAGATTCGAACTCCCGACCTTCTGGTTCGTAGCCAGCAGATATAAAATCTAACTCGTGTGGTTTCAGTCACCTACGGGTCAGAAGGTTTCCGGGCGCACTCTTAATGTTCATAAAGTACAAAGGTCGGAGACACTAGTGAGTTTTTTCGGGCGAAACAACGTGCAACTTAAGTGGTGGCGTGAATTTGATGACAAAGTCCTTGTCAGTCAAAAGTACCTTTAGCATTTTCTGTCCAGATTCCGGTGGGTTGTCGAGCACCTTAAAGTCAAACAAGACAGATTCGAAGTGTAGAGAGCTTACAGGCTCATGAGTATTTGCATCGCGATAAATCACGATTCCGATTTCTCCTCCATCATATGAGACAACGCACTTCCGAAACGTAATCAAGGGCGAGACGGAATTCAGAGTCTTATTAATCGTGGCAACATCGTAAAGGACTTCGGCGTAGGAACAGAGAGAATAAGAGGGGCTTTGGGAGATGTGTCTCGGCATAGTGGAAAGTCTTGGCGTAGCCACGCTAAATTGGCAACATAAGCTTCAGATTTGTAATTGATAAATTCTGCCGTGGTTGGCCAATACTTCTCAGTCGATTTATCCGTCATAAGAAGCTTTGAGGAAATTGAGTGCAACACAGCTGGCTCAGCGAAGATTTGGTCGTTTCGGATGGTTTGCAAAGTTTTGTAAAGCGCGGGGACAGCCTGTGGAAACTGAGATTGAGGCAGTGACGCAATTCTTTGCAATACAAGCGGACGTAATATTTTCAATTCGCCCGTCAACTCAGAGATGTTCGATTCGAGCTGCGACAGTTTGTTGTTTATAGGTGAGAGTTGGTCGTTGACTTCATTTTTAACAATCGACTTAACGTCTCCTCGGTCGTGTTCAATCCACCAGAACAAGACCATGCCGATAATAGCGATGGCAGACAAAACTAAAGACCAATTTTCTTTTGTAGCTTTTTTCACGGCTGCGCTTTTCGAACTTTAGCCCACCGCTTCCTCTGTGCCGCTGCAATCTTGGCACGCGAAGCTGCTGATAGCTTTCTTTTCGTTCTCTTGGTCGGGCTGGCTTTTCCGCCGAGCATTTTTATGGCTGTTCGGATTGTTTCAAGTTGCTGACTCAATTTCGACTCTTCCTTACGCAAACTGCTTACGATGTCCATTTATCCTCCGTAATCCCGCAGACTTTATCACACTGAACAAACAAAAACCCCGGAAACCTTAATAGGCTCCGGGGCTATTTTCATTTCCAAGTCCATCCACATTCGCATTTCTTAGATTTATCGTCGTGTACTTCTTTTTGCAACCGTCGTCCGCAAATAGGACATTTACGCTCCGCTAGGTTTGCTTTCATCGGTCTTGTCCTGCTCCGGCAACATAGCTTCCTTAACCGAATGCCCGAGCACAAATCCCATCAACGTTCCCATAAAAGCGATATAGGTCGAATCGAGACGGTGGTACCAATGGAGGACGTGCCCCACCACGAAGAAAGCAGATATAAACGCGGTGTGTCGCCCTTGCAGCATTGAGGTTATTTTTGTAAAGAGGTTCATATTGTTGCCCACCGTTTAGGAATTATTTCTGATGTATCTAATTTTGCTCCTGCAAACCATCTGCTAGGAGCGATGACAATTCGGTCTGGTTGTTCGTCGCCCAACCAAGCCGACCACCACGAAAAAGTTGAGTTAGCTATCACCGCGTGCTTGCACCGAGACATCAAGTACAGGTCTTCATGCGCTGCAAAGCCGGTCACGACTTCATATGGAAGATTCTGTTTGCACCATTCCGCATCATCGGAGAACACGATAAATCTTGGATTTGCTACTCGGCTTATGATGTGTTGCACCGCACGCTCGTAGTAATCCAGCCCCATCAATCCGTGATAATCAGTGAACGGTTGTTGCAGATAATCACCACGACGGACATGCAAAAACACTGTTTCGGTCGATTGCAAACTTGAACCCATTTCACTAACTTTGGTCGAAATGTTTTTCAAAGTTAGTTCTGCCCGAAGTTTTGCACTGATATCGTGGAAATATCTTTCAGCCTGCCAACAGCCGTTGAAGAATGTTCCATCCGACTGCTCTAACGCATCAGAATCGAATGCAAAAGTCTTCTCTCTGAATTCTCTGATAGGACCGTACAGTTGGCTGGTTAGCGAGATGTTGACGTTAAACTGGTCAAGCGAATACGGACGAACAGAGTCTTCGAACTTGAACTGGACCTGTTGTCCACGATGTTGCAGCGCTCTACCAAATGCAAATTGAAAGCACTGGTTTCCAATCCCACCAGCAAGTTTTACGGTCTGCATCTTACGCAGACAAAACTTGAACGATTACGTCGTGCTCGACCGTCAGCGTTAACCCAGACTTGGTTACAACAACGGTGAAGAAATAATCCCCGACCGGCGGAACGTTTGCTGCCGAAAAGTTGAATGTATAAGTCCCGCCACCTTGGTCCGACAAGCTGACTCCATTCCAGTTGGTGACAACAGCGTTGTTGACATCACGCAGAGTGCCGAGAACCGTAGCACCCGTAACCGTTGTCCCAGCCGGTTCTAGAACCAATCCTGTGACGGAAATAGTCCCGTCCGTACCTGTATTGATAATTGAATACGCCATTTAATCCTGCCCGACGGAGAATCCGCCAACCGCCATCCTGTTTGCTGCTGATACCGCCATCTGCATGCGGTTTGAAGCAACTAGTGGAGACATGTTCATTGAATTGTGAAAAGTTAAACTTGAAAAACTTAGACGGGGAGAAGTTGCATCTACAGTTGTTGTTCCGACTGACGCGGTTATCGATACTCCGATTACAGCGACTACCCCTATTCCGGTCGGCGAAGGCGCATGAACCGCTGCCGACATCGATACCCCTGATGTTGCTACCGTTGCACCGCTTGAAGTCGCAAATGCCACGCCAACCGATGCAGTCATCGAAACTCCGGTTGTAGTTACCGATTGACCCGTCGTCACCGTGGCAGTACCGACCGCAGATGTGCCCGATACACCGGAAACACTAACTGTCGCTGTGCCGGTCCCGCTTGCAGAACCGACAGCGCTTGCGAAGGTCACACCGGTGACAGAGACCGATGCGTTTCCACTAGCTGCTGATTTAAGCGAAACTGCTGCACAACCCCAATGCGGTTTGCTCGTACCGAATGCTGTTGCAATTGAGCCGGATGATTGATTCAGGATGTATTGACTCTGCCATGATTCGATTGCCGGTGCCGATACTCCGAGAGTAAAGCCGCTGCCAGCGCTGCCCGCTGATAAGGAACTGGTAGCCATGCTTACAAAAATAAGGTCGGTAGCCGTGGTTGATAGGTTTGCCGTGCTAGGAACAGAACTAGAACCATTAGAAGACGTAGCACTGATGTCCAGCGGGGTTGTTTGCGCAACTCCGGAGAACTCATACAACGCAAATTCGACCTGTATAAATGTGGCGCGATTTTGGGTAGCGGTAACCCTAGTCGTAGCCGACATCGCTCCTGCGTTTGCGATGTAATAGTGAGAGACTCTTCCGTAAAGACTATTCCCAACGTCTTGATAGGTTGCGGTGTTAAGCAAACTCCATGTGAAACCGGTCGTTACAGGAGTAGAGATTGCCGGAATGTCAACATCGTCTTGAGCAGAGACAACGCACACCAGTAGATTTCCCGCCGTGGTCGTGGCGTTGTAGCCAACTGCGTTCGACGTAGCAGATGTCGGACCCGAGCCGTTTCCGCCAACCTTAGATTGGACAAGAGCGATTGCCATATCGCTCCTGTTAGCTCAATGTGACTGTTGCTGATGCGCCTGCCGCTGGTAGAACTAACGTCCACGTTCCTGCGGTAGAACTGGTCTGAGTAAATGTCAGAACGCAGACCGCCTTATTGGAGCGTGATGAGTTGTAAATCAACGCGGTTGATGCGGTAATCGTCGCCGATGTCCACTGAGGGTCAGTCGTCCAATCGATATACGCAGTGTCGCCACTCAAACCAGTCGTGAAACCGGACAGGGTTAGTCCACCGGCTGTATACCCGGTACCGGACACTTCGCCGGTCGCGGTATACGCGGTCGTGGTCTTATCCAGCGTTCCCGGATTGTACAAAGCAATCTTGTACGTGTCCGAAGACAAGTGGATTCCTTGCAAAATTTCTTGCTTATAGCTGTCGCAGATTGCTGCTGTTGATGCCATGATTCAAATCTCCTAAATTACTTATTTCGAGCTGCCATTGCGATGCGGATACGAGCCGCAAGCACTGGGAATAAAGCGTTGATTGTTGGGCCGTCGGCGTTAGTTGCTGTCACTACCGAGCTGCTGATTGTGTAACCGGCAGATGCGACGTTGCTGTTGGCATAACCGGTAGCAACAGCCAAGACTTTGAGTGTTTCCGATACGCTGACGGAGATTGCTCCGCTAACCGGAGTCGAACCCGTCGTCGGAGTTGACCCGTCGGTTGTGTAGTACATCGCAAAACCAGAGAGACCGGAATCCGTACTAGACACCGTAACCGACTGGGTGCTGCTGTATGTTCCTGCTACCGGACTAAACGTCGGGGTCGCAACCTTTGTGTTTGTCGCAGTGAAGTTAACACCTGAAATATCCGCACCGGCTACCGTTTGAGACGAGTTAACCGGAGAGAATGTGAACGCAGTCTTGGTCGGCGTGATGGTGTACGCGCTGTTGAGAAGGACTTCACCTGTATTGTAATTTCCTGACCCATCTGAAACTACCGAACCGTTTGCAGACGCTCCGCCTGTCCAAGCGACGTTTGCTCCCGGCGTGCCTGCGCTACCAGAAATTCCGAACGCAATCTTGAAGGCAACGATGCCTGTGCCCCATGATACGTTCGCGCTATTTCCGTAACCGTATATGTTGGTGTACGTTCCTGCCGGAATAACTCTGTCCGCTACAAAAACGTTCCCGTTTGCGTTATCTCTTTGAATGTATCCGAGAAACGGTGCTGCAGATATGCTGTTAGCTGACTCATTCTCAACGTAGTTGATTGCCAGTTCAAACGCGGGAGTTGTTGTAATCGCCGCAGAAGTTGGGAATACGCTCGATCCACTGGCGTGAACTTCTTGGTCGAAGGCGGCCTTGACGGCGTATTCTAAGACAACGGCTTGTTCTGACCTTGAAGCACCTGTCGCATTGAATGTTACAGTATTTGCTCCAGCAATTGCCGACAATACGTAAAACACACCAACAAGAGACGCACCGTTAGTAAAAGAAACGGCTGTTTGCCATGAATTTCCCGCCGTATCTGTAATCGTAGGAGAAGTTCCATTATTATATCGACAAATTGCAACAAGAAGATTTCCAGCAGTATTGTTAGATGGATAAGCAAGAGCTACCGAAGCTCCCACCGAAGACGTTCCGTTCTTCGATTGAACGAAACCGCTACTTTGTCCGGGGAAGTTCGGGTCGTTGTAGAACGTGGCGATACCACCAGCCCAGTTTACGCTTGAACTAAACCCAGTTGTTGCTGCGAATGTTCCGGTAGATGAGACAACTCGGTCGATTAAAAAACTGTTGCCGCTGTTCGATGCATTTGTTTGCAACGTAAAGCTGTTGGTCGGAGTAATAGTCAAGCCGTTAGAAGTTTCGTTTGCTCCATAACCAATCAAAAGCTCATTCGCTTGGGTAGTTGTTATGTTACCAGAAGAAAATGAGTTACTCGTGGTTGGTCCAGCGGTTGCCGATTGGTCCAGCGTGTTTACGCCGCTGTACTCCATGATAACCATAGAAATGTTCCCAGTTGATGCAACTCGAAACAAAGTAACCGTATTAGCGCCAGCTTTACAATTAGGTGCATAAAATAAGGCTACGCTAGATGTGCTATTACTAAACGTAGAAATCTTCTGCCAATCATTTCCGTTTGAATCTGTGACGGAGATGACCGGATTGCCTGTAGAAGACCGAGTAGTCAGCAAAAGCATGTTTCCTGCGGTATTGTTGCTACCGAAGGCTAACGCTAAACTGGCAGCGCTTCCCGCTACTGAATTTGCCGCTTGTACGAATGCTATCGCCATCTTATCCTCTGCTTACTTCTGGTTATCTTCGTTTCTTAAATTGATTTCTTTCTGTTGCTCAGCGACCTTCTTTTGAAGGTCTTCAACAACCTTGTTTAAGGCGTCGCATCGCTGCAACAGATAGGTAATTATTTGTTCACGTTCAATCATTTCATCCCCTTTTGATTCATCGCTATTTCATCGTAATTCGGCAAGCCTTGATAGCCGACTTCTGTCTTGCGTTTCAAGGCTGCTTTGATTCGTCGTCCCCACTTATTCGAATCTGCTTCGCATATCCATGCATCGCAGAGAGAACAGTAAGAGCAGAGTTTTTTCTCAGTGTCGTAATCAAGCAATCGACACACGTCACACATTCTGTTTTGTAAGGTAATCATTGTTTCGTTTTTATCGTGCCGTGCAGTTGTAGCCGATTCTAAAAGGCGACGAGGTAGCCAAGGTCGCCAAAGTTGCTACACCGCTTGAATTAGCGTAGTTGCTCCACGCGATAGTTGGCGCGGTAGTTGATTGGGTCAAAGCTTTAACTATCGCCCCGTCGCCCCATGCTGTTCCGCTGTCGTCCAGCGTGTAGGTGCAAGACGGCGCTGCGTTTGACGGACCTGCGTAAGTCCCTGCAAACGTAAGCGTCAACGTACCAGTCGAACCGGGTGAACCCGTTCCGGTGGTTGCAATAATGACGCCTTCTTCGTTTGTACTTCCTGCTTGCAAAGCACAAGATGGAGATGTTCCTCCCCCTGTAGAGAAGGTGCACGCCGGAGCTAAGCTGGTAATTGAGCCGTTTGCAAAAACCGTATCCGGACTTGTGAACACAGTTCCCGCACTTCGACTAATAGCGGCTGTTGTTCCGCCGATAATTGTCCCACCAGTTAAATAAAGCTTTTGCCCAGCGTTGTTCATGAAAACGCCGTTACTCGTGGTTGAGGCGCAATTGAACTTAGAATTATTTAAATAAGTTCTGCCGCCTGCTCCTGCATTGCCCATGTAGATAGCCGTTGAATTCGTAGCTCCGCAGCCAAACAAATTAGTTCCGAATCCGCGATATATTCCTGCGTTGTCGATGACAATTGTTCCGCCTGATAAGCCGTAATCAGAACCGTAGTCGTTAAATTCTGCGCTATTTGATATAGATAGATTCGGCCCTAAAGTATCTCCAAAAAAGCAATAGAAGCATTTGCAAATTCCGCTGTTTACGGCAGCGCCTACCTTTCCGCATCCATCTATACTCAAGAATTTTGCGCGGACGCCAAGTCCGTTGAAAGAAAATCCGATTAAGTTTGCATCAGAGCCGCCAAATGCATTGCATGCTACATCGCTTATCTGTGAACCCAAACCCGGCCCTAGCAACTTTTTAGCCGAACCGAAACCTGTATTTCCTGCTCCGAAACCATTGAAGGCCAAGTTGTTAACAACTGCTTGGTTGTACCCAAAGAAACAAACGTCCCCTCCTCCTCCGGTGCAAGTTGTAGAATCAAAACCTGCGAACAAACCGATTTGGGTTGAACCTTGTCCTTGTCCGTAAATCAACGCGTTATAGTCAATGCTAGTGGTTTGATTTAGACAGGCAGTTCCGGGGTTGTTGAAGTGCCCCTTCAATACCGCTGTGGTTCCTGCGGGAAGAACGATAGTGCCGCAAACAGGTAGCGCCTGCCACGCAGCTTCCGCAGCATCTAAAGCAGCATCGTCGTTCGTCGCGTACGCGATTTCACAACCCGTAGTGCATGACACGGTAGCATTTCTACTGATAGTGATACTGGTTGCTGAATTCACCGCTAAAATTGTGGTTGGTGAATTCGGAATCGCGAAGACCCCTTGGTATGATGCCGCGACACCGCCGACACCACCTGACGACGCCGTGAATTGTTTTCCTACGTCAGCCGCAGTGAAATTGCAGTTATTACAAGTTACGGTCGGACTACCAGATGTAATGACAATCGAAGAATTATTTCCGTAAAACACCTTGCCGTCAAACTTTGCTCCAAACGCAGTTGGGTCAATGACGTTGTTAGGGGCTGACGAACGAGACCAAACGTTTGTTCCTGTGCATGTGTACAAACCGAACGGAGTCGTCGTCAACTGAATCATGGGAGTCGAACCCGGCGTACATGTTGCCGGGATGGACGAAACCAGTGTGATACCGTTCGATGCCAGAATCTGTCCGCTGCCACTAGTTTGAAGCAAGCCGCCCGTACCGATAGTTAACGCGCCGGTATTTGTTCCGGCACTTACCCCTGAGAACGGCGTGCTTGTTGCGGCAATCATACCGCTGCCGGAGGTTGATACTGAGCCGCCTGTACCAATGACAAGAGCGTTGTTGTTAGTGCCTGCGCCGATTCCCGATGCTGGAACTGATGTTGCTGCAATTGTACCGCTACCAGATGCGGACAAACTTGCACCTGAACCGATAACCATCGCGGCAGACGTGTTTATGCCACCTGTGATAGCGTCGAAGGCTGAAGAGCCACTTCCGCTTGTCGCCAATGTCCCGTATGGCACGCCTGATGGGCCGATACCGCCCAGAACAGGACCGCCGTTCTTAGCAATTTGGAGAAAGTCGTCCTGTCCCGCTGATGCATCCCATTTTTCGTGCGAGTTTTTACTCGGTGTAGTCATAACTCTCCAAACACTTAGGCGCGTTTCCACACCCGACCAAAATTGTTATTGTGGATTTGCTTCAATACTTCGTCGTCAGGATTAAAGCAGCGCGTGTAAAACAGCGTGGTTGATGCCTATCTGTTTACCGATTGCAAGCGCAGCGGCACTACCTGCACCACCTACAACCAATTTCTTAATGAATTGATTGCGTGCTTGAGTCTTCAGAAAGTTTCTAACAGCGGCAGCATCTGAGCCAAACTGCGCGGTACGCTCCTCCGGTGCCATCTTATTGAACTTATCCAAAGCATCAAAAAAGCTGGTGTTAGTGCCGAACACGCGTCCTTGTTTTGTGCTGCCAGCGATTAATTCCTGCAATGCCTTCTGACCGGTTGGGCCTAACTCGCTCAATTGTTGAGCCGTGTCGGCATGGGTCAATAGTTGCGCTGCTCGGTCTTCACCAACCGCTTGTTGCAATCTTCCGCTGTCATACAATTTGTTCAGTCGAGTCGATAGCGATTTTGGATTGACTGTCTCAACGCCGTTTCCGATTCCTGCTCGTCCGCTTGTCGAAGCCTTGATTTGCGTATCTAGGTCATACAAAGCCTGTGACGTCTTGTAGTCGGCTTTAGCTTGGTCAGCAAGCTTCGGGTCAATCTTTCCGTCCGACACAAGCTGGTCAATCATCTTCTGCTGGTTCGTTTCGATTTCAGTTCGCTTTGCAGCCAACTGGTCAAACTTCTCATCATCGACACCGGCAACTTCGTCCATCTTGTCTGAAATGTTCTTGATGGAATCATCGAATCGTTGCCAACGTCCACCTGACGCATCATCCAATGCTTGATATGCGGCTTTTGACTTTGCATATGTCGCATCACCGAGTTGTTCAGCCACCGAACGAATCGATGTAGCTGATGGAGCAGGCACACCTGCATCCTTAGCGGCGTCAGAAAGAACTGAACGGATGCCAGTTTGCATTGGAGCTTGAACCGCTTCGGTTGTTGGCGCAGCGGCACCTTCGGCAATACCTGATTTGGCAGCAATCTTCGCTACAGTGGTGTCGATAGGAGAAATCGTATTGGTTCCCGGGTCGAATATATGCGTTGCTTCACGAGCAAGATTGCTCGCGCCCTTGACGATTTTCGGAGCATTTTCTAGCGCAAGCAATGAGCCGATGTCGGTTGCAGCGCCAGAGAGGTCCTTACGTTCTGCTGGAACATCAGCAACTGGAATACTGTTTCCCTTCTTGTCGATTGCTGGGATAAGTGAACCCTCCGCTCGTTCCGCAATAGAATTGATAGCGGGACCAGCAAGCGGGACATTGGATAAAGCACGGTCAGTAAGACCGCTGAGATAAAGATTTGCACCTTTCCAATATTGATGATGGTTCAGCAAATCTTGAGCTACGGCGACTTCGTCTTTGCCCTTCTTATCCAAAACATCAGCCGGAGCGTTAATCAAACGGTGTAACGCGAGTGTGCCGTGTGATGGGTTTGTAGCTAGGTCTTCCGAAACTTGAGGTCCGTTCCCACTCGCATTAGCTTCACGAATTTTCGCGAGGATATCTTGCTTCTCTTGTTCCGTTGCCGGGTCCGTTAAAGCGTGATAAAGCCCTTGGACTACACCAACAGTGTTGCGCTTCACACCAGATAGAATTCCTGTATCTGGCTTAGGAGCAGGCGAGTAGCTAGCATTCGGGTCAAAGCCAGATGATTGTGCAGGTTGCGCAACTACTGGCTGTGCCGCCTGATATGGTGCATTCGGGTCGAATGCAGGCGTCTGATTCTGGTCAGCCATTTAGTTTGCTCCTGTCACTTTGCCATTCTGGTCAACGGATGTGACCGTGAACGCTTTTCCGTTTTGTACAATCTTGTCGCCGACTTTGTGCCCACTGGTTTGTTGCGGCTGCACAGGTTGTCCTGCCGGTGTGCCTTTCGGTAACATCGCTTTTTCTGTGACGTAACGCTTTTCGGTCGCGATAGCTGTCTTCAACGTGTCGCCGTCCATCTTTCCTGCGTCTGCAAGATTGCTGAAGTGCTCCATAATTTGTTCGCTACCCTTCGAACCGACGTGTGCTTGCATCAAAGCGGTGCTAAGTAACTTAGTGTCAGTTCGTAGAGCGGTGTAGCGCTGGTCGCTCGCCGCGCCGAGTTTTCCTGCTGTAAATTCATTCCAACGAGCGCCGATAGCGGATAGCTCTTCCGGTGAAAATGCAGCGATGTCCTTCTCGACGTTTGAAATTAGACCATTAGGTGAAATCAACTGACGAGCAATTACGACTTTCGATTGCTCAGAAGCCGGTAGCTTGGTAGCGGTAGTTACTCCCACTGATTTCAATTCATCGACAGTGCCTGCAATCTGGGTCCCGTCAGGTAGACTACCGACCATCATCTGGCCAGCGTTCTTCCCTTGACCATCCGCACGGTCTGCTTTGTTCGCTTCCGCGATGTTCTTTTGCAGTTCGCCGGTAGCTGCTGCCTTCTGTCCTGCTACCTTAGCTTCTGCCGGTCCTGTTGCTGCGATTGAGTCAGCTTTCTGCTTATCTGCACGAGCCTTCGCAGAATCCAACGCAGACTCCATGCGGGTCGTTATGCCTTGAAGCATCTCAACATTCGCTGTCTTGTCTGGTGAATCCGGCTGTGCTTGCACAGTTTGAAGATAATTCTTGTAAACCAACAAAGCGTCTTCTGACGGCATTGGGTTGCTGAAACCGAGCGAATTGTTCAATAACTCATTTCTCATCTTCGGGTCCATCTGCTGGAACTGTTGAGCAGTCAAAGCGGGAGAACCGGGATTCGTGATTGCACGAACACGGTTGACTTCAGCTAGACCTTGTGGAGTTTGTGCAAGCTGGTTCAAGTCATAACCGATAATCTGTCCACCAACGTTCACTGTGAACATCGGAGGAACACCGCCGTGAGATTGAGTTAGCTGCTGTAAACCCGCCTTTACTTCCGCACCCCCGTGGTTATTATCAGCAACGATTGTCGGAGTGATTCCTAAAGCTTTCATTCTCTCGACCATCGATACTGATGCCTCGTTATGAGCATCTTGGTCTTTCTGGTCCATCGAATGCAGCTGCTTATCGCGGATAGCGGTCTCGACAGCCAAGTTTGCAGCTTGTGCATCTTGAAATTTGATATTTGACTGTTGCTGTTGCTGTTTCAACTTGAATTCTTGCTGGTTTGCTTGGTCTTGAAGTTCTGCGCCCGCACCCATGCCAACACCAGCGGCGAATCCACCGCGTCCACGGGTCGGCTGCGAAGCACCTGCCATACCAGCGAGAGCGCCACGGAGAACGTCGCGCCACGATATAGGCTGATTCGAAGCAGGGGAAGGAGCCTGCGTCGGAGCAGGAGCAGACGCTGCCGGTGCAGCAGGTTGCGGAGACTGACCGGACAACAAGTTACTCGGCGCGTAAGCAGGATTCCCCAAGTCCGGAGCCGAGGTATCCGCAGGTGCAGATACTCCCGAGTCCATGAATGATGGCGGTGCCGAACTACCTGCATCGTTACTTAATACGTCAAATCCGTTCGTATCCATTTACGCTGCCTCTTGTGCGCTACGAAGCGCCAATTTGAATGCCGGTGTGAAAATCTTGACTAGAACGGGTTGCTGAGAAGCCCACAACCCGTGCTTCATATACAAGCGGGAGATAGCGCTGCCGTACCATGTCTCGGCAAACTTTCCATGAATGTATTCACGCACCTTCAAAGTACGTGGGTCCAGAGAACCCCAAATTGCAGCGGCCAACCAGCATCCGAACAATTTACCGAATCCGCCTGCTGACCCGGCTGCGCCTACGACACCGCCGACTGCGCCACCTAGAATTTGACCCCATCCGGGACCGTTTGCTGCAGTAACTGCTTGAGAAAGATTTGCTACCGCTCCACTACCTGCGGTTGCAGAGTTTGCATATCCGAGCGGATTTTCTTGAGCAGCGACTCCGTTCAACGCGTTAACCGCGTTCCAATAGTTCTGTTGCTTCAACTGCTCGTTTTGCATCGTAATTTGGTTCTGACCGGTTGCCTTATCAGCAGCCTCAGCATTCAACAGAGCCTCGTTCAACTGCGCCCCGACACCGGATGGCAACGTGCTTTCGCCAGATGCCGACATCTTTGCATTCAATGCTCTTTGAGCGTTCTGATAAGCAGATGATAGTTGGTCGGTGTTGCTAGTGCGTGCAGCGGCGAGACCTTCAGCCGATAGCCCGGTTGGGTTATCTATCATGGGCTGCATCTTCGACTTCAAATAGTCGAACACAGCCGATTGCTTCCCAAACTGTTGCTGGAAGACGGACATCAGCTGGGTATTGAATGCTAGTTGCTGTTGTTCCGCAGCCTTCGCTGTATTGTCGCCCTTACATAGAGCAACCGGGCCGTCGTAGTCGAAAGAATCTTCGTACACCGGGATGTATTCACCGATGGTATCCGTCATCTGCCATACTATCTTTGTATAAATCTTCATACTGCCTCACTTGCTTTTTCATCCACTTCGACTGCGTATTTGTAGACCGAAGTCTTAACTCTCTTAAACCCTTTCTTGTTTCGCTTTTCGTTGTTCTTCTCTTGGTTATCCAAGAATTCGATTAACTTCGGGTCGGCGCAGGTAAAGAAGATTTCTCTAACACCGGTTGCCTTCGCTACGTTGCGGATGCTTGTGTATAGTTCTTTCAACGCCCTAGCTTCATCCTTCGATTCGATACCCGGTTTAGGCGCTAGCGCCTCCATCTGAATCACCAGATGAAAGCTGTTCATTAAAACAGGCTCATCATCTTTATCGACCACAATAGTGTTGCAAGTTGGGTAGCTGTAACACTCTGTAGAAACCAAATTTATGTGTGACGCGGCTTTGAGCCAGTCAATATAGTTCTGTGCGTCTTTAGGTTCTGCGGTTCTACCTTGAAACTTACTGCTCATTCCTTTCTCCGTGTTTCATTGGGAATTACTTCGGGTTCTTTGAAGAAGCCCAATCCGGATTGGTGAATACTTTTGTAACCTGCCCTGAAGGGTCTACGCTATAAAGCCCGTCTTTGCTAGCAACCCAGACAGTAGTGTGTGCTTTCTTTGCGGCATTTTTATCTGCCTCACTCGGGTCCGATTGGTGATATCTGTCGTGCGTATGGAAAATACCTAAATCGCCGGATGACACTTCTTGAGAAATAGTGCCTTTGGAAGACTCTTGGTCTGGTGAAAAAACAACGGGGGACACAGAGCCGTCTCTACGTGCTGCGAATCCGGCTTCTCCGGTGTTGCGGATTGCCCCGCCGTTTTGACTTCTTTTTATCTCACCCATCTGCGCCATCTGGCTTGCAGCGGCAGCAGCTTTACGAAATGCGGGCGACAATTCTACAGCTCCTTCTCGACTAGGCTCTGGGTGCGCATAGCCGTCGAGTAAAGCTGAGTGCAAATCGGCAACCGGAATATCTGGCGGGACTGCGATGTTATGAACTTCTCCCGAGTCAGGATGCAACACAGGAACAATCACATGACCGGAATCGTATTTATTTTCTGCCATTATCAATCCTTGCTGAATTTGCTGACGTTCGACGCAATCGTCCCGTCTTCCAAAGTGAAGCTATGTTCAGAACGCGGCGAGCGCCCGAGTGATTCAGGCTCACCAGAAAGAACCGTCAACGTGTAGACCGGAAGATTGGTGTTAATTGTTTTCGTGAATATCGTTCCTGCATTGACCCACTGACCGTCAACGAGAATGCGGTGACCATAAGTAACAAGCCCACCGCCCGGTAGCTGATGCAATACTCTCGGTTCTGCCGGATGTCCGATGACTAATAGAACCTGCCTCCAAGTCCCTCTCGCGGTCAAAACTTTATCGCCCGGGACAATCTCATCGATAGCAACCGGCCCGCGATGCGTTTTAACCAAAGTTCCACCAGTGAAGCATCCGCCGATTCCACCGCCGCTTCCACCTGTGTATCCACCGCTTGAGCCGCCACCGGAACCTGAACTACTTCCAGATGCAGGCGTCTTTGCCGAGATACCACCAGACAGGTCGATACGGTCTCGCAAGTTGACTTGTTGAAGCGCGACCAAAGTAATATACGGCCATGCGATGGCAGGAGAACCTTGTACCGTGATAACCAACGATGTTTGGTTCAACGTTGGAGAATTCTGATACGTTCCAGTATTTGAACCGATTGAGTCCGCTGCGTTCGTACCACTAGTCTCGTTCAGCTTCCAATAATTAGTTGCTGAATCGTAGACAACCTCAGAGCCGTACATCGCTTCACTTACATTCACAAACGCTTGGAAGTGCGCACCGACCTGACCGACTGTAAGGGTCGATGAATACAGCGTGACGTGAGACATCGTAAAACTATTGAACGTATTCGATGTCAGCGGTGCTCCGGCTAGACCGGCTGCAAAGCCGATATGCCAGTATCCCGCTGTGTTTGAAATTGTGCCGACGCCGGTCTTCGTCCAAAACGTAACGTCGTCAGAGGTATTTGCGCTATCGACGTAAATGTTCGTCGTTCCGCTCACATATGTACAACAAATATGATGCCAGCTTCCGTCAAGAACAGTAGCGCCTGATGTTGTTAAAGTCTGCCATGATGCGCCGTTCCAAATTGAAAACACAACCTCGCCTGCGCTGGTAACGTAAGCCTGCGTTCTAACTGCACCCGGTGCGCCAGTGCCTTGAACGTTCGAGTGTGACAACAGCGCTTGATTAGCCGCCGTTGTTCCCTTTACCCATACTTCGAAGCTAAATGCTGCCGGTACAGATGCTGAAGTCGTAGTCTGAACCCATTGGGAGCTTCCAGCGGTGAATGTTGCTCCTGTGATGCTCGGGATGACCACATCTGAGTCGGTCAGCCACTGCAAAGATTGGTCAGATTCACGCCAGTACGGAAAATAAAAGCTGGTGTTATTCGCTGTCAATCCGGTGACAGCTTGAGTTGTCGAACCAACCTGAGTGACTGTTCCATCAGCACGCGCAAAGAAACACGATGGACTAGTGGTGAACGTGGCGGTTGTCGATGTCAACGCCACTTTGAACGGAGTTGAAAGTGATGGCGGAACCGAACCGATAGACCCAATAATCGAACTGCTTTGTGCCGCAGTCTTGGTTGATTCCAAACCGACAGTATTCACTGCCGACACCCAATAATAGTAATAGCTCGCGGTCGCTTCTGTGATGTTGTCTGATACTACGATAGCTCCGGAAGCTGTTCGGTCATGTTTGTAGGTACGAATGAATGTCGCTGACGTGCTATCATTTATCGTGTTGCGATAAACGCGGTAGCTGTCGATAACATCCTGCGTCGAACCAACCACAACTTGGTTGAAACTAAACTGGTAGCCTAATGCTGTACCAATCAGAGATTGACTTATACTCGGAGCCGGTGGAGCGCTAACAACACCGTCTAGCGCAACAGTTGTGCTCAAAGCAAAGGACAAATCTGCTGTTAGTCCGGTTGGCGACACGGGCTGAACCGTAACAACGACCGTCTCTCCGGTGCTCTCGCATAAGAATGTGATAGGCGATTGGTTTCCGTCTGCCATCAATACCGCGTTCGGATTCCCCTGATAACCCTTGAACCACACACGAGCCGTACTGAAGTTTGGGTCGCTTCCGTCACGAGAGAAACTTACAGATACTTCTGAGTATGTTCTGTCTTGCTGCTTACTTGGGGATTCAGTCGCCGAAACAGATAACAACGACTTCGGGATTCCATTCTTTCCGCTCGGATTTACAACAGTAGACGGAGCGGTTGAGGTTGTAGCCTTCACGATAAGATTATTCTGTCGAACATTCTTACCTACACTCAATCCGCCGGTCTTGATAGGACGCCATATTTTACCTATCTGGATTTCGTTGACTCGGCGAATGGTGTCATTCGTGTCGGTTTCGTTGACAGTGAAATTAATCATTACGTTAGCTCACGCCCATTCCAAGGACTTCATTTTTGAAATTTTCTGCTATCCAATCGAATCGGACTTGAAAATGTCGGACATCTTGGGGAAGCGGCGTCTGGGCCGCTTTCAAATCATGTCTTTTCATCAAAACCGTTGTAGATGCAGCCAACAGCGGCGGGTCGTTTACAGGATTCGGAAGTGCGACAAATGTGCCGGAAATCTCACCCAACAAAACGCTAACCGTCGGGTAGGTTCCTACAGGCATAACTTCTGTGAGAATGCTCTCGATACGAGCGGTCTTACGTGGTGGCGCAATAATTAAACTACCGACCGTGAAGAACCCTGTATAAGTTGAACCATCATCTAGAAACGTTCCCGGAGTACGATACAAAATTCTGCCGCTTCCGGTCGGTCGTCCGGCCATCAATGACCATGTTGAAGTCGATGTTTCAATGCTCTGTATACAGTTGATTCCACCGGAAGGCGTCGCTACCGGAGACCATGACTGCATAGCAATCGAGTAACGATAGACATTGGCCGCGCCATCTGAAACAAACAGTCCTTCATCTTCACCACTACGATGCAGCGCCAAATAGACATTTCCCGGAGTGAATGCTTGCAACTTTGCTCGAATGGGTTGGCCGATTTCTTCCAATCCGCCGGATATTTCGAATAACTGACCACGAGATGTAAACACGAACAGTGTGTCGCCATCTTGCGCGACGCAGTTCTGCGATTGAACACCGAAGTTCTTCTGCCACAAACCATGCTGAAAGTCAGCTAGACTGCTGCCGGTAATAAGGAATGCATCCGCACTGGTGAATACAATTAAACCGATAGACGTGCTTGCAAGCGCAGTAACCTGACCCGGGAACGTAAACACATTTGGCAGATACCACGATTCTTCGCCGACTCCGTTCGTAACATCTGGACCGGAGCCGAAATACACTTTATTTCCTACTACTCCCCAGATTCTGCCTTCATGGAAAACAGCAAGCGACATTCCGGTCGGCGGAGGGTCGTTTCCGGTCAACGGCGCAACCAAATCGTTGTTTAAACCTGAGTCTGCAGTCGAATCGGTGTAGGTTGATGTTGCATTTGCAACTTCTGCTAGAAAATAGAAGATACTTCCGCCATCGTTGTTGCGGTAAATGTCAATCTTATCGACCTGCGAATCTGAAGACGCAACATAACTGACAACAACATTCTTCGCTGTCTGCGGGCCTGTGTTCGCAGACCGAGGCGATGCGGTTGAAATATGCCCCGTACTTGAGTTCTTATAGACGTAGCAATACGTGTAGCCACTAGTCGGACTTAAAGCCCCAGCGCTGAAACTCAATGTAGGAGCGGTCGCAGGCTTAGCAATGCCCCATTTTGAAACTGTGGTCTGGTCCCACTTCTTTAGGTCCGCATCTGTTCCGTCGCAGTAATAAACCGTGTTTGCAACTTTGGTGAACGAGCCTTGTGCGGTACCGGACTTCGAGAACACTGTCGTTTGCGTAGATGTGGTGAATGAAACAACCTTGGTCGGTGTATCTACCAAATTCTTGATAGTTCCGGACAAATTCTTAAAACTGAAATACTGTAGTGGATAATCGGAACTTCCAAATGCTGTCGAGCAATATAGTCCATACCCCGGACGACGAACCGGCGTCATCAACGGAGAAATCTCTACATTAAGTCCGTCCCACAAGGTATCGAGACGCGAAATAGTTTGCAGACCCATCGCAGAGACCGGGACGTAGAGCGGAGAGCGCTGCGTGTAAAGACCCGTAGCCCAACGATTGATGTAAAGTCCCGAAGATTCTAGATTTCTAGAAATAGCTGACATTCTTAGAACCAACCTGAGTCAACAAGAGACTCTGCAGGAACTACGTGCACTTCACTGGTTTCTCTGTCATCTGCGCCGGATGCTTTTTGAAGCAGCGCTTGAAATTTCTGGTATTCGGTTGTTTCTTTTGGGTTTCCTAGATAGCGGTAACAGGCATATATCGTCGCCTGTCGAATAAGACTTGAGTAGCTATCAGGAATCGGTGACCACGTATCACTCAGCGCGGTCTTCACAATTGGCGTGGCTTGATACACGAGATTTACGACCCAAATTGTGCTTCCCGGAACATATTGGAAACGGACCTTCAATGTCCCGTCGCCGTTATCTTTAACAACCGCAACTTTTTCTGGATTTGCAACCTTACTCCACGGCTGAAGCTCTTTCACCGCCTGAAGGGTGCGGCTATCTTGTGGACTAGACGTGTCGGAAAGTTGAACCATCGAAGCGCTAGCAAGCCATGCAAAATTTGTGATTCCCGGTGCGCCACCAGCGTCAGCGTTGTTCTGGCCAGAAGTCGCTGCGAACGTAAACGTGGTCGATGTTGGAACGGATGCAATCGTCCAACCTCCTGACCATGCGCTGGAACTGCCGTTGTCGGTAAATGTGCTGTTGTATTTGCTCGCCGCGCCCGTGGTCATAATGACTCCGGACAAATAAACAACATCACCAGCTGAGAAGCGGTGCGGCTCTAAGGTCGTGACGGTTACCACGCCAGCAGATACGGATATAGACGGGGTTGAAGACAGACCGATACTCGCACCCGTTGAAGTGCTGCCGAGAGTGAATGCACACGCTCCAGAAATTGTGTAGTCCTGTTTGTTTTGTGCGGTTACGAAAAAAGGCATCTCGACGCGGTTGAACTGCCAGTCGATTTGAGACAAAAGAATTTCGCTGATTGCAGAATTTGCAATAGAAAGGAATGGTTCGTTCGTATACCCCGCCACACCTGCGACAGGCATCAGGTCTACGTGTGTAGAGACAAAATTAGCGACGCTCTGAAGCGTTATGGTCGTGTTTGACATCATTCCTCCTGAGTTACTGCAAGGCAGGTAAAGTGGTTGGGTTCCTTTACGGAGAACCCGAGAGCCGGAGCACCGTTCCACTATGTGGAAAAACCTAGATTAGGCGAAGGTTCCTGACGCGTCGGTGAGCTGAAATACTCGGTTGAACAGCGCGGTGTTGAAAATGATATCCGAACGCTTTTTCTGTATGTCCTTCGGGAAGTGAACCAATTGTGATTCCGGACGGATAACTGCTCTGCAAAACTGGCATAGAACATAACCACCGAGTTCGTCGCTCACGAATACTGTGTGAGCATGCTTCGGTTTGCCGCCTTCGTGCTGACAGGTCTGTTTGCGGAATGCATCGGCTTCCATTTGCTTCTTAATTTCTGCGGACGTCTCCAGTCGCGTCTGGTTATCCTGTTCAGCTTTCTGCTGTGCTCGGTCCAGCTGCGCCTGCTCTATTGCATTAGGAGCTTTAGCTGCCGTTACAGCCGCTGTAACTGCGCCTTCGATAAGCGCCTTCAATTCGTCTGCTGACAATGTTGCTGCTGGTGCTACTACTGTTGCTTGCTTCTTTTCTACTTCGCTCATTTACTTCCCCTTTGGGTCAGAATCCCTGACCGCTTCCGCTTGCAATCCGCAAGCCGGATACTTCTACCGATATGACTGCAACTGCTCAAACCAGCGACCACTTCTCGAATCTGTTAATGGGTCGCCAAACTCTTCGACTGCTTGCCGATACGTGATTGCACGGTTTTTAATCAGTGCAATCAAAATCGACCTCCAACCTCGTAACTCGCGCTTTGCTATTCCGCGTTCATCGACCGTTACCGTGCTGTATTCTGGTAGTGGTTCTTTCGGACAACCGGTGACGTATTTATGCGCCTTAAACCAGTCGGAGCGCGTTCGGTCGCCGTTATCTTCGTTCGCAGATTCCGCTATTTCTTTGTTTGTTTTTAAAACGTAAATCGCGACGCTGCCGGGTGAGCCGTCTAGAACCTTAATATTTGAATTTAACTTTTGAATCTTACGAACCAGTTCCTGATACGGAATTCGGGGGCCGCCTGCTCTCTCGGAATCTTCTAACTCGGCTTGCCCTGCAATTTTCTGTTTCTCGACCAGCTTCGCATTGCCTTCTTTTAACTTCGCTAAATTCTCCGTTGGGTCGAGAAACTGGTCGCCTAAACGTCGTCGGTCATTAACTACCAACATGGATTGGTGCCTCGTGGTCGGCATAAACTGCCGTTAATATTTCTGTATCGCCTGTGATAATTACCGAGCGATTTGGATGCCCTTTAGCGGTGTCATAAATCTGCTGCGTCAGTGCTCGGGCTGCCGCATCGTCTGCTACCTGCATAACGACAGTCGAAAAGCGATGAGCTAGCGCTAAATCATTGATATCGGTGACGATGCCGAAATAGATTGGTGTGATTCGAATCGCATCGTGAATAAGCAGTTCTTGTGCTGGTGTTACATTCCGGCTGAGCTTGTACCATTGTGGAACGTGCGGATACTGCGATAAGTCGTCGGTGACGACCGAAGCTGCTGTCATATTTTCCTTGATTTAATTCAGGTACAGGAGAAGAGGGACTGCTGCAGCAATCCCCTATCCTCTGTGCTCTCTTGCGAGAGCGATTAATTATCCAATCGAGCTTTCGCCACGAATACGGCGAAAACCGTTGGTGCTGCCGGTACGCTTGCTAACTCCGAAGAAGAAGTTGTAAGCTGCAGCGGCTGCAATCTGGTTAGCCGGGTCTAGTGCGATAGGCTGGTCAAACTTCGACACCTTCACACTAAAGTTCTTCTGACCCAGCTGCGTTTTGCCCAAGCTCGAAGCGATGAACGCATTCAAACCGAACACATACGCGTGGTAACCGATGTTGGCAGATGACTGCCAGTGAGTTTCCGTCGGAAGCGCATTTGATTCGTACCATTCAACGCCACCGATGTTGCCCACACGGTTCTGCTTGATTCCGACCAATGCCGGGTTGTCCGACGCAAGCGAATCAGCGTATTTCTGAAGGTCAAGAGCGCCACCGGCAGAGTTATCGTTCACAAGGTCGTATGCCATCAAAGATGGGATAACGCCGAAGAACAAGCCATTTGCCTTGGTCTTGATGTTGTTGGCACGGAGCTGCCATGCTGCCTTACGCGCAATCGCGGCGGTCATGTAGCTACCGTCGTTGATTTCGATACGCGTTGCAGAATCCGCGTTCGATGCCGTGTCAACTGCCGTCGAAATAACGGTGTCAACTGACAACGCGCCACGGAACGCCAACTCGGCTGCACCTTCAGCAACAGTGTCGCTGATTGCCGTCATAACAACCTTGTCCGAGAAGCTGACATAGTCAACATACTGGCTGAGGCTGATTGTGCGGGTGTTCTGAGTTAGTGCCTGTCCGTTGCCGGGTGTACCTTCGGTTGCAGCCGTGGTGTTAGCACCAAACGCGCTGTAATCGAAGATTTGCATTGCAACGCCACTCTTGTCTGGCATTTGCTTTGTTTCACAAGCCGGATACAAAAATAGGTTGCTGCGTAGTGTGTCGAGCGCTACGCGGTCGTAATAAACTGTCGGGTATGCGGAAAGACCGCTAGACACGACTGATGCTGCTGTTGCTGTCATACTGTTCCTCTTGCCCTTTCGGGCAGACCTGTGCGCTGTCTGCGCAATCAGGTTGTTCACGGCACCTAATCGCTGTTTCACCAATCCGGCTACTTCATCAATCAGTTGGGTGTTTGCTGCGGTGAACGAGGAACTAATCCAGCTACTCGTTCTAAATTCTTAACTACTAAACTCGGGTTACTTCTGTGCTGATTTGCGTGCTCGTTCTTTCAATTCTTCAAGCGGCATATTGTACAAATCTTCTTCAGTAGGCTCGGTGTTTCGTGGCTGTGTCGCTGTGCGAACACGGGATGAAAGACCGGATGCACGGCGAGTATGCGCAGCGACCTGCACTGGCTTCTCTTCCGCTTTTTCCTTCTTTTCATCAGAAGCTTTCACGTCCTTCAGTTCGAGTAATCCACTGGCACTAAGGTCCGCGTATGCCTCTTCAATGAACTTAGGAAAATCAATTTCATCTCCGTTAATCTCTGCTTGAGAGACCAACAGATTGATAGCTTTCTCAAGTCGGGCACCGTTCTGCGTATTTGTTACAAATTCTGGGTGATTAGCTAGGAATTGTGTTGCCGCTGCATTTTTCTTATTCTCGACAGATTGGACCGCTTGAGACTGCTCCCATGCCTGCAGGCGTTCCCAACTATTCTTGAACGATTCGATGTCTACGCCCGTGGTCTCTTTGAACAGCTTCTTGAAAGCTGCGGTCGGTTTCGACATCAATTCCTGACCGACCACATATTCGTTATCGGCGGCTTCAGCTTCGGCTTGTGCGCTGTACTTCTTTAATTGTGCGGCCTGCTCGCGAATCTTTTTTGTCGCATTCTTCTGAGCTTCGGCCAGCTTATCAAGCAACTTTTCTAACGTCGGTGCTTTGAATACCTGAACGCCGGAGCCGTCGCCGAGGTCAATTTCACGCTTAAATTTATCCTCTTCTTCCTCGTCGTCCTCATCCTCGTCAATTTCTTCTTCTACTTCTTCGACCTTCGGTTCCGCTGCCTTCGGTGCAGCTTTAGGTTGTGCTTGACCATCAGCTAAGGCACGTAGTTCTGCGAGAGACAATCCTTCCAAATCTTCGTCATTCACACCTACAGAACCCGTTGCATCTACCACATTTTTAATTTGAGCTAACATCTACTTCCCCTTTGGTCTCAATCCGAGACGCTCCAATCACAATCCGTGACCGGTTCCCTGCTTACTGCTTACATCGATATTTCGTTCCATCCGTCGTCTTTTGTATCTGCTTCTGCTGTTTTAGATGCTTCCAGCGATTGCAATAACTCACGCCAAAACTTTCTTGCTGCTCTTGCTTCTGTAACCAGTTCTTCGCGTTTTGATTTGTCCTCTTGGTCTAACGCCTTATCGGTCAGGTCCTTGATTACGGCGTCAGCGCGGTCGGTTACAAAACGCCAACCGCGTGTCGCCATCGTTTGGATAATTTCTTTCTTTATGAGCAAGATATCGGACATTAGGCGGCTGCCTCTTCTGGATTTGCTAACTTATCGAGTACGCCTTGTGCCTCATCGGCATGCGATTTGACGAGTTGTCGGACAACAGCGACACCGGCCTGAACCGTGCCTTTCTCGTTGATTTCCGCTAACTTGTTCTCGTGGTCTGTTTGCTGCTGTTGTTGTGATACCTGAGCTTTGACTAATGCGGCGTTGTTCTGTTGCTGACGCTGCACATCTTCCTGCGTCATATCCACAATCAAGCTGTCCAAGTCCCAACCAGATAGTTCAATAGCTTCGTCGAGCAATTCGGCGTAGTCGAACTTCTTGCCCTGCGCTGCCAGAGATGTCTGGAAAGGTTCTTGAGCAACAAGCTGAGCTAACATTGGTACAAGCTGTGCCGCCGCTTGTCGTGAAGCTAGCTTGGTGCCTGCCAATACTTCCACTTCAACTTGAGCATTGTAGACTTCCAAAACATCGCCTTCGTAAGCCTTCCCTTCTGCGTCCGTCAAAATCTGGTTAATCTGTTCTTTCGTCAGGTGGTCGCAGCACATATCCAAGAACGCTTCAAGAGTTGGGATGAATACCATGCTCGTAAAGATTTCAAGAAAATACTGCAAGCGTTCGACAACATTGCCTTGAAAACTCTGAATACCGGATGCCGTGCGAAGTGCCTGTGTCGGCATATCAGCACCGCCGGTAGACCCGACACGTTTCGATGCACGCTGTTCGGATGCTGCGATGGCGTTCTGTGCTTCATTCGAAACGGACGGCTGAACCAACGGTTTCAGTTCACCGGCTTCGGTAATAACCTTACCCGGGGAAAGAGTAACCTGCTGTGTTCCTGCGCCGATTCCCTTCAGCAATTGGTAGACCGGGTTAAGTGCCAAACTCAGCGTATCTACCCAAGTGTTCAATACTCCGACCTGCAAACGTTGTTCGCCAGCCAGTAGCTTGGCAACACCGAATCCGATAGCTGAGTTAAGAACGTCGATGAATGCACATGACGGAAACGGCAGCGAGGTAAATTCTGACTCTTCATTGCGAATAACAATCACGCGCTGAAGAACCGTGATAACGCGGTCTTCGGACCAATACTCCAGCAATTCAAGGGGAGCGCTAAACGGGTCAGCCGATGTCGGCGTGGTCGCCTGCTCGGCTTGAAATTCACGATATTGGCTTGATTTGCTGGCTTTTAGGCTATCCGTAGCTTGTGCCTTGTTAGCCGCAAGAATGTCGCGAAGCTCTTCACGTGTTGGAATATTCTTGTAGAGCGGGTTGTCGCGGTTCTCGTCGAGCCAGTTTGCGTCAACAAAAACTTGCTTAATGACGTATTTAGCGCCTTGATTCTTATCTCTAAGATTTTGAACCTTGCAAGCCGGGTCGAATAATACTTGACGAAAATCTATCGTCTCAAACGTCGGAACATTGAATGTAACCGAATCTTTTACGACTTGAATCTTACCGTCTTGACCGTTCACATATTTCTTAACGATTTGTTCGCGCTCGGTCCAGCCGTAGTTACCTACAACGAAGCCATATTGAAGACAATTTTTCAGCGCTAAGCGCATGCCTTCCTTCAAATCAGACTGTTTAATAGCCCAGCTTAGAATCTTCGCCTTAGCGCGAGCAGCTTCCGGTTTTGTACGACCGATTGGACGGAGATAAAACGGCTCTTTGCCATTACCGAACAAACTCATATAGAGAGTCGGCATAATCTTTTCGATGGCTTCGAGAACAATAGGCATCGACAAATTTGAGCGCTGCTTGCCGTTTGCCCACACGCGAGGCTTTACATAGCCACGGTACAAATCATCGGCTTGGTCTAGATTTATGATGATTCCCTTAGACTGCAAATACTTTTCAGCAGTATCAACATCAGCTAGAACTATTCCTAGCGCAGTTTCATCAGAAAGTTGCTCATCAGCAAAAGCAGTATTCTCCGCTGTAATCGGAGCTAGGCTCTCGGCTGCGGGAATCGCTGTGCTTAATTGTTCAAATTCGCTTGCCATGTTGCTCCGTTATTTCCCGCGCTTCGAACTGCTGCGGTCCACTAACACCGCGATACCTCTGTCGATGCTGGATAGCAGCTCTGTGTGCTTTTCGTATTGTGTCGATACAGCCTTGATGTCTTCCGCCAAATGCGCCAAGTGGTTGTTCTGCACAGTATCTAGATTTCTTTTAATCTGTTCGGCAACCTGCGCCGTAGTAGCAGATTTACTTCTGACTTCTTCTACGCTGTTAAAATATTTATCGAACGCGCCTTTGAATTTCCACGTAATCCCTAACAAGGCGGGCCAGCCGACGAGTTGTAAATGATTTGCTATCCAATCTAATACTGATGTGTCCGCGACCATGAGATGTCCTTAGTACTCGTCGCCTAGTGAATCCGGAACATATTCCGTTTGCTTGGGCACGATAAAGTGTTGCTGCTCCTGTCTTTCCATTTCAACCAGCAGCGGATGCTTCTGTTGGCTTAAAGGTGTTACCGGGCTGAACTGCCCACCAAATACTTGTGTCATTAGAGCGATAGTGTCGATGTAATCGTCGTGACGACCTGTTGGGAACTTTGTGAACTGTTCGACTATTTTGTCGAAATTCGGTAGTCCGGCAAAGAAACGTAAACGCTTGTTACGAAGATGTCCGTCAAGTGAACTGATGCGAATCTGCTTCGCGTCCTTATTGTTGTTCACCGGGATGTAATCAATCGGAAGGACTATTCCCTTATCGCGGCAAAGAACTTGTAGATAGGCTACGAAGTACTTCGATGAGGCAGTCTTCTCAATCATGATGCGAAGAGGCTTGTGCTTTAAAGCCATTTCGATTACTTGAACGGCTAACGCTGATGGAGACCACTGTCCGCCCGCTACATCGACGGCATACATATTCGCTAAATGGTCGGTTTTGCCGCTGAGGATAACTGAGTCGTCCGCATTCTCGGCTTCACTTGCCGCTAAATCTACGAACATCACAGCTTGACTCAGCGCTGGTGAATCCTTCTCAGTTACAACCGCGCCAAGAATTCTTTCCTCCGGGAACAGTTGGTTAGCGCTGCTGGCTGGCTTGTTCAGATACTGCGATGCAAACACAGCTGGGTCATCACGCATGAACTGCAACAACTGGTCAAACGTGAAGCCGATGATTCGTCCGTCGCTTAAAGTCGTTTGAGGGAATCGAACTTCTTTCCCGTCATCAGTCCAGCAATTCTTTACCGAAAGCGTCCATTGGTTATTCGTATTGCCGCGAATAATCAGCTCGTACAAATCCCCGAATGCGTAGCGCGTGCCGGTAACGTACCTGAATCCGCCCGGGTCGATAAGTGGCTGCAATGCCTTGAATTCGTCAGCCGTCTTCTTTAATTTCTTTGCAGATTGATAATTCTGCGCATGGACCAAATCGTCAAAGAACCCAATCTCAAAGTGCATACCCGTGGTAATAGCCTTGGGTGATGCGACTGAAATCGTCGGTTCTCTTAACTGACCTTGAGTGCGTGCCGGAGTCGTGAACTTGTTGACTGTTCCTAGCTTGCTCAGCGGAACCGCATTACCTTCGTCATCTGTAATGGTGCAGTGTTCTGGAAATATGTCCTTGAACTTTGAACGCGGTGCGGTACCTAAAAAATGTGCCTTAATTTCTGAAAGAAGGTTCTGAGTTGTGCTGACTGAACCCTGCATCAACAAAATTCTTACGTTCGGAAAATTGATGATGCATTGAATGATTTCTACGATTACCGCCGTAGTCTTGAAATGTCCTCTCGGCCATAGAATCAAGCGGTCATGCGTGTTGCTCTGTTCACGCCAAGGTTTGTTTTTATCGTACGGAATAAATAAATCGAACAGTTCCTTGTGGACAGATTCGACGAAGTCGTATCCGAGAATTTCCGAAGCTAGATAAAGCTTGTCAGTGCGGGCACGGTCGCGAACGCTTAGCTTTGCCTTTACATCAGCCGGATTTATTTCGGTCATGCATCGCACCCAACGTTCTTGGGTGTTCTGCACCCGTTAAAATTAATCGGCGGCTATCGTCTGGCCGATTTACTTACCAGCTTTGTGAGCCTTCAACGCGTTTTGATACGCAGCGACGGCTGCAGCCTTGCCCTTACTCTTTAAAAGCCGGTCGAAATTACCGCTAGCCTTTTTACGACCGAGAGCCTTAACTGCCGCCCTACCATGTGCACCTTTCGGAGCGCGGCCTTTGATTGGTTTCCCGCTGAGGATATTTTTCATATCTGACATGTTTCTTCTCCGTTGCTAGTCTATTCACCAAACGAGCGCCGGGACCGCAGGGTCTCGACAATTTCTTTTGGAGGACCGACGCCCGTTGCAAACTTAAGCTTTCTTTTCTGCCTCAAGTACGGCTTCATCAATCGACTTCGGTGCTGCTTTTTTCTTGCTTCGTATCTTTGGTTGTAGTTCCTGTGCCAGTGTAGCCAGCCGGATGAAATCCTCGTTGCTAGTTGTATCCAATCGAAGACGACGTGAAATTAGTCTCAACAGTTCTTTAGATTGAACCATCGATTCTTGCAGGTTAAATCCGAACACTCTCAACAGCGCTACTACCCGTTCCGCTTTACGATATCGATAAACTTTGTGTTGCGGGAAATTTGCATCCGTCAAATCGCCGTCGTTCTGGATATACACTCGAACGAACTGTTTCTGTGAATCGTTCAATCCCTCGTACAACAGGTTTCCTTTCAACTTCGCGTCGAGTTGTGCTTCTGTTAGCTTCGTTCTCATGAATATATCTTTATGTGTTTCCAACAATCGCGCATACACTGCGGAAAAACAGCGTGCATAGTTACGATGCTATTATCTAAAAGAGATGAATCGAACTTATCGTCTGTGAAAAAATGATGATTACTTCGTCCGCTTCGGTGTCCTTGCAAATGAACTGGCTCTATACCTGCGAATCTCATCGTCTTCGCAACTGATACGTCTTCTGCCCAATGTTCATGAAAGTTACTGATTACCGCTTCCATCGCCTTACGGCTGAGTATGTATCCGGGTCCACCTGTGCAGACATTTCCGTTTGTATATCCTGCGTAATCGAAGTTGCCGTTTTGAATCTCTGAAACCAAGCGGTCAACAACGACGAAAGTATCGTCATCTACCAGTGCCACAAAATCAAAATCGTGTTCATACGCCCATCGGCAGATTTCTTTTGTCTTCGGTGCTAGATGCGCATAATCATCGGGAACCGGAAGATAGACTTCATCTTCTAATGCAACTACCGGTGTGGGCTGACCGAAAAAGAACTTAGCGGTGAGATTCTTATAGTTCGCCACATTCTTAAACCATGTTTCGCGAACAGCAGGTATACGGTCATTAGGACCGCTCACATGAATCGGTTTGTCGCTCTTGCAATACGGAACGCCGTTATAAGCGATGCTCGGGTCAAAGCTAGGAGACTTTTCAGATTCCCACTTTGTATAGCTCAGCTTCTGACCGGCTTTCACTGCGATGAGAATCTTCGGGTCTTTGATTTCGATTTTTTCTGAAGCCTTGCTGCGGTTACCGCCGATATGCTGACAGCATTGTTGTCCAGAAATAATCGCGATGCGATAACCGGCGTCCAAGAAAGCCTTGGACAACATCGCTTCATGCTCCAGTCCATTCTGCTGACCGTACTTTGCAACCGGCCCGAACTTCTTAATATCTTTCAAACGTCTTGCGCCGGGGTTCCATGTGTAACCGCCCCATGCTTGTCGCCAGTAAGGCATCGCTATCTTGATGGTGGACGGGATGTGGTCCGCAGCATCGGCAACCGGGTGGGGCCACTCGGAGCGGAGCGCGACCAAACTGATATCCGGATATTTGTCCAAAATCTCAAATGACTTTCGAACCGGAACATTGCTGGTGAACAAAAAGTCGTCTTCGGTGTGGAATACCTGCTCGGTCTTGATTTCACCATATAAACGGTCGAGACAGTAAACCTGCCCACGGCGACGGTCGTTTGCCAACCATGTTGTTGGGATATGGCGAAACCGCTTCAAGAACTCGGGCATATCAGCCGGGCCGTCATTAATGATTACAATCTGGGACGGCGGTACGTCGGCGTTATCCATGAAACTGAGCAAGCTCTGTTCTAGAAGGTCAAACCGGTCACAGCTTGTAATGGCTAGCGTGTAGTTCAAGCTATCTTCCCTGTATCAAAATGAAGCGATAACGCCGTCGATGAAGACCTAAACGTCACGAAATGATGTGTAAAACTGTCATGCCACGCTTTGCACCGGTAGAATCATGGGGGCCTTACCCGGTGGCATCGTTTCCAAAAATAGGGACTCCTGCGAAGGCTAGGCTTTAGCTACTAACTCTTTTGTTTTCTATGTGATACGAAGGTGATGGAACGCTTTTCGCTCTTCAGGTCTGATTGGTCGATGGACAACAGAATATGTGCGATACGTGCATCCCGGGAATTTATGTGCTTTGTAGAGTATTTAGTTGCTTACTAAACACTCACTGCGATAGATGCTTTGTTCTCAACAACTTATGCGACAAAATGGTAATGCGAGCTTACACGTTTGAAATCGAAATCTGATGTACGAAATACTTCGTATATGTATATAATTGAAAATGCACGACTTATCGCTAAATTAGATACGAATGTCTTCGTACAACGGAGAAATTAAATATACAATTTATTGTAGCAACTCTTGATGTGTGGCTTATTTACCACGAAATGCTGACCAGCTCGATTTAACTCGTGCTTCCAGCCTATCGAGATACGGACGACCGAACCACCCAAGCGCTGCGCCGATTACCACAAGTATGACGTAATGCATCAATATTTCTCCTGTTGTGCCTTTGCTGCCCGTTCCTGACGCACCAGAGCTGCGATGTCTTCCAGCTTGCGTTCCATGTTCCCAAGAGCCGCTAAGACGGTCTCCTGACGCTGTAATATCATTTCGAGAACTTCGCTATTCTTCATGTTCCCCAGTTTGATGGACGCTATTCGTGTACGCGCCGAGCTTCCATCCGGTTGGGCGGCGTCCCTCTAATAAACCGAACCATTATCGAATTAAGAGGTAAACTTGAATTCTGGCGGCCTGAGTTTTGACCCTAAATTTGACTGAAATACTCAGATTGCCAAAATTGATGGGCGTATGGTGGACTTTTGGCAGCCTGAGTCAAAAACGCTTAGTGTACAAAGAACTCAGATTGCCAAAAGTCAGGTTGCCAAAATGTTTGGCAGCCTGAGAAAATGAAATAAATAATATTATTATCTTATACTTACAGACGTTTTGGACTCAGGTTGCCAAAATCACCACACGTGGCAGCCTGAAAAACAGGCGAATACAAAGCGAAAGACCATTTAGCAGACTCAGGTTGCCAAACATTTTGGCAGCCTGAGTTTTGGGTATTTTTGGCAGCCTGAACCAGCGAACAAATAGCGAACAGTTTTTAGACCCAAATCCCTCGTATTAGTGTGGAGACCGACGGCGGCTCTGGCTATTGACTCTTCTGGATGTAACGTTATTACCCGGCGCTCTACATTGCTGGGATGGTTGAAGGGTAGTGAAGGCACATCACATAAAACAGTTTTATACATTATACATACGAAAGATAGTTTTTATGCAAACAACAAAATTTTCAGGTTGTAACTTATAGCAAATACAACACTTAATAATTGATGCCGTGGTTTGCTCGTATCAGTGAGGACGTTTAATACTTTGTATTAAAAGTTTCCCCACTCATACCATCACGGTTCGGTTTATTCAGTAGAGGCAAGCACCAATGGCAACCACGACAATCTCATTCAAGACCGACAATCAACTTCTGGATAGGCTCCAAGAGCTGGCTGTACGCTCACAGCGCTCTGTTTCCAGTATTATCCGGGAAGCGGTCGCATTCTGGCTCATCGAGAGTCCGAACGTCGCTCATATCGACTCTACGCCGGAAAATACACCGGTTACCAAGACCGAGCTTCCAACCGACTGATTATGCGGGACTTGCGGAAGATTCGGCGTAATTCTAAAACACGTAAATATAAGTACTGTGTTTAGAACAAGTTACAGTGTACTTAGCAATTTGAATGCCAAACATCGAATCAATGCAATTTTCAGTGTCTGTAACTTGTTGAATACAATGGACATAAAATAAAGTCAAAAGATGCGATTTATGCGGCTTTTTGCAAATCTTCTCCCGCAAGTCGTTATTTATCAATCACTTGACTTTTGGAAAGCGACTTGCATTCGAAAAATATTCATGTTATAATGGTTTTAATAGTAAAGAAAGGTGAAGTTCTGCTTAATCTTTGAGCAGTCTCGGTCGGCTAATCCGACCCGCACCAACCGCAACGTCGGTGGAGAACGACGGCAGTACCTTTCGGCTTCCCACCATAGGGACCGAGGAGATGTTTTATGTCTGACCCTCTATTTCAGTTGAGCACTGTCTATCACGGTGCGCCAACTTGGTTCGAAACTCTTCAACAAAACCAACCTGAGCTATTTACCCACGATGCGGGTGTAGACCATGTTCGGCACTATAAGCAGGTGGCAATCCTTCAGCCGTATCACGCAGATGGAACTTTGCTGCTTCAGCTTCTCAATTTTTTATCCAAACAAAATCTAGCAGTCTCACTCAGCGGCACGACCAACTACTATCCTTCCCGCACATTCACTATTTTTGTGTATAGACCCGAGGATGCAGAGCAACTTGCCGAGTTCACAATGAAAACCCGTGAATCGGAAATCTGCGTCCCTTCGGAGAAAGAAGCACACGACAAAGGACCGTTCTAATGAACTTCCTTGAGCGTGCTGCTGTACTGACACAGAGAAACATTCCGGTCATTCCACTACTTCCTGAATCGAAGATTGCTTTTCAGGAATCGTGGCCGAGTCTCGCAACAACGAACCAGACGCAGATTGAAGAGTGGAACCAAATCAATCCGAATTTCAATACCGCTGCTGTAGCAAAAGCGCAACCAGACGGGATTTGGATTTTCGAAATTGACCGCGACAATTACCACCAGCAAATTGAGCGTGAAACAGGCCAGAAGTTACCTGTTACTTTCATGGTCCGTAGTTCTCCCGGTCGCGGACATTTTTTCTTCCGTCACACCGCTAAATCCATCGCTCTCGGCAACCGACAAGCGAAAGATTCACACGGAGAAATCTGGAGCGCGAGAACGGACAACCGTTACTGCGTGGGCGCAAAGAGTATCCATCCGAAAACTAAGCGCGAGTACGAAATCGTTGGAGACAATCCTGTCGTGGAGGCCCCAGACTGGCTAATCGAATTTATTTCGAAGCAATCAGAGCAGACCAAGACCCGAGTCAACGCATCGGTCGAAGGTCCGAAGATTCCTCTCGGAAGTCACGATACAGAACTGTTTCGAATCGCCAGTCTCTTCCGCAACGCGGGAATGGACCAAGTAGAGATGACTCCGCTTCTAATCGAGATTTGCGAGAAGCGCTGTGAGGGATACGGAAGCGACTATGTTGACATGTGCCAGAAAAAAGCACAGAGCGCTTGCAAATATCCGGTCGGTAGTTGTCCGACGCAATTGATTTTGAACCAAAAGACTGGACAGACGCAGGAACCGGCAAATCAGTCGTTGAAGATTACGAGCGCAGCATCAGTCAAGCCGCGTCGTATAAAGTGGCTCTGGGGTCAAAGAGTTCCATACGGCAAGTTGACTGTGTTTTCCGGAGACCCGGACCAAGCAAAAAGTTTGGTGAGCTTGTATGTCGCGGCGAATATCACAAATGGCGAACCGATGTACGGAGATGAAACAGATATTTTCGCCGATTACGGTGAAGTTCTGATACTAGCAGCCGAAGACGAGCCGTCGGATGTTATCGTTCCTCGCTTGATGGCAGCGGGAGCGGAATTAAGCCGAGTCCATATCTTGGAATCAGTCACTAAGAATGACGGAGAGATAACAGCCGAGGAACGGGAAATCCGTCTCGATTACGACATCAAGCAAATTGAAGCGCATCTAAAACAGCATCCGAAAATCAAATTGGTCATCATCGACCCGATTAGTTCGTATCTGGGTGATGCCAACATGAACGCGGAACAAGAAGTTCGAGAAGTTTTAAATCCGCTGAAACAACTAGCAGCTCGAACCAACGTGGCCGTAATAATGATTATGCACTTCAGTAAGAAGACAGATGTCGGAGCGGTTCACAAGGTCGGCGGCGCGGTCGCATTCACTGGTGTGGCTCGTGCAGTTTGGGCATTCATGCAGGACCCATCAGACTTGCAAGCTAATGTTCGAAAGATGTTGAAGGTTAAGGCAAATATAGCCAGACCGACCGGCGGTTTGAGTTATGCAGTCAAAACGAAAGTAATCAGAATCGAAAACGAAGACGAAACGGTTCCATATGTGGAGTTCATCGGAACAACAGACGTTGTAGCGAATGATTTAATCTTGCGAGGAAGACCAGCGGAGAAATCTAAGGACGCCACAACGTGGCTTAACGACTTCATCGGAAATAACGGCGCAGAAACAGCGGAGGATGTTCAGAGCTTCGGCAAGAAAGCTGGACATAGTTTGAGAACGTTGTATCGAGCTAAGGAAGAATCAGGATTCGAAGCTCAGCAATACAATCGCAAGTGGTATTGGACAGTTCCGGGTTTTGTGTTCACCGACAACGCAATTAATTTAAAAGCACCACCAAATCAATAGCAGTAAAACTTCATCGCATTTGGGAAGATGCGATGTCGTGAGGTTAAACAGGCATACGAAGTTCCGCCATAAATCCTCTTAATTCCCTTCAGTAGTTCAGCCGTACAAATAAACCAACCGGGGCCGTGCGCCTCAAGGGATTAAAGTATGTTTACCCAGACTGACCGAGACTTAATATTTAAGCGTGCCGAGCGCTTAGTCTATCTACTAAAAACGAATGCTCCAGACAAACTCATTCGTTTAGAGTTTGCAGGAATTTCTCACATTATTTCCGCCGCAATGCGTGCTGCAAAAGCTGCGAAGCAGGCGGTGCAGCGATGAATTTAATTGAGATATTGGATTCAAAGCACCACACGAAGAACCGCAAACCGATTTCTGTCGGTTCGAAGTTCGGAATTCTAACCGTAATCGAAGACGGCGGCGTTGCTGTCATCGAATGCCAACACAACAAATCAGGCATCCGTCACGCGAGCTTATCTGTTGCTCAGTGTGCCTGCGGAAATAGATGTGTTGTTGAAAATAGGTTATTGCGCAGCGGCAATAATCAATCATGCGGATGTACACGAGCCGAGAACGCAGGCAAGGTTCTCAAAGTTCGACATGAACAAGGTTTCTTCAAGTTGCTTGAACGTAATCCCAATGGAACTTACAAGCCGTTCGTAGCCGAGAAAGCGGGAGTACATGCCTAATGGACCCCATTTTCGAAAAGTATCAAGACTACGCACGTCATCTTGGGACTACGTCAAAGCTGTTCCCACGTTCGGAACGAGAAGACGCAGTTCAGACAGCGTATTTAGGATTGCTGGATGCGATTGCAAAACACGGTCTCGAAATAACGCCGTTGCAAGTTTGGACCGGCGTCACCGATGCTCTGCACAAAGCATTCAAGAACGAACTGAAGAATCAGCCACGTGAAACCTGCGAAGTTTGTGGAAGTGCTGCAATTAAGCAGTGCGAACACAAGAAGCAGCAACGTAAGTCAGGACGACCGAAACCAGAATATATTTTTGGTAAGACACAAAATCAAATCATCCCCTTGGATGCTGAAGTCTCAACTGAAGACGGCGACACAATCTCAATCGAAGACGTAGTCGCCGACGGTCGAGCGTTCGCAAACTTTGAAACATCATCCGATTTTGCAGAAGAGAAGCTCGAAAAGACACGACAGCTCGCCAAGTCGGCATTGAAGAAAGTTCCGGAGCGTTATCGCCGCGTGCTTTATCTCCGTTCGCAACTGGACGGGGAGCCAGCCACGTGGGAAGAAGTCGCCGCTCAACTGGACATAACAGCAAAAACAGCTCGAAAGCGCTACCGAGAAGCTAACCGCTGGTTGAAGCAAATCGCGGAGTCGCCACGACCGCGCTTTTCGAATGGAAAGCAGCGCCGTCTGTGTTCGATGTATCCGTACTATCGAGCGGGACAGCGTTTGCCGTGGAGTCAGGACCCTAAATTCAATCTGGGAATAATCAAATATTATCGTCCGATTTCAGACGCATACGCAGAAGTGATAGCAGCAGAACGTGAAGAGTTGTATTCGAAAGAGTAATTAAATCGTATTAATACAGGAGAATATAAAGATGGCATCACCATCATTAAATCTAACGAGAGTCGGGGCATTCGGGAGCAGCCCCGACCAACAGCAGGTAATCCCAATCAGTACCAGTACGAACGGTCTATCGACACCAGATGGTCAAGTCGGTAAAATCGACTCGACTGAAACCATGCGGAGAAAGCGAATCCGTATGGGAGCTAGATACCAGCAAGGGCATGTTGAACAACTCGGTGCGTGGATTTATGTGCGCTACCGGGTAGACACACCTGAGGGGCGGAAATTAGTAGCAGAGAAAATCTGTCCTGCAAGCGGACCGGGTTCTCTGTCATCCGCAAACCAGCGCCGTAAAGCACAGGAGATTTTGGTGTCAAAGGGAATAAACAAAGACTTGAAAATAATCGAGGCAAACTTGGGAACTACGTTCAGCCAACAAGCCGAATGGTTCTTGAAGCATGCCCAACGCCGAACACGAAAACCGGTGGCCGAATCAACAATCGCAACATGGCAGAGTTGCATAGACAAATGGTTAACCCCAGAACTTGGGGAAATGCCGCTCAGCCAAATCAACAACGCAGTTGCGAAGAATTTGATAGCAAAGATGGTCGAGGGCGGTCTATCACCCAAGTCAATCTCAACGTACTTCGGACTGGTGAAGATGGTCGTCGCCAGTGCAGTGAACGACGAAGGCGAAGAGATGTTTCCTCGCAAGTGGAACTCAGAATTTATCGAAGTTCCAGTTGTGGATTCTACCGAGCAACACCGCCCGACGTTCTCTTCGGAGAACATCACCTTAGCGTTAAACAACGTCACACCGGGTAACGTTAAGGTGCTAGCAGACAAAAACGCAGCCGAAGAAACGGTCGAGGATAATACATCGAATCAAGCCTTGAGAATGCTGATTATTCTAGCGGCATCATCAGGTATGCGATTGGGTGAAATCCTCGGCTTGAATATCAGCAACGTCAGCGAAGATGGCACCGTTATAACGGTCGTTGAGAAGGCATTTCGTTCTGATGTCCAAGACTTCTTGAAGACCAAGAACGGCAAGCGTTTAGTAGATGTGGACCCAGAGGTCGGCAAGCTGCTTTCAGAATTCATCAGTGGCAGAAAGGGACTGGTGTTTGCTACACGCACCGGCAAGCCGTTGTCACAGTCGAATATTCTGAAGCGCTGGCTACATCCGTTGCTTGAAGAGCTTGGAATACCAGCCTGCGGCGCGCATGCGTTCCGCCGGTTCCGCACAACCCATCTTCGTAAGCAACGTGCCCCGGAGGGCTTGGTTCAGTTCTGGTTGGGACATGCCGGAAAGAGCACCACGGACTCTTATGACAGGGTTCGTGAAGATGTGGAATATCGCAAAGAAGTAGCACGGTCAGCCGGTCTCGGATTCACGATTCCGGCTGTTGTTGTACAAACTGTACAAAGAAATGAAAAGTCAGTTGAAGAGGAAATTGCTGTAACCGTTTGAATCTGTTGAAGAAAGTGGCGCGCCCTGAGAGATTCGAACTCCCGACCTTCTGGTTCGTAGCCAGACGCTCTATCCAGCTGAGCTAAGGGCGCCCCGATAAAAATAGTTTAACACAATCATCCGAGAGACCAAGCGGGTGCGAACTTTTAACCGTCTCGTTTCCGCCGCAGCCCGCTTCATCTACGGTCTCAATCAAATCTCCGCTAATGTCTTTCACCCATTTTCAATTCAGGTATTTCCCCGAGTGATTTGCGATTTGCTGAAGAAGCATATTTTGTAGCGGAGTATCAGAGCCAGCAAAGCTTTGAGAAACGAGGCCCCAGTCCGAGGCTCGCGTCTGAAAGTTGCGCTAGGCAAAGGAGGAATTAGGTTTTGATCAACGGTGTGTCTCCGTGCCGCAGACTCACGACGCGTGTCGAAACGTGCGGCGAGGTCTGGGCTTACTGGCAATGTGGACGGCGTGTGGATGTTTCGCGAGTTCGCAACGTCAGCGCGGGCGGAATGTTTCTGGAAATAGACCAACCACTTGCGAAGGGCCAAATGGCGAATCTGCACTTCCTGGTACAGGAAGGTGCCATACAAGTCGACGCCGTTGTGCGCCGCTCTGCGCCGGGTGAGGGACTCGGCATGAAGTTCGTTGCGATTGAGAGAGAATGTGGTCGACATTTTGCCGAATTGTTGACGAGATTGCGCGCAGTTGAACGATCGCGGAACTAACGCCAGTTCGACGGAAATTCGACCCAAGCTGCTTCGGCCTGAATTCGACAGGCACTTAGTTCCAATGCAACTGGGCGAAGTGGGCGAGTTGGACAAAATCACGCAACGCAGCGTGGCGGTCTTCATACTGAAACTGTAGCTGCCGGAACTTCCATTCGCCATTCATGCGCTCCAGCGTCGCCGAGAATCGCACTGGCCGTTTGGAGTCAACAGAATACGTGTACCCCCGTGCCGCCACCCAAGCAACGTCCCCCGCCGACGAAACCTGGCAATCATTGAGATCCAGGCGCAAATTGTCCCAATCCACCCAATCGTGACGAATCAGCTTCTTCACGTCGTCGTACCCGCGCACCCATTCGTTCGATTCGGTGCCAAGCAGGAGCACCTCGCCCTCGCGGGGGAAAAGGCGCCCCATGAAGGGGTCGAGCAGCTGCACGTCGCGACGATCATAACCAGCTTGAAATGCGTTCATCGTACTCATGACATCGGCACGTGTTGCTCCGGACGCATCGCCGTGTTTCGTGACGACGCTCGCTTCCACGATGGCTTCATTGGAAAAAATAAGCCGGCTGTTTGCCAGCCATCCAGCCACAAAACCAACCACGGCTGCGACGCAGATCGTGCTCCACTTCAGAAGCTTCTTCCCTTTTTCGTATGCCACAGAGCCCCGAGAATCGTTGGATTTCGATCGCTCTTACTTTGCAAAAAGCGTCCAATGCGGACAACGGGAGAGAAGTACCGATTTTCAGCAAACAGGAATACTAGGCCTTTGAGTGGAAAGGCCGCCTTAGGAAGACGAGCGTTCTAGCCAATTCATCCTAGTACCGGCTTTTTTCTGCGGTTTCTGGCCCTTAGTGCGCGATGCGCAAGGTTCCGGGATGCATTAAATCGCTCAATCCAGCTCTGCGGTCAATCCACTGAAACACGACCTGCTCGAACATCCATTTTCCGTTAATCCTCGCAAGCGTCGCAGTAACACGAATCGGCCGCTTATTCGACGAAAATTCGACGCGGCCGTTCAACGCCACCCAGGCAGTATCCCCCTGCGCTGACACCGTCGCGTCTTCGACGTTCAATTTGACGTCTCCCCACTTCGCCCAGTCATTTCGAATGAATTTGGAAACGGCGTCGAATCCGCGATTCCATTCATTCGCGTCAGCGCCAAATACTTGCACCGCATCGGTGTGCGGAAAAAGATCGGTCATATAGCCGTTGATAGCGCTAACGTCTCGTTTGAGATATCCGTCGCGGAGTGTGCGAAGCCTCGCGAGCACTTCTTGCCGCGTTGCGTCCGGCGCATCGCCGTCTGGCGCCACGCCTCGCACTTGCTCAACTTCGCCGGTGGAGATGCGCGCGCGATTGCTCGTCAGCCAGCCTGCTACGAAACCAACACCCACCAGCCCCACCGAAACAATCAGCCATCGAACCCGGCTGCCTGCAGTGCTACTCATGATGGAAGTCCTTGTTGTGCGCTTCAATCCCACGCCACAAAAGCAAGCTCATCACAACGATTGTGCAGACCTCGAATCCCGCGAGCGCCTTCTGATACCCAAAGTGTTCACGCAACGCGTACTGAATCAAGTTAGTCGGCGATGCGATCAAAACGCCCAATTGGTAGGCGAGTCCGGGCATCAGTCCGCGCGCGGCCGCGGCGGACAATTCATTCAAGTGAACCGGAATTACGCCCCACGCTCCCTGTACGCCCGCCTGCATCAAGAAGGCGCCGAGCACAAGCATCGGTACACCGCTGCCGTAGGCCCACAACGGAATTACACACAATGCCAGCAGTAGCGCAGCGAGCATTCCCTTTCTGCGCCCAGCCACTTGGGAAAGATGACCAAAGATCACAGCGCCAACGACCGCGCCGAGATTTGCCAGCATCACGATATTTGCGCGAAGACTGTCGGAGACTTTGTGCACTTCCTTCAAGAAGTCCGGGTACAAATCCTGCGTCCCGTGTGACAGAAACATCATGAACGTCATCATCGCGACGAGATACGAGAACATCTTCCACTCGCGGCCGACCGTTTTCAAAACTTGGCCAGTGGTCTCCACACGATTTTCTTTCCACGCCGTGGATTCCGGCACCTTGGAACGAATGTAAAGAGCAAGCAGCGCGGGGAGCGCGCCAACCCAGAAGACCGGCCGCCAGCCCCAGTGCGGCAAAATTGTCTTGGCCGCAAGGGCCGCGAGAAGATTCCCGATGGGATAGCCGCTCTGCAGCAATCCGCTCAAAACGCCACGCAGCCGCTTCGGCGCCGCCTCCATCGCTAGTGACGCGCCGACGCCCCACTCGCCGCCCATGCCAATTCCAAACATCGCGCGCAAAATCAGAAATGTCGTGAAATTCGGGGCGAATCCGCAGAGCAGCTCGATCACGGAAAAATAAACGACATTGGCCATCAGGGGCACGCGCCGGCCGTAGCGGTCAGCCAGCAAGCCAAAGAGCAATGCTCCGATCGGGCGCATCGCCAGCGTGGCCCACGTCGTCAACACGATATCTTTTTTGGTTACGCCGAACTGATGGGCGAGCGTATCGAAGAGGAATATGACGACAAAAAAATCAAACGCATCCAGCGTCCAGCCAAGAAAGCCCGCGAGTACCGCGTGGTGGCTGGCGGTCCCCGCCGTCTTATCGGAAGAAAAACTTGCCATGGAAGCGCGCAGGATTATGCCACGATTTCCGTTCCGCTTGACGCATTCTCTTCGCGTCCTGCAAACTGCGCCATGCCCAAACGCCGCTCCAAAATCCCGCTGGTTTCCGTATCCGATTTCGAAGCCGCTGCAGAAGCCAAAATGTCCACGATGGCCCGCGAATATCTGCAAAGTGGCGCCGCCGATGAAATCACGCTTCGCCGCAATCGTTCCATCTACGATTCCCTGCTGCTCAAGCCCCGCGTGCTTCGCGACGTCAATCACCTCGACACATCGCTTACCCTCTTCGGCGCCAAACTGCAGCACCCGCTGCTACTCTCTCCTGCTGCCCATCAAAAACTTTTTCACAAAGACGGCGAATTAGCCGCCGCTGCGGGAGCAGCTCAAACGCAAACCATTTACACCGTAAGTTCCTTCTCCACCGTCTCCATTGAAGAAATCGCCGCCAGCACTTCACACACGTTCTGGTTTCAGCTTTACACGCCGCCCGATCGCGCCATCTCCGGTGACCTCATTCATCGTGCAGAAAAGTGCGGAGCCAAAGCGATTCTCCTCACCGTCGACACACCCGTGCTCGGCACCCGCAACCGTGAAATGCGCATTAACTTTCATTTGCCTCGTGGAATCATCCGCGAAAATCTGCGCAAGTACGGAGTAGGCCTCACGCGGGAGGCCCATTTCTCGCCAACCGGCGTCGCTACCACCGCACTCGACGCTTCTCTCACCTGGGAACACGTCGACTGGGTTCGCTCGCAAACCAAACTCCCGTTGCTTCTCAAGGGCATCCTCGCACCGGAGGACGCCAAACTTGCCCTGGACCACGGCGCCGACGGCGTAGTGGTTTCCAATCACGGTGCGCGCAACCTCGACACAATGCCATCCACATTGGAAGCGCTTCCCGGAGTTGTGGCCGCGGCCGGCGGGAAAATCCCGGTCCTCCTCGACGGTGGAATCCGCCGCGGTACTGACATCTTTAAGGCGCTGGCCCTTGGCGCCACCGCTACGCTAATTGGCCGGCCGTACGTTTACGGCCTCGCCGTCTCCGGATCAGCAGGCGTTGCTCGCGTCATCGAGATTCTTCTGTCTGAACTGCGCGCCGCCATGGCCCTTTGCGGTAGTCCGACACTCGGTTCCATCGACCGATCCGTCCTATGGAATCACTTGCACGCCTAAGAAAATCGCGCACAAAAAAGCCCGGGCCGCTGGGGGCAGCGGCCCGGGTGGGGGTACAGCCTGAGGGGGGCTAAGGGAAACTCGTTTAATTTACTGTCTGCGTCGTCAGCTCGCAGAGATTGCGCAACTCCTCGACCGTAAAGAAATATTCCTCGTGCATTCCAACCAACTCTTTGTGGCCATAACCGCTTTCCCGGGAGATCCTGCAGAGTTCTTTTTCCGTCATTCCCAACAGGGTCGCTGCCTTCGACTGGTTCACATACTTTGGTTCAAAAGTGTTCATTGCGAATCCTCAGGCGGGAATGAGCGCCATGGCGTCTTCTTCCACCGCCAAAATCATCGCTTTATAAATGTCGACGTCCCAGCCGTCTCCGATGCGCATACGGACCGTGTCGCCGCCGTCCTTCATAACTCGCCCGCGAAGCGGCACTTTGATGTCGCCCAGAGCCACTTGCAGCACCACTGCCTGTCCGATCCAAGGCTGGTATGCGATGTCCATTTACTCTCCCTCAAGAGGCGTACTGCCGACGAAGAGAGGATCGCGTCTGGCGTCACTTTCCGGCAATGGTACACAGAGGGTACCGGACTAGGAGAAAGGTACTGTTTCGCGTTTGAGCATGTTTTTCGGCCCTGTTTCGCTCGCAGTACTTCTGTACCTGTATTTCAGAACGGCTCTCCCATTGGCCCAAACGTTGGCCTGCCACATCCTTGCACTCGTGAATTCGGAGTCCCCAATCCGCAGCAATGGTCCCGCGTGTCCCGCCGGGGAGTCTCGTCCGGGCATCGGAGTCGCACTCGGCGGCGGTTTTTCGCGCGGTTTCGCGCATCTTGGCGTCTTGCAAGTCCTCGAACAGAACCACATTCCGATTTCGCATATCGCGGGCACAAGCGTGGGCAGCATTCTGGGCGCGGCATACGCAAGCGGCGCTCCTCTCGCCAAAATCATGGCGACTTGCCGCGACATCAAATTTCGCGATATCGCGCGCTGGCGGGTTTCGCGGCTCGGCCTCGCCAGCAACCATCGCTTGTCCGATCTAATGGACCGCGTCTTCGCAGCTCGCACCTTTGAACAACTGCGCATTCCCATGGCCGTGGTGGCTACCGATCTGGCGACATTTGATCCCGTCGTTTTTACGCAAGGCCCGTTGGTCGATGCGATTCGTGCCAGCTGCGCTTTCCCCGGCCTCTTTGAACCTGTCGAGATCGGCACTCGCTGCCTGGCTGATGGAGGCCTCGTTGCTCAAGTGCCCACGGTCGCCGCGCGCCAGATTGGCGCAGACCGCGTCCTCGGAGTTTCAGTTGGAATTCAAGACGGCCGCAGCGGCGCCCCCAAAAACATCTTTCAGGTTGTAGCGCGAGCGGTGTGCGCAGCACAGAAGCATCAGCTCGAATCCTGGGAGCGCCACGCTGACCTGGTTCTGCGGCCGGATGTGCAACATCTTGCTTGGGACGATTTCGAACGCGCCGGCGATGCCATTGAGGCAGGCGCTCTAGCGGCAACCCGAGCGCTCTCGCGCATTAAGAAATTGCTTGATCGCACTCCCGAACCCGAGGATTTGCTCCTCGCCGAGGCGCGCTCCCATCTTTGGCTTTCCGAGGCACACCGATGATCGGCCGCGCCTGGTGGTTCGCCGCTGTGAACGCTCTCGTACTTCTCTGGCACGAATGCGGCGAGGATTTGGCAGTTTTTTGCTACCGTATTACCAGGAGCGGCGCGATGTGGATACGCTCCCGGGCGGAGAACATAGCCGCCTCGTTTTGATTGTGCTGGACGCGGCTAACTCTCTTTGGATTCCATCCTTCATTTTTTACGTTCTTTGTACACTTCAGAAGGCCTGAAACAACTCATTCAATGGGTTGGGCCGACGACGTTCTGTGCCATTGTGTCGGGCACACTCTTTGTCGAGACTGGTCTGTTTGTTGGCTTCTTTCTTCCAGGCGATTCCCTGCTCGTCACGGCAGGTATATTTGCCGGCCAGCAGGTAGTCCCCCTCCACTGGCTGCTTATACCCGGAATGCTTTGCGCCATCGTTGGCGATCAGTTGGGCTACTGGATTGGGCGTAGCGCCGGCCCCGCTCTGTACAAGCGGGAAGACTCGCTTCTTTTCCGTCGCAGCCACCTGCAGCGCGCACATCATTTTTATGAGAAGTACGGCGGCAGGGCGGTAATCTTGGCGCGCTTTATCCCGGTTGTCCGGACCTTTTGTCCGCCCGTGGCCGGCGCAGCAAAAATGCCCTATTCGCGATATCTGCTTTTCGATATCTGCGGCGGCATTTTTTGGGTGGGCAGCATGGTCATGGGTGGTTATTTGTTGGGTTCGCGGGTTCCGAACATCGGCAAGTATCTTCATTTGGTCATCGGCACAATCATCCTGCTTTCGATTCTTCCGCCGGTAATCGGGCTAATTCGCGCTCACAAATCTGAGGGCCACTGACAGATGGCCGGGGCGCATCCGCAAATCCGGACCATCATTTTCGACATAGGGCGTGTCCTTGTTCGCGTGGACGTTTCTCGCGCCATGCAAAGCCTCGCACAGGGTATTTCCCTTTCACCGCAGGAAATCTGGACGGCCATCGAAAAAGATCCATGTTTTCAGGATTGGCAGGAAGGCCGAATTTCGCCGCGCGACTGGCACTTGCATCTTGCGAAGCGGCTCGGTGGCTCGCTCTCTTTCGAACAGTTTACCGAAGCGTGGAACCGCGCACTCGATCCTCAGCCCATTCAAAACAAGTCTTTGTTCGAATCTCTTCGCAAGAATTTCCGCCTCGGCCTTTTATCCAACACCGATCCGATTCACGTCGCCCATCTCGAAACGACCTTCGATTTTTTCCGGTTCTTTCCGAAATCGACCCGCACTTACTCTTGCGCAGTCGGCTCCAGCAAACCCTCGCCGCTCATTTTCCGCGACGCTCTGAAGTCTCTCCGAGCCAAGGCGGAGTCTTCGGTTTTCATCGATGATGTGGAGGCCTACGTGAACGCCGCGCGCAACCTCGGCCTGCTGGGCATCCACTACCAAAACCCCAGCCAGCTTCGCACGGCGCTCAACGCTCTCGGCGCGAACCTTCCCGCATAGCCGGGCGCTGCCCGGAAAGCGCTCCTCCCAAAATTTCAGAGTAAGTTTAATCTCCGCGTAAAGATTGCAGGGACTAGTACTGTGCCCATTCTCGTCACTCTTCGCTCTCTGTTCGGCTACCTGCCTATTTTCATGGACTTACCACCGCACTTACGGGACTGGCCCGAAGGACAGGTTTGGTTCTCGACTTGCACTTTTACGGGATACGAAGAGATTCCGCAGTAAGCAAGTGCAGTGGGGTGACAGCCGCAGAGCGGCTTACCCAGAAGAGGAGAAAGACCTAGTCATGGCCGACGAATATACAGAAACGAAGAGTGCGCCTTCCTGGCAGCTGCCCGCTATTGTTGTGTTGGGCCTAGTTGCTATCGGAGGTCTGGCATTTGGCTGGAACGCATCGACCAAACTCGATGCGACGAAGCAAGACGTTGCGACGCAGTTGAAGACCACGCAGTCCTCGATCGAGCAGGACATGTCCTCCCTAAAGGACCGCCTGATGCAGACCGAGAAGACCAATACTGACCTCCAGGGCGACCTGAAGGTTGTTACCGGCAAGCTCAAGATTACCCAAGGCCAGCTCAAGAAGGCGCGCGACGAAGCCGCCAAGGCGAACGAGGAAACCACGGGTAAGATTTCGGCTCTCGACACTTCGGTCCACACCGAGCTCGCGACCAAGGCCGCGACCGAGGACGTGAAGAACGTTGACAGCAAGGTCGGCGTCGTTCGTACGGACCTCGATTCCACCCGCGAAGACCTCAAGATGGCCCGCAGCGAGATGGGCACGCTCATCGCGCGCAACCACGATGAGATCGACCAGCTCCGCCGCCTCGGCGAACGCGATTACATCGAGTTCACCGTCGCGGGCAAGAACAAGCCCCAGAAGGTCGGCAATGTCACGGTCGAACTCAAGGGCGTCAACGAAAAGAAGGGGCAATACAGCGTGAATCTGACTTCCGAGGACCGCCTGCTCCAGAAGAAGAACCGCGCCATGAACGAGCCTATCTTCTTCTACCTGCACGGCACCAAGATTCCACAGGAACTTGTCATCAATAAAGTTGGCAAGGACACCGTCAGCGGATACGTCAGCATTCCCAAGGCGAATTCGGCTCCGGCCGCTTCGGCTTCCGCTTCTGGCAACTAACCAATTCAACCGAACGCCGGTTGGTACCGGCAAAGCACGAGGGCGGCTCCGGCCGCCCTCTTTTTTTGTCTTCAGTTGTAAGGTGTGTCGCTCTCGCTTCCCGTACAATGAACGGGGTGCCTCGGGAGGCTGCCTCCATTGTTCAGGTCCAAAATCGTCGTCTACTGTTCGGTTGACCCTTTCATATCCTCCCGCGGCAAGTTCCTGCATCAATTCGAAAACTTCCAATCTGAACTGGATGAGCGTGAAGTGCCGTGTGTCTGGCTCAGCAGCCGATCGCGCCTTCAGCTTGACGATCCGCGCCGCCGGGTGAGTCATACGGAGCCGTTCGTTGCTGAAGGCGGCTGCGCAGTCTACATGCCGGAAGACTACTTCCACCTCAAATCCACGCAAACCGTTCGCCTGGGGCGTTTTACCTGCATTCCGGTCGCGCAGCAACTGCCTGCAGCCGAGGAGGCTCTGGAATCGCTCAGCGCGGAGTCCGGTGTGCCCGTGGTGCCTCTGCGTTCGCTCAGTCCGCGGGAACTCTCCCAGAACCTTGGCCTGCCGACCCACGAAGCTGAAGTCGTTCGCCAGCGCGACTTCGACGAGTTATTCTTTTTCGCAGGCGCAAGCGATGCGGATATCACGCGTTTCCGATCCTTGACCGCAACCAAGAACTTCTCTCTCCGAGAACAGGGCGTGCTCTGGTCACTCGCACTGGGCGCCGATTTCCGCCGCTGCATCCGCGAGTTAGGCGATCTGTTCGATCGTTCTCTCCATGGCCACGCCCAACGATTCGCCATTGCGGAGCCGGCCGATGCAACTTCCATTTTCCATGCGTGCGATCGCGGTGTTCGCCTTACCGCATCGATAAAAGAAGTCGCCACCGAGTCGCCCGCGGCGGCCAGTTTTGTCGAAACCGCCATCACCTCACCGAATCTTTGGGAAACGGTTCTTTCCGCCATCGATTCGCGCCCCTGAGTCAGGCGGGAAACATTCTGTCTCTTCGCCCCACACTTTTTCACATTCCAATTCCCCGGTTTGCGGCATGCATCCCCTTAATTGCCTGTTTTCCCAATAATTTGCGCACTTTGGAGAGGCTTTGCGCTGCGGTGTCCCTGGCATTCGAATTGCACTTTTTGCCCTGTCGAAACCTGTCGTGGCGCTATGAACTCGCGGGAGTACCTCTCAAAGACCCTTCGAGTACTAGGAGATTTATACATGGCCTGGCTCATTCGCACCCTTCGCTTGCCCGCGCGAGAAACTCATACAAACGTCGCCCTCGCTATTTGCGTATTCCTGATGAGCCTGATGTCGCTCGGTCTGATTTGGCAAGCCCAAATCATCGCGGACCAGCGCGACGCCATCAAATGGCTCGAATCGCTAAAGTTCGGCAGCTAATTCTCTCGCCCGCTTTGAAGCTTTCTGTCCATCGATCGTTCATGCGTGAAATTTTCGCTCGACCCGAGCATCGCTCTCGACAATTTCTTCCCCACGTGTATTCTGTCTTCACAGGGGAATTCACCGACTAAGGGAAATGAAAATGAAGAAATGGTTTGCTCTCGCGATTCTGGCTTCGATACCCGAAATCACCTTGGCCCAGTCACCGGGGTCGGCGCCATCCACGAACTCCACCGATTCGACCGTTGCACCGCAAAGCTCGTCACCCAGCACGACAACTACTCATTCGCGGCATCATCGTCGGCATAGCCGCACCGGCCACCGCCACCATCACCGCCGGACGAAAGCTACGCCGCAATAGGGCCTGAAAACAAATTGGGGAGCCGGGGCGGCTCCCCAATTTGCCTATTTGGCTGTATCGGTCCCGAAGCACCGCAAACTTTGCGTGCCGTTTCGGGTCGACGCGCACCGCAAGAGCGGTGTGATCAGCGTTTGTTCAGCTCTAAGCCCGGTGGAATCATTCCTTTTTCTCCGGAGCTAGTTGAGCTCACACCTCTAGCTACGCCCCTGCAATGTCGATTGCAAGCGAAGAAACGGAGAAATCCGAAGATTTCTTGCACTGATTTTAACCCTGTGGAAATCGCCTCTTAGCGGCGTTCGGCGTTACTTGATGAACAGTGATTCTCGCAGCTGGTCACGCCCTACGAACGACTTGCTCGTCCTGAACCTGCTGAACAGTTCCTGGATTTCGCGATTCTGGTACACGCGCTGCGCGGGACAGATGGGCGCCGCGGATATGACCTGTAGCGTATGGGAATCCGCCACCCGGTATCTCTGGAAAATCTCTGGTTTCTTGCTGTGAAACATCGCGAACACAATTCCGCCTGGCCGCAGGTACTCGGTTAAGCAAGCCACCGTCTGCTTGGCCACCGCTGGCTCCAGATAGTCCAGTATGTCCCAGAGCAGCACCGCGTCGAACGCGCCTTCCTTGTACCGAAGATACTCCTCGATAAACCGTGTCGCTCGGCCCGCCGGCGTTACGTCCACAGAATCGGACCCGTCCACGGCATTCTTCAGCCGTGCTTCTTCCTCGACTATAAACTCTTTCCACGAACGCAGAAGGTCGTCGGAAGTCACGCGGAATCCGCGCTCGATGAAAAAGCTCAGCGTCGTTTGCCAGGCAGGTCCGAGATCAAGCATCGTCCCGCGCCCTAAGCCGTCCAAATTCCAGAGGAACTCCTTCAGCCCGTTCGACATCCGCGTCGTTTCTTGCATTTCAGGTGCCCTCGGCGCTCCCATAGCGCCGACGGTGCCGTTGGTCGGTGTCGCCCGTCCGCCAATCGGCGTCCCCGACGCGGGCCGCGAAACATTGCGGCTCGTCCCCGCGCCAATTCCAATTCCGAGTTTGCTCAGAAGTCCCATTGCTAGATTGCCGTCCCTGCCGCTACGCTTCCGGCCCTCGCCGCGCTGCTGGCGGACTCGGAAGCCTTGCCTGCAGGCTTGCCGGCTTCTACTTTTCCGCGGAGCACCGCCCCATCTTCGATGGCCAGCCGGTCGGTTTGTACTTCCCCTACTACGTGACCCGTATTCCACAGCTGTACTCGGTCCCGCGCAATTAGCTTCCCCTGTACATCGCCTCGCACGATTATTTCTCGCGCATGAATGTCGGCTTTCACTTTGCCATTCGGCCCGACCGTTACGCTTCCGCCACTCATTTCCAGCTTGCCTTCCAGCACGCCATCAACGAACAAATCTTCTTTTCCTGTAACTTCACCTTTTATTTTTATTCCTTGACTGATGCACGCCGCCGCATGCGAGGAGACGGGCATGCCTGGGGTCGTCGTAGAATTCGCTGCGTTTGAATTTCCAGCCGGTGCTGCTCCCGCGGGGGCTGTGGAAATATCCGAAACTCCCTGCGGCTTCGCGTCTTCTTTCTTCCACACGAGACACCTCGACCTAATTGTTGGTTTTTCGAAGTCGCATTCAAGTTCGGCTGGAGGGAGACGCGACTCGCAATCCTGAAGATAATACAGGGTTTAGTCGGTGTAAAGCAGAATGGGGGGAACCAAATCTAGCGTGTCGCGTGAATGGCTACACCATATATCGTGTCTGCCTAGCCCGGGGGTCCACAAGCAGTTGCGATGTCGTATGCGTATCCTTCCTGCTTCGTAATTCCCACATCGCTACCAGCATGCCTCCCACTTCTCCCATAAATTGCTTGATCGACTTTCTTTTCTCGTACCAATGCTCCGGATCAAAATCTCCGTCGCGTGCTCCGGCCACACTCACCGCAATTTTCCCGGGAAACACTCTCCGGAAAATATATCGTGTTCGTCGCGTATGATAATTGGACGTAACAATAATCATACGCTTCCAGTTTTTCTCGGTGGCAAGTTTTGCCAGCACTTCCGCTTCTTCCCGCGTGTTTTCCGCGTCGTGTGGAACCCGCAATATTTTCTCTTTCGGTACGCCCCGCTCGATCAAGTCGTGCTCCATCAATTCACCGACGCCCGCGTAGGGCCGCAGCCTTACTCCGCTCGCAACAACGAGCGGCGCTAATCCCTGCCGGTAAAGCTCCGCCGCACGCGTCGCGCGATCCGCATAAAAATTGTCGATACTCAACTCCACGATCGCATCCGACTTTTCAAGGGGGTCTTCGACAAGCCAGTTTTCGCCGGCAAAGCGCAGCAGCGGATGCCGCACCAGATAAAGCGTTCCGAACACCAGCACGAAGCACAGCAATCCAATCAGTTTCGTTGTGATTCCGCCCTGCTCACGATTGGAGAGCCTCTTCATGAACCCGGATCCACCGATCGTAAATACTCGGCCGCCTGTTCCGGAAGCACTGCATTAAAGTACGTCTCTTTGATGCTGTACGATTTGCTCCGGCTTTCCACGATGGGCAAAATCTCGATGTGCCAATGAAAGTCGTCCGCCAGCGTTTTCCAGTACCCGGCAAGCTCTCCCTTTTTGTTCCGCGTGTTTGGCGCAGTGTGCACGACCAGGTGATACGCCGGTGCAAATTTGTCCAATCGCCTCAACACTCTACCCAGCAATGCCGCCAACTGCCGCCGGTTTGCCCCTGGTTTCGGCGCCTCAAACAGATGATTGTGTCGCCGGTGCAAGACCCAGATTTCATACGGCACACGCGCCGCATACGGGCACAACGCGTAATAGTCGCCCTGCACGTCCACAATCCGCTTCCCTAGCTTCTCTTCTTGCCGCACGATGTCGCAAAAAACGCACCGCTCCTTTTCGCGGAACCATTCGCGGGAAGCGCGCAACTCATACTTGATGCGCCGCGGCACAAAAATCGTTCCCGTAACTTCCGAGTGCGCGTGCGGCCATTCTTCGCCAGAGAGCACGCCCTGATTCTTGGAAACCGTCACATGCTTCAGGCGCAGATCCTTCTTCAAATCCGCGACGCGCGTTGCCCACACCCAAACCACTCGCTCGATCTCTTCGTCGGTCAGTTGCGACAGGCGCTTGTTGTGGTCCGGCGTTTCCACCACGACCTCATGCGCGCCCACCGGTCCCATCTTGTCGTAGATTCCGTCCGCCCGCCGCCCCGCTTCACCCTCAATCCGGTACAAAGGATCGGGATGCGGTACAACTCGCACCTGCCATGGCCCTTCCGCGGGCCACGATAGAATCGTCTGTTGCTTGTCAATCGCCGGCTTTTCGAACGGACAATTGGTCTCATCGCTCGCTTCGCGATGCCCCAACACTACCCAGCTTTGCGTAATCGGATCTCGTCGGATTTCCATTCGCTTTGTGCGAGCTCTCTTTTCCGCTTAGGTTCGGTGCGTTCGGTAGTTTGTTTCCCCACCCCATCCTTGTCAAGCAACTGCCCTTTCGCATGCTATTCTTTTTTCGCGTGCCGACCGATCTCAATTTCATGCAGCTCGCTCTCGACGAAGCCCGCGCCGCCGCTGCCGCCGGAGAAGTTCCCGTCGGCGCTCTCCTCGTCTGCGAAAACAAAATCGTCGCGCAATCTGGAAATCGGACCATCCGCGACAACGATCCCACCGCTCACGCCGAAATCGTTGTCCTCCGCAAAGCCGCCCGCGTTCTCGACAACTACCGTCTTTCCGGTACCACGATGTACGTCACGCTTGAGCCATGTGCGATGTGTGCAGGCGCCATGGTCCAGGCCCGTGTCGCAAAACTCGTTTGCGGTGCTGACGACCCTCGTGGCGGAGCCGTCCGCTCTTGTTTCGAAGTCCTCTCTCACCCGCGCCTGAATCACCGCGTCGAAATTGTCTTTGGAGTCCTCGCCGACGAATCCTCGGCGCTCCTCCAATCCTTCTTCGCCGCCCGCCGCTGATCCCGCCGCGTAGAACTGTAGGGGCCGCTCTGAAGCGGCCCGCGATGGCGGCACACCGCGCAACTCCCAAATTGTTGAGGTTCACTTGAATCTGTTAGAATTGAGATTACTGATTGCGGAGAGGTGACTGAGCGGTTGAAAGTACTCGCCTCGAAAGCGAGCGTGGGGGAAACTCCACCGTGGGTTCAAATCCCACCCTCTCCGCCATAATTTCTTTTGTAGCACGGCGAACGTGTTTATAAATCTGCGCGACACGGCACTGCCCAGGCCCCTAGAAATTCCCGCTGCATCGAAAACATTCTTGAGCTTTTCTTGATAGTCGCAGACGGCGGTTTCGCGCTTACCATTGCCAGTCCAGAAGTACTTCGTCTCTGTGATTCGCGTGGTTTCAATCCGTCGTCAGCGTGTTTCTTATCGCTCTTTGGATACTGACCCATTTTGGAAGGCCCTTTGACTCTTAGGCCCCCGCGCCACTGTGTTGGCGTGTGCTGCACCTCATTATCTTTGCCAAAAAAATCAGGTCCAAGCCTAGGCTCAAAAAGTTTCCATGAAACGTTAGGAGGGTTTTTCGCACTACCCTGCAAATGAGGTAACGGTTAGCCATGTTTAGTCATGCCTCGCCTTATTCCGCAAGCAATGTGGAAGACTATCTTAAAACGCGCGTGGACTTTAAGACGGAGGCGTATCGCGCGAAGGGCGAGCACTATCGCTTGGGCTACTTGACCATGGCCTGCACATCTGCGGTAGCTGCCGCCACCGTCCCAGTCCTGATCAATTTGGAGGGAGTGCCTCCCATCTTCCCAACGCTACTCAGTCTTCTCGTTACCATCCTGGTCGGATTTGAAGGCATCATTCACTTTCGAGAACACTGGAAGAACTACGACTTAATGAAATCTTTCTTGCGCCAGGAGGCATGTCTGTTTCAGGCTCGCGCGGGTACCTATCGGGGCCGGGATGAAGGCGAGGCGTTTGTGCTTCTGGTCGAGCGCGTCGAGGATGCGATTTCCAAAGAACGCGCGCAGACAATCCAAATGAGAACCGGGAAAGAGCCGGACGCCCATCCATCGGAGGTAAAAGCAACGACGGGTTCAACAACGACAGGCGAAACGAAATAACTCGGGAATAATTCACCGGTCAAGTTTCCCTGCGGGCCACTGCGCGCCAATCAAATCAGAATATACAGAGTACCGGGGATGAACAGCTTCCTTGCCTTTTCGTTCTAATAGAAGCATCAATTTCGTACCGGGTCTCCTGTCTTTATCTACCATTACTCGCATCGATTCTTCGAACTCTCCAATTAAAAATCCGCGGACATCTTCGCCCGCGGATTTTTCACGCCCTTAATCTGTCACTTGCTCTCAGAAATGGCAGCTCGCCGCTCCGCGCTTCTCCAAATACCGCTGGTGATATTCCTCGGCCTTCCAGAATGTTCCCGCCGGTGTAATTTCCGTCGCGACCGGCTTGCGAAAGTTTCCACTGGCCTCGAGCGCCGCCTTCGACTTCTTTGCCACCACTTCCTGCTCGGGCGAATGGAAGAAAATCGCCGTCCGGTACTGCGTCCCAGAATCCGGTCCTTGCCGGTTCACCTGCGTCGGATCGTGCATGTGCCAAAACGCTTCCACCAGCGTCTCGTATTTCACCTTCGCCGGATCGAATGTCACTTGCACCACTTCCGCGTGCCCAGTCGTATCGGTGCAGACTTCCTTGTAAGACGGATTTTCCGTCTTCCCCCCGCTGTATCCCACCAGCGCGTCCTCAACTCCCGGAATCATCCGGAACTTCTGTTCGACTCCCCAAAAGCATCCCGCGCCAAACGTTGCCAGTTCACTCATGTTCCTCTCCTTCTTTGATTCTAACCCTTTCTTCTTCTCTGCGAACTCTGTGTTAAAAACCCCTTTAGCCCAGCTACAACGTGTTCGCATTAACTCTTCGTCCTAAATTTTCGCCGTTCTCAGCCGCAGCGCATTCGCGATCACCGACACGGAACTGAAACTCATCGCCGCGCTCGCAATCATCGGGCTCAACAACAGCCCCAGCCACGGATACAGCACACCCGCCGCAATCGGTATTCCAATCGCGTTATACAAAAATGCAAACCACAAATTCTGCTTTATGTTTCGAATCGTCGCCCGGCTCAACCTCCTCGCCCGCACGATTCCCTGCAAGTCCCCTTTCACCAGCGTAATCCCAGCACTCTCTATCGCCACATCCGTTCCTGTCCCCATCGCGATTCCCACGTCCGCGGTAGCCAGCGCCGGTGCATCATTCACCCCATCGCCCGCCATCGCCACGATTTTCTTTTCATCTTTCAATCGCCCGACGATCCCGGCTTTCTCTTGTGGACGCGCACCGGCCTCGAATTTCGTAATTCCCAGCTCTCGCGCGACCTTCACCGCCGTCTCGCGCACATCTCCGGTCACCATCACCAATTCCATCTTTTCTTCACGCAATTGGCGCAGAGCTTCGGGAGTAGATTCCTTCACAAAATCTGCCAACACGATGACGCCAATCGCTTGTCCGTTCGCCGCCACAAGAACAAAACTGGAAGAATGGGCTCCGTCGATGCCATAACTCAGATTGATGGCCTGGCTTCGCGGCGCCTCGCTGACCCCGTTTTCCTGAAGAAACCTGGCGCTCCCTACGAGAACGCGCTCACCATTTATGGTGCCTTCCGCTCCACCACCTGGCGTCGCTCGAAAGCCTTCTACCTTTGCCAACGCCACACCAGTCTCTTGCGCAGCTTGCACGATTGCTCTGGCCAGTGGATGCTCGCTCACCTGTTCAACGCTGCCCGCAAGCCACAGCACTCCGTCCTTGGTGCGACCCACGCCTTCCACCACACCGGCCGTCATCACTCGAGGCTTGCCCATTGTCAGGGTCCCCGTTTTATCTACGACCAGCACGTCCGCCTTCGCCAGCGTCTCCAGCGCCTCCGCGTTCTTCACCAACACTCCCGCTCGCGCCCCGCGCCCCACCGCCACCATCACGCTCATCGGTGTCGCCAGTCCCAACGCGCATGGACACGCAATAATGAGCACGGAAATCGCACTCACCAGCGCATAGGCAAACCGCGGCTCCGGTCCCACCATCGCCCAGACCACAAAGGTCACCGCAGCAATCGCCACGACTACCGGCACAAAAATTCCCGCCACACGATCCGCCAGCTTCTGCATCGGCGCTCGACTCCTCTGCGCCTCGCCCACCAATTTCACAATCTGCGCCAGCATCGTTTCATTTCCAACGCGCCGCGCTTCCATCAAAAAACTTCCGCTCGCATTCAACGTTCCACCCGTCACTTCATCGCCCGCGCGTTTCTCCACCGGCATCGGCTCGCCCGTCAGCATGGACTCATCGACCGCGCTCGCGCCTTCCCGCACAATTCCGTCCACCGGCACACGCTCCCCCGGCCGCACGCGCAACAAGTCACTCCGCTGCACGCCAGCCAAGGGAACGTCCTTCTCTTCGCCGGTGCCGTCAACCTGATGCGCTACCTGCGGCGCAAGATGCAGCAGTTCCCGGATCGCCCCAGCCGTCTTTGCCCGCGCGCCGAGTTCCATCACTTGCCCTAATAGCACAAGCGTCGTAATCACCGCCGCCGCTTCAAAATAAACCGGCACCGCGCCACTCATCCCAGCAAACGATTTCGGAAACCATCCAGGAAAGATCGTCGCCACCACGCTCTCCAAATACGCCGCGCCGGTCCCCAATCCAATCAGTGTGAACATGTTCGGGCTGCGATTCACAATCGACGCGCAAAATCTCTCAAAGAATGGCCATCCTCCCCACAACACCACCGGCGTAGCCAACGCAAATTCAATCCACCGCATCGCCTCCATCGAAATTCCGAAACTAAATCTTTCCCCAAACATCCCCAACAACAAAACCGGCAAGCTCAGCCCCGCGCTCGCCCAAAATCGCCGCCGCATCGAAACATATTCCGGATCGGGCCCGGCCACCGCCACCAAATCCATCGGCTCCAGCGCCATCCCGCACTTCGGACAACTCCCCGGCCCCATCTGCACCACTTCCGGGTGCATCGGACACGTATACCGAATCCCCGCCCCGGCTGTTGTCGGGTTCTTTGTAGAGGCCGCCTTCTGAGGCGGGCTCTTCGCGGCGTCTGCGATGCGCCGACCACTCTTCTCGACCGTGCTCACCCTCCCCGCTTTTACCTCCCCAATCGAAACCAATCCCCCGCCATGCCCCATCTCGTAGACTCCCTCGGGCACTTTTCCACTCAAATACCTCTTCGGCTCTTTCTCAAACCTCGCCGCGCAACTCTTCGCGCAAAAGAAATACTTCTTCCCTTCAAATTCCACCGTCGCCGCCGCTTTTTCCGGCGCGACGCTCATTCCGCAAACTGGATCCCGTTCCACCATTCCCCCCAGATCTACCGCCCAGGTCTCAATCCACATTTTTGAATTTTAGTTCTTGTTGCTTCTCGGTGCGGTCTGTAACTCTGTGGCAAATCCCTCTTTCCGTCCCGCTCTCCGCCGCGCCTCACCGCTGCTGCAAGTCCATCAACCCCAACAACTCCGCATACATCGCCTCTTTTTCTTCGCTTTTCCCGCTGGCGATCGCCTTCGCCGCGCAGTGGCGCATATGATTCTTCATCAAGTTCCGCGCCACGCCCCGCAGGGCCTCCTGCACCGACGCAATCTGCACAATCACATCCGCGCAGTACCGATCCTCCCCGACCATCTTGTGCAGCCCGCGAACCTGCCCCTCAATCCGCCGCAATCGCTTCTGATTCGCTTCCCTAATCTCCGGGTCCACGCCCGCCGCCTTCTTTCCCGTTCCGCCGATACGCCTCATCGTAAATACCCTCTCCCCCTATATATACCCCTATCCCCTATCCATGTCAAACCGCGAGTCTTCAATTCGCCCCACCCAGCACGTGTCACTCCGACCGGAGTAGCGCGCCTTTTCTTGCGCTTGCTGTTAGCGCGCGGCGCTACGCATTGGAGGAGCCTCTTCTTCGATGGCCGCGACGAGCACCACTCGCCTTTCTCCACACTGCGTCTGGGTTCCCCACTTCCCCTTTTTGCTATAATCCCTCCATGACACTCCTCGAAGCCAAATTCGAACTCCAATCCCCGCTCACCCACGACCAGCTGCGTTCCCTCGGAGAATTTGCCAACACCTATGGCCTCCGCCGTTTCCAAGTCGACGACTCCAAATGCCATATCTCGTTCGAATACGACGCCTCCCGCCTCCGCGAAACTCAAGTCACCCACGTCCTCGGCCAGGCCGGCATCCCTGTCCTCCGCCGCCTCAACTGATCTCTCTGACCGGCGTGCGCGCGCAAGCGGCTGCCATCCCTTGCGCATCCACGAAGATGTGCGAAGGACCTCAAGGTTCAAATTGATTGGATTTACCGGCCGGCGAAGAAACACCAAACTGAAAACCTAGGACTTCCGGCTCCACCAATATCAGGCTTCGCCTTTGCGCCGTAAGCTTTGGTGTTCAGTCTCAGAACATCCTTTACACTTTGCGGGGACGTAGGGTTGAGCAAAAAATCGGCATAGGGGGAGCGGTCGCCCGCTCTCCCCTGCCACACCACCCGACATGCGGGTCCGCATCGGGCGGTTCAGAGGGTTACGCTGGACGGTCAAGCAGGGATGGAAGTCCAAGCGAGGCGAAGTAAGCATTGGGTAGCGCGACAGCCAGTGCGGGACTGTTAGCCAAGCGCCAAGGACCGTGCGCGCTGCCGGCGGTCTTGGCCGCCAGGTCCACGCTTACGTCTCGTCGTCGAAGCTCCCTGTACCGCACTACTCCACGCTTCCATTGCTTCCAGATCATGGATCGCAAGCGGCGGCGTATCCAGTAATCTAGGTTTCGCAGTATCCGAGGCGTCTGACAGAAGCCGAAGTAACTCTTCCAGCCCCTTAAATAGGCCGCAAGTTCCTTCAGCATTTGTTCCAGACTGATGCCTCGCGTCCGTTGCGTCAGTTCCCGGATTTTCTGCTTGCAGCGCAACACGGCCTTCGGCGCGATGCGCCGTTTCGGTTCCTTGTGGTGGCTGAAGCTGAACCCCAAGAACTTCCGCTCGACTGGTCGAGCCACTGCACTCTTGGCCTCGTTCACCTTGAGCTTGAGCCGTCGCGTGAGGAAGCGCGTGACGTTCGTCATCACCCGTTGCCCCGCCCGTTGGCTGCGGACGTAGATATTGCAGTCGTCCGCATACCGTACGAAGTGGTGCTTGCGCCGTTCCAGTTCTTGGTCGAGTTCGTCGAGTACGATGTTCGATAGAAGCAGAGTGGACCACCTTGCGGTGTCCCTTCCTCCGCCGGACTCACTAGCCCGTTCTCCAGCACTCCCACTTTCAAGAATGCCCCGATCAATCGGAGCACTCTCTTGTCGGTCACCCGCCGTGCGATCGCCGCCATCAGTTTGTCGTGATTGACTCGATCAAAGAATCGAACATGCTCGGCACACAAAAATGGGGCCCCCGATTGGGATCGGGAGCCCCGAAAGGTGCATCTCATTTCCAGCGTCGTTTTCACACCGGAGCGTGGGGTCATCCACCCTTAGCTTCCCTCTCAAGAGGTAGGTGGAACGATCCGCGAAAACCGGCAAGCAAGCCCCTTCCCCCTCGCTCTGCCAATCTTTTATAGACCGTCTACTGAGACGCGCCCAACATCCCTTCTTTATGCAAACGCTGCGCCATCACTGCCACTACTTGAAGTATTTCCCTATCTAGCTGTAAACAAGCCCTTTAACGATTTTCCCGCCTTTGCGCTTTTGCTCCGCTCCGGCCCGCGAGTTTCGATTCGGAACTCACCTCGTCGCTTTTGGGAATCCTCTCACGCGGCGTTTCTTACGCAGTCCTATTACTACCCCGTTCTAGGACCTAGGTAACAAATCCCGCTAGCCCGACTGCGCCAGTGGTTTTTTGTTCAGCCCGGCGCAAACTCCCTCCATGATCGCGCGCCTCCCACTCGACTCCCTTCTCCGCCGCGCCTTTCTATGGTTCACATTTTTCACCGCGATCTTGCTCGCCTCCGCTCTCATCCTTCGCGCAGACACGCCCGGCGCCACGCGCTCCGTCCCCGCCGGCGGTTGCTACTGCAAATGCGCTCACTCTAAGACAAAATTGGGTTGCACAAAGATGTGTGAATTGCCTCGCTACGCTTCCCGCTGGTGGGCCACCACCTGCGCCAAGCCCCGCGCCTCTTCCCCCGCCGACAACCACGGCGCTGGCCCTCGCCTTCCGCATCCCGACCGCGCCGAACGCGCCAGCAACTAACTCAGCTGTTTCAAAAGTTCTTTCGCCTCTTCAACTCCGGCTTCGCTACACCGATTTGATCTCACAACAATCCTTAGGTATCGAACCGCTTTAGCCGGGTTGTTTTTGACCGCAAGATAGTATTTCGCAATTTCAAGACTGGACTCATCATCCCCAGTCGCTACTGCCTTCTTGAACCACCCGAGAGCTTGAGCGAATTTCTTTTCGTTCCGCCACCTCACTCCGATGTTGTGTGCAGCCGACGCGCTTCCTTGTTGTGCGCTCGCTTGTACCAATATAAAGCCGCAGCTCGATCGCGGCGCACACCGCTGCCCGCTTCGTACAGATTTCCCAAATTTAGCTGAAAAATAGAATCGCCAGCTCTGGCGCCAGCGAGATATATTTGAGCAGCCCTCCGCACGTTCCCCTTGTCTTCTTGTCTCGCCGCAAGAACAAAAAGCTCGTCGGACTGAGCCAACTTAGAATGTCGGGATGATTTTCGCAATTTGGCCATGGGAAGGCGCTCTCTACGCGATTGGAAGCATTTCTTGGGATGCAGAAAACTACTTAACCACGGCAGCGGCAAACTGGTCTGTGTCTGTAGCCAAGGCCTCACTCAAGAGTTGTTCCACTATCTCCATAATTTCAAAAATCGCGCGATTGTTCTGCGCCGCCACATTCTGCCTGAACTCCGAAAGCTTCGCCGGCTCCAGCATCTGCTGAACTCCGCTCAATACATTCCCAAAACTCTCCAGCACCACGCCCACTTTCTTCTCTTTAACCCATTCCGTATTAAACCGCTCCTGCGGCAGCGTCCACAAATTGCACTCCACCAGCACCGGCAACCCCCGCTGCATCGCCTCCGCAATACTCCCCGGCCCGGGCTTGCCAATCATGAAATCCGCTGCTCGCATCAACTTATGCACCTCTTTCGTAAACCCCAGCACTGCCGTCCCAATGTTCCACTTCTTCGCCTTCAAACGTGCCGCCAATTTCTCATTCTTCCCGCAAATCAAAATCAATTGCACCGGCAAGCGCGCCGCATCCAACTTCTCCACAATCTCGTACATCACCTTCGACCCAAATCCGCCAAACAACACCATTGCCGTCGGCAAATCTTCTCGCAATCCCAACTCGCGCTTCACCGCCGCCGCATTCACCGCACTCTCGGCGTAAAATTCCGGCCGCAGCACCATCCCCGACACGCCAAACACATGCGCTTCGTCTTTTCCGAACGCCCGCGCCTGCTCCACCGCTTTCTCCGTCCCCGCAATCACTATCTGATTCTTCGCCGGCTCAATCCAGAACCGCGGCGGAAAATCCGCCAAATCCGTAATCACCGTTACAAACGGGCGCCCGGGATAAACCTTCTCCCAACTCTCCGCAATCTCCCGGTTGAAATGAGGAATTACCGAAATCAACAAGTCCGCGGGATGCTCTTTCCAAAACCGTTCCAGCAATTTCACCAGCGGCCCATGAAAAACCATGATCGTCCACTGCAGCACGCGCAACAACTGTTCGCTCCCCAGCGTCCACCCATTTCGCAGCAGCGTGTTGTATTGCTCCTGAATCCGTATCCCGGTCACCTTCCGCAACACGTCCAGCTGGTCTGTCAGCTCCTGGAACTGCACCAGTTCCACGTCCCAATCCCGGTTCTGCGTCTTCGCCATCGCCTGCAGCGCCACCGCAGCGTTCCTGTGCCCGCCACCCGCATCGTGGAAGAGAATCAGTATTTTTTTCATGTTGCGATTCTGGCATCCCTTCCTAATCTTTCAACCTCGGCACGCTCCATGCCATGTGGATAACCCCGGAAGTCCATTTTGTTCAATAAGTTACACGGGCACATTAACCCAGATTTCGCAACCTCTTCATAGACTGTTCATATCCATGAGCAATACTTTTCCCATGCGATGCGACCTTCACGTCCACACCAAAGCTTCCGGGATGTGCAACACAGCATTCGTCCGTCACTTTTGCCGCGAGTCCTATAACGACGCCGAAGCCGCTTATGACCGTTGCAAGCGCCTCGGCATGTCCGTTGTCACCGTCACCGACCACGATTCAATCGACGCCGTCGAGATTCTTAGAGACTGCTCGGACTTCTTCCTCTCCGAAGAGGTCACCTGCACCCTACCCAGCGGCACCGAACTTCACCTCGGAGTCTACGGCATCACCGAACGCGACCATATCGAAATTCAGAAGCGTCGCAACGATTTTATAGCGCTCCTCATGTACCTCACCGAACGTAAAATTTTCTACAGCGTGAATCACGTGTTTTCCGGACTCACCGGCCGCCGCAAGCTCGAGGACTTCGAGTGGTTCGCCTCGTACGCCCTCGCCCTCGAAACGCGCAACGGCCAGATGTGGTCCCGCGCGAATGCGGAAGCCGAGCGGCTCGCCGTCTCGTATGGCAAAATCGGAATCGCGGGCAGCGACTCGCACACACTCGCCGGCGTCGCTCGCACCTACACCGAAGTCCCCGGCGCGCGCACTGTCGAAGAATTCTTTGCCGGCCTTCGCGCGCGTCGCGGACGCATTCGCGGCGATCATGGAAGCCTCGCCAAGATTACCGCTGACGTCTTTCGCATCGCCGGCTCGCTCTTTCAGGAAAAGCCGTGGACCCTCGCAATGTCTCCGCTTGCCGTCCTTCTTCCCGCGGTCACGGTCGGCCACTGGTTCAACGAAATTCGCTTCTGCAAAACTTGGGCAAAGAAAGTGAACGCAAGCGACGCCGCTCCGCGTTTGCTTTGGGATTTGGACGCAAAGCTTCGCGAGGCTTGATTTTTCATCGTCGGTTTTTCGCGACGAGGTAACGAAATGGCTGTAGCCCGCAACGTCTGGGGATTCATCGAACGCCGCGATCATCGCTTGATGCGGCGCTTGAATCGCTGGCGCGCGCCTCGCTGGATTCGTTACTGGATGCTCGCCGCCACCCGCCTCGGCGACGGCTGGATCTGGTATTCCACCGCGATCCTTCTTCTACTCTTTGGGGGCCCACAGCGCTTCGCCGCCGTCAGTTCCGCCGCGCTCGCTGCCGTCGTCGGCGTCTTTGTCTTCAAAGCGCTCAAGCGTCTCAGCCAGCGTCCACGCCCCTGCCAGATCGAGCCTCACTGCTGGTCCAAAGTTCTTCCACCCGACAAATTCTCTTTCCCCTCGGGCCACACGATGACCGCGTCGTCCGTCGCGCTCGTCCTCACCTATTTCTACCCTTCGCTGGAATTCGCGTTCATTTTTCTGGCGATCAGCATCGCGCTTTCCCGCATCGTCCTCGGCATGCACTTCCTCAGCGATGTTCTCGCCGGAATCGTTCTCGGCGTCGCCCTCGGCTGCTGCGCCCTCACCACCTACGCTTCCCTCGGCCTCCTCTAAGAGCCTGGTTTTTTTGAGGTTCGCCCTTTTCTTTCTCTCGCCCCTACCCCAATTCTTCTGCTGCTTGTCTCAGCGTCTCGGCGTTCACTTTCTTGAAGTTGTCTCTATTCTTCTCGGTGTTCTCTGTGCGCTCTGTGTCCTCTGTGTTAAATTCCTTCCTTGACCACGCCGCCACAATCCTTCCCAAAATTCGGTTTCCGTCCCAACTCTTCTTTTCTTCTTCAAGTCTCCCGTCCGGGCCTATGGACCACTACCATCCTCTTTTACCTGATGCCGCTTGGCAGTTCCTTCGATTTTCGCGGTGTCACGTTTTGGCTCGGTCTTTTCTACATCGTCTTTCCCCTGAGCCTCCTCCTTTACGGCGTCAACGACATCGTCGACGCCGAAGGTGATCGCTACAATCCCCGCAAAGGCACGTATCTGTTTGGCTCGCGCGGTGCCGACCAACAACTCAAGTCTCTCCGCTGGCAAATCGCAGTCTCGCAAATCCCCTTCTTTCTTATTTTCTGGCTCTACTGTGGCCCGCGAATCTTTCTCTGGTACTGCGCCCTGCTCTTCGCCGTTTACGTGTACAACGCGCGCCCTGCCGCATTAAAAGGCCGTCCTCCCTTCGACGTACTCATCCAAGCCAGTTACCTTTTAATCTTCCTCCTGAGCAGTTGGCTCAATCGCGTTCCTCAACTTCCCTGGCAAACGTTTCTCTTCGGCGCACTCTTCGCCATGCATTCCCACGTTTTCGGCGAAGTCATGGACATCGAACCCGACCAAAAATCCGGACGCCGTACGCTCGCCACGCAACTTGGTCGCCTCCCCGCAAAATTCTTCATCGCCGCACTTCTCGTTGTCGAATCACTTCTCGTGCGCCACTACTTCGCCGATCTCGTCATCACTGCCTTCCTCGCGCTCGGCGCGCTTTTTTTCACGGCCGACGCGCTCCTCCTCTGGAGAAATCGCGCCTACTCTCCGCAACAAATGCGCCTTTTTCTATGGGGTTGGAACGTCGCCGCGGTCCTCGGAATCCTTTGGAACGCCACCCATGGTTCTCTGCTGGCGGTGCGGTCCGCGATATAGCAGCCACGTTGCTCGCCGCTATTGCAAACCATGACAGGAAGCGGTATAAACCTTGTGCTCTATAGCACGACTGAGAGAGGCTCATGCCCCTTACATCCACCGATTGGGTTGTGATTGTCGGCTATCTCCTCATCAATCTTCTAATCGGCATCTACTACCGCCGCCGCGCCAGCGGTAACACCGCGGAGTTTTTCATCTCTGGCCGCGACGTCTCCTGGTGGCTCGCCGGCACCTCGATGGTCGCCACGACGTTCGCCGCCGACACGCCTCTTCTCGTCACCGGCCTCGTCGCCACGCAGGGCATTGCCGGAAATTGGCTCTGGTGGAATCAATGCCTCACCGGAATGCTCACCGTCTTTTTCTTCGCGCGTTACTGGCGCCGCGCGGAAATCATGACCGACGTCGAACTCACCGAGCTGCGCTATTCCGGCAAACCAGCCGCTTTCCTTCGCGGCCTCAAAGCCATCTATCTCGGGCTCCTCATGAACTGCCTCATTCTCGGCTGGGTCACACGGGCCATGGTGGACATCATCGCCGTCCTCCTCGGTCCTGCCATCGCCCCCGGGAAAGTATGGGAAGTCGCGCTAGGCAGTCACACTTTGTTTCACTACACGCTCGGCGAACCGCATCACACCGCGCTTCTCATCTGCATTTTTGTTCTGATTCCTTTCACTGGCATTTACACCTTCATTGGCGGTCTGTGGGGAGTGCTGGTCACCGATCTTTTCCAATTCGTTCTGAAAATGGGAATGGTCATCGTCCTAGCTTGGATTGCCGTCTCTAAAATCGGCGGCATCGGCGCCCTAACGCTCCGCCTCAGCATTGTCAGCGCCGAAACCTCAAAAGCCGGCGGCGCCGTCGCCAATCCTCTCAATTTTCTCCCTGACTTTTCACACGGCTTCACCAGCGAAGCGCTCTGGACCATCCCGCTCATCTCCTTCGCTCTCTTCCTCGGCGTCCAGTGGTGGAGCAGTTGGTACCCCGGCGCGGAACCCGGAGGCGGTGGCTACGTCGCGCAAAGAATTTTCTCCGCCAAAGACGAAAAGAATTCTCTCGGCGCAACTCTCTGGTTCAACATCGCCCACTACGCGCTTCGCCCCTGGCCCTGGATCGTCACCGCTCTCGTCGCCCTTGCGCTCTATTCTCCGCACGGCGGCCTCACGCCCAGCGAAGCCTTCGCCACGAACCATGAGCAAGGCTACGTCATGGTCCTGCGCGATTTTCTTCCGCCCGCACTCCGTGGCCTCATGGTCGCCGCCTTTCTCGCCGCCTTTATGTCCACGATCGGCACTCAGCTCAATTGGGGCACTTCTTACCTCGTCAACGATTTCTACCGCCGCTTCCTCGTCAAGAACAGCAACGAAAAACATTACGTCAACATCAGCAAACTTTTTACCGTCGTACTCGTTCTTCTGAGTGGATGGGTTTCGAGCCAACTCGTTTCCATCTCCACTGGATGGACCATCGTGCTCGGTATCGGCGCAGGCACTGGCGCCGTCCTCATCCTTCGCTGGTATTGGTGGCGCATCAACGCCTGGAGCGAAATCGTCGCCACCATTGGAGCCGCCGTTCTTACCTTCGTTCTCGCCAACATGAAATTCTCCGGAAACAGTGCCGTCGTCACTGCAAAGACGACACTCCTCACCGCCGCAATCACCAGCGTTCTCTGGCTCGCTGGAACTTTTCTCACCAAACCCGAGCCAACCGAAAAGCTCGTCTCTTTCTACCGCCGCGTCCATCCCAGCGTTTACGGCTGGCAGCCCATCGCCAAACTCTGTCCCGAACTCCCTCAGGTCCGCGATTTCTCAACCAATTTCGCCAACTGGTTCGCCGGCGTCGTCATGGTCTACTCCGCCCTTTTCGCCATCGGCCATATGGTCTTTCACCGTTTCGCCATCGGCTTGCTTCTCGCAGCAGTCAGCGGCATCTCCAGCCTCTTCATTTTCCGGAACCTTTCCCGTCAGGGCTGGTCCACTTTCTCCGGCGCGGAAAAATCGTGACGAACTCCGGTTTTCACCACCCGCTCTCAAAGGATTTTCATTCGCTTGTTCTTAAGGTTGTCATTCCGAACGGTGGTTTTTGCCGGAGGAACCGCGGCTTGCTTTCAGCCCAATCGCAGTCGCATCAATACATCTCATGACCACCTTGCGCCCGCTTCTCGAAATTTCCGTCGAATCTCTCGCTTCCACGATCGCCGCCGAACGCGGCGGCGCACACCGCATCGAACTCTGCTCCGACCTTTCTATCGGCGGCGTCACTCCGAGCGCCGAGCTCATGCACAACGCCCGCGCCGCCGTCAAAGTCCCCATCTTCGCTATGATCCGGCCCCGCGGTGGCAACTTTTTCTACTCCGAGCCCGAACTCGCCCAAATGCGCCGCGACATCGACCTCGCCAAATCCTGCAAAATGGACGGCCTCGTCTTCGGCATCCTGCACGAAGACAATACCGTCGACATCGAACGCACGCGCGAACTCGTGAGAATCGCCAGCCCGCTTCCCGTCACCTTCCATCGCGCCTTCGACGAAACGCCCAACCTCCACAAAGCCCTCGAAGCCGTCATCCAAACCGGCGCCACCCGCATTCTCACCTCCGGCGGCAAACCCACCGCCGAGCAAGGTGCCGCCATCGTTTCCGATCTTGTCGCCGCCGCAGCCGACCGCATCACGATTCTCCCCGGCGGCGGTATCAATACCTCCAACTTCGCCGAAGTCATCCGCGCCACCCGCGCCGTGGAATTCCACTCCGGCCTTGGCACCACCCTCCCCTACGGCCAATCCTCGGAAGCCGCCTTCTCCTCCGCCGTCAGCGAACTAGCCCAACTCCTGCCGTCTTGACCGCTCTAACCACCTAACCCAAAATCTGTCATTTCGACCGGAATGGCCCGGCTTTTTTCCTGGGTGCGGTTCTTGCACGCCGGGCCATGGAGCGGAGGAAACCTCTCTTCGATTTCTTGCGGTGGCTGAAGGGTGGTTAGCGGCGCGAACGACTCGGTACTAATTTATAAACTAGTACCCATAACACAAAAGTATTTACACTCATCCTTAGTTCTATGTGATAACCACCTGATTGCCCATGTTTCTGCGCAGAAATTCACTCGCCGGGCCCTTCCTCGTCCATTTACCAAGCAGGCCCAAGGACTTCCGTGCCGGCCGCACAACCAAGCCTCCACTAGTGCCAAAGCGGGAAAAAGCCACCTACTTGCGCCTAGTGCCCGCCACAAATGGAACCGTGCCACCAGTGGCACAAACTTCAGTCTGTACCACGTTGATTGTGCAGAATCGGCGCTTCACCGCGCCGACGAAAGAACCCTCAAGTCGCCGGCGGCGAAGCCGCAACCGCTAAAGTTTTTTTCGCAGCGGGACTGCTCCGCATAATCAACGCACCGGCGACGCACACCGCGCCACCGAGTATCGAAATCCACGCCACATGTTCGCTGCGGAAAATCACTCCGAGTATCAGCGCTTCCGCTGGAATCAAAAATGCCGCCGACGAAGCCCGCGTCGCGCCGAATTTTCCTGCCGAGATCGACATAATCGCGAACGCGACGCCCGTGCTCAAAACTCCGAGCGCGAGCAGCGCCGCAAGCGGGCCCGGAGCCCACTTGACAAGCGCAACGTCGCGCAACCCAAACGGCGCAACCAGCACCAGCGCCACCAATTGGGCGCGTAAAATCACGGGCAGTGCTCCATTCCGCTGCTGCAACGGGCTTGCCAGATTCAGCGCCACTCCGTACGAAACCAGCGCCGCCAAAATCATCCCCACTCCCGCTACGGTGCTGCGCCCTTCGTGCAGGGTTGGCAGAGCTATTACGACAGCGCCGGCCATTCCAATGGCGATGCCGATCATTTCGCGCCGTGACGGCAACTTCCACACAATCAACGCCGCGACGGCCGCGGTAAACAGCGGATTCGCGCCATTCAGCATTCCCGTCAGCGCCGAAGACACATGCCGCTCAGCAAACGGGAACATGCTCAGCGGAAACGCCATCCAGAACGCGCCAAGGGCCACAATCTTCAGCCAGTCTGAACGCAAGACCGGTTTACGCGCCGATGGAAAACACAGGAGTGTGAGGAACCCGACCGCCAGCCGTACAAACGTCACTCCACCCGGCCCAATCGCACCCAAAGCATCCGCAATAAACAGATACGAGGCGCCCCAAATCAATCCAGGCAGCGAAAGAATCACCCAATCGGCCGCACCCGACCGGTGCTCGGCACTGGCGGCTCTCATCGTCGAATTGGTCTCGTTCGCCATGCGCAACCCAATTTCCGGCAGCATAGAGGCCAAACCAGCTCAGGCGAAGAGCCATTTTGGAGAGCCCCGATTGGGTCTACACAAACTGGGCAAGCAGGTGAAGAAGCGACAAGCAGGAACACGCGAGGCGAATCACGCAGATCGCGATGCAATACGGGTCAGCAAGCAGATCGATCAGAGCCGGCGAGACTACCGCGATAACAGTGGGCAAGAATCCAAGCGCGCGCGTTACGGCCTCACCCAGGAACGTAAACGGGCAGAACCTCTCACTCGGTTGCCCAAACAGGACCGCCGGGCGAACGAAGGCGGGCAGAGTCGCCGCGATCCACTTAATCTGCTGCAAAGGTGCGACTTGGCTGGCCATGACCGCCTCCTCAAAAGCATTTGCCTGCTCTATCTATATGTCGAACGAGGGGCGGCAAAAACGACATCGGTTCGCGATTTTTTTGGAGGGAGGCAACAGAACACGAAGGCACGCTCGGGTGCTAGTACCGAGAAAAAGAAAACGATCATGTCGGCTGAAACCGGCCGCTACGGCGGAATTAGGCCTTGGAGGCTTGGCGGCGCAAGAACGTCGGAACGTCCAGGTCGTCGCTGGGAACTTCGCGGGCGACGTCACGAACGTTTTGCTGGACTTGTTGAACCAGGTCGCGATTGACATTGGAGCTTGCCGCTCCGGCCGCGGCGGCCATGGACGCAGGCGTTTGTTCTTCGCGGCCCGCTTTCCAGGTGCGCGGCATGAACTGCGGACGCTGCGTTGTATTTTTCTTGTTGGCTTCCTTGAAGCCCGCGGCGATAACGGTAATTTTCACCGCATCCTTCATCGTTTCGTCCTGCACCGCGCCGAAAATAATGTTGGCGTTTTCCGCCGCGGCTTTTTGAATGACGGACGACGCTTCGTGAACTTCGTGCAGCGAAAGGCTGGGGCTTCCGCAAATGTTGATGAGAATTCCCTGCGCGCCCTGAATCGAATTGTCTTCGAGCAACGGACTGGCGATGGCGCGATTCGCGGCGTCGACGGCACGATTCGACCCGGTCGCGACGGCGGTGCCCATCACGGCGTAACCCTGGCCGCTCATGATTGCTTTGACGTCGGCAAAATCGCGATTGATGATGCCGGGCACGGTAATAATGTCCGAGATGCCTTGCACCGCCTGGCGCAGAATGTCGTCGGCGATGCGGAACGCGTCAAAGAAACTGGTACCGCGTTCGACGGTTTCCATCAAACGCTCGTTGGGAATCACGATGACGGTGTCCACTGCGCCGATCAAATCCTGCAGTGCTTGTTCGGCCTGCATCATGCGGCGCTTGCCTTCAAAGGCGAACGGTTTTGTCACGACCGCCACGGTCAGAGCGCCGAGTTCGCTTGCGAGCGAAGCAACCACCGGCGCCGCGCCGGAGCCTGTGCCGCCGCCGAGGCCGGACGTGATGAAAATCATGTCCGAGCCTTCGAGCGCCTCAATAATTTTGTCGGTATCTTCGAGCGCGGCTTTGCGGCCCACTTCGGGATTGGCGCCCGCACCGAGACCCTTCGTAAGTTTCGCACCGAGCTGCAACTTCACCGGCGCTTGCGAAAGTTTAAGTGCCTGCAAATCAGTATTCGCCGTGATGAATTCCACGCCTTCGACCTTGGCGCGAATCATTCGGTTGACCGCGTTGCAGCCGCCACCGCCCACACCGATTACCTTTATCTTTGCAGGAGACAGCTCCTCGCTAAAGCTCATGCGAATGCCTGCATCTTTTGCCGTCATTCTCTCCCCCTATTCCGGCTGGAAGACCGTGTGCGAAGTTTTCTTTGAAAAACTTCGCAAAACTTTTTTAAAAACTACGCACCCGCGAACATCGCCTTCAACTTCGACACGATGCCGGTACGGGCGGGCGCATTGCGCCGTGCTTTTGCTCCGTACAAAACCAATCCGACCGCCGTCGCGTATTCCGGCTGCACAACTTGCTCCGGCAAATCGTGAATTCCCTTTGGCTCCGCGACGCGTACCGGCAGATGGAACACCTGCTCGGTCATTTCGTCGAGGCCGTCCAAGCGCGCGCCGCCGCCCGCGAAAATAAAACCGGCGGGAATTTGTTTCAGCAAACCGGCGCGTTGGAGGTCGTCGCGAATCAGCGCAACGAGTTCCTGCGCGCGCGGTTCGATAATTTCCGTTAGCATGCGCGCAAAAACCGTCCGCGGAGGGCGATCGCCAACGCTGGCGATTTCGATCGCCGCATCTTCGTGCAGAAATGCGGCGGCAGCGCATCCATGACGGCGCTTGATGCGTTCGGCTTCCGGAATCGGCGTGCGCAATCCGACGGCAAGATCATTCGTGAAATGATCGCCGCCAATCGCGACGGCGCTCGTGTGGCGAATCACGCCGCCGCCGTAAACAATGATTTCCGTTGTGCCGCCACCGATGTCCAGCAGGCAGCAGCCCATGTCGCGTTCGTCCTGCGTAAGGCACGCTTCGGACGAAGCAAGCGGCTCGAGAACGGTGTCGCTGATCAAAATCCCAGCGCGATTCGCGGCAGTGACAAGGTTTTGCGTGGCAATGACCGACGACGTGACGATGTGTACGTTCGCTTCCAGATGCTGGCCGACCATGCCGATTGCGTCGCGAATACCGTCGTGCGCATCCACGATAAATTCGTGCGGCAGAACGTGAAGCACTTCGCGGTCTTCGGGAAGCGTGACGTTGCGCGCGGCATCCACGGCACGTTTTACGTCGTCGCGTTCGATGTCACGCGGCCGGTTGCCGAGCGTGATGCCGCCGCGGCTGTTTACGCCGCGAACGTGGCCGCCGGCGACGCCGAGCAGCGCGGATTCCACAGGAACGCCGGAAACGGATTCGGCTTCTTCGACGGCGCGGCGAATTGAGCTGACCGTGGAATCGAGATTGACGATCAATCCTTTTCTAAGGCCTTTCGATTCCGCTGCGCCGAGCGCGAGAAATTTCAATTGCTCCTCGGCAAGTTCCGCGATGAGCACGCAAGTTTTTGTGCTGCCGATGTCCAGCGCTACGATGTATTTGTCTTTCTTCGACAAGCCGCCGCTCCCAAAAAACCTTTTATCTCGACTTCGACTTTGCCTCGACGCGTTCACCGCAACCCGAATTATCCGGATTGAGGACAATCTGGCGCGTAAACTGCAAATCCACCGAATGCACGCAGCCGGCATTGGCCTGCCACTGCGCGAAATTTTCAACCAGCATGCGGTACTTCGAAGTGAAATCACCCGAGCCGAACTTGATGTTCACGGCCTGGGTGGCGTTTACGCCAGGAATTCCGGCCATGACGATGCGGACGTTCTTCGGGTTCGAGAGATCGACTTCGCTAAGCTGATTCGAAGAATCCGCGTTTACCGTATTCAGGTCACGAACGAGTTCCTGGTAAATCTCCATGCGGCGTTCGGCTTCATCTTTCGGGAGCGCGTCGGTGATTCCCGAAACGATCGGAAAGCGCGCATCAAGATCGGTCGGTCGATCCAAGATAACGCCGTGTCCATCGATAAGCGCGACTTCGCTGCCGTTGCGAACGAAAGCGACGGGATTACGCTCGGTAATTTCAACGCGAATGCGGTTCGGCAAAATGCGTTGCACGCTGGCAGACTCCACCCACTTGATAGTCCGAATTTTATCGCGACGCTCTTCGAGCGGAACGGTTAGAACGCTCTTGCCGCGGTCGCCATAGAAGATATTGACGAGCGATTCGCGTGCGACAATGTGATTGCCGGCTACGTCAATCTGATCGGTTTTGATAAGCTGCATTTGCGGCGAATAGAGCGCAAAGCGTCCGGCCAGAACGGAAACAGTGATGACCGCGGCGCCGATGAAAATCCAAAGAAAAATGCGGCGGTAAGACGACAGATTTTTCGCGCCGAATTTTTTGCGGCGGATTTCGACGGGCTTCTGGCGGCGCAAGTAGCGCGGCTCGTCTTCGACCAATTCCGGCCGGTACGCGTCGCGCTCAGCAGCAGCGGTGGCGTTGCGCGAGATGGCCTTTACGCGTTCCACACGACCACCTCGTTTTCGAGTTTTACGCCATACGCTTTTTCGACGCGCTCGCGTACGTCTGCAATGAGCGACAGCATATCTTTCGCGCTGGCTTTGCCTGCATTGACGAAGAAATTGGCGTGACGGTCACTGACGCGCGCTTCGCCGAGGCTGAAGCCTTTGAGACCGAGTTCATCAATCATGCGGCCCGCGGAAGCGCCCGGCGGATTCTTAAAGATGCAACCAGCGCTCTTCTGCCCGAGCGGCTGACTTGCTCGGCGCTTTTCGTTGCAGATGCGAATTCCTTGGATTATTTCTTGATACGACTTGGAGGGTAGTTCTAGCGTCACTGCCAGCATCATATCATCAGGCGCAAAAGAAGTGTGACGATATTCGAAGGAAATTTGATCGCCGCTTAGGATTTCAATTTTGCGGGCGGCTGCCCGGTAGAGTTTGACTTCGCGGACGTAGCTACCGATTTGCATGCCGTAGGCCCCGGCATTCATGCGAAGTGCGCCGCCGACGGTGCCGGGGACGCCGATGAGGCCTTCCATGCCGCCAAGGTCGTGCTTGGCGCAGTAGGTGACGGTGCGGCCGAGGTCGGCTGCGGCATCCACGCGGGCAAACTTTCCGTCCAAAACAATTTCCGGTTCGGGTTTGGCAAGTTGAAGAACAATCCATGGGAGTTCACCGTCGCCGACGAGGAGGTTCGAACCACCGCCCAGAAATTTGTGCGGAATGCCGTTGCCGTCGAGTAAGCCGAGCAGGCCGGGAATGGACTCGTGCTTCTTGATGAGAAGCAGATCCGTCGTTCCGCCAATGCCGAGCGAGGTGTACTCGGACATGGCGATGGCGGGCTGATGCTCGACACCGAGTTCAGCGATGGCCGCGCGGAGTTTGGAGTCGTCAAGACGCATGGGGCGAAGGGTGCTCCGTTCCAAGTAAAACCATAAATTCGCTGCTGGCGCGGCTGACGTTTCCGGCACCGATAGTGAGGATGGCGTCCGCGGGCCTGGCTTTCTTCAACAAGAATTCGATGCCGTCCTGCATGGTGCGGAAATAATGGACATTTTTGTGGCCGGCTTCGCGAATGGCGGCGGCGAGAGCCTCGCTGGTTATGCCCGGGATGAGGCTTTCGCTGGCGGCGTAAATGTCGGTGAGGACGAGGATGTCCGCCTGGTTGAAGGCTTTCGTGAAATCGTCCCAGAGATGCTGCGTTCGCGTGAACCGATGCGGCTGGAAAAGAACGAGCAGGCGATTGAATTTGCAACCGCGCGCGGCCTCGAGCGTGGCGCGGATTTCGGCGGGGTGATGGCCATAATCGTCGATGACGGTGACATCGGCCACGACACCCTTGATGTCGAAGCGGCGGCCAACGCCGGTAAATTTGGCGAGACCTTCGCGAATTAGATCGGACGGAACATTCAGATATAGCGCGACGGCAGCGGCAGCGGCGGCGTTTCGAACGTTGTGAATACCCGGCGGATGGATGAGGTTGAACATGCCGAGGTCGTCGCCTTTATAGGTGAGGCGAAATTCGCTGCCGAGACCTTCCATGCTGATGTCGCTGATGACGAGATCGGCTTGCGTGGAGGTTCCATAGGTGATGATGGGGCGCTTGACGCTGGGAATGATCGCCTGGACGTTGGGTTCGTCGAGGCAAAGTATGGCGGCGCCGTAAAACGGAATGCGATTCACAAATTCGACGAAGACGGATTGAATTTCCTCGAGCGACGAATATTGGTCGAGATGTTCGCGGTCGATGGTGGTGACGACGGCGACGACGGGCGCGTAATAGAGGAAGCTGCGGTCGCTTTCGTCGGCTTCGACGACAAAGTATTCGCCTTTACCGAGACGGGCGGTTGTTCCGGCCTGATTGAGTTTGCCGCCGACGACGAAGGTTGGGTCGAGATGAGCAGCAGTGAGAACGCTGGCGACCATGGAGGTCGTGGTGGTTTTGCCGTGAGCGCCCGCGACGGCGATGCCGTATTTGAGGCGCATGAGTTCAGCGAGCATTTCCGCGCGCGGGATGACGGGAATCTTGCGCTTGTGCGCTTCGACGATTTCAGGATTTTCGGATTTGATCGCCGACGAGATAACGACGACGTGCGCGCCTTCCACGTTCGACGCTTTATGACCTTCGTAAATTGTAGCGCCAAGATTTTGCAGGCGTTCGGTAGTCGGTGAAGGCTTGGTGTCCGAGCCGGAAACGGAATAGCCCAGCGTCAACAAAACTTCGGCGATGCCGCTCATGCCGATGCCGCCGATGCCGACGAGATGAATGCGCTGAAAATTCCTGAAGGTAACCATCATGACGCACGCCCTTTGAGCCGCGGGCCCGCCGCTTGTTCGATCAGGTCCACGATGTCGCGCGATGCGTTGGGTTTTCCCAAGCTGCGCGCGTTGCTGGAAAGTTGTTCTAGCTCCCGGGGCTGGTCGAGGAGTGAAAATATTTCTGAAGCAAAACGATCGGCGGTCAGTTCATTTTCAACGATCAACCGCGCGGCCTGGGCTTTGACCATTTCCTGCGCGTTGCGGAGCTGATGGCTATCTGTCGCGCGGCCGAAGGGGATGAAGATGGCGGCACGTCCGGCAGCGGCGATTTCCGCCGCGGTGATGGCGCCTGCTCGGCAAACGATGAGATCGGCCCAGGCAAAGCGTTCCGCCATGTTCGAAAGAAAAGGAACGACCTCCGCATTGAATTCGCGCCGCGCGTACGCTGTGCGTACCGCATTATAGTCGCGTTCGCCGGTCTGATGCACAACGTTCAAATCGGCCTTTCGCGCGGCGAGGCGATCCATGGCGTCCACAACGGCGCGATTGACGGGCAAAGCGCCCTGGCTGCCACCCGTAATCAGGATGCGGAAGGGTTTTTCCGGTTTGCGCGGAGTGATGGCGAAAAATTCGGCGCGTACGGGATTGCCGGTGAGCACCGCTTTGGCGCCGAATTTTTCCGAAGTGATGGAATAGCCCGTCGCGATATTGCGCGAGAGGCGCGCGAGAACTCTGTTGGTGAAGCCGGGTTCGGCGTTGGGTTCGAATATGACGTTGGGGATTCCGCGCAGCCACGCAGCTAGAAGCATCGGGCCGGCTGCATAACCGCCGACCCCGAATGCAGCGACGGGCTTGTGTTTGCGCGCGATAGAGAAGGCGTCCGCCATGCCGGGAAAGAGCGTGGCGAAATTTCTGATGAGCGTGAGCCCGCCTTTGCCTTTTAGGCCGGCGGCGCGCAGCGTTTCCAGCGGCAGCCCGGCCTGGGGCACAAGCTTCATTTCCAGTCCGCGTTGAGTTCCGACGAGCACGACTTCTCTTTCCGCTCCGCGTGAAAGCCATTCGCGCGCGATGGCGATGGCCGGGAACACGTGGCCGCCCGTTCCTCCGCCGGCGATGAGTAGCTTCATCGCAGCGCCCAGGCGAAATCTTCAATCGCAAGGGCACGATGTATCGTGCCCCTGCTTGAAAAACTGCGAGATCGCGATGGTCTCAACAAATTCATTCGGTCCGCGCTTGCTGGGAGATATTAAGGAGCACGCCCGTAGCCAACAACATGACGAGCAAACTCGAGCCGCCGTAGCTGACAAACGGCAGCGGGATTCCCTTGGTCGGCACCATGCCGAGGACGACAGCGAAATTGATCAGCGCCTGACAAAGCACCATGGCTGTGATGCCAAGCGCGAGGAGCCGGCCGAAACTATCCGGCGCAGAAAATGCGGCGCGCAGGCCGCGCCAGCCGTAAACGGCGAAGAGCGCGATTACCATAATGGCTCCGATGAAGCCGAGCTCTTCCGAGATGACGGCAAAAATAAAATCGGTGTGCGCTTCGGGGAGATAGAAGAGTTTTTGTTTGCTTTCCATGAGGCCGACGCCGGTGAAGCCACCGGAACCGACAGCGATGAGCGACTGAGTCAGCTGAAAACCTGCGCCTTGCGGGTCGAGGTCCGGATGAAGAAACGCCAGCAAGCGGGCCTGGCGGTAACTGGCGCTCATGATGAGGAGGAAGAGCGCGGGAACCGCGGCCGCAAATCCGGTGGCGAGCCACTTCCAGGAAAGCCCTGCGACGAAGAGAATTGCGGTGGCGATGAGGACGATGTCCACGGATGTGCCGAGGTCAGGTTGCAGCAAAATCAGAACGATGCAAACGAAGATGGGGCCGATGGCGGGGAGAATGTGGTGGATGAAATCGTCTTTGGTAAATTCCAGGCGCGTGGCGCTTTTGCGTTTCAGGTCAAGAAACCAGGCGAGATAGAGAATCACGGCGAGCTTGGCAATTTCCGAAGGCTGGATGCCGACGGGACCAAAACGAATCCAACGGTGCGTCGCGTGAGACTTATCGAGGAAGAACGCGCCGACAAGCATGAATACGACAAGACAGAGCACACTGTAAACGACAACCGGCTCGCGCAGCTTGCGGTAATCCATGCGCATTAGCGCGAACATTCCCGCAATGCCGAAAACGAGCCAGACGGATTGGCGCAAAAGAAAATAGTAGGAGTGACCGTAATCGTGCTCGGCGGTGACGGCTGAGGCGCTGTAAATCATCACGGCGCCAAGCAGGCAGAGGCCCAGCGTCACTCCAAACAGCCAGCGGTCGCTTTCGGTACGTCGTGGCATTCCTTCACCTTTTTCCAGAAGCCGAGTGGGCCGGTTGTTCCGCCAGCTGCCCGACGAGCTGCTTGAACACGCGGCCACGGTGTTCGTAATTCTCAAATTGATCGAAGCTAGCGCAGGCCGGCGCGAGCACCACGATATCGCCGGGTTGCGCGGCTCGCGAAGCGATCTCAACAGCGCGCTGAATCGTGCCGGCGCGTTCGATGGCAACGCTTCCGGCAATTTGCTTTTCGATTTTGTCCGCGGCGGCGCCGATGAGCAGTGCGAGGATGGCTTTCTCGCGCAGCGGCGTTTGCAGCACGGTGTAGTCGCTGTCTTTGTCCTTGCCGCCGAGAATGATGAGGATGCGGCCTGGTAATGCATCGAGCGCTTTGAGCGTGGCGTCGACGTTCGTGGCTTTCGAATCGTTGTAATAGCGGACGCCGTTGTGTTCTGCGACAAATTCGAGGCGATGTTCGACTCCGGCGAAGGAGCGAATGGCTTTTGCAATTCCGTTCGGCGGCGCGCCGGCGAGTCGCGCAGCCGCAACTGCGGCAAGGACATTTTCGAGATTGTGGGCGCCGGGAAGGGGGATTTCCGACTGCTTCAGAATGACTTCCTCTTCACCATCGTGGCGAAAAATGATTTCTTCGCCGCGAAGGAAGGCGCCCTGGGCAACGCGCTGTTTGCGGCTAAGCCAGAAAACTTTCGGCTTGGTTGGCGCGTACGGCGTGCTGGCGGGATCGTCAGCGTTGAGGATGGCGAAATCGCCCGCAGTTTGTTTTTCGAAAATGCGGGCCTTGGCCGCGGCGTAAGCGTCCATAGAGCCGTGGCGATCGAGATGATCGGGGGTGAGATTCAAGAAAACGCTGATGTTCGGACGGAACGTTTCGATCAATTCAAGCTGGAAACTGCTGAGTTCAGCGACGGTGATGGTTTGATCGGTGGTTTGCTCGACGACATCGATGAGCGGGGTGCCGATATTCCCGGCGAGCAAAGTGGAGAAGCCGGAGTTTTTCAGGATGTGTTCGATGAGAGAAGTGGTTGTGGTTTTTCCGTTGGAGCCGGTGATGCCGACGAGGCGGCCGTTGAGAAAGCGGTCGGCAAGTTCGATCTCGCTCCAGACAAGAATGCTGTTGGCGCGCGCGGCCTTTAGAATTGTGGAATCGGCGGGGACGCCGGGGCTGGGGATGACGAGATCCTGGCCGTCGAGATTTTTTTCAGAGTAGCCTCCGAGTTGAAGAAAGATTTCTGCGGCGCGGAGTTTGGCCGCGGCTTCTACGACCTCGGATTCGGGGCGTGTGTCCACGGCGGTGACGAGCGCTCCGTGGCGCGCACAAAAGAGGGATGTCGCAACGCCGGTGCGAGCGAGGCCGATGACCAATACCTTTTTGCCGTTCAGATCGAACATTTTGCCTACCGCAACTTTCTTAGCGCAATTTCAACGTCGTTAACGCAAATAGTGCAAAAACGAGCGCGGCGATCCAAAAACGCACGATGACTTTCGATTCGCTCCAACCCATCAATTCGAAATGATGGTGGATCGGCGCCATGCGGAAGATTCGTTTTCCGCGCAATTTGAAGGAGCCGACCTGCAGGATGACGCTGAGCGCCTCGATGACGAAGACGCCACCGACGAAAAACAGGAGAACTTCCTGCTTGATAATGACCGCAATAACGCCCAGCGTGCCGCCAAGGGAGAGCGAGCCAACGTCGCCCATGAAGACTTCGGCGGGATGCGCGTTGTACCAAAGAAAGCCGAGCGAAGCGCCAACGAGCGCGCCACAAAAAACGGTAAGTTCACCGACGCGCGGGATGTATTGAATCTCAAGGTAGTTCGCCCAGCGGTAGTTGCTGCTGACGTAAGTGAGCACGGTGAGTGCGCCGGCAGCGATGACCGTGCAGCCGATGGCGAGGCCATCGAGGCCATCGGTGAGATTGACGGCGTTGGAAGAGCCGGCGATAACGATCGCGACAAAAACCAGAAACGGAAGAAATGCAAACGGCCAGAAATGTTTGGAGTTGATGAGCGAATGGATGACGAGGTCCGGATGCATGCGCTTAAAAAATGGGAGCACAAGCTGCGTGGAATAAGCGCTGTACGTCGCGAGAACGAGAAGCGACGCGCCGACAATGAGGCTGATAAGGATTTGCAGAGAGAATTTGCGCTTGGCGGTGAGGCCCAGGTTTTGCTGTTTGGAAACTTTGGCGTAGTCGTCAATGAATCCGATCGCGGCGAAACCAAGAAGCGCGAAGAGCGCGATCAGTACAAACGCATTTTCGAGGTCGGCCCAAAGTAAAACGGGAACGGCGGTCGACAGAACGATGAGCACGCCGCCCATGGTGGGAGTGCCGGCTTTTTTCTTGTGCTCCTGCGGGCCTTCTTCGCGAATGTACTGGCCGATCTGCAATTCGCGCAGCTTTCGAATGAGCCAAGGGCCGAAGACGAGTGCGAGAAACATGGCCGTCAGACTTGCGTAGACGGTGCGAACCGTGATGTAGCGAAAAACGTTGAGCGGGCTGAAGTAGCGCTGAAAAACGTGGTAGAGGAGGTAGTAGAGCATCTTAGGGCCGAACCTCCTCGCGGGGACCATCCACGGCAGCGTGAGCGGCGATGAGCGCTTCGACGATGCGTTCCATCTTTACGCCGCGGGAACCTTTGACGAGCAGAAGATCGCCGGGCTGAAAAAATTGTTGAACAAAGGCGCCCGCCTCTTCGGACGACACAAAAAATTTGGTATGAGCGCGGTTGAAGCCGGCGGCGATCGCGCCTTCGATAATTTCCGCGGCATCGCCCGCGACGCCGATGATCCAATCGACTTTGCCGGATTTCGCGGCGGCAGCGCCGGCTTCACGATGAAGTTCGCCGCTGGTGGCACCGAGTTCGCGCATTTCTCCGGCGGCGAGAATGCGGCGTTGAAAACCGGGCGTCGCCGCGAGCAGGGCAGTCATCGCGTGCAGCGCCGCGGGGCTTGAGTTGTAGCTATCGTTGATCAGAGCCGCTCCATTCGAAAAACGCAAAAGCTCGCCGCGCATGGACGGCGCGCGCATGGTACGCAAAACGGATTGTGCTTCCGCCGCGCCGATGCCCCAGACGCTGGCAGCGGCAAGCGAGGCCAGCGCGTTGGCAATCACGTGCCGGCCGGGCAACGCCAATTCCAGCCGAACGCGTCCTTCCGGGCTGACGTAATCAAACGCGGAACCAAGCGCGCCGCGGTCTTCAATCGTTTCCGCGGTAAAGAACGCCGGCTTTTCAATTCCGTACGTCAGCACGCGACCGGGTGCGAACTTGCCAAACGCGGCGACGCGAGCATCGTCCGCATTCAGCACCGCGGTCGATTCACGGCCATTCAAACCTTCAATCAGCTCGCGCTTGGCTATCGCAATTTCATCTAGTGACGAAAAAAATTCCAAATGCGCTGGCGAAACGCGGGTCACAATTCCCACATCCGGCCGCGCAATTTCTGCCAGCCGCGCGAGCTCACCGCGCCGCGACATTCCCATTTCGAGCACGGCCGCCTCATGCGTTTCGTCGAGCTTGAAAAGCGTGAGAGGCAGCCCGTACTCGTTATTAAAATTTCCTTCCGACTTCAAAATGAGGAGCCGCGTGCCAAGCAGTGCCGCCAGGATCTCTTTGGTCGTGGTCTTGCCAACAGAACCCGTGATGCCGGCAATTTTGCCGCCCCAAGCGTCGCGTACTTTGCGGGCGAGTTGCTTGAGCGCGACAAACGTGTCGGCGACGACGATGCAGCGAGCGCGGGCAGGGTCTGGAATTTGTGCGAGCTTTTCCTGCGCCACAACGGCCGCCAGGGCGCCGCTCTCCAGGACGTCCGCGACGAAAGTGTGTCCGTCGTGACGCGGTCCGTGAATGGCGACGAACAGTTCTCCTGGACGAATCGCGCGAGAATCAATCGAGACGCCGGCCACCCGGGCCACGGGGTCGAGTTCCGCTCCCGGCCGGGTATCCAAAGCGCCAGCCACCTGTGCAATCGTCCACCGCATAAGTGCCTCAAAGGGTTCGACTTAAACCAACTGCCACGGGTTCGGTTGTGTTTCACCGGATTGAGGGTTCCTCCTCTTGGGAAGCTACTCATGGCGTGTCCTGCATTTATCAGGACCCCAACGCCCTCCACCCAGATTCAACCTTACCACTGGGCAAAGCGCGCTAGGTGCCAAACCTCGTGCCCAGGCCGCCTCCCGCCGGAGGCTCTTCCCCGTAGCCGCGGTCGCGCAAAGCTTTGCGCGCCTGTTCGCGGTCGTCCCAAGGCAAAGTCGTTTCGGCCAGGGCTTGATAGTCCTCGTGGCCTTTTCCGGCGAGGAGAACGATGTCTCCGTCGCGCGCTTCGTCTATGGCCACGCTGATCGCTTTTTCGCGGTCAGGCTCGATCAGATATTTTCCGCTGGTTTTTTGCAGGCCAACGACGACGTCGCTGATGATCTTCAGTGGATCTTCCTGGCGCGGATTGTCGTTGGTCAGAATCGTGAGATCACTCAGACGGCCCGCGACTTCACCCATGACCGGACGTTTGGTGCGGTCTTTACCGCCGCCACAACCGAACAGCGTGATAACGCGGCCCTTGGAGTTGAGTTCGCGTGCGGTGCGAATCAGGTTTTGGAGGGCGTCATCCGTGTGGGCGTAATCCACAATCACCAGGAACGGTTGTCCCTGCGCGACCTGCTGGAAGCGTCCGGAAACGCTAGCGAGATTCTTGATGCCAGTTTCGATCGTTTCATTTGAAAGACCGAGCACCTGCGCGGCGCCAATGGCGGCGAGGATGTTGTAGACATTGATTCGGCCGACGAGTGAACTGGAGATTTGCAGCTTGCCGTTGGTGGTGTTGGCGAGGAACGAAAGTCCCGAGAAATTCAATTGGAATTTCTTTGCACTGATGTCAGCGTCATTTTCGATGCCGTAGGTCAGACTTGATTTTGCGATTCCGCTGAGGCGCGGCCCGTATTCGTCGTCGGCGTTAAGCACCGCGACTTCCGCTGAGCCGGCGCCGGTGCCTTCGAAAAGACGGCGTTTCGCGGCAAAGTATTGTTCGAACGTTTTGTGAAAGTCCATGTGCTCGTGCGTCAGGTTCGTAAAAACAGCGGCCTGAAAGTGGCAACCCCAGAGGCGATCCATCATTAATGAATGCGAGCTGGCTTCGAGCACGGCGTACTTGCCGCCAGCATCGCGAATTTCCGCGAAAAAGCCTTGCAGGTCAACGGATTCCGGGGTGGTATTAGGCGCGGGATAGTTGCCAAGCGGCGTGTGATAAGCGATTGTGCCGAACAGGCCAGTCTTTGCTCCGGAGGCTTTGACGATCGCGTCAATCAGCGAAGTGGTGGTCGTTTTGCCGTTGGTGCCGGTCACGGCAGCAAGTTGCAACGCGCTTGCGGGATGTCCGTAGAAATTCGCCGCGGCAATTGCGAGAGCCTTGCGCGCCGCCGGAACCTGAACCCACACGATGCTATCCGGCAGCAAGGAAGGTGCGGCAACTTCGCTAACGACCGCCACGGCGCCGCGGGATACGGCGTCCCGCGCAAATTTGGCGCCATCCTCTTTGCCGCCCTGCAGCGCGAAGAAGAGTCCTTGCGGTTGCGCTTTGCGCGAATCGCAAGCCACGTTGCGAATCAAAATTCCGGATTGCGCCTCGCTTAAAGCCGCGCCAGTTCCCATGAGCAGCGCGTCCAGCCGCTGCGCCACATACTGCGTCTTGCCACCCACGTTGTTCTGCGAATCCGGCCCGGTCACCAGTTTGGTTTCTTTCTCAACAAGCTCAATCCTCATTCTAATTCCTGTTTTTCGCGCGGCTTGCGGCCGATTTCTTGTTTGGTGTCGTGGCATCAAACCGCACGGTAATCTTGGCCCCGCGCCGGACTTTTGCTCCCGCTACGGGCGATTGATCTTGAGCAAGGCTGCTGCCAATCAAGACGGGGTTCAGCCCAAGCCGTAAACAGGTTTCCGTCACGTCGCGGACGGTTTTTCCATGAAAATCGGGCACGGCGATGTCGCCGCCTTCGTCGAGGGCGACGGTCACGCTCGGCGGCGTAGGCTCCGGTTTCGAAAAAGTCTTCGCGGCGTGCCCTTCCTGTTGCCCGTTGAAGTCCACCGGATTGAAATCGTCGAGCGACGTGTCCGGCGTTTCCGAAATATCTTCGTTTTTGTAGGAAGCCTGGATCAGTTTCTCTGTGACGGGGACATCGCGCGGCACGTCGAGATAAGGCAGCACCTGCTCGGCGACGCGCTTGAAGACGGGCGCGGCAGTCACGGTCGCTTCGTGAGAGCCGACCGGTGAATCGAGTGAAACGAGTATCGTGACTGCAGGATTGTTGATTGGCGCGAACCCGGTGAAGGACGCGATATATTGAGAGTGGGAATAGCGGCCCGTACTCGGATCGATTTTTTGCGCCGTGCCGGTTTTTCCCGCCGCCGTCCAGCCGTCGAGGCGCGCGTATTTCCCCGTGCCCTTGGGAGTCAGGATTACGCCTTCCATCATACGACGCACCGTTGCCGCCGTTTCCGGCCGCAGCACTTGGCGGGGTTCCGGCCTGTTTGCGTCGCCGGAAAATAGCAGCTGGTCCCCTTTGCGGATTTCAGAAACGACATAAGGCCTGCGGAGATAACCGCCATTCGCAATGGCGGAGACGGCCGTCGCAAGCTGAATGGGCGTTACTCCGACTTCCTGTCCCATCGAAATCGAACCGATGGATATTCCGGACCAACTGTCCAGCTTGCCGAGCATTCCTTTGCTTTCCCATGGCAGTTCGATGCCAGTTTGCTGGCCGAATCCGAACGCGCGAATGTATTCGTAAAACTTCGGAGCGCCGAGCCGCAGTGCGATTTTGATGCTGCCCACATCGCTTGATTGCGCGAGGATATCCGAAACACTGAGCATCCCGAACTTTTTGTGATCGTGAATCTTATGACCGGCAAGCACGACGGCGCCGTTTTCGCAATCGATGACTTCGTCGGGCCGAGTGAGGTTTTGGTCGATGGCAGCGGCAAGCGTGATGAGCTTGAATGTCGAACCCGGTTCGTAAATCGCGCTGACCGCGCGGTTCATCCGCGCTTCCGGCTTCACTTCACCCGGCGAATTCGGATTGAATTTCGGCCAGTTCGCCAGCGCAAGAATTTCTCCGGTGTTCGGATTTTGGATAAGGATCGTTCCGGCGATTGCGTGCGTCTTTGCAATCCCCGCGGCGAGTTCACGCTCGGCAATGTACTGAATTTTTTCGTCAATCGTCAGGACGACGTTCGCGCCCTGATCGCGCTGCGCCTGGCCGCCATCAAACCAACGCTGCTTGGCGTCGGCCATGACGAGAATTTTTTCGCTCTTGCCGCCGATTTGTTTATCGAGTTGGTGCTCGATGCCGCCCTGGCCTTTTTCGTCGAGGTCCACGTAGCCAAGAACGTGCGCCGCCATGTCACGCTTCGGATAGAAGCGCTCATTTTCCTTCATGGTGTAGACGCCCTTAAGATTGAGCGCTTTCACCGCATCCGATTTGTCGGGCGGCAATTTGCGCGAGACCCACACAAACGTGCTGCCCGAATTGAATTTTGTTTCGAGAACTTCGCGGGGAATGTTTAGAACACCGGAGAGAAGGTGCGCCGCGAGCGCTCTGTTTTCGCCGAGCTCGGTTGGAATCGCGAAAGCGGACTCGACTTCCGTGCTCATCGCCAGCGGATGCATGTTGCGGTCGTAAATCGCGCCGCGCTTGGGAGTAATTTCGATCGTGCGTTGTTGTTGCCGGTGTGCGCGCGCCAGGTAATCGCCGTGCTCGATGAGTTGCAGAAAACCCAGGCGAGCGAAAACCGCGCCCATCCAGAGCGCCGCGCATGCGGCGATGATCAACAATCGAAGTTGAACGCGATTTTGCTGCATCTATGTTCCAGGCCGGACGCTGTTCCCGCCAAACTCAACTTTCATTCCCGGTCTCCCGCCTGGAGCGTCGTCGAGAGAGAAGCGCCTATTGTGCGCGATTCCTGCGCGTAAACCGCACGGCAGCCACTTGCGCGCCGCTCGGCACGTCGTATTCGCGAACCTGATCGGGTAAGGGTTGGGTCAAACCCAATCGGAGGCGCGCGATTTGATCGATGCGGCTCGGTCGGCTGAGCGTCGCAATATTCAATTTCAATTCCGAATTAAGCGCCGCGGCCTGCGCCTGCTTCTGCTTCAGCTCTTCGAGCTGGAAGCTCAGATCAATGCACTTGAAGTGCTGAAAAATATAGAGCATGCAGCAAAGCGCGATTAAGCCGCCGAGCGCGGCCGTCTTGTAAAAATTCTTCAGCTTTACCGGCTCCACGTGCCGCACCAGCCGTGAATTATCGATTCGCTTCACGGTGCGGAACTCCGGCGCCGCCGTCCTCTTCTTTTTCTTCATAACTCAGACTCTTTCCGCGCACCGCAACTTCGCACTTCGCGATCTTGGGTTCGCCCGCTCTTCTTCTTCGCTGGGACGAATA
>Ga0247669_1000028_pt1 | contig 90995 bp, 77 predicted proteins | sample CNK10_metaG_FD_182734 | JGI IMG/M metagenome (GOLD analysis project Ga0247669, IMG submission 182734) | Soil microbial communities from Purdue University Martell Research Forest, Indiana, United States - CNK10 | ecosystem: Environmental > Terrestrial > Soil > Temperate forest > Bulk soil... | reverse complement strand
TCTGGCGGGTGGGGTTTTGGGGGTGAAAAGGTGGAACCCGGCGTCTACGTACTTGTTCTAGAGTGTGCTGGCGAGAAAACGGCACCACTGCGGCTGATTGTTGAGCAGAGTGAAATCTTGACGCAGGTCAAAGCGCAATTTCGGTTCGAGCGCGACGCAGCGATAACAAAAAGCACTCACGTCCCGATTACCCTCACAGTTGAAAATAGCTCTCAAGCCACAATTCGATTCCCGCAGCGCGGCGCAATGATGGAGGGCATCAGTTTAGAAATAGTCCGCAAAGACCCTGTTTTCCATTCCGCATTGTTCTTTCCATGGGAAAAACTGAGCCATTCAAATAGCATGCCTGACACCTATGGCTGGGATTTTCCTGAAATTCCGTCCGTGACGTTGAAACCCGGCGAGCACTTTGAGCAGAACTTCCTACTGGAAGATGCGTTCTCCTTTGACCAAGCCGGGGATTACCACGTCACATTCACAACCGTCTTCTCGATGTTGGTAGGCGAGAAGGATGGTCCGTTCGCGGATGTCTGCCCAATTAAAATCCTAGCCACTGGCAGTGCTAGTTTTGTTGTGACCGACGCTAACAACACTACAAGCTCCCGGTAAACGCCAAAACCGTCCATTTGAATTGACTTCTCCGGTAACGCGACTTATCGTCTACTGACACGCGGGAAGACTTCTAAAAGAACGGGGAGCCTTCTAGTGGCTTTGCGCTTCTAATTCATACACATCAGTTAAATCGAGAACCGATGCCTTCTCTTCGTTGAGTCCGTCGCTTAGAAGCGGGTCAACGGATGGGTGCGGATGGACGTACCATTTGCCATCTCTATCCTTGACGACCAAAGTCCGATTCATTGCGCGCTCCCCATTGTAAAGATAAACGCCAACATCGACGAACATGATGTCCTCAAAACCGTTAGTTGCGTAACCGTAGGAGACAGGACCGGATTTACTGAGGTGTCGCGCCGCGAAAACCTTTCCAATGCTTTTCGGTCCTTGCGGTGACGGCTCCTTCTTGGCGGCTTCTGCCTTGATACTTTGGGTAGTGTCTTGAAGGAATTTCGCATAGGCCTTCCGCCCGTTTCCGCCGCCGTAAAGTCTGATGGACGTGGAGGAGAAGAGTTTCTCATCGCGATTGATGAAAGACCGCGCCAAGTCGCAGGCTACGCCCTCAGGTGTATAGTGGCCACTTGGAAGTCCATCTGCCGCAACTTTCAGTTTTGGCTTGGCCGTCTGCCTTGCGGCAGCAACCCACAACAATGTAGGAAAAACAACAAGAGCTATCAGTCGTGGCCAGATGCGGGACTTTGGCTTTTTCACAGATGTGGGCCTCTTTTTTTTCCTCATGAAGAACAGCTACTTATTCTAACCTCGCTGTCCTCCAAGGTGCTAAGTGCAGTCTCGGTGCTCTCAGTGCCGGGTAACGCACTTACCGTCCATTTGAATTGACTTCTCCGGTTACGCGACCAATCAGGACCTTGTTTCACGAATGGATCGCGGGGTGGTCCTTTTCTGGATTTGTGAATCGTGTTAACGTCTGAATTTTGAGAGCCGCAACGATGGGTACCCCGTATGAATGGATAAGCGCGCTCGTTTCGGGGGCGATCTTCTGCATCCTGTTAGCCGTTTTTGGATGGTCGTCGAATGAAAGATGGCGGAATTACCGCTGGTCGATAGTGGCGAGAATTGGTGTGCTCATCTTCGGCAGTCTTGGATTTGGGCTCTTCAGCTCATTTGGAGAGCGCGCATTCCACGGCGGGCTTTTGTGGATCTTTATAGCGAACATACTTGGAACGACCGTGTCCGGCATCGCGCTTCGCAGATTGCGCATCCCTGAAGGAACCTAACTCCCGGTAAACGCACAAACCGTACATCTCTAACAATGTCGGCCCTGTCAAATCCTTTTTGAGCGCACTTCTCCCTTAACTCCGAAGAGTGGTCTTCCTTGTTCTTCTTTGGCCTCTGCACATCGACGACCACGGCTCGCTCGTAATCTTTCGGTCGGCTTCAGTCCGACCCAAACATCTCTTCGATCAAAACTTCGACCACGATTACTTGTTCAAACTCCCTCTTCGAGGGAGCGGGATGCCCAATCAAGTGGACGGCGTTCTACTTCGCGCCATGTCCGGTACCGAGCTGTCCCGCGTACGAACCGAACTCTAACGACGGTGAATACTCACAACCATTCCGCCACATCCAGTACAAGCGAACCCCCAGCTTCCGCCCCATCGCGACCTTGGCAATGCTCTTGTGTCGACGCATCGCCAGGTGAATGTAGCGACGTCGCCACTGCGGATTGCATCGTGCTGCCGCCTGGGCGGCCTCCACCAGCAAGAATCGCAACAAGGAATTGCCCTGTTTGCTGATGTGCCCAAGCCGTTGCTTGCGGGCACTGGAGTCCTCACTCGGAATCATCCCCACGTACGTGCCGATCTGCTTGCCGCAGTGGAACCGCTCCGGTTTTCCGATGATCAACACATAGGCGAGGGCCGTGAGCGGGCCCACGCCTGGATGCGTCATTAGCCGCAGCGCCTCGGGTCGTTTCTTGACTTCTTGCTCAGCGGCCGCGGTTAACTCCTCAATCGTCGGATTCATGCGGTCCAGCAATTCCAACAACTCTTGCCGGCGTCGACTAGCCCAAGGAGCCAACGTGAGCTTCTCTAACTGTGCTCGCCCCTGTTCGCTGAACAGTTTTTTCTTCCAGCGATAGCCTTCGTTCATCGCTAGCGCCTGCAGTTGATTCATGATCCGTGTGCGCATCTGCACCAATCGATGCCGGTGCCACAACAGTTGTCGCAAATCTCGATTCTCCGGACCCGGTACCCAGATTTGCGGGAAGTTATTTTCCATCATCAGCCTGAGCAGCAGTTGCGCATCCTTGCGGTCGGTCTTCTGCTTCTTGATTCGCTTGGCTTTGATCTCCGCTGGATCGCCCATCCATACTTCGAACCCTAGCTCTGCCAGCAGCCGCTCGAACCAACGGGAATATCCGGTAGCCTCCATTCCTACCCGCACGCAGATTCCTCGCTGCTTCAGCTCTCGGTAGAATTTCTCTGCTTGCCAATCGCTGTGGTTCAGTTCCTGCTCACCACACTCACCAGTCTCTTCCACAAAAAATGCAATCGCTTGAAAACTCGGGTGGTAATCTACGCCTATAATCATCATGTTCGGCTCCTTTCTCCCGAGCCTTTGGTCGTCGAAACAACCACAGTCTACTCGGGTCAAGGAGCCGACATTGTTATGCAATCAAGTGGTTTTTTGACGATTTCACTTCTACGGTAAGCGCGTTTATCAGGCCCACGCGATTCCAGACGGCATGTGTGTGGCGGACGCCGTACCGAACGTGTAAGCGCGATGTTCGCCTGTCGTTTGACTGGCAATTCTCCGGTCGTCCAAGATCAGGCCCCCCTTTCGATAGACGGCGGCTCGCAACCGTACGTTTTTGCCAATCATCGCGGTATGCCTTTGTCGCCGAGTACTCTAGAAAAAATGCACCGCCGAGTGGGGGCCGGTCTCAGGCTCAATAAAGACTTCGTGTTACACTCACTTCGTCACACGATGCTTGCGCGGTTGGGTGAATCGGGCGCGGACACCTTTACGATTAAACGTGTGGCTGGCCATTCTACGGTCGTCGTCAGAGAGCGGTATGTCCATCCGAGCCCGGAGTCAGTCGAGCGCGCATTTGAGCGATTGCAGGTTCTGAACGAGAACGGAGCCCCGCGTACATCGCAAAGCTCAAATTCGCCGAACGTCGCTACAATACCCGCTGCAGAGCGGAAGTCATTTAGGCGCGCGACTGGATAACCGCTTTGTTTTCTGCCTTGCCCGGGTGGCGGAATGGCAGACGCTGAGGACTTAAAATCCTCCGGGGATTTTTCCTCATGTGGGTTCGACTCCCACCCCGGGCACCATTGTTTCCTTTTTGTTTTCAGTTAGTTGACGGCTTCGGATTCTCCGCGTAACCGCCGCGTAACTTTTCCTTCGAGAAGTACGAGTGGGTCGCGACTCCAAGCCTTCGCTAAGTCCGCTTCCAGTTGCTCCTGACGAGATCGTACCCACGGGTTGTAGTGCTTCTCGGTCACCCTCGTACTTTGATGGCCCAACAAGATCGAAACGCGCTCAATCGGAACTCCAGCTTGAAGTAACTCAACCGCAAAAGTATCTCGAAAGCGATGAGCGTGCCCTCCCACCAGCCTTGCCAGTTGAAACAACCTTCGAAGTCGCGTCTGCCAACTCCGCACCGCACTGTCCAGCTTTCCAGCTCCGCTCCAAAAGAAATGAGTTCCGCTTTTTCGAGGAACCAATTCCAAGGAGCGAAGTACGAATTCGGGCAGCAGGATGTGAACAGGCACGCCTGTTTTTTGTGTGTAGAGAAAAAGCCTATTCCCGCTCATACGCTCTGAAGTTAGGCTCACTACGTCGCTGATTCTCATTCCGCTAAAGCGCAACAATAAAACGAACGCGCGCAGGCGCAGCCCATTTTCACGACCATTGGCGGGTGTCTCAGACAGATACACGTCTACTGCGCTGAGGATCCGGCCAACCTCCTCTTGAGTGAATGGCATGGTGGGCCTCGAGAAGGCCTTGGGTGCTCTCAATTCGGCGGCAGGATTCTCAGTGATCCACTTTCGGCTCTGGGAAAATCTGAAAAACGCCCGCATCCGTTCCAGTTTCTTGCAGGCAGAGAGTGCGCCATCCTTCCATTCGCTCCGAAATTCATCTAAGGCAACGAGATCAAGTTGTTTCAGCAATCGCAAACTCCTGCGTTGCGCAAATTCGTTCATCTGTCGTTGGAGCAGGAGATATTTGCGGAGCGTACTTGGATGAAGTTTGCGAGACTCAAGGTCGGTCTTGAAACGCAACCAGGCCTGTCCTATTTCAATGCGTTCGTCTCGACTCCGTTTGGCGGTACGGCTTCCGTCAGCCTCCCAATCCCTGACTGTTTGCTGCGCTTTCTGCCAATCCGCAGTTTTTAAAGCCTCGTGGATCCGCTCACCATTCAATCGACCGTCAACCCAAACAGGACAGCCACAACGCAGACAGTTGCGCCCCTCCCGCAAGTGCGGGCAACATTTGCGATGTCTGCGGTAAATATAGAGCATGAATAGTATACTATATAATACATAGTTATCCGTAAAGTGAATAGTGCTTGTGTACGCGCTCAACGACTGACTGCGGAATACGAAGGGTTAAATATCGGCGTTTTCTCCTTCGCGGATTGGAGTCGCCGAGAACAAGGACGCCGGGCTCGTTGCAAAATATCTTCCTCACTGCGTCTACGCTGAGCTGCCACATCTCCGCAATCTCCGCGACGGTCCAATGGCGCTCGACAAAAAGCGAGGAAGGCGCTTCATTCTGATCAGCGCATGGCGTTTGCTGAGAGTGGTTGTGCGATCGCATCGTCGTTTAGGACAGATCAGAATTGCAACGCGGGAATCGCACACGATCCTCCAACCAATCTACGACGCTCTTCTTCATCAGCGACCGCACGTCTGGAATATCTTCTTTCGACATCGGTTCGAAGAATTTCTTATTCAATTGTGCCCACTCGGCAGCGGAAAATCTCTTGGAAGCAATCTGTAAACCAACTTCCCCCACCAAAGCGTGCAGGCGCTCTGCGGCGAGAATTTGCTGGGGCTTACAAGTCGCTGGAAGCCGACAAAATTGTAAAAACGAAACGCGCTCCAACATGTCGATATCGGCGTAGCAACGGATTTCCGAGAATTTACGTATTGGTACGCCGGCGCCGCGAAACTGGACTTCGCATCGAGTTAACAAATCGTCGGATCGGAAGACCTTAGCTAACGGATTGCGTTCAGAACGAAGATGCTTCAATCGCTCGTATATCAAGATGGCTTTTCGGAAGGAGTGATGTGGATAAAAGCAGATGCCAGGTCGGGAACGATAGACCCTTGAGTTCTGAACGTTGGCCAGACGACACTTAGTGGCAAGCTCCCAAGCGGACACTCCCAAAATGTCCACGGCCCAATCTATACGGAAGATCCGGACGAGGTAAAGATAGTCACAGATAGACTTCGTGATATTTTCAACTTGAGAAAGGCCAAGCGCTGCCACGCCGACGAATTCGAGTTTGTTAATTCCATCGCGGGCTCCTCCACTAAACAGGCGCACTGGTAAATTCAAATCTGTCTCTCTCAAGTCCAGGAACCTACGGTATGCACCGTGCGGTTTCCCTTTTTCTTTTAAAAGTCGCCTAAAATTGCGATTTAGATAACGCGAAATCAGAACAAGTTTGTCTGCCGGCATTTATCCCTCCCAACTGATCTGTGGGCAGATTAGTGGTGGGGCTTGGCAGTGTCGAGACACACGAATTGACGCCAATTAGTATTGCGCCGATGTACTAGGACGACTTTATGAGTTCTTTGATTTTAAGGAGGGGATAACTGTTACCGGATTCTGAAAGCAGCTTCTGTTTCAGAATCTTCGCCGCTATGTCTGGTGTCGACCACTCATTGGGTTCCGATACGCGGCAGGTGGATAGCATGCCGGAGGAACTCGCTCCTTCTGTGAAGTCTGATTCAACTACTTGACCCGAAAAATAGCGTTTCCGGGGAAGGTGCTCGGCGATCTCGAAGAAGTGTTTGATCCATGGATATCTGGATTGTGGATACTCGCGTTCGAGGGTTGCTATAAGAGCAGGATGTGTCAAATCTCTCTTGCGCCTCTTCATTTCTCGAACTCGCGTTTGCAATTTGTGTATCGCGTGCTGGATCGTCTTTCCCTGGCTTGCAATGTGACGCGATTCTCGCTGGGAGAAAGTTTGAGCAGGCCGCCCAGCTAGGCTCCGCTGCGCGAATCTTTTCAAAAGAGTTCTAAGTCCTGGGCTAAACTTTTTCAAATTGTGTTCTTTGATGAGAAATTCCACCAGCTGCTTGTGGAAAAAATTTGAGAGCAACTTCTGGTTTTGTTTGTCCCTCAGAAACTCCACGAATTTCTTAAGGTCCCGACGGGAATATGGCCATTCTTGAATTCGGGAATCGGGCGCTGACAAAAATGGCAGACTGATCGAAAGCAATATTCGGTCTTTGTCGATCTGAGTGCTTGTTATCCTTGCGTCGTCGTAACCCAATGAAAGACTGGTTATTTCCCTGATCCTCGTCATTATCGATTCGGCGATCTTGTGCTCTAGTTGTACTGGAGTCCCTGTGGCTTCTTCTCCTTCAGAACTCAGTGCAGCAACAACATCGTCGGTTTTTGACGGAGTACCAACGTTTGCGAATGGAGGCTTCGGGAGCTTGCCATTTCGAAGTCTTTGATAAGCCATACTGTTCCTCATTTTTCGAAAGATTTTACTTTACGCTGGGTACGCAAACCGCCTCTTACGTCGGTCAGCAAACCTAATCGAAATGCAAGATCCTGGGGCTAGGGAAGTCCCCGGCGTTCATAACAATACGTATAACGTAATAAAACCACATGCTAGCTATAGTGGAAAGAATTGATGGTACTTGCTAAATATATCGGAAAGAGTTGTAGCTATTTGCTGTAATTCAGTGGTTTACGCTCGATCTCCTCACATCAAGGGTCTAGCTCAAGCGACAACTCTCATTGGCACTCGCTTGATTTCAGGTCTCACGTAGGGATATTGCGAGGGTAAAAAATGATCGCATTTTCGAAGCAAAATCGTCGGAAGATTTCTTAAAGAGTCGGCTTTTTCGACCCGGAAAGTGACCACTGTGCTGCAGAGCTTGGAGCGCCTTTGCGCCTCTATATATTTATTCCAGCAATCTCATATCACCAACTCCCGGTGTTAGCCAGGCTTTCGTGAACGTCTCTCGAATCGGTCAGGCTTCCAATCTAATAGGTCACCTGGTCTGCAGTGAAGGGCGTAACACAGTTTATTTAGGACTTCTTTGGTATAGCCCTTATTGCGATCACGAAAAAGTGCATGGAGCGTTGGATAGGTGATCTTGGATCGCTTTCGTAGTTCGTAGCGCGTCCAACCCTTCTTTTTGAGTATTTCTTTCAGCCGAAAGACAATCATGATTCCTCCTAGTTGAAGTCGCGCAGATATGTAAAGTACCCTATATATATAATTTACTTTACATATTATTACCAACTGAGCTAAAATTACTAGCGGTTACTAGGTAGGTCTATGAGGCTAGGGTACTAGCCTCGAGGAATTAAAACCCCGCAGCGAGCCCCGCAGGGGCCATAGCGGGCCCTTTTAAAGGGCATTTTGCGGGGATACGCCTTACCGAAACCGCGTTTTTGCGAGGTGCGAGGTGCGAATAGCAATCTATGCGAGGGTTAGCACGAACAATGGGCAAAGCCCTGAAATGCAGTTACGCGAACTGCGCGAATACTGTCAGCGGAGGGGCTGGGAAGTTTTTGAGGAATACGTCGATGCCGGCGTATCCGGGGCTAAGGAAAGACGGCCTGAACTGGACCGCCTTATTAAAGATGCTCATAAGCGGCTTTTTGACGTTGTCGTGGTTTGGCGTTTTGATCGCTTTGCCCGTTCTGTTTCGCACCTGCTTCGCGCACTTGAAACTTTCAAATCGCTTGGAATCGAGTTTGTATCTTTATCGGAACAGGTTGATACTTCGACTCCAACCGGGAAGATGATCTTCACGGTGCTCGGTGCAGTAGCAGAGCTAGAACGCAGCCTAATTGCCGAACGCGTACGGAGTGGGCTCCGAAACGCTCGCGCTAGGGGTAGGAAGCTCGGCAGGCCGAGGAAGGCTAACCCAGCGGAGATAGTAAAACTGCGTGCGCAGGGAGCTTCCTGGCGGGCGATCGCGGCCGCTTTAGGCATAGCGCCCGCTACCGCGTTGCACGCCGCTGCAAGGGGCGTTTGGAAAACCCCCTCCAATGAACAAGCGTAAGTTACTCAAAACAAGGGTCCATAAGGGACGGAATTCGCGTTTGGAAAATATTAGTTTTCCAAACGAAGCCGATAGAACTGAGGGGCTGAGTAGTCGGCCTTCGAGGAGTCCTGATGACAGCTTTCTTTGTTACTCGACGTTTAGCATTTGGAAGCAAGGTTAGGCTAAATCGCCATGTCAAAGAACTGCAGGATCTGGGCATCACGCACGTTATTGATGTACGGAAGTATCCGAGCAAAAAGCTGCGAAGGCTTAAGACGATTCACCTGAATTTCAGAGACGACGGTCGACCGCGACCGATGTGGTTCTATGAGCGAGGGCTCCAGTTCTATCGAAGCGCACTCAAGAAAACAGATTCCAAGATTTACGTGATGTGCAGAGCTGGAAGGCGGCGCAGTGCGTCGATGGCATATTTTCTTCTTCGTGCGTCTGGTTTTAGCCCGAAGAGAGCGGAATCAGCCGTCCGACGAGTTCGTCCTTGTGTGCAAATTGTAAGGGCATATCGAGAGTCAGGTGAGGGATATCTACGCAAACGGCACGCATTCTCTGAACTAACGACGGACCAGAGCTCAAATGTCGAGAAACGGTTCTCAGAATAACTGAGAATCATTCTACATTGGATTGCCCGGCCGGTTTTTTCTCCGAAGATGAGGACTCCCCGGCATACTTAGACGCCGCCCGTAAATCTGCAGTTTTTTTCTGATTCCGAGAAATCGGCTACAGCCTGCTGAAAATGTACCTCGCGAACCTCATCTCCAACAAGGAGGTCGTGAGGATCAACGCAGCCGGGGAAGGTAGAAACGCAGACCTTTTACTGGAAGAACCCGCTGGTGAGCCACTGATGGGGGAATGGGTGTTACTCCCGGACAAAGATGACCCGACCGAGCGCCTTCGTCCCGAAGAGGGAGCGCCGTACTGCGTGGATTTGATGCCGAACTTCATTGGCATAGCTGGAAAGGCTGATTGAGTTTCCGCAGATGAAGGCCGCCAACCCAGTTAATTGATCTTCTTCGATGCTGGCGATGGCGGTACTGCTCGTGCGCTTAGGCTTTGGACTTGCCTTGGAGAGGGCGCTTTAAGAACTGAAAAATCTTGTAGCCATTACCGAAAACCTCAGTTTCAAAACGCCATTTCTCTTTTTCTGCGCTTTCGATCACAAGTTCCTTCTCTGCAATTTGCCCGACACCCCAGGTCAGGTTCGGACTGTAAATTTCGGCAGCTTTGCACTTCTCGTCAGTCATCTGCACTCCCGTGAAGTACAGCCTGCGAAAGGGCGCAGAAGTAATTGTGTAATGGATACGGTAATCGTCATCTTCAACAAAGCTATGTTCGGATTTCGCGACCTTGTCATACACAAGCAGAGCACAGGGCATGACGTGATTTTCGGTGTAGCGCCGGAGAGCCGCTTCATAAGACGCGCCGTATTGGGGAGCCAGCTCTACCGCTGTGCCGATTGACGTGTCAAGACTCAAAGCCTGTTCCGAGAAGAGATTTCCCTGAAATAGAAGGTCCGCTGCAAACCTATTCGCCTCTCGTTCCAGGCGAGCTTTTGTCCACCAACTCAGCGTCTGCTCGTCATCTACAAAAATCTTTTGGTTGTGCTCGGGAAGGACGCAGTGAGCGATCTCATGGAAGACACAAAAGCGTTTGCGCTTATCTCCCATTCCAGTCTGCGTCGCGACCGCTCGTTTTGCCAGATGCAAGGCAGCCCTAATTTCACCCGCTGGCTTTACGGAACTATCAAGAAACTGCACTTCATTCATGAAGTCGAAGCTCAATTGTTCAAGGCCAAGAAAGTCTAGGAGTTTTCTGTGGTCTGTGGGCAACTGGCCCGCAGCCCCTGCTTCGACCAAGAGTGTTTCGAGAATTTCATCCGCTCCAATATCCTGTTCGGGTTTAGCTGTGGTGCGAAGTTTTGCTGCCACGTTTCTTCTCGTTTATTTTCTCTGCAATTTTCTCCGCGATCTCATTCTTAACCTCGTCGGAGTACTCTGGGGAGGCATAGGTTGCGATTGTTTCTTTTACGTTCGAGTTCTGTCGCACGGTCTGTAACCACGCGCTGGCGGCCCCGGTTGGCTTCATCTCCGTTGCAGACGAAGAATAAAAATAGCTGGCTGCGACTCCGTAGTAGTCTGCCAGCTTCTTCAGCACTGGCCCCCTGGGAACTGTTTGCTGGTTCTCCAATGTAGACAGGGTCGTAATCGGCATCTGTAGCTCACTAGCGACATCCTTTTGAGAGCGACCCCCTCGCAAACGGCGGAGGAGTTCACCAAAGTTCGGCACGTGACACCTCCAGTTTCGAATTTTTCATCACCGCGCTTATTCTGCCACAGTTCTTCAGTTTTCCGTGCAGGAACTGGCATACGAAAACGAATCCGATGTATCCGAAAAAGTCGTTTGCATAACATGCGCCTCCGTAGTATACAGGAGTGCATGGCTGAAGCCAGATGGGATGTGCTGACGGTGTCAAAAACACATACGGGCTTGGATTCTAATCGCGGAGGAGCGGGGGCCATCTATGAACAAGAGCTGCAAGACCGGACTTGATGAGCGTTGCCGCGACGGAGACGGAAGTATTCGCCGAAAGCGTGGGGACACTCTCATCGGCACACTTCGGCAGGAGTACGGTGATGATTTTGCCTCAGGAGTTAGGAATGACAAGAGGCTGGATTCTCTCTTGGAAGAGTCAGGTGTCAATTCCTTGAGCGAATATTTGCGACGGCGCAAATAGTTGGAGGTATTGAAATGGCAACGGCAAAGATTCAGCTTCTTGGGGACAGGAACGGACAGCTTAACGAGATTCTGCGGTATGTATGCGAAAACTTCCAGCTTCCGCCCACGAGACACGACGAAGCAGTGGGTCACTATCAGGCAGCTTGCGGCTGGTTGGAGGCTGACGGTAGCGTCGTAGCGAAATTCAATCCAACGATCTATCCGCAAGGCTCCATGAAGATTGGCACGACGGTAAAGCCAATCGGTCGCGACGAATATGATTTGGACTTTGTTTGTGAGTTTCGCCTCGCCGTGACCAGTCTTCAATCGCCGCTTCAGCTGCTGAGGCTTCTGGAATCGCGGCTACGTGAACACGAGCTGTACCGGTCCATCCTTGAAATGAAAAACCGATGCGTACGGCTGAACTACGCGAATGAATTCCACCTGGACATTCTTCCTGCCTGCCCTGATAAAAGCGAAGGCGGTTCATGCCTCTTTGTGCCGGACCGGAGGTCGCAGAGCTGGAAGCATTCGAATCCGAAAGGCTATGCCGATTGGTTCGAATCGCGCTGTGGATTGGGTTTGAAGCTGCTAATAGAAGCCCGAAAACTACTGGATAAGGCGGAGCCGATTCCTCCCCAAGAGGCCGCGGAAGAAAAAGCAATCCTTAAGCGAGTGGTCCAACTCTTGAAGCGCTGGCGGGATATTCACTATCAACGGAACCCAAAACTCGCTCCAATTTCGATGGTCCTCACAACTCTTGCGGCACAAGCTTACGGCGGCGAGCATACTGTGGCCGAAGCAATGACAGCAGTGCTTCAAAATTTCGCGTCCTTAATTGCACAGAGCAAGCCGCGCGTCTATGTTCTCAATCCTGCCAATCCGAAAGAGGACCTCAGCGAGCGTTGGAACGACCCCGTCCCCTACCGGGCATTTGTTGATGGAATCAGTATGTTGCAGAAACAGTGGAACGTGGCTCTAGCCGCAACCGGAATCCAAAACGTTTCGCATCAGCTGGAGCAGATTTTTGGCGAGCAGGTAACGGCGGCGTTAAAAAAACAAGCGAAGGCGCTGCAGGATTCGCGAGCGAGGTCGTCCTTGCGCATTGCGAAAAGTGGACTCTTGACCTCAGCTCCAGCCGTAGGAATACCTGTGAGGCCGAACACGTTTCATGGCAAGGAGTAGGGGATTCATTGAGCGGCACGCTCTCAGTTTTGACCAACAAATTTACAGGATGAGCGTGGTGTGGCCGAGATTCGATCTAGTTCTGGCTAGAAGGCAAGTCGAAGCAATTTGGAAAGGGTTTTTGCAGCCATCGCCGCTGAGTGAGGAGTACTTAGTACAACTCCGATTCCGACCGGGTTGGAACCCGGAAGTCCGCGTGTTGACTCCTGAATTGAAAGTTCGCCAAGGATTCAAGGATTTGCCGCACATCAACCCGAATGGAAGTCTCTGCCTCAACCTTTTGGGAGATTGGCATCCGTGGTTGCACATTGCGGACTACGTAGTCCCGTGGGCGAGCACTTGGCTTTTCTTTTATGAGATGTGGCACGCAACAGGCAATTGGTTTGGCGGTGGGACGCACCCCGACAAGCCAGAGCATCGGGGCGACTGATGCGAGGAGAGCAGGCGAAGCATGATACGGCGAGTGCTTTGTATTGATGGCGGCGGAATCAAGGGCGTGTTCCCCGCGTCGTTCCTCTCTACGATTGAGCAGTCCCTTGGTTCCTCAGTAGCGGAATACTTTGACCTGATCGTTGGTACCTCGACGGGCGGCATAATAGCGTTGGGCCTCGGACTCGGCCTTAGCGCAGGTGACCTGCTGCGTTTCTACCAGGAACGCGGCCCAGCCATATTCAATGGAAACGGCAGCGTGGGCTGGGTTCGTCACCTATTTCGCCCCAAATACAATCCTGAGCCGCTCAAACAAGCTCTGTCAGCGGCGTTCGGTTCCAGGCGATTGGGAGATAGTCGTAAGCGGCTGGTAGTTCCATCATTCAATATAGAGACTGGCGAAGTCCATGTTTGGAAGACCGCACATCACCCCCGTTTAGAGCGAGACTATGCCCACTCCGCCGTGGAGGTTGCCCTTTCAACCGCAGCCGCACCTACCTACTTTCCGACATATAAGGCTCAGTCCGGCACACCACTGATTGATGGTGGCGTCTGGGCCAACAATCCAGTTGCGATTGCAACCGTTGAGGCCATTGGAATACTCGGCTGGCTACCGTCTGAATTGAGGATTCTGAGTTTGGGCTGCACGACTGCGCCTTTGGACATTGACTGGGGACGCAAACACGCGCTGGGCAAGCTAGGCTGGGCGACGAAGTTCACAGATCTCTTCCTGACGGCGCAGTCCGTTTCCGCAATTGGAATGACGCAGCATCTACTACCGGATCGTAACAATCTTGTACGAATCAGCCCCACGGTGGGCAAGAACCGCTTTGAACTTGACCGCGTGAGCGAAATTCCGTCGCTCCGTGGCATTGGTGATTGCGAAGCCCGAAAGGCTCTTCCACTCCTTCGTCCGATATTCTTCGGTGCCAAAGTGGCAGAGGAGTTCGTTCCGTGCCGTCAGGTTAGTTGAACTGCAAGGGAGAGGGACTGCGAGGCTCCGCCCGATGCAATGCGATGGAGCGCACAATGGCCCAGGGTACGCGGAAAACCTCCAACTTGGCGTTGCCTGTATTCCGTAGCTGGAAAAGAGGAGCGAAAGTTAGGACGTGTAGAAGCCTACTCCTCGTGCCAGCGTATTGTGGTGCGTGTCTCATTCAGCAGCTGGAGACTTTTTTGAAATCCGTCACCCCATTGCGAGTCAGACAAATCAGGTTTCCGAGCGATCAAAGCGCTGATGCCTGCTTGAACAATCGCCCTCGCGCAATCCATGCATGGGAACCAGTTCACATACATCCTGCAACCAGCCAGAGGGGTGCCAACGCGGGCAGCGAAGTAAATCGCATTGCGCTCCGCATGTTCCATCCAGAGATACTTCTCAGGCCTTTCGTGCCGCGCCGGAATATCTTCATCTACTTTCATCGGAAACCCGTTGTAGCCAATTGCTCTCACCTCATTGTCGGGGCCAACGATCACCGCGCCGACTTTGGAACTTCGATCCTTGCTCCACTCGGCGACATGCTGCGCAAGCGACATGAATCTGTTATCCCAATCGGCCATCAATCCCCCCGACCTCTATCCTGTTTGTGGCGGCAATGTGCTGCCGCAACACAAACTCTCCGTCACACATTTGCTCCTAGGCAGTCTACATCGTGGCTAGAATTAGAAGGTAGGGATGATAGGCTAGGCCCGTCGGAAGGGGGCAGGATGCTTCTCAACAGCGACCAAATTCAACAAATGAATCTCGTCCAAAACGGCGTAGCCGGGTCATACCGAACCGCAAGTTATGATCTTCAGGTCGGAAAAATCGTTGATCACTCGGGGAAAGTGGTTGAGTCGGTGGAAGTCCCGCCACAAGGCATGGTGAGGGTGATTTCGCGAGAGCGGCTAGTTCTGCCCTCAGATACGGCTGCGAACGCAACGGTTAAGACGAGTTTGTGCGACGACGGAGTTCTGGCGATTAATATTGGCGTCGTTGACCCCGGATATGAAGGCTTGATCTCCAGCACATTAATAAACTTTGGAAAGAGTGCGTTTCCGATTCGGGCCGGGGACGTTTTCCTGCGCGTCTCTTTCCATCAGATCACCCCGGTAAAGGCCACTGTTAAGAAGTCAGGGCAGCCCGACGATCAATATCTTCGGGAGAAGATTAAAATTGTCTTGAGGATCTTTTCCGCGACGTTCCTTAACGTGGATGCAACTGCGACCGAAGCTGCTAAGAAGGTAGTTGGTGGCTTTTGGGTGAAGAGTTTGGTTTGGGTCTCCGTTTTTGCGCTAATTTTTACAGCGGGGACAAGCCTAGCAACGACCTACAATGCAATGACAGCCACGCGCTCATACATTCAGTCGGACAACGAGAGATCGAAATCCGATCTTAAGGAACGTCAGAAACAAAACAAGGAAATAGAAGACCTTCAGAATGAAATCGAGAGTTTGAAAGAGCGGGTCAAGGTTTTGAAAGATGACATCGTGAAGAGAAATTCTCAATCAAAGCCCAATGCTGGAAAAAAACCGTGAGGCTCGCCAATGCAAGTATTTGACTCTGTGGATGAACTCTACTCCTCTGTTCTTTCTGCGCTTCTCTCTGAAGGAAGTTGGGTGCTCCCAAGGGGTGCGAAGACTCTGGAGATCACTCCATTTGTCGCCGTTCTTTCCGACCCTCGCCGCCGCTGTGTGACCAACTCGGAGAGGCGCTGGAGTCTTCCCTTGGCGCTGGGAGAGTTTTGTTGGCATGCCAGTGCTTCACGCGAACTGGCTCCATTGGAGTATTACGCCCCCCGCTGGCGCGCGTTCTCCGAAGATGGGTTTTTAGTCGGAGGCAGTTGTTATGGTTACAGAATCTTTGGCTCAGACGAAGAACGGCCGAGCCAGTGGGAAAGGGTGAAGGCGATCCTTCGCTCGGATATAAGTTCGCGTCGTGCGGTTCTGTATTTCGGAGATTCGACAGTTCCAAATCCCCAGGCGAAAGACGTGCCCTGCGCAAACACAGCTCAGTTCTTAGTCCGTGATGGCCGACTAAATGCGATCGTTTCAATGCGAAGTAATGATGCTATGTGGGGTTTGCCCTACGACATTTTCGTTTTCACCATGATACAAGAGCTGCTGTCTTGTGAACTGCAGATTCCTCTCGGCCAATATTGCCACTTTGCAGCCTCAATGCACCTCTATGAAAACCACGTCGAAAAGGCCAGAAGAATGCTTCGGTCTATCCTTGCGGAGACGTTCGAGATGCCTCCGATGGCGGATTCTGGTCAGCTGTCTCAATTCTTACACTGGGAACGTATCACGAGAACAGCTGCAAGAGTTGTGGAGGGAAAGCAAGAGGAGCTAGGTACTTATTGGGCTGAACTACTGAGAGTGCTCGAATGGTACGCGTCGCGGAAACGAGAGCGAGACTCCGGAATTAAGCAATCCGCTCCCGTTGCGACGGGGCGATACACAGCCTTGTTAGGCGGGCCAAATCTCGTCGGCAAGGCTACCTCTGCCTAAGGTTCCGGCCTGTCCTCCGCGTCTTATCGCCAGCCGGACCAAGGAACCGGACGATACGGGCCAGGAGGCGATCGGCATCTGCAGTGTCACACTCCCAGACCATCATAACCTTCCACCCACCGCGGCGCATCTTGACTATGTTCCGACGGTCGCGCTCTACGTTTCGAAGGAGTTTCGGCTTCCAGTAATCTTGCCGTGACTTGGGAAGTCGCCCGTCTACGCAGTTCCTGTGTTGATGCCAGAAGCAGCCGTGTACCAGGATAATTTTTCGCCGAGCCGGGAATACAAGATCGGGAGCGCCGGGAAGATCTCGCCTGTGAAGTGCGTAGCGGTAGCCCAAGCGATGAAGCATTCGGCGGATCAGCATTTCGGGCTTCGTATCCTTGCTTCTGATGCGTGCCATAATCTCGCTACGTCGCGCCGCTGAGACCGAATCCATTTTTCACCTAATTTAGATTATTATGCCTCTCACCCGTGAAAAAACCTGCGCTTGGTCAAATCCATGAGCAAATGATTGCCCTCTTGAAGAAGCATCCCGAGGGTATTTCTGAGGGCGAGATGCGTACCGCACTTGGCCTGTCGTCAGAGGAACAGGTTCAATTTGGGCGCAGGCGTAGAGACCTCCACTATTATTACCGCATTGATAAGAAGCGTGTTGGAACGAAGGTCGTCTACCTCTATCGCGGCCCTCTTGAGGAACCACGCGACAATACGCAGACTGACTTGAAAACGCGGGCGCTGGTGCTCCACGCGGCTCGCGGTCAGTGTGGGATGTGTGGCAGGACTATCAAGAAGGACGGAATCACGCTCGTGGTGGACCATAAGATTCCGCGAGATTGGGGCGGAAAAACAGAACCCGAGAACCTTTGGGCGATTTGCGATCAGTGTAATCAAGGCAAGAAAAATCTGTTCGCGTCGGTAGATTCTGCCGCAATGCGCTCCGCGATTAAACATGACAGTGTCCACGTCCGAATTGGTGAACTGTTAAAGGGAGCAGGCGTAGGTGTCGCGGTCCCGAGCCATATGATTGACATCGCGGCTAATCAAGATGAGTGGCGGAAGCGCCTGCGAGAGTTGCGCTACCTGGGTTGGGAAATCACGGCAAGCAGAGCGAACCTTCCGGGCGGGAGGTTTCAGTCAGCGTACCGTCTGGACAAATTCACTGAGTGGCCGCCCGACCCGTCAGGCTGGATTGCTAACTACGAGCGCACGCGAGCAAATCGCAACAAAGGCCCGAAAGACTAAGCGGACGCCGCTTTCGCCCGCTCATTAGTCTTCGAGGCGTTTAGGACTTCGAGGACGCTCTCGGCTAAAGCTCTCGCCAATGGTGGGGGAACTGCGTCCGATACAAGTCGGATTTGGTCGGTCAAAGTGCCCTTAAGCACATAATCGCGCCGAAAACCTTGAAGAAGCATCGCTTCGTAGATACTCAATCGCCGTAAACCCGACGGATGAATATGAACTTCTCGGTGACCATAGGCGACTGTCCAGCTTGGCTTGCCCCACTCCAGCACTCGGAATGGCCTACCCTTAACATCGCCTTCCTTAAGGAAACCGTTAAAGAATTTTTCTGACCTCGGCTTCATGCACCAGTGATTCGGATGTAATGGAATATCTTCGCTGCGCATGCCGCGCTCGAAAACTGCAGGGGACGGTAAGCTGCCGATTGTCTCTTTGACGGTTTTTCGGTGCTCAGGTCTCGCTTTTGGAAACTCAAATTGAACTGACTTGTATTTCCGTTTGTTGAAACCAACGACGAACACGCGTTTCCTTACTTGTGCGACGCCAAAGTCCTGCGCATCAAGTTCCCCCTCAAAAACCGTGAATCCTGCCAAGGCAAAACGTTCTTTGAAGTAACCAAAGAGTTCTGAGTGCGCCTTGTGTTTAAGGCCGAGCACGTTCTCAAACACAAAGAAGTCCAGTGCGTACTGCTTGTTTAGCTCCGAAAGAATGTGGGCGTAGTTCTGTGGCAACTTGAGGCGTGGGTCATCGGAGCGTTTGTGCACGTTGCTCATTGAAAAGGCTTGGCAAGGTGGGCCCCCGATTATTCCCACCGGACGAACCTCAGAAGGGATTTCCAGAAGACGCTCTACCACATAACCGTTGACCGCTTGAGACAGATCCTTCTTTAGAACCCGCACCTTCGGATGATTTGCTTCAAAGGTTTGGCAGGCGGCGCGGTCATTATCCATGGCAAGGATAGGAAGAAAACCTGCTTGTAGAAACCCCTCGTCCAAACCGCCCGAGCCTGAGAAGAGACTTACGACAGGAAATGTTTGCCCCAGCTGCGTTGACCTTGAGTCTACGCCGTTCGGCTGCTCACGATGCTGAGTATCGGTCATCTTTTCGTTTTCGCTTTCCTTTCGCGCCCTCATATTCTAACCTTCTTTTCTTCCAAAAGTAAAAGGCCAAAACGGAGGAAATTTTTGGAGGTTGTTAATATTCTCGGAATGAGGAAGGTGACCCAGCATCATCAAGTCGGGAGTCGATTCCTGCCCGGGGGGCGGAGCCGAAATCTTCCATCCGCGCGTCGCCGGATCATCTGCGACCACAAAGTCAGCGGGGATATGTGACTGCCCAAAGTCAATTCACACTTTGAAAAATAAAAGCGACCGAGTACTTTTTGAAGAACCCGCACAAGATCGCCGATTGGGAACAAGGGTCGCCCCCGAAGCCTAAGCATTTTCGCTATCTTTTCTGTCTTCCCAAGGCATGCTAGTGTCAACTAACTGGGGAATTTATTTTTCGTGCCCTAGAAAGGATTCAGTATGGAGGCGGGCGCAGCACCTAAGCCGGAATTTCGCACAATCGCCCATTCCGGAGGAAAAGTCACGATCACAGTCACGCTTGACCCCGCTACTGGTCGCAAAGGCTACCACCTCAAGTGGGACCATTGCCGTGCGAACCCGGGAGGAATTTTTGCAGTGTACGCGCTGCCGCCGGGCCTTGTTGTCGCACAAATGAACTTGGGAGGCATTGGTTCCGTTCCTAATTCCGCGCCAATTTCAGGCTGTTACCCAGTACTTATCGGGTCGGATAGTGAATGCAAATACGGACGGCAATGCCCGGCGTGTGAAGGCTATTGGCGAAGCGAACTCGGGCAATTCTGTCCGTACTGCGGACTTCAGGGAGCCGTAATTGATTTCATGACGAACGGGCAGCGCTCCTATGTTGAGCAATGGTGCCTAAAAATGGATGAAGCTCTTGGTACCGACGTTGGCGGCGAGTATGTAATTGATATGGATGCAGTAGCCGACGCAGCTGATGCCGCTCTCACCGAAAAGCCCGCGTTCTACTATGCGGAGTTGAGCCAGCAGAACAGGTACAACTGCGCGGCCTGCAATTCCTTCAACGACATTCTAGGAACGTTCGGCTATTGCACAGAGTGCGGAACGAGGAATGACCTGGACATTCTTGTCGGAAAGAAGATTCCCGAACTCCGTAGCCGAATAAACTCTGGAGGGCCTTTCGAAACCTGTGTCAAAGAGGCGGTGGCGGCCTTTGATTCTTTCGTTGGGCAATACGTCGACCAACTTGTCAAACGAGTGCCCATGACTCCAGGAAGAAAAACCCGGCTCGAAAGGGGGCGATTTCACAATTTCAGTGCAGCCGAAACCGACCTGCGAGAAATCTTTGACATCAATATCTCCAAGGACCTGACTGCTGACGAGCGCGCTTTCGCCAAGCTAATGTTCCATCGTCGACATGTTTACGAACACTTAGGTGGAGAAGCCGACGCAAAATATATCGCTGACAGTGGCGACAATGTTCGTGTCGGACAAGCTTTGCGAGAATCGACTGAGACAGCGCATCGAATTGTTAGCATTGTTCACAAGATGGCGTGCAACGTTCACGCTGGCTTCCACGAGATTTTTCCGCCAGCGCAGAAGTCAATTGACCTCTATGAGAAATGGAAGCCAAAACCCACAACGAATACATAAAAGAATGGTTTGTATGTTCTTTCTCGAATCACTACACCACACTGGATCGACCAGTAGCGCCTGCTGTCTAAGGAAGGACATGGTGCATCTGCAACAGCTCAATGTTTTGTAATAGGTCGTTCTCTTCCTGTGCTCCATTCGGTCCGGCTTCCACTACTTCCATAGTAACTAAAACAGATAACCATAATCAGATGAGCACCGGTCTCTAATAGCGCAACCTAGAAGCCTCCTGATCGTATTACGATTTGATCTAGACGAGAAACACAAGAATGGATGGACTAGTGGGATGGCCTCGGCTTCATCTCCTCATCCCGATAAGTTCTTCGAAATTCGTGTCCACGATCTGGGCAAGAAACCCGGACTGACTGCCGTTTGTGCGAGCTATGAACTCAAGAAGTGGCGTCACAAGCAGTTGGCTGCCCACCTCATAAAATGGCTCCCAGAATTTGCTTTAACTCACAGCGAACTGCAAGGGTTAAAGGCGTATAACGCAGTGGACCTCATTGCCAAGGCCGCCCGCAGTGTCTATATATCTAATAAATACAAAAAGAGAGGAGAAATCGGAGAGCTGCTCCTTCATGTCATGTGCCGAGAGGTGTTCAAGACATATCCTGCTATCAGCAAATACTTTTATAAAGATAGCTCAAACAATACAGTCAAGGGATTTGACGCGGTGCATGTGGTCGTCACCAGTACAGGGCTTGAGCTTTGGCTCGGCGAGTCAAAATTTTATGAAAATGTCGGACAAGCAATCACTGCAGCGATCAAAGACCTAAAAGCCCACACTAAGCGAAACTACATGCGGTCCGAATTTGCCACAATATCTAACATGGTCGACAAGAGTTGGCCACATGCGAAAAAATTGGAAAAATTGATCCATGCAAACGTCTCGCTTGACGAAATCTTTGACGCAGTGTGCATTCCTGTTCTTCTAACTTACGACAGTGATACTATTGCGAAGTATAACGAGGTTTCAGATGAGTTCAAGAAGGCTTTTGAGGAAGAAGTTCTTGAACACTACGAAAGCTTCGCTGGCAAAAATCCCGTAAAGCACATTCGCGTGCACCTCTTCCTGTTTCCAGCAAAAAGCAAACAGCAGTTATTGGCTGAATTCGATGAGAGGTTAAAAGCATGCCAAGCGATTACTTAGAGGTTCAACAGATTCGCCAAAGTCTGTCCCGTCGAGACGACATTTCCGCAAATGGCTTCGCAATCCTTCAAGGCATATGTCGACTGATCGATGAGGATGACTTTCGGCAAGAATCCCAAGAGCTTATCCTGAGGGCCCTTGAGCACCGGTCTCAGTTTGGAGCAGCATCCTCGGTACTAGATGCGCTGGTCAGAAAAGTTGGCCTTTTTCCATATCTCAATCCGCAGGAGCTGGGGACAGCCGACGAAATCGCATGGGAGTTCAACCGGCCTGCCAATATGTCGGAAGACATAGTTTTTCACGAACCTCAAACAAGGGTATATCGAGCCCTTCTTGAAGGGCGAAGCGTGATTCTTAGTGCCCCGACAAGTTTTGGCAAGAGTCTAATTACAGACGCAGTAATTGCCAGTAACAAATTTAAAAACCTGCTGATTGTTGTCCCGACGATTGCACTAATCGATGAAACTCGTCGCCGCCTGTCTGCCCGGTTCGGCAAAGAGTTCAAAATCATTACTCACGTTTCCCAAGAGTCTTCTGAAAAAAACATTTTCGTTCTTACACAAGAACGTGTCCTCGAGCGCAACGTCATCGACAGTGCAGAATTCGTGGTAATAGACGAATTCTACAAGTTGTCCCCGGAACGGGAGTTAGACGACCGATGCGCTCGCCTGAATGAAGTCTTCTACAGAGTATTGAAGTCCCGCAAGCAGTTCTATCTGCTCGGACCGAATGTGCAAGGAATTCCCGATCGAGTCCGTAAGGAACTTAGATGCCAAGAGTTCTACGAAGACTATCGAACTGTCGTCTCTGAAATTCACGACGTGTCCCCCGGCCCAGACCCTCTTAAGACACTGACATCTCTCTGCGCCCAATTGAAGGACCCGACGATCATCTTCTGCTCCTCCCCCGGAAGCGCGGCTGAAGTTGCCAGGGCCCTCATTCCCATCATGCCACCAGCCAATCGAAACGCCATCGAAGCAGCTGACTGGGTGGCCCAGAATTACCATCCGGATTGGCATTTTGTTTTGGGCTTGCGACGGGGAATCGGAATACACCATGGCAGGATTCCTCGGGCTCTTGCCCACTACGTTGTAACGGCATTCAATTCCGATGTCCTGAACATATTGATTTGTACATCGACGCTGATCGAGGGTGTCAATACAAAGGCGAAAAACGTAATAATCTACGATGACAAGATCAATCGTAGGAACATAGATTTTTTCACTTTTAACAATATCAAAGGCCGTTCAGGTCGAATGGGAAAGCACTTCATAGGCCATGTTTATCTCTTTTATCCTCCGCCGACAGACCCGCTCCCTTTTGTCGACATCCCGATACTCAGCCAACCAGACGACGCCCAGACTAGCCTACTGCTTCAAATTGACGACGAAGACCTGACCGCGAATTCCAAGAAGAAGCTAGAATCCTTTTTTACTGAGGAGTTCCTGGATTATGAAACTCTCAAAAATAACGTCGGCATTGATCCGCAAGCACAAATCGAAGTGGCAAAGAAGATCAGCTCTGACATCGAAAATTATGTGAGTGTCCTTCAGTGGAAGACCATTCCGAGCTACAAACAAATCTATGCCATCTGCGAATTGATCTGGGATCCGTTTAAATGCTCTAGGCTCGGAGCAGGCAGCGCCCGGAGCGCAAAGCAGTTGGGGTTCAGGATGATAGAGCTGCATTCTGCACCCACGACGAAGGAGCTGGTCGCCAGCTCAATGAAATTCACTAAGAACGCGGACGAAGCGGTTTCTCAGGTATTAGACTTCCTGAGGTTGTGGTCGAATTTCCACTTTCCTCAGCTCCTACGCTGCCTAGACAGAATTCAAAAGGACGTTTTCAGAAGATTGGGCATTCCGAGCGGCGACTATGACTTGTATGCTGCCAAAGTCGAAAGCCGCTTCTTTGACCCAACATTAGTGGCTCTAGAGGAATATGGAATACCGCTAGAGATTGCTTTGAAACTCCGACTGTACCTGCAGCCCCTCACAAACCTTGATGAAGTTCTTGGAAAGCTCGGCTCGATATCTCTCGAGAAAACTAATCTGTCGCAGTTCGAAAAGAACGTCGTGCGAGATGCTCAGTTGACTCTTTAATTCGCGAGCGGAAGTGAAAAAGTTTGTACTTTTGTAGTATTTTGTAGTGGTTGTCTCGGTAAGAGCGGTCGCACCACCACTGTTTACAGGAGTTTATATAGGTTAATTTCGATGCCCACCGCCCCTACCAAGCTAATTAGTAACCGAGATTGGAAAGTGACTCGCGTAACCGCCGCGTAGCCAAACCGGGTACTTTCAGCGTTTTTAGCGTTTTTCGCGGCATGTGGAATGAATAACTTACGCGTCTTCAACAAGGAGCCTGGCTTCGACTCCCACCCCGGGCACCATTAAATTATTGTCCTGACTACTGTTTAAGCTGCTCCAGCTCTTCCCCGGCTGCGACACTCGTCTCTGCGCTTTCCTTGAATATGCCCGTAGTATGCCCAGACTCCAACTTGGAACCGTTCTCGATACGGTTTGCCGCTTCTACCTAGACCGTTTCACGTTTGCGTTTATCTGCTGCTCTTCCCATGCAGGTGAGAACGGTACGTCAATACTCTTCTTATGATAGTAGGTTGTGTTGCCTCCTGGCCAACCCTGCGCTGGCGTCGTGGTCACCGAAGCAGGCTCTTGGCCAGCGACTCCGGAAACTTGCGTGACATTTCCGTGGTCATCAACCGCGGTAACCGTGACACTGTGCGCGTACTTAGTTCACGCTTTGAGGAATCGATGGACGCGTCGGTGGAACCACTTCGGTCGGTGCTGTAACACTTTTTGGAACACTTCTCGCCAAGACTTCCACAGCGTCGTGGAGATTTCTTGGTGCGAGATGTGCGTAACGCATTGTCATCTGCAGGGTCGCGTGACGCATGAGTTTGTTCACGGTGCGAATGGGTACGCCCGCCTGCCTCGGTCGGGGAAATTCTCTCGGATGACCGCCCGCAGCCTCGAGACGAACCATTTTGAATCGTGCCCAGCTGTTATTTGACGATCTTCGCCATCGTGAGGAGTTTCGCGCTGATCTTTAGGCCTGCCCGGTCCGCAGCAAGAGGATTAACTTCAAAGTGAAGCTTGTTTCCTTCGACCACCAGATTTATGATGCCGCCCATTGCTGCGAACCCCTCAGATTCACCCACCGTCAATGTGTTTGACCCCTGCAGTCCTTTCATGATCTTGTCGGCATGGTCTTTTTCCGTGACAGGAACAAATACGACGTGGCATGCGTTCACTCTATCGGTGGCTCTGAGTGGTCTTACGTCGACGGGATGGTCGCCAACTTTCCGAGTGCGTAAGTCTGCCTCGAGATCGGGGCTGAACGGATCATGGCCGACGATGCAAATCACGAGCGGCGCGTTCGCCTCGCGGTATGACCCCAGAGGCCATTCGACAAACTTTGTAAAGTTGTACAAGAAAGCTAGCTTGATCGGGTATTCCGCGTTTTCTTCGTTCTGCGCGAGCGTGATAGAGCAAGCGTTCAATAAAACCGAGCAGGCGATCAGGAAAAAAACCGAAATTCGCCGGAGCCTGAGCAAATTGCCGCCACGCACCAGACACCGAGACCAACGTGGGCAGCTGTTGCGCCAACCCTGTAAGTGGACGCCGATCATTGGAATCTGTATCCGACTTTAATTCGAAACGTTCGGCCATTCTGATAGAGAACGTCTTCCGCCAAGCCAGCGCCGCCGGGATCGCCAAATCTCTTGTTAAAAATATTATAGAGGCTCGCCGAGACGTCCCAACCATTGCGCAGGTTCCGGCTGAACATCGTAACGTTGGGAACGACGTACCCCGGGGCAAATTTTCCCTCTAGAGTTGCCCGCAGACTTACAGATTGAAGGTCCATGCTCGCAAACAACTTTTGTTTGATGACGGGTACGATGAGGCCTGCCTGGACGATGTGCTTGGGAGAATTCGTAACAGTTAATCCCGTTCCGGGGTCGCTTGCGTCCTGATACGAGTAACTGATCGTTCCTTGCACGCCGGCAGGCAGTCTTCTCGCCAACTCTAATTCCATGCCGCTGATGTTCAGCGATCCCGCATTCGCGAAGAAGGCGTTTCCAGTTGAAAAGTCAATTTGCTCGCTAATCAGACTCCGAATCGGATAATAAAATCCCGAGACCGTCATTCGGAAGTGGTTGGCGAAGTATTGCTCCCAAACTATCTCCATGGTCTTGACGGTCTCCGGCTTGAGCAACGCGTTGGGTTCATTGCCGGGTGCGTCGTAATAAAGCTCGAAAGAATTGGGTTCTCGAAACGACTGTCCGTAGAGAAGTTTGAAGGTCGTTTTGGCCCAGGGGTTAAAGATCAATGCGGCACGGGGGTTGGTAGTGCCGCCAAAGGTCGAATAATGGTCGTACCGAAGGCCCACATTCAGCACGAGGTTTTTTCGGAGGTGAATTTCATCCTGAGCGTATAAAGAGAATACAGTCGAGGTCCTGTAATCGCTGAAATACTGAACAAAGGGTTGCTGGTCGTAATTTCCTTGATCTTGCTGAAAATTGTCGCGGAATTCAGCGCCAACGCTCAATCGCTGCCCCTCGCCAATCTGCTTGGAAATGGTCACCTCATCGCCCCACCATTTGCCGTGTGCGAAATTCTTGTTCATCACACGTGAGGGTCCACCCGTGGCGGAATAATCGTAAATGTAGGTACCGTCGTTGTTGTACACGTCGAAATAGATCCGGTTCGCAAGGCTCCAACCGTGGTCAATGGCGCGAATATATTGCAAGTCGAGGTATCCGCGCTGATCCACGGTGTGAGTACCAGTAACGTTAAAGGCGGATCCAAATGGGGCAGTCGGAATCGTCTTATCCCGTGAACCAAACAATGCCTGCAAAGTGAAATTGCCCCAGGACGCATAAGCAAAAAGTTGTTGAGATTCGTCACCGTCGGCGTTCAACGCGATGCCGTTGTTGTTGGCGGGAGTGTTGAATTCTTTGAAAAAAAGCCGGTCCTGTCCGTGAGAATCATAAACGGTACCGCTAACGAGCAGGTCCAAGCCAGTATCAAACATTTTGCCGTAGGTGATGCGGCCCCCATAGGTATCGTAGCTGCCAGCCTGGCCGGCAAGGCTCACTTTGGGCAAATCCGCTCCTCGTTTCGTAATGACGTTTATGACTGCCAGGAACGCACTCGCAACATACTGGGAAGAATTTGGCCCGCGAATGATCTCAACGCGGTCAATCAAGTCAACGTCAAGTGGGAAGTCGGTTCCAAGCAAATTCCCCTCGAAAATATTATCGTTCATCCGGTGGCCATCAATCATCAGCGCTACGCGGCTGTTGTAGTCGCCCGGCAGTCCAAATCCGCGGACTCCAACGTAGCCATAATTGCGGTCGTAAGAGACAAAAAAACCACGGACGTTTCTTAGGATATCGGCGAGCGTGCGGTAGCCGTGCTTTTCGATGTCGTCAGATGTAATTATCGTGACGGACGCAGGAGCTTCGGTGACTTTCTGTTTGAAGCCAGAGGCTCCGTAAACGGAATCAATCTCGATGGACATCAAGACCTCAAGACTCATGTCCAGGACGTTTGGAGTTGCGGGCTTGGTCTGAGCGATTGCATTCTGTGAATGCAATATCGGCAATAGGAAAACTAAGACCACGATAAGGGCTCGTCGAAATATCGGCCGGACAATTAGGCCCAGAAACTCGGGTCCAAAACCACGCTTTCGTCTACCCCGGCCTTCGACACTGCGCCCGACGGACAGGGTCACCAAAGAGATCATAAGGTCAATCCACGGATTGCCGCGCCGCGTCGCATTCATTCAAGTCTCTCCCCAGTGCAGTAGCGACTGAATCTCCTTTGGTTTCCGTTAGGAGTCAGTTCCTTGTTGAGAGAGGCCCAAGATCAGTTCCGCGCGCTTGTAAGGATATTTTGGCCGTATTGGAAAGTGTGTTCTGTATTGAACACTTTTCATTTTCTGTTAACTAATACAACACTTTCTAGTTCACTATGGGCATGAGATTGCCGGGCGGAGTTTTGTGCCCACTTGGCCGTGAGTATCCTCCACGCAGCCCTATTTCTTGACCCAACGGCGAGTTGCTTTCCTGGAATCTGTTCACAATGTGACAGTATCTCATAAGTAGTTCGCCCTACGATCGTTCGAACAAACGGGAAAGCCTGGACAGGGCGAAGACTTTGAACTTCAGACTTTGTCGACCGATTAGAATTCGATCTGAGAATTGCGTGAAGAACGAATTGAAGCCCAATTTGCGAGGCAAATTGTACGCGTCTTTGCCTCCGCAAACCCCTTCCTTATCTTGGTATCCCGCGTGAGATGGGTGTGCGTGCGCGGCGAATCGAACTAATAGATAGGGGATGGGATGCGTACATTTCGAGACTTATCGATCCGGCTCAAACTCCAAGGCATCGTGATGGTTGCCTGTGCCGTCGCTCTGCTGATGGCGGCGATTGTATTCACGCTATATGACCGATCTACATTCCTAAAAGAAAAAACGCAAGATCTGAGCGCTTCGGCAAGAATGGTGGGATCAAATAGCACCGCAGGCTTGAGCTTCGGCGATGCGAAGACCGCGACGGAGGTGCTTTCCGCTCTTCGGGCCAAACCAAATGTGACCAATGCCTACATTTACACCAAGGATGGCCAGGTCTTCGCCACGTACAGTCGCGATGTGATGCATCCTGAATTCTTACCTCCTCCTGTCCCGTCCGATACAACCACGATTTACAGCGACAAGATATTCACCTCTCAACGCATTATCCTGACGGGCGAATCCATCGGCACTATACTTATCGTGGCGGACTTAAGAGACCTTCATGAACGGCTGATACGGTTCCTGAAAATTGATTTCCTGGTATTCCTGGCTTCCCTGGCGGTTGCCTTCTTGCTGTCGCTTCGCCTTCAGAGTGTGATCTCTGGCCCAATCCGAGAACTGGCAAAAACCGCGTCATTGGTCTCCTCTCAGGAAGACTATTCTATCCGAGCTACTAAACGAGGAGATGACGAAATAGGGCTCTTGTTCGATCAATTCAACGGTATGCTCGACCGGCTCCAGCAGAGGGATGTCGCGATACAGATGGCGCACGACAATCTTGAGAAGAGTGTTGCAGAGAGAACCTCATATCTGAACGCACTGATTCAGAACAGTCCCCTTGGAATCATGGTCTTGGATTCTCACCAGAAAATCCAATTGTGCAATTCCGCGTTTGAGAAGTTGTTTGAATACGCGCGAGAGCAGCTCATTGGGAAATCGATCGCCAGCCTGTTTGCCGGTGTGGAGGATTTGCTCGAATCCCATCGACTGGCTTTGAACGAAACGCCCATCAACCGTGTGGCACGCGTGCAACGCAAAGATCAGAGTTTCATTGATCTGGAACTTCATGTCGTCGGTTTAATGGTAAACGGCGAGCTGCGCGGTTCTCTGGGCCTTTATCAGGACATCTCGGCCCGAAAGCGTGCAGAAGCAGAAATGCGTCACGCCAAGGAGGTTGCTGAAGAGGCCAGCCGAGCCAAGAGCGAGTTCCTCGCGAACATGAGTCACGAAATACGCACTCCACTGAACGGAGTGATCGGCATGACCGATCTGGCACTGAACACCGAACTAACGCGGGAACAAAAAGAGTACCTGGAAACGGTACAGATGTCGGCGGATTCATTACTCTCCGTGATCAACGATATCCTCGACTTTTCCAAAATGGAAGCAGGCAAAGTCGAATTGGATCTAGTCGATTTCGACTTGCGGGACGACTTGGAGGGCGTGCTCAGAACACTTGCGCTGCGCGCTCACGAAAAAGGCCTCGAGCTCCTCTGTGACATTGCTCCCGAGATCCCCGGGCTTCTACGTGGTGATTTGAACCGGCTAAATCAGGTGATCAACAACCTCGTCAGCAACGGGATAAAGTTTACTCAAGTGGGTGAAGTGGCGTTGAAGGTTCAGTTGGAAGCGAAAGATGGTAACGACTTCATTCTGCAATTCACGGTTGCGGACACTGGTATCGGCGTCCCTTCGGAAAAGCAGAAAATTATTTTTGACCCGTTCACACAAGCAGACTCTTCGACGACCCGCCGATATGGTGGCACCGGGTTGGGATTGACGATTTCCGCGCGCTTAGTGGGGATGATGGGCGGAGAGATTTGGCTCCAAAGTGAGGTTGGCAAGGGAACGCAAATTCATTTTACGGCCCGGCTGAGGAGCCCGATAGGTGCCGTTACATTGGGGACCGCTACTCCACCGGAGATCTTGAACAATGTGAAGGCATTGGTAGTTGACGATAATCGCACCAACCGGCGGATATTGGAAGAAATGTTGAAGCCCTGGGGGATGGAAGTGACCTCGGTAGAGGGAGGAGATGAAGCACTGGCGCAAATATCGAGTGCGCAATTTCTAGGGAAACCATATGCGCTGATTCTGACCGACATGCACATGCCGAAAATGGACGGCTTCGAGCTCGTCGAGAGAATCAGGCGCCTGCCGGAGCCCTCAGCACCGATGATCATGATGCTTACGTCGGCCGGCCATCAGGGCGACGCCGAGCGATGCCGAAAACTGGGGGTGAAGGCGTACTTGCTGAAGCCTATCCGGCAGTACGAATTACGCGACTCAATTGTTCGTGTGCTTCAGCCGCCAGGGCAAATGGGCTCCGGTACTCTAGTCACCCGATTCTCCCTAAAAGGCGCTCGCAAGCCGCATGCCGTCCTGCGGATACTGGTGGCCGAAGATAATGCTGTGAATCAACGGCTAATTCTCCGCTTGCTCGAACAGCGAGGTCATCACGTCGTGGTGGTGGGTAACGGCCGCGAGACACTCGATGCGCTGGAGCGCGACACTTTCGACGTCGTGCTCATGGATGTGCAGATGCCTGATATGGACGGATTTGAGGCGACTGCGGAGATCCGGAAAAAAGAGATGGAATCCGAAAGACATCAGATCGTGATTGCCTTGACGGCTCATGCAATGAAAGACGATCGTGAGCGCTGCTTGGCCGGTGGCATGGACGATTATCTTAGTAAACCAATCCGGCCACAGGAACTTGATGGAGTCTTGGAGAAGTATGCACTGAAATCGAGACAATTGGGAGGCGCGGCTGAGTCAGTCCAAGAAAACGTGGAGCATTAAGGCGGTCGGCGATAGCAACGTTGCGAAACGGTTTACCCCCGAAAGGGGCGTAGAGGTGCTGAGAGAATTAATGGATGCCAACGGACTCCGACAAAAGGACCTTGCAGACGAGCTGGGCGGCGAGAGTATTGTGTCCTTGATTTTGAAGGAAAAGCGGCAATTGACCAGAAAACAGATGGAAAAGCTTAGTCACCGCTTCCACGTCTCCCCGGCAGTATTTTTCTAAACAAGAAACTTAGCCTACGCAACGATGCGGAAGCAGAATCAGAAATAAAAGCGCAGTGAGAGTTGCAAGTTGCGCTCGCTGCCGCCGCTGGAGCCGCTGCCTTTGGCAAGCACTTTGCCAAAAGTGGAGAGGTTGGTCGGGTTCAGTCCGATGTTGGTGGTGCCACTGCAACCGGCGTTGCCGCACCAGTTCGGATGGTTCCAAACGTTGTAGGCTTCTGCGCGGAACTGAAAGCCCATATTTTCTTTGACGGAGATAGTCTTAAAAAGACCGACGTTCCAGTTCTCAAAGCCGGGCTGATAGATCAGATTGCGCACACGTTGTGTATTGAATGTTCCAGTCGGAGGCGCAGTAAAAATGGGAGTCCCGTCCGGATTTGTCGTCGCGAACCATTGGCCGTTCTTTCCAAATGTGCCGATGATTTTGGGGTCGCCGTTCACGACCCAATACTCGCCATTAACGCCGCAACCGAAATTGGAGTCCTGGCCCACCTTGGCGTAGTCAACCGCAGCGGCGACGCTACACGGCAAGCCAGCCTGAAACTGCGTAATACCGCTAATCTGCCAGCCGCCAAGCGCCTTACCCGCGATACCAGACTGGTGCCGGAAAAGCGGCAGCTCGTAGAGGTAGTTGAGAACAACAATGTGCCGTGCGTCAAATTCGGAAGGTCCCCAAAGCATGGAAGTGTCGTAAGTATCCGGAACCACATCCCGCTGGTTCGAACCGCTGTCCATGCTCTTGGACAACGTGTAGGAGGCGCCAAACTGTAAGCCGTTCGCAAAGCGGCGGTTCCAAGTAACCTGCAAGGAGTTGTACATGGAATTGGCAACGTTATCGGTTTGCCGTATGGAACCAAAGCCTTTGAACGGCCGCAAAGCGTTGATGTTCACGCCAGGGTTTGCGGCCACGACATCGGTGGTGGGTTGGTTGATGTCCGCCTCCCGTTGCAAATGAATGCCGCGCCGCGCAACGTAGCCAACACTGACGATCGACTTCCAGAAGAGTTCACGCTCGAAGCTCACGTTCCAGCCCCAAGCTTCGGGATTGTGAAAGTTCTTGCTTTGCGTGGTTACGACGAGTGGAATCTGGGCCGTTCCATTTCCTCCCGGGTCGTCGACGGAACCAAACGAGACGCTCGCATTGGGCTGAAATGGCGGGTTGCCGCCGAGAAAAATAGAATCGCTCACGCCGAGCCGCGTAATAAAGCGGCCACCACCTGCGCGAACGACAGATTTCTTGTCGACCTGATAGGCGATTCCAACACGCGGCTGAACGTTGCCCCACTGAATATCGGAATAGTGGTTAGGAACTCCGCGAAACAGGCCGTTGTACAAACCCGATGTGGCTTCCGGCACGCGGCCATTGGCGGAAGATGGGAATGAACTGCCGGGAATAACCATGCCGTTATACAGCTGAGCGATCGTTGGAGTGCCTGTGATGAGGCCAGTGCCGGGATCCACAGTTACGGCGTTGTTGGCGTCGTAGAAATTCGGATCGAAAACGATCATATTTCCCCAGAGCGCGTGGTACGGAACGATGACTGTGTAGCGCAACCCGAAGGTGAGGGTCAGGCGGGGAGTTGTTTTCCACGAGTCTTGCGCAAAGCCCTCGTACATGTGTGAACGGAAGAGCGTGTAGGCCCGGTGCCCGATTTCGGAATACGTGTCGAAGAGGCCCAGCGCCGCATTGGCCGCGGCGGCGCCGGTCGACGCAGCCACGTATCCCGGCCGGACAAAATTTCCGCCGCTGTTGCTAAAGAGAAATTGTCCATTCTGGTTATTCGTGCAGGTATTGCAGGCAGCCACATTGATTTCGTCATTGTCATTCTCACCTGATCGCTCGAACAGACCGCCGAATTTCAACGTGTGGTTGCCTCTGATCCAGGTGAAGCTATCGGAAACATCGTAGATCGGCCCCTGCGAGTGCGACGGATAGGGCCCTCCGCTCAGACCGGAGAAGTTACCCATGTTTACCGTAGGAATGCGGTTGGGGAGCAACTTCTCGCTAGCCGGGAATATGTACGGAAAGTTCGTGCCAAAAAGACCTGGGCCTTGCGCTGCGCCCTGGGTGCGATCAAGGAAGTGCGGTGCGTCTACAGGGATATGGACCTGGTCGAGACTAAAGGAGACTAGGGCCTCGTTTACCTTCGTTGAGCTGATGGCCCAGATATGGTTGATGGAGTTTGTCTGATTGGGACGATCAAAGAATTTTGGAGTTTCTCCACTGCCGCCATCAAGAGGCTGATATTCAAAAAAAGTGAAATAAACACGGCGGAAACGGAGGCGCTGCTTCTCTGTAAGATTAATGTCCACGGCGATTGTGTCTTTGCGTTGATTCTGCGGGTGGCTGGCAGACTCGAACCAGTTGGAGCCTGCAACTGAGGCATTTGGCACTGGGTAGGCGTTCAGAATTCCCAGGCCGTTGGCGCTCGCGGTGGATCCCGTCGTAACCGTACCTGGGGCGGGGATAACATTGTTGGGAAAAGGCAGACCCGTCTTGGGATCTATCAGTTGCACGGCTTTCCCGTAGAAAATGTTCGTAGGGTCAAGCAACTCACTGAAATCTCCGGTCCGCATCGCCAGTGTGGGAACAAGCATCGTATTGGTGTCTGTAAATACATAGCGAACCCATTCCTGCCCCCAGTACCAGAACACTTTGGACTTGTCCGCATTGAAATGGTCGGGGATGTAGAAGGGGCCATTGACGTTGTATCCGAACTGATTGTAATGAATCGGAGCCGTGATATGGGTTGTCGCGGCATTGGCATTGCGCAGCCACGGATTGGCGTTGAAAATCGTGTTGCGGTCGTATTCGTACGCCGCCCCGTGAAACTTCTGTGTGCCAGTCTTCGACACGATTCGAATCTGCCCACCAGAGGAGCGGCCAAATTCAGGCGAATAATCCGTAGTGAGAATTTGAATTTCCTGGGTGGAGTCCACATCCGCGGCGCCAATGCTCGTGCCGTTAGAACGAGTGCGCACCGCTGGCGCACCATCGAAAGTAATCAAGCTCTCGGGCGTGCGGGCGCCGTTAATGTTGGACGGGCCTTGGCTAAAGTTGAAGGAGAGACCGGCAAGGTTGCCGCCTCGAGTGCCGGGAACAAGATTGGCCATCAAGACCGGATTGCGACCATTCAGTTCGAGCGCGTCGATTTGTTCTCGCGTAACAAGTTGTTGCACGGTCGCCGATTCGGTTTGCAATTGCACCGTCGATGCAGACACTTCGATGGTTTGGCTAGCGGATCCCACCGTCAGCGACACTTCTACCACTAGGTTGCCACTCGAATCGAGTTTATTGTCCAGCGACTGGTAGCGTTGAAAACCGCTAGCTTCGATTGTCACCGTGTAGAAACCAGGCGGGACGTTCGTAATTACGTAATAGCCCGATTCGCTGGAAGTCGTTTGCCGCTCAACACCGCTTTGATTCCGAGCCGTAATTTTAGCGTTTGCAACCGAACCGCCGGAGGGGTCTCGAACGAATCCGGAAATCCTGCCGAGATCGGATTGTGCGGAAACGCTTAGTGCGATTGTGAAGAACAAAAGGGGCAAAAAAGGAACTTTCAACATTGAGGACAAAAACGACGCATACGGCCTTTGCATGACTTGGCCTCCGGGGGGTTAACGTTGCGCGATCATGCTGCAAACACCTCTGACGCGAATTGCGGCTGAGCAAGATTCGCGTGCAAGGGTAGACAAATGTTGCACTCAGGCGCCGACCAGGTGTGTGTGCGGCGCTTAAATATCGCAAGAAATTTGCGCAGTCAAGTATTTTCGCTTCAACCAAATTCGTTTTTTTAGTAGGGTAAATACCCGATGTTAAAAGCCGTTGCACGCCGATAGGCTGGACGATTGACGTGAATCCCGCAGCCAATAGCGGACCGCTTAAGCAACTCGACGACTGGGATGATTTTGTCGCCACCCGGTACCGCCAGGGCAAATCGGAAGAACAATTCCGGAATTACGAAGCCGACGCAAACCCCACGGTAACGCAGTTCTATCGCCAGAATCATGCCGGCCAGACATTCGATTTTGTCGTCAACAAGAAAGCGGAATATTGCAGCCTGAACCGCGGCGAGAAAAGTATCTGGGACATGGCTGAATATCTGAATACGCTGGTCGACGAAAGTGACCCTGACACCGACCTTACGCAGACCGCGCATCTCCTCCAAACATCTGAAGCAATTCGGAGGGACGGCCATCCGCGTTGGTTTATCCTTGCGGGCTTCTTGCACGATCTCGGAAAGGTTCTTTGTCTCTACGGTGAACCGCAGTGGGCAGTAGTGGGCGATACCTTCCCTGTTGGCTGCGCTTACTCCGAGGAGATTGTTTTCCCTGAATTCTTTGCGGCGAATCCGGACAGTAAGGTCAGCAGGTACCAAACAGAGTTTGGCGTTTACGAGCCGAATTGCGGGCTCGATAAGGTTCACCTTTCCTTTGGGCACGACGAGTACATCTTTCACGTCACGCGCAGATACGTCCCGGCAGAAGCGCAGTACATGTTGCGGTATCACTCTTTTTATGCCGCCCATCGGCACGGCGCCTACCGGCACCTCATGAATCAGCAGGACGAGCGCATGTTCGAATGGGTTCGCAAATTCAATCTCTACGATTTGTACTCGAAGGGGAGAGAGCGTCCAAACGTGAAGGCGATTCTCCCTTTCTATGAAGATCTCGTCACCGAGTTCTTTCCTGACCAAATCGGCTGGTGATCGGCCGCGTCGCGCAAATGGCGTGAAACGGTTTGACACGCCGGCGCACTTAATCAGTACAGCATGAAGATGCGCGCGGCTCTATTCACCCGGGCCAGCCACGACTAACATCTTCTTCCATACATGGAAGCCAATCCCCAAACGCAGCGGGCCTTCCGGCAGGGTGTGTACCTTGCCGTTGCATTGTCGGCCGTCGTTGGGTTGGCATTACAATTCACGAAGCCGGGCGAGTGGCTGGAAAACGGCGCGTTCGACGTACGAGCGCGTTGGATGGCGCGGCCGGAGAAAGCCGATTCGCGCATCGTCGTCATTGATATAGATAACGCGAGCTTCGACGAGTTACAGGACAAACTCGGACGCTGGCCCTGGCCGCGGCAAGTGTGGACGGAAATTGTGCGCTACGTCAGCAAGGGGCAACCGGCCGCGATTGTGTTTGACGCGGCGTTTACCGGCGAACAAAAAGAAGCACCGGCGATGGACGAAGATTTCGCGCGCGTACTGCGAAGTTCCGGCAAGACCGTGCTTGGTTTTTCGTTTTTACCGACTGATGTATCCGGCAATCAGGCTTCGCGGCAGGATGCAACGGTTTTTGCAACACAAGGCTCGCGATTTGGCTTCGAGTTGAAGAAAACGGAGTGGACACCGAACCTTCCGCTCGACAAACTTGCGCGCGCAGCAGCCGGTCTCGGCTCCATCAATTCCACTGCCGATGACGGCGGATTGATTCGCCGTGAACCGGTTTATTTTGTCTATCAGGGCCACGCGTATCCCACTCTGGCGGCGAAAACAGTGGAAGTGGCCACTTCGGAAAACAAAGAAGGTTGGGTCGCCCGGAGGAGCTGGCTCGGCACGAATTCCCTATTGCGCGGCGGAAAAGCGGTTCCGGTGGACGGCGAAGGCCGCGTGTTGATGCTCTGGCGCGGTCGCGCGAACAAGCCCGACAACCCCGGGGAAATCGAAACGTACAAACGCATTCCGCTATGGGAAGTGATTTGTTCGATCTATCCGGAGCAATGCCCGAACGTGGAGCATAAACATCCAGCGGCCGAGTTTCGCGGAAAAATTGTGCTCGTTGGGGCCAGCGCAGCGGGAAGTTATGAGCCGCGGCCAACTCCACTCGACAAGCAGCCTCCGGGGTTTTTCGCGCACGCCACGCTGATGGACAATCTCCTGAACGGCGACGCGATGCGCGAAGCGCCACTCTGGATGACGGGCGCGCTGATTTTGCTGATGGCGGGGCTTGGCGGCGGCGTGCAATGGAAGCAGCCTTCGTTCCGCGTGGGCGTGCTCCTGCTTTTCGGCTTGATGGTCTTGTTCATAGCGCTAAACGCGGGGCTTTTCGCAAGGAGCCACTTTGTTCTGCCACTTATCGTCCCCTGCATCACTCTTGCTGCTTCTTACAGCGGAGCTAGCACCGCACGCTATGTAACGACAGGCCGCGAATTGCGCCAGACGCGCGGAGTCCTCGAACGCTACGTCGCACCGCAGCTTGTTAAGTACGTAATGGCCAACATCGAACGGCTGAACGGCGACAAGCGTGAGCTAACGATTCTGATGTCCGACGTTCGAAACTTCACTACGATGACCGAGAAATCCGAACCGATGGAACTCATCGCATTGCTCGACGACTATCTCGCCGCAATGACCGAGATCATCTTCAAATACAACGGCATCGTGGATAAATTCATCGGCGATGGCATTCTGGCGTACTGGGGCGCGTTCACGCCGGATCACAATCACGCCCAGGAAGCCTCGCAGGCCGCGCTGGAAATGATTGAGAAAGTGAAGGAGTTGAACACGCACTGGGCTGCGCAAGGCAAAGGCCCGATTTCAATCGGCATCGGCGTCAACACCGGCCCGGTAATTTTCGGCAATATTGGACGCGGAAAGAAAATCGAGTTTACGGTGATCGGCGATCCGGTGAATCTCGCCGCGCGGCTCGAAAGCTTGAACAAAGAGTTCCAGACGTCCATTATCGTGAGCGAAGAGACGCGCAACCGGCTCGGCAAAGAAGCACAAGTGCGCGCGCTCGGCGGCGTAAAAGTAAAAGGCAAGACCGTGGAGACGACCGTGTACGAACTTTGCGGTTGGGGCGCCTGTCCGCCGGAAGCCGCGACAAATTCCGAAGGAACACCGGGTTTGGCCAATTCGAAGTGACGGAGGTAGCAGCATGAAGACTCAAGTGCGTGCCGGCGCGGTTCTCCTCGCCGGAGTTCTCGCCGGATCGGTCTATGGCGTGACACTGACGCTGCCGCAACAACAGCAGCAAGACAGTTCCGGTCAGCAACCAGGGCAGCAGAATCAGGACAACAAGAAAAAGAAAGACAATTCGAAGAACGCAGCGGCGAATCAAAGCGGGCAAGCCGGCACGCCTCCAGCAAGCACTCCGCCTCCGAACAACCCTCCGCCTGCGGGCAATCAACCGAGCGGTGACAAGCCGACTCCGCTGTTTGGCGGCACCATTGGCCTGAAATCATCGCGCCAAACAAAAGACAGCGCGACACTCGGCTTTAACGGAGTGGACCCGAACGGCCAAGTCCAGAAAGCGATGCTGACGGCCGCGGCTACACCGCTCGATGCAATGAAGGCGCAACAAGTGGCGCAGACCACCGTGACTCCGGCCGATCTTGCGCAATTCCTGCAAGACGGCGGCCTTAATCCCGACGCGGCCCCGCAGAAACCATAGGCAATGGAGACGACTATGAAACTCAGAAACATTCTCTTCGGACTCCTCACAACGACTCTTCTCGCCCAATCCAGCTTCGCGCAACTCGGCGGTGTGTTGAAAAACGCACAAAAAGCAAAAAAGGCCGCGGACATTTACACTCCGTGGACGCCCGAACAAGAGCAGGCGATAGGCCAGGCTTCCGCCGCCAAGCTCATCAACGTCTTTCACGTATACGACAACCCTGACATGACCAGGTACGTAAACCTCGTCGGCAATACGGTCGCGCGACAATCGGGCCGCAGCGTCCTCTATCATTTTGCGATTCTCGACACCGACGTCGTCACCGCGGTTTCATTACCGGGCGGATACATCTTCATCACGCGCGGCGCGCTCGCCAATCTCCACAACGAAGCGGAACTTGCGGGCGTGCTCTCGCATGAAGTCGCCCACGTTGATCGTCGCCATCTAGAAAAGGAGATCCGAGCGCAGAAAACCGCCCAATTCGCGAAGGAAGAAGCCGCGTCGCACGTTCCGGCAGGCGCAGAACTCATCAACATCGCCGGCAGCGTGGTCACGCGGGCGTTAACGCTACAGGTCAGCCGCGACAAGGAATCTGAAGCCGACAAAGTCGGCGTCGAAATGTCTTCCAAAGCCGGCTATGACGCGAGCGGCCTCCGCAATTTCTTGCAATTTCTAGCCGCGGTGCCGACAACTCCTGAGACCAAGCAAGCGCTCGGCCTCTGGGGCAGCACGCATCCGCCACTCGGCGACCGCATCAACTCGCTCAATGCCGTATTGCCGAGCTATCCGGCCACCGGCCAAAAACTCGCCGAACGTTATGCGTGGTACGTGAATCCTCCGGCTTTCGCGCATCAAGCCGGCCCGGCTACCGCCGCCGCTGCTCCTGCGGCCAACGAAGTCGAAGGAATCGTCAGCCAGGGCGTCGTCGTTATCACCAACGGCAAACTCGCCGAAGGCACTCGTGTCAAGGTTCGCCCACAACCCTGAGCACCGCGGTCCTTCATTAGCCTCTGAATAGACCGCTAATTTCATTTTGGCGTAAGATAGCCTGCCTCCGGTTGTAACGGAGCGGCATCTAACTTGCACCGGGAGCGGGATTCCCTGCCCCCGAGGGAGCCATTGTGAGCCAAGCCATCGCGAGCCAGTCGAATATCGCGCAACTCTCCGTAAACACCGTCCGCACACTTTCGATCGACGCGGTCCAGCAGGCGAACTCGGGGCATCCCGGCGCGCCGATGGGTCTTGCGCCGGTGGTTTACGCGCTCTGGCAAAAAGTTTTGCGCTACGACCCCGCGAATCCGCTCTGGCCCAATCGCGATCGCTTCGTTCTTTCCGCGGGTCACGCTTCCATGCTGCTTTATTCGACGCTGCATCTCGCCGGAGTCAAAGCCGTCGACCATCACGGTAAGGTCCTCGATCAACTTTCCGTCTCGATGGACGAAATCAAGCGCTTCCGCCAAATCGATAGCCGCACGCCCGGCCATCCGGAATCGCATCTCACGACCGGCGTTGAAACCACGACCGGTCCGCTCGGCCAGGGCGCGGGCAACAGCGTTGGCATGGCCATGGCCGGAAAATGGCTCGCCGCGAATTTCAATAAGCCCGGCTTCACGATTTTCGATTACAACGTCTTCGCCGTCTGCGGCGACGGCGACATCATGGAAGGCGTCTGCTGCGAGGCTGCTTCTCTCGCCGGACACCTCAAACTAGGCAATCTCTGCTGGATTTACGACAACAATCGCGTAACTCTCGACGGCCCGGCTTCATGGTCCTTCAGCGAAGACGCACTCACACGGTTCAAGGGCTACGGTTGGAACGTTACCGAAGTAAAAGACGCCAACAATCTCGACGAACTAGCCGCCGCCTATCAGAACTTTCTCAACACGAACGATCGACCGACTCTAATCGTCGTCGACAGTCACATCGGCTACGGCTCGCCCCACAAGCAGGATTCCTACGAGGCACACGGTGAGCCACTTGGCGAAGCCGAAATCAAGCTGGTGAAGAAAAACTACGGCTGGCCCGAAGACGCAAAGTTCCTCGTGCCGGATGGCGTCTATGCAGATTTTCAAAACGGTGTGGGCAAGCGCGGCAAGGAATTGAGCACCGCCTGGTCGAAACTGTTCGACGGCTACGCCAGGCAGTTCCCCGACCTTGCAGGCAACCTCACAAAAATGGAAGCGCGCGAACTTCCCGCAGGCTGGGACAAGGACATTCCCTCTTTCCCTGCCGACGCAAAAGGCATGGGCACGCGCGAGAGTTCCGGCAAGACGCTGAACGCCATCGCAAAAAATATCCCGTGGTTCATTGGCGGCTCAGCCGACCTCGCCAAATCCAACAAAACCAATCTCGACCCATCATGGGCCGGCGAATTTCTCCCCGGCCAGTACGGCGGCCGCAATGTTCATTACGGCGTGCGCGAACACGCCATGGGCGCAGCTATGAGCGGCATGTGCCTTTCCGGCTTGCGGCCCTTCGGTGGCACATTTTTCAATTTCAGCGACTACGTGAAGCCAGCCATCCGCCTCGCGGGCCTCATGGAAATTCCCGTCATCTACGTCTTTACGCACGACTCCATCGGCGTCGGCGAGGACGGGCCCACGCACCAGCCCATCGAACAGCTCGCGGCGCTGCGCGCTATGCCCAACATTCTCGTCATGCGCCCGGGTGACGCGAACGAAGTCGCGGAAGCCTATCGCGTGGCCGTCGCGCAAACGCATCGCCCCGTCGCGATGGTTCTTTCGCGCCAGGCAGCGCCGACACTCGATCGCGCGAAATATGCCGCCGCGTCCGAAGTAGGGAAAGGCGGCTACGTTCTTGCCGATGCGCCCGGCGGAAAGCCCGATGTGATATTGATCGGCACGGGCACAGAACTGAGCCTCTGCGTCGATGCGTACGAAAAATTGAAGGGCGAAGGAATAAACGCGCGTGTTGTCAGTCTGCCTTGTGTCGAGTTGTTCGACGAACAAGACGCCGCCTACAAAGAAACCGTTCTTCCCTCGAGTGTAACCGCCCGCGTCTCCGTCGAAATGGCCTCAACATTCGGCTGGGAGCGCTACACCGGCCTGAAAGGCAAGGTCATCGGCATGCGCTCGTTCGGCGCATCCGCTCCGCTGAAGGACTTGCTCAAGAAATTCGGTTTCAACGCCGATGCAGTGGTGTCCGCGGCCAAATCCCTCTTGGGAAAGTGAGTTCTCGATGAAAATCGTGATCGGTTCGGACCACGCGGGCTTTCAGTTAAAAAATGCCGTTGGCGATTTGCTGCGCTCGCTTGGGCATGCCGTGATGGATGTCGGCGCATTTAACGAGAATCCGTCGGACTATCCGGATTTCGCGCTTCTTGTGGGCAACTCAGTTCTCGAAGGGAAAGGCGAACGCGGGATTCTGATCTGCGGAAGTGGAGTAGGTGTCAGCGTGGCCGCCAACAAGATCAAAGGGATCCGTGCAGCCGTTTGCCACGATACCTATTCAGCGCACCAGGGCGTCGAGCACGACGACATGAACGTATTGGTTCTTGGATCCCGGGTGATTGGCTCAAAGCTCGCCGAGGACCTGGTTAAAGCTTTCTTATCAGCGAGCTTTACCAACGAGGAGCGCCACAAGCGCCGGCTTGCAAAGGTTGCCGCAATCGAGGCGTCTCACTAAAGCCATGAGACAAGGGGAGAATTCCTCGGCGGTTCCGTTTGCACGGAGGTAAGATAGTCTTCTGCAGATTGACCGGTATAAAGGAGAAGTAGCATGACGACCACCACTACCATCCCCAACATGAGCGCAGCGCAAGGCGCAAATCCCTTGAAAGGCTTGCTGGCGTACGGCCAGTCGCCGTGGCTCGATTTCATTCGCCGCAACATTTTGCTCAACGGCGACCTGAAGAAAATGATTAACGAAGACGGCTTGCGCGGTATGACATCCAATCCCGCCATCTTCGAAAAAGCCATCACCGCCGGCGACGATTACAACGACATCATCAAAGCGGCCGACGCGAAATCGTCGACGGCAATGGCACTGTACGAAAAAATCGCCATTCGCGACGTGCAGGATGCGTGTGACATCTTCAAGTCTGTCCACACTGAAACAAAAGGCCGCGACGGTTACGTCAGCCTGGAGGTTTCGCCGATGCTCGCCTTCGATACGCAGGGCACCATCGACGAAGCCCGACGCCTTTGGACCTCCGTCGGCCGCCCCAACGTCATGATCAAGATTCCGGCCACGCCGCAGGGCGTGCCGGCGATTCGCCAGGCTCTCGAAGATGGCATCAACATCAACATCACGCTGCTGTTCGCGCAGTCCGCATACGAACAGGTTGCGGAGGCGTATCTCGCGGCTTTGGAAGCGCGCGTGGCAAAGGGCCAGGACGTTTCGCACATCGCCAGCGTCGCGAGTTTTTTCGTCAGCCGCATTGACTCGCTTGTAGACAGCAAGATTGATGCGATGGAGAAGACCGAGGCCGACCCAACCAAGAAAGCGTTGCTTGAGTCGGTGCGCGGTAAGGTTGCCATCGCCAATGCCCGCCGCACTTATGCGAAATATCAGGTGCTCTTTGGCGGAGCGCGCTGGAAGGCCCTTGCCGCAAAGGGCGGACAGACGCAACGTTTGCTCTGGGCCAGCACCAGCACCAAGAATCCGAAATACCGCGATGTCCTCTACGTGGAAGAACTCATCGGCGCGGACACCGTGGACACCATTCCTCCGGCGACGTTCGATGCGTTCCGCGATCACGGCAAATTGCGCCCAAGCCTCACGGAGAATGTCGACGGCGCGAACAAAACCATGGGCGACCTCGAAGCCGCAGGCATCTCCATGAAGGAAGTCACGGACAAGCTGATTGCTGACGCCGTGAAGCTTTTCCAGGACCCCTTCAAGCAATTGCTCGACGCCATCACCAAGCACGCCGGAGTGTCTGCGTGAATCTGAACAAGCTGACGTATAAACTCCCGGCCAATCTCGCGTCAGCGGTCACTGCGGCCCTCGCCGATTGGAAGTCGAACAATAAAGTCGCTCGCCTGTGGGCGAAAGACGCCACCGTCTGGACCGGCGCGGACGAAGCTGGCTGGCTTGGCTGGCTGAGCATCGTGGATGAGCAACGCGCCAACGCTCATCTCTTCAAGGAATTCGCCGCCGAAATAAAGAAGCGCAAGTTCAAGCATGCGATTCTACTCGGGATGGGCGGCTCCAGCCTTTGTCCGGAAGTCATGCGCATGACGTTCGGCAAAATCGCCGGCTTCCCGGAAATGCACGTTCTCGATTCCACCGACCCTGTACAAATCAGAGCCATCGAAAGAAAACTCGACCTCAGGAGAACGCTTTGCATCGTTTCCAGCAAATCCGGCAGCACGCTCGAACCGAACATTTTTAAACAATATTTCTTCGAGCGCGTGAAAGCGAAAGTCGGCGCCGATAAAGTCGGCAGTCACTTCATTGCCGTCACGGATCCCGGCTCTAAAATGCAGCAAGTCGCCGAAGGCGACAAATTCTGGAAAATTTTCGCCGGCGTTCCGGGCATCGGTGGCCGTTATTCCGCGCTCTCTAATTTCGGAATGGTTCCCGCCGCTTCGATGGGTCTCGATGTGCCGAAGTTTCTCAAGACCACCCATGAAATGGTCTCCGCTTGCGGCGCCGCGACAGCAGCGGACAAAAACCCCGGCGTGATTCTCGGCGCCATCCTGGGCGCAGCCGCAAACCAGGGCCGCGACAAACTCACCATCATTACGTCGCCCGGCATTTACGACCTCGGCGCATGGCTCGAACAGCTTCTCGCCGAATCCACGGGAAAAATCGGCAAAGGCATCATCCCCGTTGACCGGGAGAAACTCGCCAAGCCGGCGTGTTACGGGAACGACCGCGTCTTCGCCTATTTGCGCCTGGCTTCCAAGCCCAACAAGACGCAGGATGCCGCTGTTGCCGCGCTCGAAAAGGCGGGCCATCCCGTTGTACGCATTACGCTGCCCAACATCCACACCATCGGCCAGGAATTTTTCCGATGGGAAATCGCCACCGCCGTGGCCGGCTCCATCATCGGCATCAATGCCTTCAATCAGCCTGACGTCGAAGCCAGCAAGGTCGAAACGCGGAAGCTCACTACTGAATATGAAGCCACGGGACATCTCCCCGCTGAATCGCCGTTTTTCGAAGCCGCTGGCGTAAAACTCTTCGCTGACGAAAAGAATTCGGCAGCTCTTGGTGGTGGTTCAAGACTCGTCGACGTACTGAAAAAGCATTTCGCGCGCGCCGGCGCTGGCGATTACTTCGCCGTTCTCGGGTACATCCCCATGAATGCCGAAAACGAAAAAGTTCTTCAAGAATTCCGTCACGCCGTTCGTGATGGAAAGAAACTCGCCACTTGCCTCGGCTTCGGCCCGCGATTCTTGCATTCGACCGGCCAGGCCTACAAAGGCGGCCCGAACAGCGGCGTCTTTTTGCAGATCACGTGCGATGACGCCACGGATCTGGCCGTGCCCGACCAAAAATACACGTTCGGCACCGTAAAGGCCGCGCAGGCTCGCGGCGATTTCAACGTCCTTTCCGAACGCGGCCGCCGCGCGCTCCGCGTGCATCTTGGCAAAAATTTGAAGTCCGGCCTCAAAGCGCTTTCCAAGGCCGTGCAACAAGCGGTTTCCCGATTTACGGGTTAGTTTCCCTCGAACAATTCGCAGCTTAGGAGCAGACAGAATGCAACTCGGAATGATCGGTCTGGGGCGGATGGGTGCCAACATGGTGCGCCGCCTGATTCAGAACGGCCACACCTGCGTCGTCTACGATCGCAGCCCGGAATCCGTCAAGCAACTGGCCGGCGAAGGCGCCACCGGCTCCGACTCGCTCGATGATTTCGTGAAAAGACTCTCGAAGCCCCGCGCCATCTGGCTGATGGTCCCCGCCGGAGTTGTCGACGCAACCCTCCACGATCTCGTCCCCAAGCTCGAAAAGGACGACATCGTCATCGACGGCGGCAATTCCTATTACATTGACGACATTCGCCGCGCTAAAGAACTCGGCGCGAAAGGCATTCATTATTGCGACGTCGGCACCAGCGGCGGCGTTTGGGGTCTCGATCGCGGTTACTGCCAGATGATTGGCGGCGAAGAAAAAATCGTCAAGCACCTCGATCCGATTTTCAAAACGCTCGCTCCGGGCCGCGGTGACACCCCCCGCACTCCCGGCCGCGAAAAAGCTGCCGGCACCGCCGAAGAAGGCTATCTCCACTGCGGCCCATCAGGCGGCGGCCACTTCGTAAAGATGGTTCACAACGGCATCGAATACGGCTTGATGGCCGCCTACGCCGAAGGCCTCAACGTTCTCAAACACGCCAACGCCGGCAAATCCCATCGCGAAACCGATGCTGAAACCACCCCCCTCCGCAATCCCGAGCATTATCAGTACGATTTCAATCTCGCCGACATCACCGAAGTCTGGCGCCGCGGCAGCGTCGTCGCTTCCTGGCTCCTCGATCTCACCGCCATCTCGCTGCTCGAACAGCCGAACCTCGAGCGCTTCTCCGGCCGCGTCTCCGATTCCGGTGAAGGCCGCTGGACCGTCCTCGCCGCCATCGAATCGACTACACCCGCTCCCGTTCTCACTGCATCTCTATACCAGCGCTTCGTCTCCCGCGGTGAAGACGACTTTGCCGGAAAAGTTCTATCCGCCATGCGTTTCCAGTTTGGCGGGCACGTCGAAAAGAAGTCGGGCCACTAAAATTTATTCTCCCGGGCGTTCCGGGAAGGACGACCACACCGATGACTAACGGTATTCCCGCAACATCTGCGGCGCATCCCGCGCCGCCCTGCGTGATGGTGATTTTCGGCGCAAGCGGCGACCTCACGAAACGCAAACTTCTTCCCGCGTTGCTCAATCTCGCGGAAGAAGGCCTCCTCCCGAAAGACTTCGCGATCGTCGGCTTCTCGTTCGACCAAATGACCACCGAAGCCCTGCGCGAAAAACTCGGTAAGGAAGTTCGCGAATACGCCCTTCACCCAGTCGACGACATCCTCTGGCAATGGCTCGTCGAGCGTATTTACTACGTGCAAGGCGATTTCGGCGACCCCGCTGCCTATCAGCGCCTCAAGGATCAAATCCTCGCCGCGGAAAAAACGCATAACACCCAGCGCAACCGGTTCCACTATCTCGCCGTCGCGCCGAAATTTTTCTCCACCATCGTCAAGCAACTCGGCCAGGCGGGCCTCACCGAGGAAACTAGCGGCCACTGGACCCACGTCATCGTCGAAAAACCTTTCGGCCACGACCTGGAATCCGCCATTGAGCTCAACAAAGAGCTGAAGGAAACGCTCAGCGAAAAACAGATTTACCGCATCGATCACTACCTCGGTAAAGAGACCGTTCAAAATCTCATGGTCTTCCGCTTCGCCAACTCCATCCTCGAACCGCTCTGGAATCGCAACTACATCGACCACGTACAGATCACCGCCGCCGAAACCGTTGGCGTCGAACATCGCGGCGGTTTTTACGAAACCGCGGGCGCGCTTCGCGACATGGTCCCGAATCATCTCTTCCAGCTCCTCACCCTCACAGCGATGGAGCCCCCAATCTCGTTCGAAGCCGACGCCGTCCGTGACAAACAAGCCGAAATCCTCCACGCCGTCACGCCGCCTCCGCCCGAAACAATTCTGCAAGCCATGGTTCGCGGCCAGTACGGCGAAGGCAACGTCAACGGCGAAAAGCTCTCCGCGTACCGCGACGAACCGCAAGTCGCTCCGGACTCTCACACGGAAACTTTTGTCGCGCTCAAACTCTGTATCGACAACTGGCGCTGGGCTGACGTTCCCTTCTATCTCCGCACGGGAAAGCGTCTCGCCAAACGCGTCACCGAAATCGCCATTCAATTTCGCAAGCCACCCTTCCAGCTTTTCAGCAAAACGCCCATCAAGGATCCGCGCGCCAACCGCCTCGTCGTTCACATCCAGCCCGACGAAGGCATCTCTCTCCGACTCGGCGCAAAAGTCCCAGGCTCCGTCATGAAGCTCGGTCTCGTTCACATGGATTTCGATTACGCTCGTGATTTCGGCACTTCGCATAGCACTGGCTACGAACGCCTCCTCTACGACTGCATGATCGGCGATGCAACGCTTTTCCAGCGCGCGGACATGGTCGAAGCCGGCTGGAGCGTCATCCAGCCTGTGCTCGACGTCTGGAAAGCGCTCCCGGCTCGCGATTTTCCAAACTATCCCGCCGGTTGCTGGGGCCCTCAGGTCGCTGACGAAATGATGGCTCGCGACGGGCGCGCCTGGCGCGATATCGAATCAGACGAACCGCTCACCGCAAATTGTCCGGCACGAGCCACCGACAAGGCCCACGCCTAGGAGAGGTTTTTCTGGACCGCACCGTCACAATCTTTCTCGACGTCGCCGCCATCGCCCAACGCGCCGCGGCGCTCTACGTCAACACCGCGCAACAAGCCGTAAAAGAGCGCGGCGTCTTCCGCGTCGCCATGGCTGGCGGCTCCACTCCCAAAGCGCTTCACGCCCTCCTCGTCGCCGAACCGTTCCGCTCCCAGCTCCCTTTCGAAAAAATGCAAATCTTCTTCGGCGACGAACGCCACGTCCCTCCCGACCACGCCGACAGCAACTACCGCATGGTCAACGAAACATTCATTTCCAAAACGCCCATCAAGCCCGAACAAGTCTTCCGCATCAAAGCCGAACTACAAGATACTGAACGCGCAGCGCTCGATTACGAACAAACTCTCCGCGGGCAGTTCGCGCTCAAGCCCGGCGAACTTCCCCGCTTCGACCTGATGATGCTCGGCATGGGCAACGAGGGCCACACGCTTTCGCTCTTTCCCGGAACCACTGCCCTGCGCGATAATGGTCGGTTGGTTGTGCGCACTTGGGTCGGCAAGCTATACACCGAGCGCATCACCTGCACCGCGCCGGTCGCCAACAACTCCGCCGCGGTTTTGTTCATGATCGCCGGCGCGGATAAAGCGCCCGCGCTCAAGGCGGTTCTCGAAGGCCCGAACGAACCGGAGCAACTGCCTTCGCAGCTGATCAAACCGGCGAACGGCAAATTGTTTTTTCTGGTCGATTCCGCCGCGGGCGGCATGTTATCGAAAAATTTGGCAGCTAATTAAGGAGACACGCAAGCAATGGCAACAACCACCGCAACAAGTTCCATCCAGCAATATCTCGGCGCGAAAACGGATTCGCTCCTCGGCTTCCGCTCCCCCAAGATCGCGAAAGAACGTCTGCACCTTCCCGGCCCGGATTTCATCGAACGCATCTTCACTCCATCCGACCGCAACCCGCGCGTCCTCGCGAACCTTCATCGCATGTTCAACACCGGCCGCCTCGCCGGCACCGGCTATCTCTCGATTCTCCCCGTCGATCAGGGCATCGAGCACTCCGCCGGCGCCAGCTTCGCCAAGAATCCCGACTACTTCGACGGCGAAAATATCGTCAAGCTCGCCGTAGAAGGTGGCTGCAACGCCGTCGCCTCCACCTTCGGCGTCCTCGGCTCCGTCGCGCGCAGGTACGCCCACAAAATTCCCTTCCTCGTAAAATTCAATCACAACGAACTCCTCACCTATCCCAACAAAGCCGATCAGATCTTCTTCGGTACCATCAAACAGGCCTATGACATGGGCGCGGCCGCCGTCGGTGCCACGATCTATTTCGGCTCCGACCAGGCCGGCCGGCAGATTGTCGAAGTCAGCCAGGCCTTTGCCCACGCGCACGAACTCGGCATGGCCACCGTTCTCTGGTGCTATCTGCGCAACAACGCTTTCAAAAAAGACAAGGACTATCATCTCTCTGCCGATCTCACCGGCCAGGCAAATCATCTCGGCGTCACCATCGAGGCCGATATCATCAAACAAAAGCTTCCCGAAAATAATGGCGGCTATCAGATGCTCAACATGGGCGATTCCAGCTACGGCAAATTCGACAAGCGCATTTACACCGACCTCGCCAGCGACCACCCCATTGATCTCTGCCGCTACCAGGTCGCGAATTGTTACATGGGCCGCGCCGGTCTCATCAATTCCGGTGGCGCATCCGGAGCAAACGATTTCGAAGAAGCAGTAGCCACCGCTGTCATCAACAAACGCGCTGGCGGCACCGGCCTCATCTCCGGCCGCAAAGCTTTCCAGCGCCCCATGAACGAAGGGGTAAAACTCCTCAATACCATTCAGGACGTCTACCTCAGCCCCGAAGTCACGGTGGCCTAGCCGCACTGGTAACGCTGACCGCCTTGGACGCAATACTCTATAGAGAATGGTGGTCGCCCCGGCCACCACTGTTTTCTTTCCCAATTGCGCTCTGTGAAATTCTCGAAAGAGTTTTTCTCGGGAGCGCAGTACTCTGCCCTAGTCTAGAAAAATAGGATTTCTGCACGGAGAAAACAGCCCCATGAAAAAGACTTTCGCGATCCTCGCAGCGCTATTCGTTGTCGCAGCAATCTCGGCATCCGGTCAAGGCAATACAAGTGACGAGGGCGGCCGCGTCCTCGCCCTGGAAACCGCTTGGGGCCACGCCATCGAAGCAAAGGACACCAAAGCACTCGACATGCTTCTGGCAAGCACCTTCGTCGGCGTGGAAATCGACGGTAGCATGTCCAACAAAAGCGAATTTCTTGCCGGCATCAAGGCTCCGGACTATCAGCCCTCACAAGCCGTCAACGAAGAAGTAAATGTTCAGGTCTACGGCAACGCCGCCGTTGTCGTCGGGATCTTCCGCGTGAAGGGCATGGAGAAAGGCAAACCCTATGTCCATCGTGAGCGGTTTACGGATACCTGGATCAAACAAAACCAGACGTGGCAGTGTGTGGCCAGCCAGGCAACCCTGATCACCGCGAAATAGCCTTCTCTCGCCTCCGCTCCGCGAGGAAATTTGTTTGTAACCATTTCTTTTGCGAAGTATCCGATGATTAGAAGTCCGTGCTATTCGAACCATTCTTTAGCCGGATGGATGGGAGAAAGTATCGTGGGAGATCGTTTAGCAGGGAAAGTCGTCGCCATCACAGGCGGCAGCCAGGGTATCGGCCTCGCCATAGCGCAGCGTTTCGCTGAGGAAGGCGCGGACATCGCCTTCTGTTACCGTTCGAATAAAGCCGGCGCCGATGAAGTGGCCGCAAACATTCAAAAGCTCGGCCGCAGAGCCGTTGGCTTCCAGTGCGACGTAGGCATCGTGTCCGACGGCCAGAAATTCATCGCCGATACTGTCGCCCAGCTCGGCCGCATCGACACCCTTGTCAACAACGCCGGCCTCGAACGCAACGCCGACTTCTGGAACGTCACCGAAGCCGACTACGACGCCGTTCTCAACGTCAATCTGAAGGGCCTGTTCTTTATCACGCAAGCATTCGTGAAACATCGCATGAACGCCCCCGCCGCCGATAAAAAGACCGGTGGAAAAGTCATCAACATCAGCAGCGTTCACGAAGAGCTTCCCTTCCCACACTTCGCTTCCTATTGCGCCAGCAAAGGCGGAGTCAAAATGCTCACTCGCAATCTCAGCATCGAGCTCGCCCCGCTCGGCATCACCATCAATTCCATCGCACCCGGCGCCATCGAAACTCCCATCAACACCAAACTCCTCAACGATCCCGTCAAGCTCGCGGCGCTGCTCGAAAACATTCCCCTCAAACGCCTCGGCAAACCCGAAGACGTCGCCTCCACGGCCGTTTTCCTGGCCTCCGACGAATCCAACTACGCCACCGGCACCACTTTCTTCATCGACGGCGGCTTAACCTGGAACTACCAGGAACAGTGATTACGCACGCGTAGTGGCCCGATCTTTAGATCGGCTCTGTTTTCCGTGCAATTGTTGCGCGGCCTCTTCGATTTCGGTCGTGCCCAGGTCCGTCATTCAACGCAATCTGTTGTAGCGTACGCTTCAGCGTGCGTCTCCTCCGCATCCCGGCATTCATTGAAAACTTTTCTGCTTCTTATTCAAACTTTCCGGAGTATCCATCACATCACTCGCGTCATGATCTCCGCATGCGGTCAAGCGGGCCCTCGCTCTAAAATGACATTAGGCACACAAAGGAGTGCTTCATGCCGAAAACAAAAGCTGCATCCCCCGCCAAGACAAAAATACCTCGCGCTGCAAAAGCGAAACCCTCATCGGAAGAGATCGCACTGCGCGCCTATAACATCTATCTGGAGCGCAACGGCGCACCGGGTGACCCGCACGCCGATTGGCTTCGTGCCGAAGCCGAACTGTTCGCCAAGCCCGCAAAGGCCGCGCGTAAATCCAAAGTCGTCTCCATCGCGGCGTAGTCCGTTCCCTGTAGCGTAGGCTTTAGCCTGCGTTCTTACGGCCTTGATCCGCATTCCACGCGAGCTCGCTCTCGGATTGCATTACTTCATTCCCTCTTACTTTCCCGCTGCCCGTCACCCTCAACTCTTTGGCAGACCGGCAAACTGGGATACGCTGGGGCCATCATGTCCGAACGCGGCCATCGCGGAAATCTACGCGCCCTCATTCTCATTTCTTGTTTGAGCCTCGCCTCGTTACACGTACTCCGCGCCGGCTCTGACTGGAAGTCCATCGCCAAGGGCATGGACTACAAATACATCACCGCCAAAACTCCCTCCACCGTCGGCGACTCCCGAATCTTCATTCTCCGCGTGGATCCAAATCTCTGGCAACTCGAAGCCGTCGGCATCAGCCAAACCGGCGAACCCTCTGGCCACACCGCCCGCGGTTGGTCGCAACGCCAGAAATTCTCCGCTGCTATCAACGCCGGCATGTTCGCTACGGACTTCAAAACTCATCTCGGCTACATGGGCGCCGCCGCGCATATTAACAACAGCCACGTGAACTCGTATCAATCCGTCGCGGCCTTCGACCCACGCGATTCGCACTCGCCACCATTTCGCATCTTCGATCTTGACGCGCCCGGCGTCCGCTTCGCCGACATTCAGAAAGGCTACGCATCCGCTCTGCAAAATTTGCGCCTGATCAAAAAGCCCGGCTCCAATCAATGGAGCCAGCAAGATCGCCAGTGGAGCGAAGCCGCCCTCGGCGAAGACGACGCCGGACGCGTCCTCTTTATCTACTCGCGTTTGCCATTCTCCATGCACGACCTAAACAACGAACTCCTCGCCGCCGGTCTCGGCATCGTCGCCGCCCAGCATCTCGAAGGCGGTCCCGAGGCCCAGCTCTACCTCCACGTCGGCTCCCTCGAAATGGAAATGTACGGCAGCTACGAAACCTCGTTCCACGAAAACGACTCCAACTCCTCCGCCTGGCCCGTCCCCAACATCCTCGGCCTCCGCGCTCGCTCTGCGCACTAGAACTGGCCGCAGCAGTCCAACTTCACACTCCAACCTCTTAGCAAACAATGGCCTTGCCATTTATCACTTGGCTATCTATACGGATGTCGTATGATATGCGAGTTGGTTGGCACGATCTCTTTGTCTCTTCTTTTCTTTATGCCGCGTCGCCGCGTGGTCCTTCAAAAGCCTCCCGCCTCTATTCAACCCCTGCTCCTACCTTTTGGCCAACAATCCTCGTCTATAAGTCCTTTCGTTGCCATACCTACAGACACTCCGTATCGTTATCATTCCAGGGCACTTATAAACTCTTTGTTTTCACATTCACGCGTTTGCTTCTACCAACATCTGGATTGCAAAGGTTTTGTGGCAGGCACGGGCGTCGCCCCTAGATTTGGGGAGTTTTAGGCGTGAGCGGCGGTAGCGGAGCGTGCAGCTTGCAGCAATTTGCGCGCGTTTTCCCGAATGTCGCCTTTGCCAAAAACGGCATTGCCCGCAACCAGCAATTCCGCTCCGGCGCGAACCACGTCGCCAATCGTGTCCAGCGCGACGCCGCCGTCCACTTCAATCCTGAAATCCAGCCGGCGCATCTCGCGCTCGTTCGCCAGCTCGGAAATCTTGTTCAGCGAATTGCGGATAAACTTCTGTCCGCCAAATCCCGGATTCACGCTCATCACCAGAACGTGATGGACCAGATCCAGCACTTCATCCAGAGCGTGCACCGGAGTCGCCGGATTAATCACGACACCCGGCTTGCATCCATGATCCGCAATCAGGTGCAGCGTGCGGTCCAGGTGCGTGCACGCTTCCTGATGCACCAGAATCCACGTCGCGCCCGCTTCCGCAAACGCCGGAATATATTGATCCGGATTTTCAATCATCAGGTGCACGTCAAAAATCGCGTCGGGAATCGCTTTTCGCAGCGAAGCCACTACCGGCGGACCAATCGTAATGTTCGGCACAAAGTGTCCGTCCATCACGTCGACGTGCAGCAGCGTGCCGCCGCCTTCGAGCGCCAGTTTCGCGTCGGCGGCCAGATTCGCGAAATTCGCGGAAAGTATGGACGGCGCAAGTTCTACTGTGCGAGCCACGTTGCCTCTCAATCCTTTAGCATAGCCGATTCCAGCCGCCGCCGCGTCCTGGTTTGCGCAAGCCGGAACCCTACAGCTTCCACGGCAGCACGTTGCGTTTCGCGCTGCTCTCCACCGAAAGCTCCAGCGCGTACATCACGCGAAGCGCTTCCTCCGGGGTCACCAGCGGTTTCGCTTTCCCAAGAATCACGTCGCGCACGTTCGCATAAAAGTCCCGATAATCTCCGCGCAGGGTCGGCACTTTTCTGTACGTCACGTTTCCGGCGTCAAATTCCGCCAGCGTTCCCCACTCTTCTTCTTTTTCAACGCCCCAGTCTTCTCCTCCGGCTGGATGCCCGGCTCGCAGCAGCGCTTCCTGCGGGTCCAGTCCTTGCTTCACGTAGCTTCCTTTCGTTCCCAGCACGCGAAAATGTGGCCGCGGAATCGGCAGCAGCGTCCCTGAAGAAAGATGCGCGCGCAAACCATTCGGATAATAAAACGTCACGTCAAATGCATCGTCATTGCGTGCGCCATCGCGCTCTGCTCGAATGTCTGCCCAGATTGCTTCCGGAGGTCCAAGCAGCGTCAACGCATGATCGATCAAGTGCGGCCCAAGGTCGTAAAAAACTCCCGTGCCCGGCCCTGGCCGTTCCTTCCACGAGTCGCGAATCGCTGGTCGGCAACGGTCAAACGTTTCTTCAAACTTCAAAAGCCGTCCCAGTTCGCCGGAAGCGGCCAGCCGCTGCACGGTACGAAAATCTCCATCCAGCCGCCGCTCCTGATATACCGTCAGCAATCTTCCCGTCTTCTTTGCCACCGCAATCAACTCACGCGCCTCGGCAAGCGTCGTCGCAAACGGTTTGTCGACCACCACATCCTTGCCAGCTCCTAGGCACGCCTTCGCCATCGGCGCATGCGTGTGATTCGGCGTCGAAATCGCAATCAAACGAATTTCGGGAATCGCCAGCAACTCTTCCAGAGTCCGAACAATTTTCGTCCCCGGATAAATTTTTGCAGCGTCGTCGCCGGTCCGCTGCAGCACCGCCGTCAGCTTCAATCCGGGAACACCCGCCAGAAACGGCGCATGAAACGCCCGCCCGCCCAATCCAAACCCAATCAGTCCGCAATCAATCATGTGTGCCTTCCGCCGATCCCATATTGTCGCTTGCTCCTATTTCTAAAATTTCATTTCGACCGAAGTCTGCGCAGGGAGAAATCTCTCTTCCGTCTCCAATCGCTAGAACCACCAAGTTCGCCTGGCGGCTCTGCGAAACTGCGTTTGCGTGTTCACTCTGGCTCCGGCAAAATGCCATGATGTCCTCGAAAACGCAAATCCAGCCGGGCGCAAGTGTCGCTCCTTCAGCCGTCATTTTTTATCTGCTCAGCGCCGGATTCATCGTTAACGGCATCGTCATCTCGTTTATCGGCCCTCTTCTCCCTGTCTTCAGCGCAAAATGGGGCCTTGACGACGCCCGCGCCGGATATTTTCTCCTCGTGCAGTTTTTGGCATCTTTTGCTGGCGTCCTGCTCTCCAGCCGTTTGATCGCGGCGAGAGGTTTCAAACCCGCGATTACGCTTGGCCTGGCGCTGCTCGGTATCGGGTTCGCACTTCTCAGCGCGCCAACTTTTCACTTGGCGCTCGCCGCCGCGGGCATTTACGGCCTCGGCTACGGTTTCAACACGCCCGGAACAAATCTTTGGGTCAGCGAGTCCTATGGAGCGCGCCGCGCTTCCGCTCTGAACGTCGTCAATCTCGCTTGGGGCGTTGGAGCAATCGTCTCGTCGCCGCTCGCCAAGTTCACCATTCGCACTTCCACCGTGAATTTACTTCTTTTGGTGATTGGCGCAATTTGTATCGTCCTGGCGGCGGTTCTGCTGAGAATGAAATTCGGACAGCCGCACAGCGAAGCCGAGGCTTCCGAAACTTTGCCCGTGTCCAACAAGAACGGCATGGGCGTCGCTGCTTTGCTAGGAACTCTATTCTTCGTTTACGTGGGGACCGAAGTCGGAACGTCTTCGTGGTCGCCGATGCACGCACAAAGAGCAGCCGAGTGGGCCACGAACAATTGGACGCTCACGCCAATGTTTTTCTTCGCAGGATTGCTCGGCGGCCGTGGCGCCGCCGCTGCAATTTTGTTGCGACTGAAGGAAGTGACCGTCGCGGTCAGCGGTTTGTTCATCGCAGCGATCGGAGAACTTATTTTCACCACCGCTCATTCGCCGGCGGCGTTATTCGGAGGAGCCTTTTGCGCCGGACTCGGACTCTCAAGCCTTTATCCGATTTGGGTGGCGTGGCTTTCAAAATGGTTCGGCGAGCGCGCACGAAAAGTGGGCGGCGTCATGTTCGCTCTCGCTGCGCTCGGAAGCGCTTCGATGCCCTGGCTCGTCGGAGTCGTCTCGAAGTTTTCCCACGGCAATCTTCGCATAGGCCTGCTGGTGCCGCTCGTCGGCTGCGTGGTTATGCTCGCGACGATTGCCTTACTTCGGCCCAGCACTCGCAGTTGATGCGTTCGATGCAGAATTCTGCGCGGCTGTTTTTGGTGGAGCAGTCATTTCCATCGCCCAGATCGCTGCAGGTCGCATGTACATCGAAGCACGGTAATTTCCCGTGATGTCCCAGGCTTCTGGGGTTCTAAACCAGTAACCTTTAGTTTCATAGTTAACATGGTAGATACCCCAGGCCGTGCGATACGCTTCGTCTTTCATGCCTTCGCCGAGCATGAAGCCGGCGAGGCCGAGCGTCGTGCCGGTCCAGACTTCCTGAACCTGCTCGTTCGTGGTGATAATCGTGCCGTCGGCGGCGATGCCGTTCACGGCGCCCATTTCGCCCTTCGCGAATTTCATCACGTTGAAGTCGTAAATATTTTTCAAAGACTTCGTCGTCATGTCTTTTGGAACGATATCGCCGAGCCCGGTCATGTCCGCGTACCACTGCCCGGCGAGTTGATCGGATTGAATGTTGTCCTTGTATTCGCTTTCGGTGTCGTACCGGAAATATTTTCCGTTCCAGAGCTTGCTGATGTAGCTGTTCTGGCCTTTCACAAACCATTCGTGATAGTGCGTGGCTGATTTTTCGTCACCGAGTTTTTTCGCGATCTCCTCCGCCGCGCGCAACGACGCGAGCCACAAACTGCCGGAATACGCGCTGTCGCCGCGCACCAGCCATGTGTCGTACGTTTGATCGGGGTAGCCGTCGTTGTCGGGAATGCCGTCGTTGTCTTTGTCGAATTTTCCGAGATACGTAAGAGCTTCCCGAACCGCGGGCCAGCTGTATTTTAAAAACTCCTTGTCGCGTGAACCAGTCAAAACGTAATCGCGATAAATCATGAGCACGAATTTGGAATTCAGATCTTTCCAGCCGTTCGTGTCCTGCCAGCTGAATTGATTGACCTGGAAGAACGGATCTTCGTTCGGAACTCCCATGTCGTGCGGGACTGCGCCTTTTGTTTTGCGCTCGCGAAATTCGGCTTTTCCCGTTTCCAGGGATTTCCAGATCCACACCATTCGATCGTCGAGATGTTTCGGAACGGTGTCCGCGAAATCGCGCATCACTTGTTTGTCGATGTCCGGCCAGAATTTGATGAGCGGCAGCGAACCGTAAAAGCGCACGTCGAGTGTTTCGTAAAACGGATAATCAAAACATTCCATGAACGAATACGTAGAGGAAGTTTTCGAATCTGCACCGACCGGGCGTCCCCAGAACGAGCCGCCATCGGCGAGAACGTAGAGTTCGTTAAACAACATGCCGCGATACCATTCCGGTTTCGATTCGTCGTTGATGTAGGGAGCCTGCCACGCCGCGATCGCATCGCTCCACGCAGCGGCATTTTGCAAACCGTCACGGGCAATGGCCCAGGAATTTGCGCCGTTCGTTCCGTAAAAATCCGTGTAGTGCCGACACCACTTTCTTCCGGAGCCAAATTCGACCACGGGAAAGTCCCACGACAAAACCATCGGGACAATCTTTTTCTCGCCAGGTGCGAGAGTGAATTTAACCGCGATGGCACCGGCGAGCGATTCGCCGCTGCTGAGCCAGGGCTTGGTGGAAGTGGTGAGGGTGCCGTCTTTAGAAAAAGTTGACCAGACTTCCGAACCATTCCCGTCGGGCGAATAGGTGGTGAGATAAGACACTTCTACGCCGGGGGTTTCTAGGGCGGCGATGGTCATCTGGCCGTCCCAGGCATTGGGAATGTTGCCGCCTCGGGTGCGCTCGAAAACGATTCCTTTCATGGTGGCATTCGAAAGCTTTTCGGATGCAGCGCGATTGTAGTTTCCTTCGCTGAGCGCGGCGCGAAAATCACGATCGGAATTGCGGAACCAGCCGAGCATGTTGGTCCAGGAGAGAAGAACGGAGACCGTCACGCGTTTGTTGGTCGGATTTTCCGCATGCCAGCGATAGACAGCGATTGGATAACTGGTCTCTTTGTAGTTGTTGGGAAGAATCGGGGAGAACTGTTCGAGCGTGACGCGGGCGGGAAATTTTTCGTAGCGGTAGTCGAACCAGGATTTCGGGTAGAGCGCGGCGTAGTCGCCTGCGCCGACGGGGTAGTCCCAACTCCAGGCGGTCAATTGTCCATGCGAAGGATGTCCGGCGAAGAGAGCTTTTGCGACGCCCTCGGAATCTCCTTCGGATTTTTGAAACATGGCGAATTGATTCGCGTAGACGGGTTGATATTTGTGGATGCCGGGTTGCACGTGCCAGCGGGCGAAGTCACCGCGAAAGGTCCGAGAAAATGTTCCGGCGCCGAAACCGCCGACAGGTGCACCTTGCCAGAAGCCGTCGTCAATGTGACCGCCGTCGAGCGAAGTTTTCTTTGTGCCCGGATTTTCGAGCGGCTTGCCAATGGGCCGTTTCCATGCGGCTTTCGGAATTTCATCGTTGGCGGGAAGTGCGGCAGCTGAAACCAAAAGCGCACACACTGCGAGAAGTCCTCGACGCGGGAACATAAAGCCTCCAGACAAGGCATGGGGCAGCCCGAAGGCTGCCCCGGAGTGTAATTCCGAACAGTTGAGTCATGCTACTACAATAACGATATTCTACGCAAGGAAAAATGGAAGGGCGATCGGAGCGAGAGCCCTGTGCGATCAACTGGTTTAAATGCTCGTCAAGGCGGAAGCGCAGTTCCTTTTCGAGATCTTCCTCCATTTGCTTTTGGCGCCACAGACGGCTCGCGCCGAAGCTCGCCCGGACAATACGCGATTGCGCGGGTTGGTGAAGTGGTGTTGCGCAGTATATTCTCTGGCAATGCTGAAGAGTTCGCAGGGGAGCGGTTCGCCTACGGCGAAATTGCTGATAGGACTAGTGTTGACGCTGGCGGCGGTGCTGCTGTTTGCGTACTACATGACGGGGCAGCTGACGGGATTGCGCGCGCTGCAGAGCAACCTCGTGGACCGCAACCGAAAAGATTCACTGCAACTTTTGCGCGTGCAGAATGATTTAAATTCGCTGGCGCTGGCGATGCGGGACATGCTGGATGCGCGTGAGCCGTATCCTTTGACGGCGTGGACGGCGCAATTTGAACGGATCCGGGGAGACCTGGCTGCGGCGCTGAAAATTGAGGACACGTTTGCGCCGGCGCAACGCACGGCGGATCAGCGGATGCAGCTGAGCCAATCGCTGGCACAATTTTGGGATGCGACGGATCGGATGTTCGCGCTGGCAGCGAACGGCAAAGAAAAAGAAGGGCGGGATCAGATTCAGGTGACGTTGCAGGCTAGGCAAGCGGCGCTGAGCACGGCCGTCTCGCGATTTCTCGTACAGAACAACGAAGCGGAAGAGCAAGCAACAGTGGAGATAACAGGGATTTACGACAGGGTGCAGCGCCAGTTGTATTTTTTCCTGAGCGCGGCGCTGCTGGTGATTGTGCTGACGAGTTTGTATTTGATTCGGGCAAACCGGATTATTTTTGCGCAGCTCGAAGCGTTATCCGAGCAGCGGAGCGAGCTAGCGCAGAAGTTGATTTCGACGCAGGAGTCGACGTTGCGGCATCTTTCACGCGAATTGCACGATGAGTTTGGACAAGTGTTGACTGCGATCGGGGCATTGCTCACACGTGCAGGCAAACAGATGCCGGGCGATTCGGCGTTGCGCGAAGATTTGAAGGAAGTGCAGGAGATTACGCAATCGACGCTGACGAAAGTGCGAGGCCTCTCGCAGGCGTTGCACCCAGTGCTACTGGAAGAAGCAGGGCTGACGGCGACACTGGATTGGTATATTCCGACGGTGGAACGGCAGACGGGGCTGGCCGTGCATTATCAAAAGAGCGGTGCAGAGTTTCCGGTGGAGACGGCGGCCGGCGTGCATTTGTATCGCGTGGTGCAGGAGAGCTTGAATAACGTGAGCCGGCACGCGGAGACGAATGAAGCGTGGGTGAGATTGAACTACGATTCGCAAGAGTTGACGGTGGAGATTGAAGATCATGGCAAGGGAGTGAAGCGCGAGAAAGGCCAGCATGGGATCGGGATGGTGGCGATGCGAGAACGGGCGGAATTGATTGGCGGGACGCTAGAGTATCAAAAGCCGGAGGCGGGCGGGACGCGAGTGAAGCTGCGCGTGGCCAGGGAAAAGGTGGAAGCGCATGGAGGATAAAATTACGGTTTTGCTGGTGGACGATCATGCGCTGGTGCGGCGCGGATTCCGGCGGATGCTGGAAGACGATGAAACTTTAACCGTTGTGGGCGAAGCAAGTGACGGAGCAGAGGGAGTGAAGCTGGCGATGCAACTAAAGCCAGACGTCGTCGTGATGGATTGCCAAATGCCGGTGATGAATGGACTGGAAGCGACGCGGAGGATTGTGAATGCGAATACGGGAGCGGCGATTTTGATGTTGAGCATGCATTCGGAAGACACACTGGTGAAACAGGCGCTGGAAGCGGGGGCGCGTGGCTATGTATTGAAAGAAGCGATTAATCTAGACCTGGCGGGCGCGATTAAGAGCGTTGCGGCAGGGCAGACGGTGCTCGACCCGAAGGTGGCGAAGCCGCAGGCGCTGAAAGGCGAACGCGAATCGGGGCTGACGGCGCGGGAACTGGAGGTTTTGCAGCATATTGTTGCGGGAAAATCGAATAAAGAGATTGCGAATGAATTGGAGTTGAGCGCGAATACGGTGGCGGTGCATCGCGCAAACATCATGGAGCGGCTGGGGATTCATAAGACGGCAGAGCTTGTGGTGTATGCGATTCGAAATGGATTGGTGAGCTTGCCGTGAAGCGGCGGGAATTTTTGCAGGGGGTTGCGGGGGCGACGGCGGCCAGTTCCCTTCTTGCGCCGGGAATTTTTTCCTCACCGGCCGGGCTTGGATTTCAACTGACGGATGTGACTTCGAAAGCCGGAATTTCTTTCCGGCACAACAGTGGCGCGTACGGCGGAAAGTTATTGCCGGAAACGCTCGGGTCCGGCTGCGCGTTTCTGGACTATGACGGCGACGGCTGGCAAGACATTTTGCTGGTGAACGGAATGGATTGGGTGGGACACAAGAAGCAGAGGTCGACGCTGAAACTTTATCGCAACAACCGGAATGGGACGTTTACGGATGTGACGAAGGCGGCGGGGCTGGACATTGAGATGTACGGAATGGGAGTGGCTGTCGGGGATTATAACAACGACGGATTTCCAGATGTACTCATTACGTGCGTGGGGCAGAACCGACTTTTTCAGAATACCGGCAAAGGAACGTTTGTCGATGTGACGCGAAAGAGCGGACTGTTTGGACGGCAAGCTTTCAGCACTTCGGCGACTTGGTTTGACTATGACCGCGACGGACTGCTGGACTTGTTTGTGTGCAATTACGTGAATTGGTCGCCGGAACATGACGTGTTCTGCAGCCTGGATGGAAAGCAGAAATCGTATTGCACGCCGGAAGCATACCGGGGCGAGACGTGCTGGCTGTTGCGAAACCGCGGCGATGGCACATTTGAAGATGCGACGGCGGCGAGCGGCGTGTTTGACGCGAGTTCGAAATCGCTGGGCGTGGCGCTGCTGGACTTCGATCAGGATGGCTGGCCGGACTTGCTGGTGGCAAACGACACGCAGCCGAACAAACTTTATAAGAATTTGCGGAATGGAAAATTCAAGGATGTTGCGGTGGAAGCGGGCATTGCGTTCAGTCCGGACGGCAAGGCGCGCGCGGGAATGGGCGTGGCGATAGGGGATTTTGAAAATGCGGGACGCGCAGGAATTGCGATTACAAATTTCGACAACGAAATGATTGGCGTTTATCGCGCGGGAAAAACTGGCGGGTACGAGGAGATTTCGCTGGCTTCGGGAATTGGCGCGGCGTCGAAGACGACGCTGGGATTTGGCTGCGCGTTTTTAGATGTGGACCTGGACGGACGATTGGATCTGGCGGTGGCGAACGGACACATTGATGAGACGGTGCGGAATATTCGGGGCAACGTGGGTTACGCGCAGGCTCCGCAGCTGTTTTTGAATTCCGGCGGGGGAAAATTCCGCGACGTGGCTCCGGAGACGGGAGGCGATTTTGCGACAGCGAAAGTGGGGCGAGGACTGGCTGTTGCGGATTTCGATCGCGATGGAGATTTGGATTTGCTGGTGACGACGAACAACGGGCCGGCGTATTTGTACAGAAACGATCAGAGCGCTGGACATCGAGCGATACGATTTCATTTGCGGGGGACGAAATCGAATCGCGATGCGATTGGGGCCACAGTACGTTTGTATAACGGCAGCGAAATGCAGGCGCGGACGGTCGAAGGGGGGTCGAGCTATCTGTCGCAATCGGAGTTGCCGGTGACATTTGGATTGGGAGGGCGGGACCGCGTGGAAAAAGTGGTGGTGGACTGGCCTGGCGGTGGGACGCAGGAATTCAAGAATTTGACCAGCGGGAAAGCATACCAACTTACTGAATCTAAAGGTCTTACTGAAATATACGGTTTCTAGTTCTTTTACATTATTGCGGAGATTTGTGGGGGAACATATAAAGGGCACAACAAAGTTCCATGCGCTACCCGAACTAGAGATTCTGGATTTTGCACCCTCGGGAGCACCCCTTGATCGCGCGGCCGGATACCCCAAATTATCCCGGCCGCGCAATCGTTTTTGGGGTCGCAGTGAACGGTTAGAGCGAGGCGTTTGTTGGTGCGAAGTTGGCGCGGCACACAGAAGAGTGCGTTGGCTGCCAGGCAGTTGTTGTGGGGCGAGTGTAGAATCGAACGGATGAAATTGCTCTGGAGAGCGGTTAGATGAATCGGTGGCGGCCCCGGGTTTTGGTCCTTCTGGCAGTTACTTCCATTTATTTATACGGTTTCCCGTCGGCGACGCTGACGTATTCGGGCGTGCTGCTGTTTCATTTGGGCGCAGGACTGGCGCTGACGGTTTTGATGGTCCCGTATTTTGTGAATTGCTGGCGCGAGCAGAAGTTTGCAAATCGGTTGGGCTGGAGTCTGCTGGCGCTGGGCGCGATTTTGGGGATCGTGCTGATCAAGATTGGGACGCCGCACCGCTTGAAGTCTTGGCTGTATGCACATATTGCGTTGTGCGTAGCGGGCGTGTTTTTCCTGGCGTGTTCGTGGCTGGGGTCACGGAAGTGGCTGGGTGAGGGGGCAGGAGCGGCGGCGCTGCGATTCGCGGCGGTGTTGGTTGCGATGGCAGTGTTGAGCGGCGGCGCGTGGTGGGCGCGCAACGTTGCGTGGAAGAACGCGTATCGTGTAAAGAATCCGGCGATATCCACGGAGACGATGGAGGGAGAGGGTGACGGGCCAAGCGGAAAGTTTTTTCCGAGTTCCGTGCAGACGCGCGACGGGAAAAATATTCCGGCAAAATATTTTATGCAGTCGCAGGCGTGTGAGCGGTGCCACAAGGATGTGTACAAGCAGTGGTACAGCTCGGCGCATCATTTTTCTTCGTTCAACAACCAGTGGTACCGGAAGAGCATCGAGTACATGCAAGACGTGGCGGGGGTGAAGAGTTCGAAGTGGTGTGCTGGATGCCACGACCCGGCGCTGCTCTTTAGCGGGATGTTTGATACGCCGATCCGGGAAATTGAAAATACGCCCGCTGGACAAGCTGGATTGAGCTGCATGATGTGCCACAGCATCGTGGAAGTGAAGAGCACGATGGGGCAGGGCGATTTCGTTCTGGAGTATCCGAAGCTGCACGAATTGGCGGCGAGCGAGAATCCGGTTGTGCGCGCGGTGCACGATTTCATGGTGAAAGTGAATCCGGAGCCACACCGGCGCGTGTTTTTGAAACCGTTCATGCGCGAACAGACGGCGGAATTTTGTTCGGGCTGTCACAAGGTGCACCTGGATGTGCCTGTAAACAAGTACCGGTGGATTCGTGGATTCAATGAATACGACAACTGGCAGGCGAGCGGTGTTTCGGGGCAGGGCGCGCGGTCCTTTTATTATCCAGCGAATTCAAAGTCGTGTGCGGATTGCCACATGCCGATGATTCCTTCCAAGGATGAGGGATCGGTGGAGGGATTGGTACACTCGCACCGGTTCCCGGGCGCGAACACGGCGGTGCCGACGGCGAATGAGGACGTGGAGCAGTTGGCGGCGAGTACGAAGTTTTTGCAGGACAAACAAGTGAGCGTGGACATTTTTGGAATTGCTCCGGCAGAAAAGGCGGGCACCGAGACGAAAGGAAATGTTCCGCACGGTGGGCAGGAGCTTTCGACAACCTTTGCGGTGGGAGAAGAGGCGGAAGTGGCGGGTCCGCAGAGCGCGGAGGGAAATGCAAAGGCGATCACGGCGCCGCTGGGACACGTTGATGCGGCGGTGCGGCGCGGCGACGATGTGAATGTCGAGGTTGTGGTTCGAACGCGGAATGTAGGGCATTTTTTCCCGGGCGGGACAGTGGATGCGTTTGAGGTGTGGCTGGAGTTGCAAGCGACGGACGAGAAGGGACAGACGATTTTCTGGAGCGGGCGCGTGGGTGAGGACGGCAAGGGGCAAGTGGATGAGAACGCGCATTTTTACCGTTCGCGACAGATTGATGGGCACGGGAATGTGATTAATAAGCGAAATGCCTGGTCTACGCGAGCTGTAGTTTATGTGCATTTGATTCCGCCGGGCGCGGCGGATACAGTGCACTACCGTTTGCATGTGCCGGAGAACTGTGGCGAGAAGATTACGCTGCACGCGAAGTTGAACTACCGCAAATTCATGTGGTTCAACAACCAGTTTTCGTATGCGGGCGTGGAAGACGCGAGCACAGCGAAAGGCGAAGTGACGCCGAACTACGACGACCGGAAGTGGGCATTCAATGGCGACACGAGCGGCGTGGCGGGAAAATTAAAACAGGTACCGACGCTGCCGATTACGGTTGTGGCGCAGGACACGAAAGGGTTCCGTGTAATTGGGAAGAAAGAGGCGGTGCCTGCGCCGCAGACCCTTGCAGGGAAAGAAGATTGGATGCGGTGGAACGATTACGGTATTGGATTGTTTTTGCAGGGCGATTTGCGGAATGCGGGAATGGCGTTTTTGAAAGTGACGCAAGCCGATCCGCAGAATCCGGATGGGTGGGTAAATATCGGGCGCGTGCGGGCGCAGGAAGGCGACAACGTCGGCGCGGTGCAGGTGCTGGACAAGGCGTTGGCGCTGAAGCCGGGGCTGGCGCGTGCGAATTATTTTTATGCGCGCGTGTTGAAAGAGGATGGCAAGTACGACGAGGCGATTGCGAAATTGCAGGGCGTGCTTCAGCAATATCCGCGGGACCGCGTGGTGTGGAATGAGTTGGGACGGATTTACTTTTTGCAGAAGAAATATGCGGAGGCGGTGAAGGCGTTTCAGTCAACGCTGGCGATCGATCCGGAAGACTTGCAAGCGCATTACAATTTGATGCTTTGTTATAACGGGCTCGGCGATGATGCGCGTGCGGAAGGGCATAAGGCGCGGTATTTGCGGTACAAGGCGGATGAATCGGCGCAAGCCTTGACGGGACCGTACCGGCAGGCGCATCCGGAAGATAACAACGAGCGGCAGATGGTGCATGAGCATGTTTCGGTGGCGTTGCGCGAGACACCCAGAGCCGCGGCGAAAAAGAGTGTTGCGAAGGCGCAGGGGAAGAGTGCGGCAGGCGGTAGCGATTAGACGGGGAAATTTCGGGAGCTAACGGATGACTTGGATCAAGACGGTCAGCATGGACGAAGATCCGCGCGTGAAGGCAGCGATAGAGGCGCAACGCAAGATTTATCCGCAGGAGTACGCGACACCGGTGCCGAGCGTAGATCGCGGGCCGGGGGCGAGCATTACGGCTTCGCATTCGTTGATTCCGGATGCGCTGTATCACGCGTTCAGTGCGTTTGGCGCGATGATGGCGCCGGATTTGCCGTTGAAACGGCATCAGCATGAACTGATTGCGACGATGGTGTCGGTTACAAACCGGTGCCACTATTGAATTGAATCTCACGCAGAGTTTCTGCGTAGGGTGACGGTGGACGAAGGAATGGTCGAGGCGCTGCGGCGAGACTACACGACGGCACCGATCAGCGAGCAGGACCGAGTGATGCTGGACTACGTGGTGAAGTTGACGAAGGACGCGACGAAGTGCAGCCAGATGGATCACGAAGCGTTGCGGCGCGTGGGATTCGACGACAAGGGAATTTTGCAGATTACGCTGATCGCGTCATGGTTTAACTACATCAATCGCGTGGCGGATGCGCTGGGCGTTGGACGCGATGAAGTTACGGGGAATCTGTGAAGAAGACTTTGGCGGCAATGACAGCTTCGGTTCTAGTTGTTTTTTCCACAAACGCTCGGGCGCAAACTCCTCCGGCAGCGAAGGGGCCAGCGGAATTTCGCGACGTGACGGCCGCGGCGGGGATCAAGTTTGTTCATAACAACGGAGCGTACGGGAAAAAATATTTGCCGGAGACGCTGGGTCCGGGCGTCGCGTTTGTTGATTACGACAACGACGGATGGCCGGATATTTTTTGGTGAACGGAATGGATTGGCCCGGACACCCTGGCAAGCATTCGACGCCGAAGCTCTATCACAACAACCATGATGGGACATTTACCGATGTGACGCACAAGGCTGGGCTCGACGTGGAGATGTTCGGGCTCGGCGTGACCGTGGGCGATTACGACAACGACGGGTATGACGATTTGTTTGTGACAGCGTACGGACAGAGCCATCTGTTTCATAACAACGGGAATGGAACGTTTACGGACGTGACGCAGAAGGCGGGACTTGGCGGCGTGAAGGAGTTCAGCACGAGCGCAGCGTGGGTGGATTACGACAAGGACGGACGGCTGGATTTGGTGGTGGCGAATTACGTGACGTGGTCGCCGGAAGCGGATCTTTACTGCACGATGGACGGGAAGAGCAAATCGTATTGCACGCCGGAGTCGTACAAGGGCGCATCGATTCGGTTGTGGCACAACAACGGCGATGGAACGTTTTCGGACGCGACGAAGCAGGCGGGGCTGTACGAACCGACGTCGAAGACTTTGGGGATCGCGATTCTGGATTTTGACAACGACGGGTGGCCGGACATTTTGATTTCGAACGACACGCAGCCAAATAAGCTTTACCGGAACACCGGGAATGGAACGTTCACCGAGAAGGCGGTGGTGGCGGGCGTGGCGTTCAGCGAAGACGGCGTGGCGCGCGCGGGAATGGGCGTGGATACGGCGGATTACGATCGCAGCGGGAATACAAGTTTGATGATTACGAATTTTTCGAATCAGATGATTTCGCTCTATCACAACGAAGGGCGGGGATTGTTTGTGGATGAAGCGCCGCGGTCGGAAGTGGGTCGCGCTTCGCTGCTGACGCTAGGATTTGGGTGCTTCTTTTTTGATTACGATCTGGATGGATGGCCGGATATCTTGGTGGTAAACGGGCATATCGATCCGGACATTCAAAAAGTGCAGGCGAACGTGAAATATGCGGAGCCACCGCATCTGTTCCGGAATTTGGGCAAAGGGAAGTTTGCGGAAGTGACGAAGACGGCGGGGGCGGCGTTTGCCGCGGCGCGTGTGGGACGGTCGGTGGCGTATGCGGACGTTTACAACAATGGGCGGTTGGACATTTTGATGTCGACGAATGGCGGGCCGGTTTCGCTGTTCAAGAATGAGGCGGTGGGGACGGCGAATCGCAGCTTGCGAGTGAAGCTGGTTGGGACGAAGTCGAATCGCGATGGGATTGGCGCGGTGGTGCGCGTTACGACGGCGGAGGGAACACAGACGCAGATGTTGCGGAGTGGGTCGAGCTATCTGTCGGCGAGTGAACTTGTGCTGACGTTTGGCGTCGGGCAGCAGGGCAAAGTGGATGCGCTGGAGATCCGGTGGCCGAGCGGGCAAGTCGACAAGCTTTCCGGTGTGAATGCGGGTCAGACGGTGACTTTCACTGAAGGTAAGGGCCAAACGAGTACGCGACCATTTGGGAAGTGAGTAGTCTTCCCCGACGGCGGGAATGAAGTCGAGCTAAACGGCTTCGCGATTCGCCGCAAGTAAGCGAGCGCACAACAAGCAACCGATTGTCGAAGCAAAAGTCAGCAGAGCTGCCTCCCATCCAAAAATCTTCAGGTGTGACACAAATTCAGCAATAAAAGTGGTTGGAACATCGTGCTGTGCGCACTAGTCTCGCCCGGGTCCCTCCCCACAAGAGTCCTGCGACCACAGCTGGCACGAAGGCCTAGCTGCGTAGCCGAACTAGAGCGGCGGCGCCCGAGATTCCTGCAGCCAAGATGGCAACGACCCGCCACTAACCAACGGTAATAACTCGAAGGATTAGATAGCCAAAACCGGTACAGGAAAAGTGTTGAGGCCGCGAAAAGTGATGCGAGGCCGATATCACGTGTGAGCGATCGGTGCATGGCGGGTTAGACACCACCCGCGGCCAGCGAGCCCCTGAGACTGAACGAAATCTATTGTGTCCGCTGAACGGTGTAAGTCGCGCAAGCGAACTTACAACCGGCAGATGAGGAGTTCTCGCTCGTAGACCATTTCTTTGGGGAGATGGTCGTGGAGGAGGATGAACAGCTCTTCGTGTTCGATGACTTCGTGGCGCCAGGCAGCGTTGCTGAAGTCCTGCAGGGCTTCGAATTTTTCACGCGGGAAGTCGAGGCCTTTCCATTCCATGTCTTCGTAGTGGGGCATCCAGCCGATAGGAGTTTCGCTGGCGAAGGCGCGGACGCGGGCGCGGTCCACGATCCATTTTAGGACGCGCATGTTTTCGCTGTAGCCAGGCCAGATAAATTTTCCATCGGCGTCTTTGCGGAACCAGTTCACGTGGAAGATACGCGGCGTGACGGTGAGCGAGCGCTGCATCTTGATCCAATGGCGGAAATAATCGCCCATGTGATAGCCGCAGAACGGCAGCATGGCCATGGGATCGCGGCGAACTTTGCCGATGGTGCCCGCTGCGGCGGCGGTCATTTCCGAACCCATGGTGGCACCGATATAAACGCCGGAGCTCCAGTTGAAAGCCTGATAGACGAGCGGCATCGTGGTGGCGCGGCGGCCGCCGAAAATAATGGCGTGGAGTGGCACTCCGTTTGGATCCTCCCAAGCAGGATCAATTGTTGGGCATTGCGAAGCGGGCGCAGTGAAGCGTGCGTTGGGGTGCGCGGCTTTGGCGCCGGTTTCCTTGGCGATTTGCGGCGTCCATTTTTTTCCTTGCCAGTCGAGACATTCGGCGGGCGGCTCGTCCGTCATGCCTTCCCACCAGACGCCGCCTTCGGGCGTGAGCGCTACGTTCGTGAAAATGGTGTTCTTCGACAGCGCGGCCATCGCGTTGGGATTGGTTTTCTTCGAAGTGCCTGGCGCGACGCCGAAGAAGCCGGCTTCGGGATTTAGCGCGCGGAGACAGCCGTTTTCGTCGGGGCGAATCCAGGCGATGTCGTCGCCGACGGTCCAGACTTTCCAACCTTCGAAGCCTTTGGGCGGGATGAGCATGGCGAAGTTGGTCTTGCCGCAGGCACTGGGAAACGCGGCGGCGACGTAGGTTTTCTCGCCCTTGGGATCTTCGACGCCGAGGATGAGCATGTGCTCGGCCATCCAGCCTTCGTCGCGCGCTATGTTCGACGCAATGCGGAGGGCGAAACATTTTTTTCCGAGGAGCGCATTGCCGCCGTAGCCGGAACCATACGACCAGATTTCGCGCGATTCGGGAAAATGGACAATATATTTTTCCTTGTTGCAGGGCCAGGGCACATCTTTCTGCCCGGGCGCCAGGGGCATGCCGACGGAGTGGAGGCACGGGACGACACGGGCGCCTTTGTCGATTTCGTCGATGACGCGGGAGCCGATGCGAGCCATGACGCGCATGCTGACAACGACGTAAGGCGAATCGGTAAGTTGTACGCCGATCTTGGCCATGGGTGAGCCAATGGGGCCCATGCTGAATGGAAGAACATACATCGTGCGGCCCTGCATCGAACCGCTGAAAAGGGCACGGAGCTTCTTGCGCATGTCGTAGGGATTTTCCCAATTGTTGGTGGGACCAGCGTTGTCCTTGGCGTAGGAACAGATGAAAGTGCGATCTTCGACGCGAGCGACGTCAGACGAATCAGAGCGTGCGTAGTAGCAGCCGGGCCAGAGCTTTTCGTTCAACTTGATAAACGTGCCGCTGTCGACCAATTCGGCGCAGAGCTGGCCGTATTCTTCCTGCGTGCCATCCACCCAATGAATATTGGCCGGGCGAGTGAGCTCGGCCATTTTTTCGACCCAACGAAGGAGGTGATCGTTCTTTGTGAGCGGGATTGCGGGGTTACGGGAGCTCATGCTGGGTACGATCCTCCGTTCGAATAATCGCCAACCGCGCTGGCGCGCACAAAACGCACGACGTAGTGTCGAGGGGCGAAGGGCATTGCACTCGATAAGGAAAAAGACGCTTGGTAGCGATACCGGGATTCGAACCCGGATTTTAGCCTTGAGAGGGCTACGTCCTAACCCTTAGACGATATCGCCGGAGAAAATGCAGGACTACCATCCCGCACTTTTGACAGTAACCATTTTCGCACGGGGAAACGAGGCGTTCAAGCACGCCACGGAAATTGGGCTTTTTGGGGCGTGGACAGGTGTACCGATGTGCAAATCAGGCGACGCGTTCCTCACTTTCGCTCGATTCGGCAGGGGCAGATTGTCTGATCGGGCGAATAGAGAAGAATTTGTGGCGGCAGGGCTCGCAACGCAAGGAAGGCAAGCCGAGAACTCGGCCGAGGAATCCCATTGGCCCGGGAACGTATTCCGGGGAGATGCGTTTGAGGTCGAAATTGCCACAAATGGCGCAGTGTGCGTATTTCCACTGGTTGAATGGAACCGGGCGCGCCCGGAAACGGAAACCACATTCGGTGCAGCGCCAGGGAATGAGACCAGCTGCCCCGTAGACATAGTCGGCAAGACCATGTCGCCGCGAGCGTCGGCATGGCGAAAAGTCACAAGAGGGGCATTTCATCATTATGGGCGCTCTGGGGGTGGAGTGCCCAAAGCATATGCGAAAGGGTGTTCAGGTTCAAGACGGGTGTACGGGCGGCTTTATGAGCCGGGCGGTCGATGCGATAGAATTGAGATTCAGGAGAGGATATGCCCGACTATACAGACGAGCACGCGCGAGCGGGAATCAAGACCAAACTGCCGAAACTGGATGCGTGGCCAAATCAATTTCCCGGATACGTAATCACGACGCGGTATCCGGAATATACGTCCATGTGCCCGAAGACGGGTCTGCCGGACTATGGAACAATCACCATCGAATATATGCCGAAGAAATCTTGCATTGAGTTGAAGGCGCTGAAGATGTATTTGCTGGCGTACCGCAACCTGGGCATTTTTTACGAAAACGCCGTGAACAAGATTCTGCACGATATTGTGGACGCGCTTGACCCGGAGTGGTGCGTGGTGCGAGGCGAATTTACGCCACGAGGCGGATTGAACACGACGGTGGAAGCGCGATGGCCAATTCAGAAATCAGGCAAGGGAAATTCAACGAAGTAAGTCCAAGATGATTAAAGGTGAAAACTCAGCTACCGGGGCAGCCTTGCTGCCTCAGCAGGGCAAGCCTACGACGACCTTCGGGACTTCCCTTCTGTACGGCAACTTTCAATAACACGAGAGCCTGTTCGCAGCTTCGCTCAACGCCGTCGCCGCGGGCATAAAGATCGGCGAGCGTCACTACGGCCGGGACGTGCCCCTTGCGAACGCCGGTCCAGAGCAACGCCACGGCCATCTGAATGTCGCGCTGGCGATGAATCCCTTTCAAGATCGTCTTGGCCTGATCAAATTCTTTTTGGCCGGAGCCGCCGCCCTCTGGCGCGGGAAGATCTTCGATTTGTCGAATCGTGGAAGCGCGATCCTTCGTGGATTGCGCCGTTACGTCTGGAGTTTGAGTGGGCGATGTTGCGGGCTGCGATTGTGCTGTCGAGGCGGGCGGTTGGTCCGAGGATGAAGGGGGCGGGTTGCTTGCAGGTAAAGAGGCCTCGGCGGGATCGCTGCGCACTGGAGACGCGGCGGGGCCGGATGGATTCTGCGCCGACGGGGCCGGAAGCGGTTGTTGCTCACCGGCGAGTCGCCGGCCGAGACCGATGAGCGTCTCGCCAACTTCACGGCGGAAACTCAAAACCAGCGCGACGAGAATCACGGCCAGAGCAAGGCTGATGATTCCCGCAGCGGCGGCGCGGTTCAAACGGGGAGACTCGGCAGGTAATTCTTCGGACGCAAGACCTCGCACAAACGCAGGCGGTGGCAAGTCGTTCATAGCCGGCCGGCTGGCCGGCGGAATCTCGAGCGGAAAGTGCACGTCTTCGAAAGTTGGAGCAGGCGCAGGCGGAATTACCGCAGGCTCCGGCGCAGAAGCCGGGGGCGAAGCTGAGGGCAGGCGAAAGCCCGACAAGGCAAACGTTGACTCCGAACTGGACGGCGCAGCCCTCGGTGCGGGTTCTGGCCTTGCAGCGGCCAGGGGAGGCCGCTCCGGCGCACTCGGAACGATGGGTTTCTGAAAAACCTGCGGAGCCGCCGCCTGCTTGGGCTCCGGATCCTCGGCCTCGACTACATTTTCTTCGACGCGCGGTACGGAAGCTTTAATTGCTTCCGTTTTGCCTTCGCGAATACTCGATTTGATTTTGTCGAGCGAATCGCGCGGCAAGGCCGCAGCGGGCGTGTGTTCACGACCAGAATTCTTAGGTAAGGCGTCGTCTGCGAGCCAAGCGCGCAAGGATTCCGTAAATTGCGGTGAAATCGTTGTGAATTTCAGGCCACCCGTTTTGCCGTCGTCTTCAGTCCAGGCAATTTCACCAACTCCCTGCAAACGGTTTTTGCCGTCGAGTGCGAATGTGAAATCGATGGGCCCATCAGACTTGAGCGGAGCGACTGCTCGGAAGCTGAGGCCAATTTCACAGATGCCGAGCATCATGCCGCCGTTGTGCGGCCCTAGTTCAACGTAAACGAGTTGCTGGGGCTTCCGTAAGGGCCAGGCGGACTGTGTTTGATTGGTTGCCATGCGACCTAAAGCGATCTCCGTCTGTGATCCTATTCTCGCAGATTCCGAAACGGACGCACACGAAAGAGTTTTGAGGATGAATCGAAAGATGATGAGCGGTCGAAAGTGGGCCAAAGGGAATGTAAATTTTGCGCTCGCCAACCAATACCAGTACTAGCACAAGGCCGCGAGTGGCCGGTAAGACGGTGAAATCACAAGTATTTAATAAAGATGTCGGCTTGGCAGGGATATTGCGGTACAACTGAGTACCCCAGCGCTCAGTCTACGTCCGCCTGACCGCAATTCCGTATTGATCGAACCGAGAAGAGGCGTGCGATGCGCACAACGCTAAAAATCGTGTTGCCGTTGGTGGTGAGCGTGGCCGCCGTGTCGCTGTTGTTTGCTGGATATCAGGTGCGAACGGAGCGGAAGAATTTGCGCACGGATCTTGCGCGACGCGCGGAACTGCTAGCGGAGAGCCTGCAGGAGTCAATCGAACCACAATTTGAGAAAAGAGAGCGTGGCTCCGAGCGCGCGGTGCAACGAGTGGTCGACCGATTTGCACAACGAGAACACATGAAAGGGATTGCGGTGTACGAAGCCGACGGATCGGCGCTGGCGATGACGTCAGCGCTGGGAACGTACTTCCGGTCGGCGCCGCCCGTGGTGGTGCAAGCGATAGCCAAGGATAAAAGCGAAAACGATTCGGAATCGGTTAACGACGCGCCGATGTATTTCTACTCGTCGCCGCTACACCGAAACGAGCAGGCGGCCGGTGCGCTGCTGCTGATTTACGACACAAGTTACATCGATTCACGGGTGCTGCGCACGCTGCGCGATTCGATGCTGACGGCATTGCTGGAGACGATCCTAATTACGACGCTCGCCCTGGTGTTGGTGCGCTGGACGTTCATGGATCCACTGAAAAAGACAGTGCAATGGTTGCAGCATTTGCGAACGGGAGATGGTTCCGCGGGTCATGCCCTGCCGCAAGGCGAGTTGTTCGATGAGATTAACGTCGAAGTGACTCATCTGGCCCGGGATTTGGGCGTCGCTCGGGCGGCGGCGGAAGAAGAGGCGCGGCTGCGCGATACGAATGCGACACAGTGGACGGCGGAGCGATTGCGCGTCAGCCTGCGAAGCAAATTGCACGACAAACCGCTCTTCGTGGTGTCGAATCGCGAGCCGTATATTCACATGCGCGGGGCGAAAGAAATCGAAACCATCGTGCCAGCCAGCGGTGTTGTTACGGCGCTCGAGCCGGTGCTGCTGGCTTGCGACGGGACGTGGATTGCACACGGCAGCGGAACGGCGGACCGCGATACCGTCGATTCAAACGATCATTTGCGTGTGCCGCCGGAGCATCCGAGTTACACGCTGCGCCGCGTGTGGCTGAGCGCGGAAGAGGAAAAGGGCTATTACCAGGGATTTGCGAATGAGGGACTCTGGCCGCTCTGCCACATTGCTCATACCCGTCCGACGTTTCGGCCGGAGGACTGGGCACATTATCAGGAAGCGAACCGGCGGTTTGCGGACGCCGTGCTGCAGGAGATGGAGGGAACGGAATCACCGATTCTGCTGGCGCAGGACTATCACTTTGCGTTGTTGCCGCGAATGGTGAAGGAAGCAAGACCGGACGCGCGCATTGCGATTTTCTGGCACATTCCATGGCCGAATCCGGAAGTGTTTGGAATTTGTCCCTGGCAGCGCGAAGTCGTGGACGGCTTGTTGGGCGCCGACTTGATCGGATTCCACACGCAGACACATTGCAACAATTTCTTGGCGACGGTGGATCGCGCGCTGGAAGCGCTGACGGAGTGGGATCGCTTCGCAGTGAACCGGCAAGGCCATGTGACGCTGGTGCGACCGTATCCGATTAGCGTGGCGTTTCCGGAGAGTACGGCAGAGAAAACTGTGTGGAAAAGCTCGGGAGAAGAACGGGCCGCGCTGATGGAGGAATTGGGAGTCGAAGCGTCGCTGCTCGGCATCGGCGTTGACCGCGTGGACTACACGAAGGGAATTTTGGAACGGTTCCGCGGAATCGAACGATTTCTGGAAATTCATCCGCAATATCAGGGGCGGTTTTCGTTTGTGCAGATCGGCGCGCCGAGTCGTACCGAAATTTTGCGTTATCGCCAATTTCTGGAGGAAGTGTCTGCTGAGACGGACCGAATCAACGCGCGATTTCAAAACGGCCGTTGGAAGCCAATTCTACTGTTGCGGAAACATCATTCGCACAAAGAGATTGCGAGATTTTACCGCGCGGCATCCGTGTGTCTAGTGACATCGCTACACGACGGAATGAACCTGGTGGCGAAGGAGTTCGTTGCGTCGCGAGAAGACGAGCGCGGGGTTCTGATTTTAAGCACGTTTGCGGGGGCGGCGCTAGAACTGACAGACGCACTGCTGGTCAACCCTTACGACGTTCAGCAGCTGGCGGCTGCGATCTTGCGGTCATTGGAAATGCCCGAGGAAGAGCAGGAAGCTAAGATGCGTCACATGCGGAAAAATGTCCGCGAACACAATGTATATCGGTGGGCAGCGCGTTTGCTTTCGGACCTCACGGAAATCCGGATCGATGCACCTGAACGTATTGAGGCGCCGAAGCAGGAAGAAGTTCGGGCGGAGGAGGCAAAATCGCGATGACCAATACGGTTCAGGCGGTCGGAACTCCCTTCTCATTTTTCACGGTGGCGTATTTGACGAGGATCGGAAACCAATGCGCGCGAACGCTGACGGAGTTCCTGAAGGGACTGGAAGAGTGCAGCGATGCTTCGATTTTTCATCACACTTTTCAAACGCTGGGAAGCCATCACTTTTTGACGGAAGGATTCTCGAATGACTTTGCGCAGTGGGTGCTGGCTTCTGCGAACCGGGATGAATTGGCGGAGCGATTGGCGGCGCTCGACATCCGCGACTATCTGTCCCTCGCGGAGTTGCGAACTGATTTGCGGAGGGTAATGAGCGCGTACTGCACGCAATACCCCAATTACGCGGCACAGGAAGCCCTCGAGCCATTCTATTTCTGTGAAAGCGTGGAAGTAACCGAACCACTCGGGCTGACCGCGCAAAATCTGCAGGAATTCCGCGATGGGATTAAACAGCTCAGCCACGCATCGTTTTACTTTCATTTTATTTCTTCGCGCCTGCGGCTTCATTTGCGGACGAATGACTTTTCGGTGTGGCTGGAGAACAGCCTTGGGCTTGAGACGCTTGCTGATAAGGTGAATCGAATCGACGTGTACACGAACACGCTGGACGGCGCGAGATCGAGCCTGGTGCGGCTTATCGAATTGGAGGACGAAAAGGCATGACGGCGACGCAAGTCTTGAACCGAATTCCGCTGGAAGACTACGCGCCGCTGTTAGGCAAACCAGAGATAGACGAAATGCGCGCGCTGGCCAGACCGTTGCGGGGCAAAACCGTGCAGATGGTGAACTCAACTGCCGTCGGCGGGGGCGTGGCGGAAATCCTCACCCGGTTGATACCGCTGGCCGAAGAACTGGAAATAGACATTCACTGGGACGTGATGCAAGGCGGGGCCGATTTTTTTGAAGTTACAAAGACTTTTCACAACGCGTTGCACGGGGGAACCTATGCAACACGGGCGGAGGACTTTGCAATTTTTCGTGAATACAACCGCCGCAATTTTGAAATAGTGCGTCATGACGCGGAGTTCACAATCATCCACGATCCGCAGCCGGCGGGACTGATCGAAGCCCGACGCGGAAAAGCGGGGCACTGGATCTGGCGATGCCATATCGATCTGTCGCGTCCGAATTCGGCAGTATGGGGATTTCTAGCGCCATATGTCTCGCAATATGACGGCGCAATTTTCTCTTCGCCGGAATTTTCGCGCCAATTGCTTGTGCCACAATATCTTTTTCACCCTTCGATCGATCCCTTGTCCGAAAAGAACCGCGACTTGGCCGACGAGTTCATTGCGTCGGTGCTGACGCGATTTTCAATCGACCCGCAGCGGCCGATTTTGACGCAGATTTCCCGGTTCGACCGGTTGAAGGATCCCGTGGGCGTGATTCGCGCGTACCGAATTGTGAAGCGCTATTTCGATTGCCAGCTCGTATTGGCGGGCGGAAGCGCATCGGACGACCCGGAGGGGGCAATCGTCTTGGACGAAGTGCGGCGGGAAGCGGATGCCGATCCGGATATTCACATTCTAGAACTGCCGGCCTGGGCACCATTGGAAGTGAATGCTTTGCAACGCGCCTCGACGGTCGTAATTCAAAAAAGTCTTCGTGAAGGATTCGGGTTGACCGTGGCGGAAGCGCTCTGGAAGCGCAAACCGGTGGTCGCTTCCGCCGTCGGTGGGATCCCGACTCAGGTGATTCACAAACATACGGGGTTGCTGGCTCATTCCGTCGAAGGCGCGGCGTATCAAATCCGATATTTGCTCTCGCATCCGGAAATTGCGCGGAAGCTGGGAGAGCAAGGGCACAAACACGTAAAAGAAAATTTCCTGATTACACAAAACCTGAAGAATTATCTTGTGCTGATGCTTTCTCTCTCGCGCGCGAATTGAAGAATGCTACCATCTTGAAAAGCAGCTCCCGGAGAGGCAGCGATGAAGTGGACACCCGAAGGCGAGAGCCAGGACATTGAAGACCGCCGGGATGAAGGCGGTTCGGGCGGAGGCGGATTCCAGTTCGGTGGGATGCACATCGGACTTGGCGGCGCGCTCATACTGCTGGTCTTGAGTCTCCTATTCAAACAAAATTTCTTTGCGTTAATCGGCGGCGGCGGGGCGACGCCCGTCGCTACCAGGCCCAACCCGGCGAAGACGGAAGCCGAGCGGCCTCTCGTGCAATTTGTTTCGTTCGTACTGGACGATACGCAAAAGACCTGGGAACAAATTTTTCCGCAGCAAGCAGGAAAACAGTACCGGCACGCCAAGTTGGTTCTCTTTCGGAATTTTACGCGTTCCGGGTGCGGCGCTGCGGAGTCTCTGACAGGGCCCTTTTATTGCCCTGAGGACGAGAAGGTATATATCGATCTCGGCTTCTACGATGAATTGAAGCAACGATTCGGGGCGCCGGGTGAATTTGCGCAAGCGTACGTGCTTGCCCATGAAGTTGGCCATCACGTACAAAAATTGGTCGGTATCGAGGCGAGAGTCCGCCAGTTGCAGGAACAGAATCCGCGTCAGCAGAATGCGCTTTCGGTGAGGACGGAATTGCAAGCAGATTGCCTGGCCGGGGTTTGGGCGCATACGACGCAAGAGCGAGGGCTCATCGAAAGCGGTGACGTCGAATCGGCGCTGGGAGCGGCGGCGGCAGTTGGAGACGATCGATTGCAGAAGATGGCAAGGGGCCACGTTAGTCCGGAAACGTTTACGCACGGAAGTTCGCAGCAGCGAATGAACTGGTTCCGCAAGGGTTTGGACAACGGCTCTATTGGGGCATGCAATACCTTCGATTCGAACGAATAGGTGCTGGCGCGGCGCTAGGCGACTATGTTTTCGCGATGCTGTTTTAAGAGGAATTGATCGGTCATGCCTGCGATGTAATCGCAAACAACGACGTGCCGTGGAGATGAACTGGTAAGAGCCTCGTGCGCCGCCGGCATGGTCCCCGCTTTTTCCATATAAAAAACAAAAAGCTCGTCGAGGAACTGCACCGAGCGATCCCTATCTTCGGTGATCGAAGGATGATCGTAAACATGCGTGAAGAGAAATTTCTTCAGCGCCGCGATCTCCGAAGCAACGGGCGGATTGAATTGAGCCAGACGAATCGGCGCAGACCGAACGTCGGCGATAGTATTAATTCCCAGTTCTTGAACGGCGCGAGAGGACGCAGCGATGAGATCGGTTGCCAAGTAATCGACCACACGTTTTAGCGCTTCGTTGAATTGAGATTTGCGGGGCGCTTCGGGATAGAGTGTGACGACCCGCGAAAACGCCTCTGCGAAAAAAGATGCCTCTCGGTTCAACTGATCGAGGTCGAGAAGCTCCGCTTCCATCGCATCGTCGAGATCGGCTGTGTTGTAGGCGATTTCATCCACTCGATCTATCAGCTGTGCTTCGAGCGGCGGCCTTTGGTCCAGCAGGTATTCCTTCAACTCGGGAAATTTGTCCGGTGAATAGTCCCGCGAATGTTTGATGATTCCTTCGCGGACCTCAAAGGTTAGATTCAATCCCGGGTGAGCAGGAAAACGTTGTTCGAACTGCTCGACAATGCGGAGCGCATGGAGATTGTGGTCAAAACTGCCACCGTAGCGGCGCATCAAGGCATCCAGGCGGCGTTCACCGGCGTGGCCAAACGGTGGGTGGCCAATGTCGTGGACGAGCGCAAGCGCCTCGGCCAAGTCACTGTTTAGCCCCATCGCCTCGGCGACGGTGCGGGCAATTTGCGTAACTTCGAGTGTGTGGGTCAGTCGATTGCGAAAATGGTCGGAGTAGCGCGTGGTGAAAACCTGTGTTTTTGCTTCCAAGCGGCGAAAGGCGCGCGCATGAATGATGCGGTCGCGGTCACGCGCAAATTCCCTGCGATAGGGATGCGCTGCTTCCCGGTAGCGACGGCCGCGTGAATCCGATTCCCGGATGGCCCAGGCCACGAGCGTAGGGTCGCGTTCGATAGAGGCCTCTTCGGGCGAGCGAAGGTCTGAACGATTACGATTTCGGCGCGATCATGCCGAGTCCACGGTCTGCCCGCTCGACCACGGGCGAATCGGGAAACTCTTTCTTAATCTGTTGATAGAGGTTGGAAGCTTCCGCGGGATTGCTCTGTCGCAGAAAATCGGCGAGTTCCACGAGCACCAGCGGCCGCGGCACAAAAACGGAGCGCAGTTCGGCGACGGCACGGTAAGTTCTCACGGCGTCATCCGTCTTGCCGGTGCGAGCGTAAATGTTTGCCATCTGGTACTGAGCCATGGCGGCAAGTTCTTTGTCGCTGCCCGAGCCGAGCTTTTTCAATTCTTCGAGAGCCTGGTTGTGGCGCTCCAGATCTTCCAGTTCGAGGGCTTCATAGTAGCGGGCGAGGCGTCCGGGGTTAGTGCGCGGATACTTATCGGCCACTGCGGTAAACTTCAGCAACGCTGCCTCGGACCGCGCTTGCTCGGTCGGAAAAGAGATGTCGTTGGGATCCGCGGACGCATTGGTGACGCCGATGCGAGCGCTATAGGTCTTGTTCGCTTCGTCGAATGCAGCGGAGGCCTGCAGGGTCTGACGGTCGGTGTAGAACTTCCATCCGGCATAGCCGAGCACCGCCGCAAGCGCGATCGCGACCAACAGTCCCGCCAATTGGCTGTGCGAGTAAACGGCTTCGGCGCCGTGCGCGAAAGAATCGCGAATCTTGTCCTGCTTAAGTTCCTTGCGCGAAATATGTTCCGTCACGCGGCATCTCCTGCTTGTTTTGAATCACCAATTCTAACATAGGAGCCGCGGAAGCCGGTTGTCCGGAGCCGGAGCGGCGGGTCGTCCCCTTGCTACGCGACATCAGCGAAAACGCTATACTTAGGGCGTATGAAGGCCAACTGCAGCAGTTGCGGCGCGGAGCACATCCTGAAGGATTCCGAAATCGCCCGCCACGCAAAGGTGCAATTTCGCTGCTCGAAATGCGGCAAACCGACAGTAGTCGAAGTGAAATTGAAACCCGATGCGACCATTGTAATGTCCCCGCTGCCGTCGTTTGCACGGACTGGATCGGAAGGTGGAGGTGGCGGACTTGGCTTAGACGATCCATCTTTGGCGTTGCCGACGGGAGTGACGGCTAGCGTCAGCGTGATCGAGGGCCCAGACAAGGGCTCGGTAAAAAAACTCGAAAAGGCAAGAGTGATTCTTGGACGGCAGGGCGCGGACATCAGCCTGAATGATCCGGAAGTTTCGCGTCATCACTGCATGCTCGAAGTGAAGGAAAGTTACATAAATTTGAAGGACATGGATTCCACGAACGGGACGTTTTTCGAAGACGAGCGAGTACGGGCGGCGATGCTTCAGGACGGGGGAGAGTTTCGCATCGGGACCAGCTTGATTCGAGTCAATTTCACGCGAAAGGTTTGACGGGCCGTGGCGGGTGCAGCGCTTATCGTGGCCCGAGTGGGCACCCCGTAAAAGAACTGGCGCTCATGGTTTTCTCCGATGAATCGGATTGCCCGATATCGAATGCGAAGCGAGCAGTGCGCCTAGATAAGAAAATCGCTCCACTCCAATGGGCGGGAGGGGTGTGAGACAATTGGGTCGGATTCGCGACGCGTCCGCCATGAACCGCGATTTGCCTGCATAATTACAATATGGATTGCGTTTTTGTTTGCGTCGTTACGACATGAACCGGCTGAGTGTGTGCATTATTACGCTGAATGAAGAACGGAATTTGCCGCGGTTACTGGAATCGCTGCGCGGCATTGCGGACGAGATCGTGGTTGTCGATTCAGGCAGCACCGACCGTACCGGCGAAATTGCGCGGGAGCATGGGGCGCGCTTTGAATTTCGTAAGTGGACGCACTACGGCGAGCAAAAGAATCACGCGGCCGCGATCGCTGTGGGGGAATGGATTTTTTCGCTGGACGCGGACGAAGCGTTGAGCAGCGCGCTGCGATCCGCGCTGCTCGATTGGAAGAAGCGAATTCCACAATTTGACGTGTATGAGATGGCGCGGAAGACGTGGTATCTGGGCGAGTGGATACGGCACTCAGGCTGGTATCCGGACTTCAAGAAACGGCTCTACCGGAAAGGGACGGCGGAGTTTGCGGGGAGTCTGCACGAGTCGCTGCATTATGAGGGAAAGTGCGGCAGGCTGGCTGGGGATTTGTTGCACTACACCGTCGAGAATTTTGCAGAACACGAAGCGAAAGTGGAGACGTATTCGACGCTGGCTGCGCAAAAAATGTTCGACGCCGGGAAACGCAGTTGGCGCGCAGCGATGTGGTTTGCAGCGCCGTGGACATTTTTGCAAAGTTTCGTGTTTCGTGCCGGATTTCTGGATGGGCATCGCGGAGCACTCATCGCTCAAATGGCGGCGCGATCGGTGCGGTTGAAATTTCAACGGCTCGGCGCTCTCGTCCAGCAAACGAAGCGAAATTCAAACTGATGAAAATACTGTTCGTCGATTTGGAGCGAGAGTGGCGCGGCGGCCAAAGCCAAGCGTTGCTCACGATCGTAGGCCTGCGGAAGAACGGGCACGAAGTGATACTCGTGGCGCCGGGCGGGGCGCCGCTGGCCGAGCGCGCGGCCAAGGCGGGAATTTCTGTCCGCCGCGTTGCACAGCTGGGGATGCGACTGTGGGCTTCGCTTGCGATTCGGAGCCTTCTAAAGCAAATCCAGTTTGATCTAGTTCACGTGAATGAACCGCACGCCTTAACCGCGGCATGGATAGCGCGCGCACATCACAAGCTGCCAATGGTGCTGTCGCGGCGTATAGGCTTTCCGCTAAAGAAAACATGGATTGCGCGTGCACGTTATGGTGCGTTGACTCACTTCTTGGCCAACTGCGACGACGTTCGGGGGAGCCTGCTGCAGTCTGGCGTAAATCCGGCGCGAATCTCAATTGTGAACGAAGGCGTCGAAGTGCCTACACCGACGACCAGTGCAGCACGTACTGAAGCGCGAAAAAAGTGGAACATCCAACCGGACGAATTTTTGTTTGGGTGCGTTGGAGTGTTTGTCCCTGAAAAAGGGCAACGGCACTTGGTCGGCGCCCTGGCGATTGTGCGAAAACAATTTCCCGATGCGCGGCTGATCCTGGCTGGCGACGGCGCTTGTAGGGCCGAACTTGAGGAACTTGCAAAGAAGCTGGGGCAATTTGAGGCAATAGTGTTCACGGGATTCCTCAGAGATGTAGCGCCCGTTTATGCGGCGCTCGATGCGTTCGTTTTTCCTTCGGAATTCGAAGGTCTGGGAACGGCGTTGCAATCGGCGATGGCACTTGGGCTACCTTGTATTTCCACAACGCGAGGCGGGCTGGCAGAAGTCGTGGCGAACGAGACAACGGCGCTCATGGCTGAGCCGGACGGGGACGAATTCGCGAAAGCGATGACGCGTCTGCTGGTGGACGGGCCATTGCGAAAAAGATTGGGCGCCGCGGCCAGAGAAGAAATTGCCCTGCGTTTTTCCGACACCAGAATGGTATTCCGAACGATGGAGGTATACCGGGACGTTTGCGCGCGGAAATAGGCGTCGGATTCAAACGGCAGGAGTATACTCTCGAAAGTTCGGGGCTACGCCGGTAGCAAACCAGGGTTTCTGAAAATCAAGTGAGGTGAGAATGCGTTCGATTCTCTTGTGTTTCCTTGCGGCAAATATGCTGGGACCAAATTGCCACGCGCAGGGCGGTAATGCGAAGGACAAGCCAGCGGACCTATCGCTCACAGCGGTGGGACGACAACATCACCCGATCCAAACGACAAGCCGCGAGGCGCAGGAATACTTTGATCAGGGAATCACACTGCTATACGGATTCAATCACGAAGAAGCTGCACGCGCGTTCGAGAAGGCTGCAGAGCTTGACCCGAACTCACCCATGCCTCGTTGGGGAGTGGCGATGGCGGTCGGGCCGAACTACAACCTGAATGTGGACGCAGAGCGGGAAAAAATCGCGTTCGAGACGATCCAGAAAGCGTCCAAGCTGGCCGAGCACTCGCCGCGGGTCGAACAGGACTATGTCACGACGCTGATGTTGCGTTATTCGAACGAGGCAAAGCCTGACTATAAGAAATTGGCAAACATTTACGCGATGGGGATGCGGACCCTCTCCCGTAAATATCCGGAAGATCTCGATGCCGCGACGATGTACGCGGAAAGCCTGATGGATCTAGATCCATGGAAACTTTGGACCCAGGATGGAAAACCGGGTGAGCATACCGAAGAAATCATAAGAGTCCTGGAATCCGTGCTGGCCCGCGATCCGATGCATGCCGGCGCAAATCACTACTACATTCATGCGCTGGAGGCTTCGGCGAGCCCGGAACGCGCGCTGCCAAGCGCTCAGCGCCTGGAGTCGCTGATTCCGCGTGCAGGACACTTGGTGCACATGCCGTCGCATATTTACGCAAGAACCGGCGATTTCGAGCGCGCTGCCGAGCGAAATGCAAAAGCGGCGCAGGTCGACAAAACTTATGCCGAAGAAGCGGACCGATCCGGCAGCATTTATGACTTGATGTATCACAGCCACAACGAACATTTTTTGGCGATGGCAGCGAGCATGGAAGGACGTTACGCCGAAGCGAAACAAGCCGCAGACGGGCTCGCGAAACGCTTGATGCCGCACGCGGCAATGATGCCGATGCTGGACGGATTCGTCATGACGCCGGTGTGGGTGGATGCCCGGTTTTCGAAGTGGGCTGCAATTCTGGCGCGGCCCGAACCGCCGGCGGCGCTGGCCGAGACTCATCTCATGTGGCGTTACTCACGCACTTTGGCGTTCACCGCGCAACGCGATGCAACCAAAGCAGCGGCGGAATTCGCTGCGTTTGAACAGGAAGAGTCGGCCATTCCCGACAGCGCCCCTTTCGGCCTGCAGGCTTCCTGCAAATCTGTCCATGGCGTGGCGCGTGAAGTTCTCACGGCACGAATTGCGGAGGCGCAAAGCAAACCCGAAGATGCGATCAGACACTGGCTCGCAGCCGTCGATGCGCAAGACAAACTTTTTTACGACGAGCCTGCCGATTGGTACTACCCCGTGCGCGAATCGCTCGGGGCGGCGTACATGAAGGTGGCAAAACCATACGATGCAGAAATGGCTTTCCGCACGGATTTAGAGCGGAACCCGCGGAATCCCCGGTCACTCTTTGGATTGCGAGAAGCGCTTGCCGCACAGCATTCGGATGCTGACGCTGCGTGGGTGGATCGTCAGTTCAAGGAATCCTGGAAGAACGCAGACGTGGAGTTGAAGTTGGGAGATTTGTAGGGCTGGGAGAACGTCGTTCTAAAACGAAAGCGCCGGAGGCTCCTTCTCAAGCTTCCGGCGCTTCAGCTTACAACTAAAAACTTTGCGCTAGTTTCATTCTTCACGTTGTTCCGGTCGTTCCCTCCTCTCCGCTGCGCCGTTGCGTCTAGCTATCTAGCGTTTTGAACAATCCATCGTCCCTTTGCGTCGAGGAACTCCACGCCAATCGCAAAGCCGTCGCCTTGCAGGGGTTGGCAGTACGCCACTCGAGCCGAGGAACGAAACTCTCCGTTGCGCAAAGTGAGAACGAGCCGGTCATCCGGCTCCCACCTGCGAACGCTAACCACGCGCGCCCCATTGGAGCTGACATTCTCCGTGAACGTCGATTCCGCTCCGGGCACCTGCCGATTCCCTTCGAGGTAACAGCCGACCTCCATTGGGATGCGGTTCTCAGTGCGATGGAACGGATAGATGCGGCTGCGGAGTGGTGACATGTCATCAACTCACAAGCACGCAGCGATGCGCGATAAATTTTTGATACTGCTTCCGCGATGCTTCATGCGGTAAAGAGCACGGTCGGCCGCAGCCAGCAGCTTTTCAGGCGTATCGCCATCCTCAGGAAATGCTGCAACGCCGGCGCTCGCGGAAAGGGACGGCTTTTCCGTGTCGGACGCCATCCGTTCGCGGATACGGGAAACGATACGAGATGCTATATCTTTGCCCGCCTCGGGCAAAATAATCGCGAACTCATCTCCGCCGTAACGAGCCGCCGTGTCGATCGCGCGACTATGATTGCGCAGGACTTTGCCAAGGCGAACAAGGGCGCGGCTGCCCGTAAGATGGCCGTACTGATCGTTGATGACCTTCAGACCATCCATGTCAAAGAGCACAACGCTAAACGGACGCTGCGTACGGCGTGAACGATCAAGTTCGGCTTCGATCACGCTGATGAGGCGGCGATAGTTGGCAAGACCGGTCAAGGGATCGCTGACGGCCAGCGTGCGTACCTGATCAAACAGGCGCGCCTGGTCGAGCAATGCCCCGGAGAGCATCACAACGTAGCTCACCGTCTTGCTCAATTCTGCTAAGAAGAACGGGCCGTCCAGAAGGTGGCGGGAAAACGCGGCGGCTACGTGGCAGGCAACATTGAGCGACGCCACGATAAACAAGGAATAGTCGTAGAGCGAGCCGCCGTTCTTTTCTTTGCGGAACCGACTGCGGAATGAGACGGCAGCGAAAAGAAAAAGCCCGGCCGGCAACAAATCCCACGGCCGCGAGATGACTTGCAGCGCCTGCGGAACGGGCGCGGCCGGAGCTGCTAGAAAAGCTGCGCTTGTCGCATAAGCTGCCAGCGCCACGACGAGCAGCACACCTGCTATCTCTTTGCTGGGTTGCCGAGCGGTCGGCATGAAACGCTCAACGGCGAGAGTGGCGAGGAGCAGCACGGCAAGCAGAGTGCGGCTGACCATCCAGCCCAAGGGGATGTGCGCTAGAGCCGCTGCAGTCCCATGCAATCCGCCATTGAAACTGAAGTAGCCGATCGTCTCAATCATGCCGGAGAGAACAAAACCAAATGCCAGGATTAGGGCAGTGCGATCGTGCGTGCCGCGGAAGCGTACAAGCGCGTTTGCGGCGTAGCAAAAACTGAGGAGAGTGCCGCCAACTTCGAGATAGAGATATGCTTGGGAGGTTCCAGAGACGTTTGACGCACGCAGATAGAAGATCGTGCCGACGTAGACCAGCGCAAGCGCGGTGAACGCTGCGATCGATGCAACGGAAGGGCGCTTCCGGAGAACACCGACGATTTTGGCCCAATCTCCCACGAATTCCCCCAACTGCCTATGAAAACAGGACAAACCCGAAGAAATGCACGTTTGTGCCCTTTTTTCGCAGAGGACAGGAGCCTGTAAGTTATTGAAAATTAGATAGTTACAAAGACGTGATTTGCGTGTGTTTCAAGTTGTCGCTGGTGCGAGACGAATCAGAATCTCATTCGCCAAGCCTTGCGACAAAATATGGCATTTGTTTCCAGAGAGTTACGGTTAGGCGCGATAAGAATCACCAAATCGAAACATTGTCTCAGTTTGATACAGTCTCACGCGACCTGTACAGCCCAAAAACCGTCTCAAACCTTGGGTTTGGGGGGCGGTAGGTCGCGCGCCTGGACGGGATCGGTAAAGCCAACGCGATTGTGCGAGCCGTCGCAAAAAGGCTTGTTGGCCGAGTGTCCGCACCGGCAAAGGCCGATAGCGGTCCGGCCTGCCAGGCCAAAGTTTGCACCGGCCGGGTCTACGATCTCGAAATCGCCTTCGACCCGGATAGAGCCGTTGTTGTTAATCGTAATCTTCGTCGCTGCCATGATTTGCCTTTTCTTTTATTGGATCTCGATGCGCGGTTTCCGAAAGCAGCCCTTGCAATTGAATTAGTCTACTTGAACCTCGCGCAACGAGCCTTTCTTCACGTCATAAATATAGCCGCGCACCTCGATGCTTTTGGGAAGAAATGGATGCTCGCGGACGCGCTTCACTTGGTCCGCAACATTGCTGTCGATATCGGTGAACGCATGGAAGTGCAGGTGAGAAGCATCCCTGCCCATCTCCGAGCTCAAACGAAAGCGCATTTGCTCGTCCGTGATAGAGAGGAGACCGCATTCCGTGTGTTGAATAATCGCGATCGCGCGAGTACCCAACAAGTGAGTCGAAAGGAGCAGCGAACGAACCACATCGTCGGTCGCAAGTCCGCCGGCATTTCGAATCATGTGCGCATCGCCCACTTGCAGACCAAGCAATTGCTCGAGGTCCATGCGCGAATCCATGCAGGTGAGAATCACAAGTTTGCGCACCGGCGGCGTTTGCAAGTGGCCTAAGCCAAACGTCTCCGCATACCGGGCGTTGTGGGCCAGCATTTCATCGAACACACTCATCTTTGATGTTGCTTTCCTGGTGGACTGGGAATCCATCTCAATATTTTGGCACGGAAGGGTCGACTTCGTCAGACCAGGCCAGAATTCCGCCCCTCAAGTTCAGGATTTTACGGAATCCGGACTTGCGAAGAAAGTCCACCGCGTCTGAAGAACGTTTTCCACTGCGGCAGTGCGCAATGATTTCCTTCGACGAATCTAGCTCGTGGACCCGCCGCGCCAGATCGCCGAGCGGGATCAGGTGTCCGTTCAAATTGCAAATTTGATATTCGTGCGGCTCACGCACGTCCAGAATAAACAGGTCGTCGCCGCGATCGAGACGCGACTTGAGTTCGCGCGGAGTGATTTCCGGAACTTGCACGTTTGACACGGGCGCCTCCTCGCCTCGGACGCCGCAGAATTCGTAGTAGTCGATCAATTTAGTGATCGTCGGATTCGTTCCGCAAACTGGGCAATCCGGGTTTTTGCGCAGTTTCAATTCACGGAATTTCATGCCGAGCGCATCGAACAGCAACAACCGCCCAGCGAGGCTGTCACCGCGGCCGATGATGAGCTTGATCGTTTCCATTGCTTGAATTGATCCAACGATGCCGGGCAAAACTCCCAGGACGCCACCTTCCGCACAGGACGGAACGAGCCCGGGCGGGGGCGGTTCGGGATAGAGGCAACGGTAGCAAGGACCATCGGGTGCGCCGAAAACGGTAACTTGGCCTTCGAAACGAAAGATGGACCCGTAAACATTTTGTTTGCCGAGCAAGATGCAAGCGTCGTTGACGAGATACCGGGTCGGAAAATTGTCCGTGCCATCCACTATGAAATCGTAGTCTTTGAAAAGCTCAAGCGCGTTGCTACTCTCGAGCTTAGTTTCGTAGGTCTGAATCTCGATCTCCGAATTCAAGCTGGAGAGTCGATTCTTGGCGGCGAGAGTTTTCGGCATACCGACGTCCTGAGCGCCAAATGTCACCTGCCGCTGAAGGTTTGTTGAATCCACAACGTCAAAATCGACGAGTCCGAGCCTGCCGACGCCCGCGGCAGCAAGATACAACCCGAGCGGCGCGCCGAGGCCACCCGTACCGATAAGCAGCACTTTAGAGTTCTTCAGCTTCAACTGCCCGTCCATGCCGACTTCCGGCATGATGAGGTGCCGGCTGTAGCGCAAGATTTCGTCTTTCGAAAGACCTGTGAATTGCGCTTTCGCGTCAACCGTTTGTATTTTCGTCGCCATTTCTATTTTGCTCCTCAAAAATTACGAGCGGCCGCCGGCAATCGACGGAACGATGCTCACCACGTCGCCATCCTTCGTCGGCGTCTCTTCCTTGCCCAGGTAGCGAATATCTTCGTCATTCAAATACACATTCACGAAGCTGCGCAACTTCCCTTCTTCGGTAAACAGGTGCTTCCGCAATTCGCCGAATTCAACTGTCAACTTGCCAAGCGCTTCGCCGACGGTCTGCGCCGGAAACTCCGCCGAATCGCGTTTTGCCGCGAAGACTCGCAGCGGCGTGGGAATAATCACTTTGACTGGCATTTTTCTCTCCGTGTGTCTTTCTTAATCCCGTGATGGGCTAAACCGCGGCACCCTGTCGAATCTGAATTCCTTCATGCGAAAACTGCTGCCGGTCATCATTTAATCGCCACGAAGTCATATCCCCTGGCTGGCCCTGCGCCACGCTGACGATGATGTAGCTGTACCACGGCCAAGCGTGATCGCGATCGTACTCGCTCGGACGCGCCGGATGATCCGGGTGCGAGTGATACCAACCAACAACATCCAGCCCTTGCTGCCGCGCAGATCTTTCCGCATCGAGTACGTCCTGCGCCGTGACAGAGAAGCGATTCCGCGGCGAATCGTCGCGGCGATTTATCAATGGAAATAGAGCAACAATTTCGCGCGGCTCGGAGTCCCGTCCAAGCAGTGCGCCGCAACATTCGTGCGGATAGGTCTCCGCACCGTGAACGCGGAGCTGTTCGGCGAGCTCCTTGCTGATGGATAGAACCGTTTCGGCCATAGTTAGTCTTCGTCCCAAAAACGTTCGCTCAGATACTTCGACGCAGAGTCCGCGAAAATCGTAACGATGTTTGCTTTTTTTCCGGGGGGCACAGTTTTCGCCACGGCAAAACAACCGAGCAACGCCGCGGCGGCGCTCGGGCTAACGAGCAGCCCTTCCTCGCGAGCCAGGCGTTTCACTAGCCGATACGCTTCCTCGGTCGAAACTTCCAGGTTTTCGTCCGCAAGAGTGCTGTCGTAAATCGCGGGACGCAGTGCCGTCGCCATGTGCTTCCAGCCTTCGAGGCCGTTCCACGGACCATCCGGCTGAAGGCTGACGAAGCGAATTGCGGGACTGAGTTCGCGCAAACGCCGGCTTGCGCCGACAAATGTTCCGCTCGTGCCGAGAGCTGCCACAAAGTGCGTAATTTCGCCGCGCGTCTGCTCCCAGATCTCGTTCGCAGTCGTCCGGTAGTGCGCCTGCCAATTTGCGGGATTGCTGTACTGGTCGGGATAGAAATATGCCTCGGGATTTGCAGCAACGAGTTCGCGCACACGGCGAATCGCACCATCCGTACCTTCATCGCCCGGCGTCATCACCAGTTCCGCGCCGTACGCGCCGAGGATGCGCTTGCGCTCAAGCGAAGCGCTATGTGGCAGAAAAAGTTTGACCGGATAACCGAGCGCGGCGCCGATCATCGCGTACGCGATACCCGTGTTACCGCTCGTGGCGTCCGCGATTGTCTTTCCGGGGAAGAGCTGTCCGCTCGCTAATCCCGCCCGGATCATGCTGAGCGCGGGGCGGTCCTTGACGGAGCCGCCGGGATTACACCATTCCGCCTTCGCGAAAAATTGAATGTTGGGAAATTCGCTGCCAACGCGCTCTAAACGAAGAAGTGGCGTGTTTCCAATGCGTTCGAGCACAGATTGCCCGACAGCCGTGCGATTGGCGGGAAGCTCGACCTTTGCGGATGCGGGTTCTGTGATAGCCATCTCTGGACGTTCCCTGAGACGCAAGTCGCACCGAAATGCGACCAAAATACTCCGAATTGGATGCAACAGCCCATGGTTC